>Ga0207695_10007012_pt1 | contig 14457 bp, 13 predicted proteins | sample KBSC54metaG_FD_184354 | JGI IMG/M metagenome (GOLD analysis project Ga0207695, IMG submission 184354) | Corn rhizosphere microbial communities from Kellogg Biological Station, Michigan, USA - KBS C5-4 metaG (SPAdes) (version 2) | ecosystem: Host-associated > Plants > Roots > Rhizosphere > Soil... | reverse complement strand
CGACAGGAACAGCGCGGCGGTCACGGCGCCGGCGCTCTTGCCGCCCACATTGGCGATGTCGGCGAAGGCCGATTCCAACTGATTGCGGTAGTCGTCCCACAGCGGCAGCCGCCATGCGCGATCCAGCGAATCGTTGCCGGCCGCCAGCAATGCATCAACCAATGCGTCGTCGGCGCTGAACAGACCGGATGCATGCGCGCCCAGCGCGACCACGCAAGCGCCGGTCAATGTCGCGGCGTCCACCAGCGCCTGCGGCTGAAACCGCTTGCAGGTGTAGGACAACGCATCGCACAGGATCAATCGGCCTTCGGCGTCGGTGTTCAAAACTTCCACCGTGATACCGGCGTGGGTGTGCAGCACGTCGGCGGGACGATAGCCGCCGCCGTCCGGCATGTTCTCCACCGACGGCACCACGCACACGAGGTTGATCGGCAGTTTCAATTCCACCGCCGACAAAAACGCCCCCAACACGCCGGCCGCGCCGCACATGTCGTATTTCATTTCCTCCATGGAACCTGTCGGCTTGAGGTTCATGCCGCCGGTGTCGAAGGTGACACCCTTGCCGACCAGCGCGTACGGCTTGGCGTCGCCCGCACCCTTGTATTCGAGCACGATCAGTTTGGGCGGGCTCGCCGAGCCCGACGCCACCGCGAGCAGCGCGCCCATGCCGAGCTTTTCCATGTCGGCACGCTCCAGCACTTCCAGCGTCACCGAATCCGCATGCTCGTCGGCGATGGTCTTGGCTTGCGCCGCGATGTGGGTGGGCGTGCACAGGTTCGGCGGCAGGCAACCGAGTTCGCGCGCGAAGGCGACGCCGCGCGCAATCGCGCGGGCCTGCACGATGGCTTTTGGCGCGTTCCCGGCAACAAGCACCAGCTTCTTCAAGCGCGCCGCATCATCGCCGGGCTTCAGGGTTGCGGTGTAGCGGAAGCAGGCGTGATCGATCGTGAGCGCGCAGGTGCGAACGCGCCAATCGGCGTCGACGTCTTTTACATCGATTTGCGGCAACCAAGTCGTCGCGTCCGTCAACGGCAAGCCCTTCAGCGCCTTGCCGGCGTCGGCGCAGGCACGCGCAAACAATTGCGGACCGATTTCGCCTTCGCGGCCCAGCCCCACCAGCAATACGCGCGGTGACGTGACGCCCGCAAGCCCGTGCAGCACCAGTGTCGCACCCGCCTTGCCGGTGAAGTCGCCGGATTCGACGAGGCGCGTCAGCGCACCGCCGCTGGCGGCGTTGATCGCAGCCGCGGCCGGCGACAGCGCGCCATCGAAAACGCCCACCACGGCACAGGCCGTGTCCGCCTTGTCGGCGGCGGCATCGGAACTGAGGCTGAACTCAAGCATCACAAACGCTCCTTGAAAACATCGGGCCGGCGCGCGACCACCACTACACTTGCGAAACCTCTGAACAGCCGTCGCAAGCGAGGCAGGTTGCATGACGCCGGCGCGCAGCGGCCGGGCGCGGCAGGTTGTCCCGAGGTTTCCCGTTCGCAAAGCAAACCAGTCTAGCCGATGCCGCGTCTTTCGATTCTCGACCGCTATATCCTGCGCGAATTCCTGTTCGGCAGCCTTGCCGCCGTGGTGGTGCTGCTGGTGATCTTCACCGGCAGCACGTTCGCGGACGTGGCGAACAAGGTCGCGACCGGAAGACTCCCGGGCGGCGTGATGTTCACGGTGCTGGGTCTCAATCTCGTCAACACCCTGCAGGCGCTGCTGCCGATGGGCATGTTCCTCGGGATGCTGCTGGCGCTGGGCCGCATGTATCGCGACAGCGAGATGCACGTGTTGTCGGCATCGGGGCTCGGGCCGACGGGTCTGCTGAAGCCGGCCGCGATTTTCGCGATCGGCGCGGGTTGCATCGTGGCGCTGGTGGCGCTGTGGCTGGGGCCGCTGGCGGCGCGCACGTCGAACGCGGAAGTGGAACAGGCCAATCGCTCGGTGATCGCCGCGGGACTGGAAGCCGGCCGCTTCACCAGCCTCGCCGGGCGCGGCGGCACGCTGTTTGCCAACACGGTGAGCCCGGACGGCACCCGGCTCGGCAAGCTGTTCGTCGAAAGCGAACGCGCCGAGAAGGATGGCACGGTCAGCATCAGCGTGATTACCGCCGACCACGGCGACCTGTTCCATGAAGGTCAGGAAGACAACCGATTCATCGCGCTGCACGACGGACATCGCTACGACATCCGGCTGGACCGCGACAACTGGCGACTGATGCAATTCCAGCGCAACGACATCGCGCTGTCGGCGCCGGCCGATGATGACGACCAGAGCGATCCTGAAAGTCTGCGCACCACCACATCGCTGATCGGCGACGCCAATCTCGACGCACGCGCCGAGTTGCAATGGCGCCTCGCCATCCCGTTCGGGCCGCTGGTGCTGGCGATGCTGGCGCTGCCGATGGCGCGGCAGGCGCCGCGTTCGTCACCGGTGGGGCGCATCCTGGTCGCGGTGCTCGCGTACCTCATCATCGTGAACCTGATGACGCTGGCACGCATGTTCATCGCCAGCGGCAAACTGCCCGCAGCCGCCGGCATGTGGTGGGTGCTGGTGCCGGTATTCATCGGCGCGGCGTGGGTGTTCGCAAGGCAGTACGCGCCCCGCAGGCCACGCGCCACCACGGGAGCGCGTGCGTGATCGGCGCGCTATGGCAACGCGTGCGCGTCAAGCGCGCCGACGTGCTGATCGCGGGCACCGTGCTGGGCGGGCTGCTGCTGACCTGGCTGGTATTGACCGGACTCGATACCTTCATCCAGTTCGCGGGCCAGATCGGCAGCATCGGCCACAACGGCTATTCGCTCGGCAAGGCGGTGGCCTACATCCTGCTCACCGTGCCGCGACGCGCCTACCAGTGGTTCGTGTTCGCCGCGCTGATCGGCGGGCTGATCGGCATCGGCGCGCTGGCGACTTCCAATGAGCTGACCGCATTGCGCGCCGCGGGCATGTCCAAACTGCGGATCAGCGCGTCGGTGGCGGGACTGGTCTTGGCGCTGCTGGTCGGCGTGTTCATCCTCGGCGAAACCGCGGCGCCCGCCGGCGAACAGCGCGCGCAGGCCATCCAGATGCAACGCACCGCGGGCAGCCTGACCCACCAAGCCAGCGGCCTGTGGGAACGCGACGGCAACGACATCGTCAACGCCAAGGCCGCGCTCGCCCATCTCGTGCACGGGCAACCGCAGGTGGAACTGGCGGACGTGCGCATCTTCGGTTTCGACGATGCCGGCGAGTTGACGTCGTTCCGCCACGCCAAGCTCGCTACGCAGGAGGGCAAGGCGTGGACCCTGCACGACGTGCGCGACACCCAGGTGTCGCCCTCGGGTGCCGTGAGCACGACGCACGCAAGCCAGGCGTGGGGTACATCGCTCGACCCCGAGGTACTGGAAGCATCGGTCGTGCATCCCGAGTACCTGTCGTTGCGCGATCTTTCGCGCAACATCGATTACCTGCGCGCCAACCGCCAGAACCCAAGCGTGTACTTGAACGCGTACTGGACGCGCGCGTTCTACCCCATCAACACGTTGCTGCTGGTGCTCGCGGCGCTGCCGTTCGCGTTCGGCACGCTGCGCTCCGGCGGCCTCGGCAAGCGGTTGTTCCTGGGCGTGATCGTCGCGATCGCGTGGTATTTCCTCCAGCGCGCCGTCATCAGCACCGGCACCGTGTTCGGCGCACCGCCGTTCATCGTGAACCTGGTTCCGGCGTTGCTGCTGCTGGCGATTTCGGTTTGGTATTACCGGCGGGCGTAGACGTCCGCTCTCGCAGGTTGGCGCTGAACGTAGGTTGGTGCTGAACGCAGTGAAGCCCAACAGTGCCCAGCGTTGGGCCTCCCGGATGAAGCCCGGTCAGCCCAACCTACAGAAGACCGTCAACAACGCGCACCTCGGTCATCAAAAACGCATCATGCGCGTCCGGCATACGCGGTCGTGCCACGCGCGCCCGTCGGCATCGAACCACGCGTACCAGAATCCGCATCCAAGCGCTGCCAGCGATACCAGCGCCAGCACGTATCGAATCATCGCTGTACGCGCATCGATTCGCGTAGCGTCGTCGCGCACGAGTTTCAACTTCCAGGCGCGCATCCCGATGGTGGCGCCGGCGCGCGTCCAAGACACCACGAAATAGGCGCCAGTCACCGCCAGTAGCCACACGCCCAGCAGCGCACGCAAGGCCGGCTGCGGATGTTGCGGGTCGTAGACGTCATGGAAGGCGAGCACCCACAGCGCGGCGGCGACGATCCACAACCCGACCAACGGAAACAGGTCGTAAATCATGCTGGTGAAACGCCGCCACAGTGGGGCTGGTTTTGCGGCGTCGGATGCGGAGGTCGATGACATGTCGGGCTTGCGGCGGATGGGTGTGCGCGCCAGCATCGCATGATGCCCGATTCACCCATCAACATCGACCCGCGTGACCGTGCCGCGATCGACACATTTCTCGAAGGCGTGTGGTCGCGTGACGGCTTGGCCGACCTGACGCTCACCGATTATCGGGGCGATCTGGAACGTTGCGCGACTTGGCTGGCGGAACACGCACATGGATTGCTGCGCGCGACCCGCGAAGACCTGTTCCGCTATCTCGCCGCACGCAACGCGGCCGGCATCGGCGCACGCACCAACGCGCGCGAGCTGACCGCGCTGCGCCGTTTCTATGGCGAACAGGTGCGGCGCGACGTTTCCTTCGAAGATCCGACCCTGCTGCTCGATACGCCCAAGCTGCCACGCACGCTGCCCAAGGCGCTGGCGGAGCGCGAGATCGAAGGCCTGCTGGAAGCGCCGGACATTGCGACGCCGATCGGCCTGCGCGATCGCGCAATGCTGGAACTGATGTACGCCTGCGGCCTGCGCGTCAGCGAACTGGTGACCTTGCCGCTGGCGGGGTTGAACCTGCGCCAAGGCGTGTTGCGCGTGGTCGGCAAGGGCGGCAAGGAACGCCTGGTGCCGATCGGCGAAACCTGCATGGACTGGCTGACGCGGTATCTGCGCGACGCGCGCCCAGCGATGGCGAAAGGCCGCGAAACGCCCGCGCTGTTTTTGTCCAACCGCGCCGCCGGCATGACCAGGCAGATGGCTTGGATACTCGTGAAGAAACATGCGCTTGCCGCCGGCATTGCGGCCAAACGCATTTCACCGCACGTGTTGCGGCATTCGTTCGCAACGCATCTGCTGAACCATGGCGCCGATCTGCGCGTGTTGCAGATGCTGCTGGGCCACAGCAATCTTTCCACCACGCAGATTTACACGATGGTCGCGCGAGAGGGCCTGAAGCGATTGCATTCGCAGCATCATCCGCGGGCATAGTTTTTGCGATCATCCGTGATCGCTGCTCCGAAAAAGGGACACGGGTCCGCACCGTTGACGCCGTCGTGAAGACCAGAACAGCCATCCATCGCCTGACTTCCCACAACAGCGGCTGCGACGGCTGCGCAGCAGTCTCCAACGTGCGCGACCGGTTATCATTGCCGCTTTCCGCGGAGCCGCGACATGGCCGAACAGAAGTATCCCGAGTGGGTGTGGCACAACGGCAAGATCGTGCCGTGGGCAGACGCCACCGTGCACGTGATGTCGCACAGCTTGCAATACGGCTCGGCGATATTCGAAGGCATCCGCTGCTACAAAACCCCGAAGGGCGGCGCGATCTTCCGGCTGGCGGCGCACATGAAGCGCCTGTACAGCTCGGCGCGCATCTACGACATGCCAATGCCTTTCACGATCGATGAGGTCACCGCGGCCTGCCACGAGGTGTTGCAGAAAAACGGTTTCGAGCAGGCGTATCTCCGCCCGTGCGCGTTCCGCGGGCTCGGCGGATTCGGTATTTCCGCCGACACGCCGGTGCAGATCACGATCGCCGGCTGGCCGATGGGCCCGTACCTCGGCCCCGAAGCGCTGAAGAACGGCATTACCGCCTGCGTGTCGAGCTGGCAGCGCTTTGCACCCAACACCATCCCGGCCGGCGCCAAGGCAGCCGGCAACTATCTTTCCGGTCAACTGATCGCGCGCGAAGCGCGCCAGCGCGGCTTCGGCGAAGGCATCGCGCTCGCATCCACCGGGCTCCTGAGCGAAGGCGCGGGCGAAAACGTGTTCCTGGTATTCGATGGCGCGCTGCACACCGCGCCCGTCAGCGCCGCGCTCTTGAACGGCATCACCCGCGACTCGATCATCACGCTGGCGCGCGAAGCCGGCATCACGGTGGTCGAACGCGACCTGCCGCGCGAATACCTGTATCTCGCCGATGAAATCTTCATGTGCGGCACCGCCGCCGAGGTCACGCCGATCCGTTCGGTGGACGGCAAGCAGGTCGGCAACGGCGAAGGCGGCCCGGTGACGCGCAAGGTCCAGGACCTTTTCTTCGGATTGTTCGACGGGCGCACGGAAGACAGGTGGAATTGGCTGGAAAGGTTGTAATGTTCGGTAGATGAACCCTTCGCCCAACCTGTTCCTGATCGGCCCGATGGGCGCCGGCAAGTCCAGCATCGGGCGCCGGCTGGCCGAGCATTTCGACATGCCATGCATCGATCTCGATGCCGCGGTCGAGGAACGCACCGGCGCAAGCGTGGCGACGATCTTCGAGATCGAGGGCGAGGCGGGGTTCCGCCGCCGCGAATCCGATCTTCTTGCGGAGTTGTCCAGGCAGAACGGCATCGTGCTCGCCACCGGCGGCGGCGCGGTGCTGGTGCCCGAGAATCGTGTGCCGCTGCGCGAGCGCGGATTCGTGGTGTGGCTGCAGACCTCGGTCGAACAGCAACTGCAACGCCTCGTCCGCGATCGCCAGCGGCCGCTGCTCGACGTCCCGGACCGCCGCGAGCGACTGGAACAATTGGCGCGCGTACGCGACCCGGTCTACCGCGAGCTTGCGGACCTCGCGGTCGGCAGTACCGATGAATCCTGCCAGCACGCCGCGGCGCGCATCGCGTCGCTGCTGGAACGACACTGGCAACGTGCACCGACGACAAGGGCCACGGCATGACCACCACCCTCGAAGTCGGACTGGCGGCACGCCGTTATCCGATTCGCATCGGCAACGATCTCCTCGATGAAGCAAAAAACTGGCGCGACGCGATCCGCGGCGCCCATGCGCTGATCGTCAGCGACAACAACGTCGCCCCGCTGTATGCGCAGCGATTGCACGATGCACTCGCACGCGCACCTGGCGCGCAAGTGCAATGCGGAACGCTGGTCCTGCCCGCGGGCGAAGCCCACAAGAATCTCGACACCGTCTCGATGGTGCTGGACGCGCTCGCGCGACTCGGCGCCACCCGCGACGCCTGCGTGCTGGCGCTGGGCGGCGGGGTGGTCGGCGACATCGCGGGTTTCGCGGCCGCGTGCTGGATGCGCGGCATCGACTTCCTGCAGTTCCCGACCACGCTGCTGGCAATGGTCGATTCGTCGGTGGGCGGCAAAACCGGCGTCGATCATCCGGCCGGCAAGAACCTGATCGGCGCCTTCCATCAACCACGCGCGGTGATCGCCGACCTCGGCACACTCGCGACGCTGCCCGATCGCGAGTTGCGCGCAGGGCTCGCCGAAGTGGTCAAGACCGCCTGCATTGGCGACGCGGATTTCTTCGCATGGCTGGAAGCCCACGCCGGTGCATTGCTGGCACGCGACATGGACGCGCTGACGCACGCCATCGCACGTTGCTGCCGCTTCAAGGCCGGCGTGGTGGAACGCGACGAACGCGAAACCGGCGAGCGCGCGCTGCTCAATTTTGGCCATACCTTCGGGCATGCACTGGAAACCGAAGCGGGCTATGGCACGCTGCTGCACGGCGAAGGCGTCGCGATCGGCATGCTGCTCGCGACACGCCTGTCGGCGCAGCTCGGCATGGCAGATGCAGCCGATATCGAACGGCTGCGTGCGTTGCTGGAACGCTTCGATCTGCCAACCGCGATTCCGGACGGGGTTGCCGCCGATGCCCTGCTCGCGCGCATGCAGCTCGACAAGAAAAACCGCACAGGCACATTGCGCGTGATCCTGTGGCGCGGCATCGGGCGCGCGGAGATTGCGGAAGGCGCGGACGAGGCGGCGGTAACAAGTGTGCTTGAAGGGACGAGGGGCGAGTAGCGAGGCTGCTTCGAAACCTCCGCCACGCACTGCCGTGGCGTGCTTGCGCCCGCGGGACAAGGCGCGCATCGTTCCCTCGTCCCCGCCACTCGTTACAATGCGTGTTCCCCGAGTTCGTTGGGTCTTCATGCACCTCTACATGCAAACCCCGCCCGGCAGCGGCGCCGTGCCGCGTTACTGCCGCATCGCGCTGGAGCAGGATCTGCTTGGCGGCTGGACGCTGTACCGGGAATCGGGCACCGAAGGCGGCCGCGCCACACTGAAACGCGAGGTGTATCTGGATCGCGACGCCGCGCTGAGCGCGTTCGAGCAGGCGCGCGACGCGCAATTGAAGCGCGGCTTCAAGGTGATGATCACGCAAGGCATCGACAACTCGCATGGCTGAAACATCCGATCGCAGCAATCGTTTCCTGCGCGCGCTGCGCCGCCAGCCCGTCGATGCCACGCCCGTCTGGATCATGCGGCAAGCCGGCCGCTACCTGCCCGAATATCGCGCGACCCGCGAACGCGCCGGCAGTTTTCTGGCGCTGGCGCAGACGCCGGAGCTGGCCTGCGAAGTGACGCTGCAGCCGGTCGAACGCTTCGAACTGGATGCGGCGATCCTGTTCTCCGACATCCTCACGGTGCCGGATGCGATGGGCCTCGGCCTGCATTTCGTCGAAGGCGAAGGCCCGAAGTTCCATCGCCCGCTGCGAAGCGCCGCCGACATCGCGAAACTCGGCGTGCCCGACCCGGAGCAATCCCTCCGCTACGTCACGGATGCGGTGCGGCTGGTGCGCCACGAATTGCGCGAACGCCTGCCGCTCATCGGTTTCGCCGGCAGCCCGTGGACGCTGGCGTGCTACATGATCGAAGGCGAGGGTTCGCGCGACTTTGCGCGGGTGAAGGCGTTCGCTTTGAACGAACCCGCTGCGATGCACGCGCTGCTCGACCTCAATGCGCGAGCGGTGGCCGTGTATCTGTCGGCGCAAGCCGCCGCCGGCGCGCAGGCGCTGATGGTGTTCGACAGTTGGGGCGGCATGCTGGCGCCCGCGATGTTCGAAGAATTCTCGGCGCGTTACCTCGCGCAGATCGCGGCACTGCTGCACGACGACCTGCATGCGCGCGACGTGCCGCTGATCCTGTTCTCGAAGGGCGCGAATGCCAGTCTCGAAGTCCTCGCCGACACTGGCTGCGCGGCGCTGGGCGTGGATTGGACCGTCACGCTGGATGAAGCACGCCGCCGCGTCGGCGACCGCGTCGCGCTGCAGGGCAATCTCGATCCCGCGACGCTGCTGGCTTCACCCGAAGTGATCCGCCGTGAAGTGAAGCGCGTGCGCGAAGACTTCGGCGCGCATCCCGGCCACGTTTTCAACTTGGGCCACGGCATCACGCCTGATGTCGATCCCGAACACGTCGCGGTGCTGGTGGACGCCGTTCATGGGACATCGCCGTGCGATCGTCCATGATCGCTGCTTCTGGACAACCAGAATGCAAGCGAGTCCTTTCGGATCGCGTACTCCAGAACGGCCATCCATGGCCTGACTTTTCACCAACAGCGGCTTCACACGGTTATCGTAATCCTCCATGACGACACGCTTCCTCACCGGCATCACCACCACCGGCACGCCGCACCTCGGCAATTACGTCGGTGCGATCCGGCCCGCGATCGCGGCCAGCCGGCGCAACGATGCCGACGGGTTTTTCTTCCTGGCCGATTACCACGCGTTGATCAAGAGCGACGATCCGGTGCGCATCGCGCGTTCCCGGCTGGAGATCGCGGCCACGTGGCTGGCCTGTGGACTCGATCCGGAACGCGTCACGTTCTACCGGCAATCGGACATTCCCGAAATTCCGGAACTGACGTGGGTGCTGACCTGCGTGACGGCCAAGGGCCTGCTCAACCGCGCACACGCGTACAAGGCCGCGGTCGACCAGAACACCGCGAAGGGCGAGGACCCGGACGCCGCGATCACCGCGGGCCTGTACATGTACCCGGTGCTGATGGCCGCGGACATCCTGCTGTTCAACGCCGACAAGGTGCCGGTCGGGCGCGACCAGGTGCAACACGTCGAAATGACCCGCGACATCGGCCAGCGCTTCAACCACCTCCACGGCAAGGCTTGGCGCGCGGCGGGCGGCGAAGGCGAGCCGTTCGTGCTGCCCGAAGTCGCGATCGAGGAATCGGTCGCCACGCTGCCCGGCCTCGACGGCCGCAAGATGTCCAAGAGCTACGACAACACCGTGCCGCTGTTCGAGGGCGGCGCGAAGGCGACCCGCGAAGCGATCGCGAAAATCGTCACCGATTCGCGCGAACCCGGCCAGGCGAAGAACCCGGATTCATCCAGCCTGTACGCGATCTACCGCGCGTTTGCCGGCGACACCGAGAGCGCGGCCTTCCGGCACGAGCTCGAAGCAGGCATGGGTTGGGGCGACGCCAAGACCAAGCTGTTCGAACGGATCGATACGGAAATCGCGCCGCTGCGCGAACACTACGACACGCTGATGGCGCATCCCGACGACATCGAGGATGCGCTGCGCGAAGGCGCGCGGAAGGCGCGTGCGGTGGCGGCGCCGCGCATCGAAATCATGCGTCGGGCGGTAGGTCTCGGCGCGCTGGTCGCGCCCACGGGCAAAACGAAAATTGCGAAGAAACCCGGCAAGCGCGCACGGATCATCAGCTTTCGCGATGACGAGGGTTTCCGTTTCCGGCTGGTCGGTGCGGATGGCGAGGAATTGCTGCTCTCGCGTGCTTTCGACGAACCGCGCGGCGCCGGACTGGCCTCGCGCGCACTCGCGGCCGAAGAAGCCGGCCTGTGGCTCGTGCCGGTCGACGCGTCGCGGTTCGCGTTCATGCAGGACGGCGCGGCGCTCGCAGCCAGCGTGGAGTTCACCGAATTGGCCGCGCGCGACGCGGCCATCGAACGCACTCGCGCGGCACTCGCGTCGCTGCGTGACGCCGAATAGCGATGGCACGTTTCATCGCCCTGCTGCTGATCGGCCCTTGGCTGGTGGTGCTCGGCTGGCTGTATTGGTTGTACGTGCGCAGGCGTGCCGCGAATGGCATTCCGGCCAGCTTCGACGTGGGCGTGCTGGTGGCGGCCGCGTTCGCCACGATCGCCTGCACCGCAATCGGTTATGGCGCGGCGTTCGGCCACGGGGGACCCATCTGGAGGCAGGCTGCGGCAGCCTTGGGAGCCTACGCCGGTTTCAATGTGGTCGTGCTGTTCGGCCTGCTGCGGCACTGGCTGGCACGCGGACGCATGACTTCCGCCTCTCGCGGATCGTAGCTGGCGCCGGTAGCTTGCGCGTCGCATAACCGGGTCCGGGTTTTCTGTCCCGAGTGCGACCCATCGCCACGGATTGGATCGGATGTATTTCACCCATCTTTTGATACTGGCCGGACTCGCTGCGGTCAGCGCGCCAGCCGCAGCCGTCACCATCGACGGCCACATCACACCCGGTGAATGGCGGGACGCGCGACACGTCACCGATTTCCACCAGACCCAACCGTTGACCGGCAAGCCCGCGGAATATCCGGTGCAGGCTTGGGTGCTGGCCACACCGGACGGCCTGGCGGTCGCGGTGCGGGTCAGCCAGCCGCCCGGCGTGCCGCGCACCCTGCAAAAGGTGCAGCGCGATTTCCGCGACAACGTCGACCGCGTGAACCTCAACGTCGATTTCAACGGCAACGGTCGCACCGGCTACAACTTCGTGGTGGCTTCGACCGGCGCGGTCGGCGATGCCGTGATCACCGACGAAACCCAGTTCGACGAGGACTGGGACGGCAACTGGCAGCACGCCGTCAGCCAGGATGCACAGGGCTGGACCGTTGAATTCCTGATTCCCTGGTACATCGCGCCGATGCACCAGGCCGTCGATGGCCACCGCACCATCGGCATCAACATCGACCGCGTGATTGCCTCGCTGGGTTTGCGCGCAGCCTGGCCGGTGGTCAGCTTCGAGCAGCCGCGGTTTGTATCCGACTTCGCCCGCATCACGATCCCCGCCTACAGCCAGTCGCTGCTCGCAGTTACGCCCTACGTTTCCACGCGTTACGACAACGTGGGCCACGACGGCGGCTTCAGCGAAGGTGTGGATGTGTTCTGGAAGCCAAACGGCCAATTCCAGTTGACGGCGACGCTCAATCCCGATTTTGGCCAGGTGGAAAGCGACGACCTGGTAATCAATTTCGGTGCCACCGAAACCTATTTCAGCGACAAGCGGCCGTTCTTCACCGAGAACCAGGGCATCTTCGCGTTCAGCCTGCTCGATGACAACAGTGCGCTGATATACACACGCCGCGTCGGCGGCCCCGCCGACGACGGCAGCGGCGCCGGCGACATCGATGCCGCGGTGAAATTCAACGGCAGCGTCGGCACGACGAGCTACGGCGTGCTGGCCGCCGACGAACGCGGCGACGCGGGCCGCACGTTCGGCGCCGTGCGCGTGGTGCACGACTTCGGCACCCGGAGCCTCGGCATGTTGCTGACCCGCGTTGACCATCCGTTTCTCGACCGCCAGGCCACGGTGCTCGGCCTCGACCAGCACTGGCATCCGAATGCCGATCTGACGATCGCGACCAATCTGGTCGGCAGCGACATCGTGCAGTCCGGACAAAGCAGCAAGGGGCTCGGCGGCACCTTCATCGCCGATTACGTGATGGACAACGGCTGGCGCCAGCAGTGGCTGGGGATGTATTTCGACGATCGCCTGCAGGTCAACGATTTCGGTTACCTCGAACGCAACGACCTGGAATACGCGCACTGGGAGGTACGCAAGCGCACCACCGACCTGCCGGCGGATTCGCGCTACCGCGATCACGATTGGCACTTCCGCATCGACGCGCTCGACAACACGCGCGGCTTGAACCTCCGCCGCCAATTGCGCATCGAACGCGAAAGCAATCTGCGCGACGGTGCCAACGAAGACATCGAACTCAACGTCAACAGCGCGTTGTGGGACGACCTCCTGACCCGCGGTCACGGTGCGTTGTTCCTGCCGCCGTCTTTTTCGCTTCGCATCGAACGGCATGCACCCCGTCACGGCGACTGGGCAAACGAATGGGAGTTCGATCTCGCGAGCGGCGGATTGAACGGGAACCACCAGGTGGGCTACGAGTTGGAAATCGTGCCCACCTACTTCATCAGCGACGCATTGAGTGTGTCGGTGGGCGCGGACTACGTATCCGTCCCGGGCTGGCTGGTGTGGCAGCACGACAACCTGATCGGCAGCTTCGACCGGCGTTCGCTGGAACTGGAAGCGGGACTCGACTGGGCCATCGACAACCGTCAGGAGCTGCGCCTGAAATTGCAGGCGATCGGACTCGATGCAAAACTTCGCGGCGCGTACCGGGTGGCGGTGAACGGCCGCGCGTTGCCGAGTGACGACGCGATCGACAGCTTCGGCGTGCGCACGCTGGGTTTGCAGCTCCGCTATCGCTACGAACTCGCACCGCTGTCGTACCTCTATGTCGTCTATGGCCGCGGCGGATACGAGCAGGCGCCCCTGCTCGACGACGTGCCGGGCGCGCCGCAAATCCTGCGCGACAGCTTCTCGCTGCGCGATACCGAGCAGTGGCTGATCAAGCTGAACTATCGATTCGACATGTGAGCGGGCACTGCCCGCCGATTGGTTCGGAGGACGGTGCCCGCCCTGCAAATATCGAGTTCCGGACTTATTGCGGCGACGCGAGGTCGTCCAGGATCGCTTTCAGGAACCGCGCGGCCTCGCCACCGGTGCAGGCACGATGATCGAAGGTCAGCGAAATCGGCAGGCGCCGGTGCACCTCGATGCCGCCGATCACCGCGACCACGTCGTGCGAGAGCTTGCCCACGCCGACGATCGCGACGCACGGTGGCACCACCACCACGGTGCCATAGCGCCCGGCGAACATCCCGAAATTGGACAGGCTGATGGTGTAGCCCGTCAGTTCCGAGGCAGGAATCGAGCGATCCTCGACCTGCGCGCGCAGGCGGTTGATGCCTTCGCGCAAACCGCGGGCGTCCAGCATGTCGGCATTGCGCAGCGCCGGCACGAACAGGCCGTCCGGCGTATCGACCGCGATGCCGAGGTCGACATGCGGGTGCTTGGTGAGGGTGAGATTCTGGCCGTCGAACCAGGCGTTCAACGCCGGCTCGGCCTTGCAGGCCACGACGATCGCTCGGATCGTGCGCGCGGTAATGTCCTGCTTGCCCAACCACTGATGCAGGTCGGCGTCGTCGACGATGGTGGTCTGCACGACTTCCGCGTGAGCTTGCGCCATCACCCGCGCCATGTTGCGGCGCACGCCCTTCAACTGCTCGGGTTGTCCGGTCGCCTGCACGGATGGCGGCGTGGTGCGCATCGGCTTGCCGGATTGGGAAAGCGTGCTGCGCTGCTCTTCCCTTCTCCCTCCGGGAGAAGGTGCCCGAAGCGCGGATGA
>Ga0207695_10007009_pt1 | contig 14458 bp, 10 predicted proteins | sample KBSC54metaG_FD_184354 | JGI IMG/M metagenome (GOLD analysis project Ga0207695, IMG submission 184354) | Corn rhizosphere microbial communities from Kellogg Biological Station, Michigan, USA - KBS C5-4 metaG (SPAdes) (version 2) | ecosystem: Host-associated > Plants > Roots > Rhizosphere > Soil... | reverse complement strand
TGATCTTCGCCGCCGCCATCGGGGTGGCGCTCAGCGCCCAGCTGTCGCCCGCCCAGATGGGCGCCTGGGGCTGGCGCGTCCCCTTCGTCCTCGGCTGCGCCCTGATCCCCTTCCTGCTGTTCATCCGCCGCCGGCTGGAGGAGACGCCCGACTTCCTCGCCGTGCCCGAACGGCCGACGATCGGCGCGATCGCCGCGTCGGTGGGCCGCAACGGCGGCGTCATCGCCCTGGGCGCGTGCATGGCGACCCTGACCACGGTCGGCTTCTACCTGATCACGGCCTACACCCCGACCTACGGCTCGGCGGTGCTGAAACTGGCGACCACGGACGCCTTCCTGGTCACCGCGGCGGTGGGCCTCTCCAACCTCGTCTGGCTGCCGATTTCCGGCGCGCTGTCCGACCGGATCGGCCGCAAGCCGGTGCTGATCGGCGCGGCCGTTACGGCGCTGGTCACCGGCTACCCGATCCTGCGCTGGCTGACAGCCGACCCGTCGTTCACGCGGCTGCTGGCGGCCGAGCTGTGGCTGTCGGCGGTCTACGCAGCCTACAACGGGACCATGGTGGCGTTCCTGGCCGAGGCGATGCCGCGCCGGATCCGCACCACCGGCTTCTCGCTGGCCTACAGCCTGGCCACCGCGATCTTCGGCGGCTTCACCCCGCTGGTGTGCACCTGGCTGATCCACCGGACCGGCGACAAGGCCGCGCCCGGCTACTGGCTGGCCGCCGCCAGCGTGCTGGGACTGATGGGCGCGATCGGCCTTCGCACCCATGCGGACACCCGGGCCCCCGACGACGCTCGGGCAGCGTCTGGAAGACCGGACCTGCCGGTGGCCGCGAACGCGCCCTGACCGCAAAACCCCCGCGCGCGGGGGTACTGTGTCGTCAAGCGGCCCTCGTCTGCGTTCTATGATCGAGGCCGCCGCAGTCCCGCGGCGACCGTCAGACGCGGAGCCCTGCCCGATGCAGATCAAGTTCGTGAGCCTGCCTGTCCAGGACCAGGACAAGGCGCTGGCCTTCTACACCTGGGTGGTCGGCCTCACCAAGGCAGCCGATATCGACATGGGGCACATGCGCTTCCTGACCCTGGCCGGCGACGAGGGGATCGAGGCCGGCCAAATCATCCTGGAGGCCGTCACCTTCCCGCCCAAGGCGAGCTACCAGGCGGCGATGTTCGAGGCCGGCATGCCGATCCTGGCCCTCAACACCAAGGACGTCCGCGGCGACTTCGAGCGCCTCTCGGCCAAGGGCGTGCACTTTCGCGGCGAGCCGCAGGACCTCGGCCCGATCGTATCGGTGGTGTTCGAGGACACCTGCGGAAACCTGGTCCATTTGGTCCAGGCCAAGGCCATGAGCTGAACCGCCTCGCGAGGCGCTAGACGCCGAAGGTCACGTGGCCCTGATCGTCGATGGGCCAGGCCGGGTTCCAGGCGATCTCCCAGGCGTGTCCGTCGGGGTCGGCCACATAGCCGCGGAACCCGCCGTGCGGCGGCGCGTCAGCCGGCCGCAACGCCTGGCCCCCTGCCCCGACCAGTCGCTCCATCAGGCGTGTGACCTCCCCGGCGCTCGGCACGTTGTGCGCGAGGGCCACGGCGCCGGAGCCCGCGCCGCCCGGCCGATGCATGTCCGCCTCGAGCTCCGGCTTGAGCCACGTCCCCAGGACGAGCCCGTTCATCTGGTAGAACACGATCTCGGCGGTCTCGAACACCGGCGTCCAGCCGAACCCGTCGGCGTAGAAGCGATTCGAGACGGCCAGATCGCCGACGCCGAGGGTGATGACGGAAATCTGCTGCTGCATGGCGGGCTCCTCTCTCGTGGGCTTCACGTCACAGTCCCACCCTGAAGCCGCATGCGACAATCCGCCCCAACCTGGGGTTGGGTATTTTGTCGCGTTTGGGATAAGGCTGCGCTGATAGTTGAGTGGCGTGCAGCGTTCGACCTTAGCGCAAGCCGCCCAAGCCTGTGTCGGAGGCCGAGTTCCGGCTTCGCACCGGAGGAACGGATGGCAGGCGCCGAGTTCGAAGTCTCCGCTGAGCCTCCCCCGTCGGCCTTGCGGCTCACGGGCGCCGGCGCGCAGACGGTGCTGGACCAGTTCCGGGGCTCCCCCCTTCTTGACCAGGGCAGGATCGTGGTGATCGGGCTCGATGCGATCGCGCAGAAACTCGGTTCCCGATGGCCGGTGCGCAGCGAGCTGGTGCATGAGCACGCGGAACGGGCGATGCGCAGCCAGCTCGGCCCGCAGGCGCTGGTGCAGCGGCTCAGCGACGTCGAGTATATCGTCGCCCATTCGGAGGCGCCCCGTTCGACGCTGCAGCTCCTCTGCCTGAACTGCCTGCGCGACATACTCACGCATTTCCTGGGCGAGGCCCCGGCCGGCGAGCTCAAGCTACATGAAGTCACCGAGATCACGGACGACGGCGTGTTCGGGCGATCGGTCGACATGCGCGATGTCGAACAGGCCGAGCGCGCCAAACGGGCCGCCGCGCCGCCGCCGGAAGCCCCGGCCCGCAAGAGCCTCGACGTCTGGACGCCGTTCATGACCTCGACCGGCCTCAACATTGCCCTCTCCGCTTCGCTCGAGCCGGTCCTGGCGCTGAAGACGTCTGGGCGGATCGGCTACCGGATCGCCGCGCGCGTGCATCATAAGGCCCGCCTGGCCGCCCTGAGCCGGCGCGAGCTGGAGCGCCTGTCGCCGGCGGACATCGAGCGCATCGACTTCGGCGCTATCGCCCGCGGGCTCGACCGCGTGATCGGGGCAGGCGCCCAGAGCAAGCCGGCCGCCCTGATCGTGCCGGTCTCGCACACCACCCTGCACAGCCGCTCGGGACGCGCGACGTTGATCGCGCTGCTGCGCAAGGCGCGGACCTTCGTCGAGGTCGGCCTCATCGCCGAGATCACCGGCATCGAAGGCGCGCCGGCGTCGCAGGTCCTGGAAGGGATCGCCGCGCTCAGACCTCTGACCCTGCACGTCATCGGCCGGATCGCGAACATCCAGCGCGACGACGCGCGGCACATGATCGGCGTGGGCCTGGACGGAATCTCGGCGCGATGCCCGCGGCTGAAGCAGGATTCGGACTTCCTCGACTGCGTCCGCAACTTCGCCAAGGCGAATGGACGCGTCGGGCGGGGCCTGTTCCTCTACCAGGCGCCGGACCTCGCGCGCGGTCGCATGGCGGCCGAGCAGGGCGTGACCCACATCACCCTGGCCCCGCAGCGGCTGAAGGTGACCTTCCTGGACGACGAGCTGCACTGACGGCGGCGCGCGCGCCGAGCTCAGGCCGGCGCCAAGGCGGCCGCCCGGTATTCCTGCTCGATCCGGTCGACAAGCGCGGCCGCCGGCAGGATGTCGTCGATCAGGCCGACCGCATGGCCGCCGCTCCAGATGTCGCGCCAGGCCTTCAGGTGCGGCGGCAGGCCGGACCGGAGCAGGCCCTGGCGGGGCGGCAGGTCGTCGGGATCGAGCCCGACGCGCAGCACCGAACCGCGCAGCACCGTGGCGGTCAGGCCGGAGACCCGGTCGGTGGTGAGCACGTCGGCCATCTGCTGCGAGACCAGCAGCGCCTTGTAGTCGGGCGGCGCGAGGGATTCGGTGGTCGCGGCGAAGCGGGTGCCCATGTAGGCGAAGTCGGCGCCGAGGATCTCGGCGGCGCGAACCGACCGGCCATCGCCGAGGCCGCCGGCCAGCACGATCGGCCCGTCCCAGCGCCGGCGCACGTCGCGGACGAAGGCGAAGGGGTTGGCCGCGCCGGTGTGGCCGCCGGCGCCGGCGGTCAGCAGGATCAGCCCGTCCACCCCCGCCTCGATGGCCTTCTCGGCATGCCGGATGCTGGCGATGTCGTGGAACACCAGGCCGCCGTAGGCGTGTGCGAGGGCGACCACCTCGCCGGGATGGCCGACGCTGGAGATGACCACGGGCGGCGCGAACCGCCGCACCAGGTCCAGATCCTCGCGGAAGCGGGGCGAGTCGCGGCCGGCGACGTTCAGGTTGACCGCGTAAGGCCGCCCGGAGCGGCCGTCCCGCGGCGCGAGTTCGCGGGCGATGCGGGTCAGCCACGCCTCCAGGTCAGCCGCGCTGCGGGCGTTGTCGGTCGGGAAGGCGCCCAGGACCCCGGCGCGGCAGGCGGCGATCACCAGATCGGGTCCGGAAACCAGGAACATCGGGGCGGCGATCACCGGCAGCCGCAGCGACGCCTTCAGCTCGGCGGGCGTCATGGCGCAGGTTCGATCGCCGCCTCGCGCAGGCGCCGCCGGATCAGGAAGCGCTGGACCTTGCCGGACGGGGTGCGGGGCAGGCTGTCGGCATAGTGCACCCGCCTCGGATAGGCGTGGGCGGCAAAGCCGGTCTTCACCCGGGTCTGCAGCTCGGCGGTCAGGTCGTCCGAGGCTGCGTGGCCGGGCCGCAGCACGACCACGGCCTCCAGCACCTCGCCCCGCATTTCGTCGGGGACGGCCACCGCCGCGCACTCGGCCACCGCCGGATGGGTCAGCAGCACGGACTCCACCTCGGTCGGGCCGATGCGGTAGCCGGCCATGATGATCACGTCGTCATCGCGCGAGGCGAAGACGACGTAGCCGTCGTCATCGACGCGCGCCAGGTCGCCGGTCACGTACCAGCGCCGGTCGGAGGTGAATTTGCCGACGGTGCGTTCGGGGTCACCCGAATAGCCGTCGAACCAGGCCAGCGGGCTGGCCGACAGATCCATGGCCAGCCGCCCAAGTTCGTCCGGCTCCGCCGGCGCATCGGCATCGGCCTTCAGCACGGCCGCGGTCCAGCCCGGCATCGGGTGGCCCATGGAGCCAGCTCTCAGCGGCCGCTGCAGCGCCGGATGATGGTGGTTGTTGATCAGCATCCCGGTCTCGGTCTGGCCGTAGTGGTCGTGCACCTGCACGCCCAGGGCCTCGCGCGCCCAGTCGTTCACCTCGGGCGTCAGGGGCTCGCCGGCGCTGGAGGCCCGGCGCAGGGCCAGGCCCCGGGGCGGCGCCAGGCCCGAGGCGCGCAGGACCCGGTAGACGGTGGGCGCCGCGGCGAAGTTGGTCACCCGCTCGCGCTCGAGCACGGCCAGCGTCGCCTCGGGCGTGAAATGCCCCTCATGCAGCACGCTGCGGACGCCGAGCGAGAAGGTGACCAGGATCCCGAAGTAGAGGCCGTAGGCCCAGCCGGGATCGGCGGCGTTCCAGAACACGTCGTCGTCGGTCAAGCCGAGGGCGAATTCGCCATAGGCCTGGAACGAGGCCACCGCCCGCAGCGGCACGATCACGCTCTTGGGCGTGCCGGTGGTGCCGGAGGTGAAGATCTCGATGATCGGCGCGTCGCCGCCGAGGGCGACGGTTGGGCTCGCTGCAGCGCCGCCGGCGCCGAGGTCGTCGAAGGACAGGTCGCCCTCCCCGGCCTCGCCGGTGGTCACGATCCGCCAGGGCGGATCGACCGGCATCTCGCCGCCGGGGGCCAGCTTCGCGCGCTGGTCGGCGTCGCAGACGACCACCTTGGCGCGGCTGGCGCCGAGCCGCAGGGCGATGGCGGGCGGCGCAAACGCGGTGAACAGCGGCACATGCACGGCGCCCAGCCGCAGGATGGCCATCAGGGTCACCAGCAGCTCGCCACTCTTGCCCATCAGGGTGGCGACCCGGTCGCCGGGCCCGACGCCCGCGCCGGCGAAGCCCGCCGCCAGCTTCTCGGATTGCGCCCTGAGTTCGCCGTAGGTCAGGTCGCGGGCGGAGAGATCGTCGCCGATCAGCCGGTAGGCCAGGGCGCAGGGATCATGCCGGTCGCACAGCAGCTCCGCCGCGCTCGCCCGCGGATCGCCGAACCGCGCCAGTAGGTCCTGCGCCCGCGTCCAGCAGGCGGCTTCATCGGCGCAGGGTTCGGGCAGGTTCAGCGGCATTCGAAGCTCTCGGCGTCATCTGGCCGCTCGCCTCCGCGGAAACGGGCGACCTTGGGATAGGCGCAGATCGGCCGGGACCGCATCGGCCGGCCGGCCGCCACCTGGGTTCCCACGATAGACTCGGGCGCCGCGCTGCGCTCAACCCAATTCTCGAGCGCCGTCAGCGTATCGAAGCGGGTCAGGCCCGAACCGCCGTCGCAGTGATGCATGCCGGGCACCATGAACAAGCGCACGGACTGCTCCGCCGTCGCCGGCAGCCAGCCGCCGTGGCTGTCGCGCAGGATGCGCTGGTAGAGGTCGATGGACATCTCCGGCGGGATGGCCCCGTCGGACCAGCCATGCCAGATCAGCAGCTTTCCGCCGCGGCGGAAGAACGGGCTCATGTCCGTCTGGCTGGCGTCGGTGAGGCTTGCGAGGGCCCGCTCCACCGCCGGCCCGTCGCGGGCGATGCTGAACCGCCGCCAGTCGTAGTTCGGATCGTTGTGGACGATGTAGCGCACGAACTCCGTGCCCAGCCGGCCGTTCAGCGCCCCGTCGAACGGCGCGCCCCTCCGCACGGTCGGAGGCCTCGGCCCGAAGAAGCGGAACGACCAGCCCGAATCCACCGTCTCGGCGCCCGACAGGAAGTAGCCGTGATAGCCCGAGCCCGGCCGGGCGAAGGGCGGGCGCCGTATCTCATCCAGGGCGCTCATCTGGGCCGCGGTCAGGCAGGTGGGGCTGGCGTGACCCGGGGCGCAGCGCAGGCGGCGCAGGTCGGGCCGACAGGCCCGCGGATCCATGATGATGCCATCCACGACCCCGTCGATCCCGTCGCACTGGCGCAGCACCTCCCGGTCGATCGCGGGAAACATCTCGGGGGGAATCCATTTGGCAGGCGAATTGACCACCATGTTGGCGTTCTCGGCCAGCATCATCAGCAGCTTGGCGTAGTTCCACGCCGGCGCCGCGGCGATCACGCCGTCGAACGCGTCCGGGAATCGCTGCGCCTCGATCAGGCCCTGCCGCCCGCCGCCGGAGCAGCCGTCCCAGTAGGCGTGGCGGGGGATCGCGCCGTAGTAGGCGGCGGCCGCCGACTTCAGGTCCACCGCGGCCAGTTCGACCGCCACCTCGAAATGGTTTCGGACAGCGGCCGGGTTGTTCAGCGCGAACCGGGCGTCCGAGGGCGAGTCGACGTGGCCGGTGTCGGTCGAGGCGGTGGCGTAGCCCCGCGCCAGGCCCTCGTCCAAGGGCCAAGTCTTACCCGAGAAGCCGCCGATGCCGAGGAACAGGTACTTGCGGTTCCAATGGTCCGGCAGGCCGAGCGCGAAGCCGATCGGGCCGTCGTGCTGGATCGCGCCGGTAACCAGGCAATGGGACGGCAGGGCGGCCGTCGCGGGGATCGCGGCAGCGGCGGCCACATGCACGTCCGGCCCGAGCAGGCGCTGCATGGGCTCGACCGCGCAGGCCGCCGGCGGGGCCGCAAGCAGCTCGGGCCTCAAGACCGGTTCGGCCGCGCCGCCCATCCCCGCCGGCGCAGCGCAGACCAGGCCCAGCGCCAGGCCGCACATCGCACCGAGCGTCCTCAGGCGTTGCGACGCGGCGCGCCAGTCCGGCGGTTTCAACCGCATGCTTTCCTCCCCCGTTGCGCCCGGTGCAAGCCCCGGCGAGCAGCGCATTACTCAGCGGTAAGTTACTATTGGGTAGGATAACCCGCTTGAATGGTCAACTGGGCGCCACGGGGCGGGCGAAACGCGCGTCGCCGGTACAATTCGAACGCTGCCAGACGCGCCCGGTCAGGACCTTGGTTGAAGCCCGGCGAACAAGATCTCGACGACCCTCTGGCTCACCTCGTCAAGCTGAGCGCCGGCGCGCGCGTCGTGGGTCAAGGCCACGCGGTTCAACGCGGCAGTCACCACTGAGGCGGCGATCGCCAGGTCGGACACCTGGATGGCGCCTTCCGCCCGCGCCTCCGAGAGCGCCTCGGCGACAGTGGCCTCATATTCGGATTGCAGCCGGCGGAACTCCTGACGGCTGCCTTCCGAGAGTTCATGCGCCGCGGTTCGGATCAGGCCGCCGCCGTAGCCGACCGCCACCACCTCGACATAGGTCCGCAGTATCTCAGCGAGCCGGCTCGCGCCCGTCAGGCCGCCTTTGTGCGAGCCGGCAACGCTGCGAACCTGCTTCAGGCCCAGCGCCAGCGCCTCGAACAGCAGGTCGTCCTTGTTCTGAAAGTAGTAGTAGAGAGTCGGCTTGGAGACCTCCAGCCTGGCTGCGATATCCCCCATCGAGGTGGCGGCAAAGCCGCCCTCGTTGATCATCTGGCAGGCGACCCGCAGCACGAACTCCCGCTTCTTGCGCGTCGCTTCGGGGCTGGCCGAGCGCTTTCGCCAGATCGCCCGATCTTCTCTGGTCACCTCGGCGGACGGCGCGCGGATATTGATCGCGCCATCGAGGCCGACCCCGCCCGGGCGTCCCAGGAAGGTGACAGCGCCGTCCGCGCCCATCTCGACCGTGTCGCCGGTGCGGTAGTAGCGGCCGGTCAGCGGCGGCTCGCCATCGTAGCCGTTGAACCAGAGCAGCGGCGAGTTCTGGCGATCCAGCCCCAGCACGCCCAGCGCGCCGGGCGGCAGTTCGGCGTCGTTCGGATCCAGCACCGCCACGCGGTATCCCGGCGACGGGAGTCCGACCGTGCCAAGCCGCACCGGATGCTGCAGCCCGTGATGGTTGGCCAGCACCATGCCGATCTCAGTCTGGCCGTAGTGGTCGTGGAGGGTGACGCCGACATGCTGGCGGAACCAGCGGATCAGGTCGGGCGGCAGGTACTCGCCGGCGCTGCTGGCGGCGTGCAGGCGCCCCTTGATCGGCCGCACGGCGTCGACCCCGGCGGCCGCCAGCAGCCGGAACACTGTCGGCGAGCCGGCCAGGTGGGTGACATTGCGCCGCAGGATGACGTCGATGATCGCCGCCGCCGAATAGGCGCCGGCGTAGTGCAACGTCGCATGCCCCATCGCCATGGCGCCGACGCCCGTGTAGAGCCCGTAGGCCCAGCCCGGATCAGCCAGGCGCCAGAGCTGGTCGCCGCGCCTCAGGTCCACCGCGTCCCGAAGGTAGCTGACGAAGCTGACCAGGGCCCTCAGCGGCACGCTCACCGACCTGGGCTCACCGGTCGCTCCGGAGGTGAACATCTGGAGGAAGGGATCATCGGCGCGGCGCAATACGAGCTCGAAGCCATCGGGATAGCTGCGCACGGTCTGCCAAAAATCGAGATCGCCTGGTTTCAGCGGCGTCGACTCGTCCGAAACCACGACGACGGTCTCCACGTTCGCGCCCGACGCCTCGAGCTTCGCGCGCAGCGCCGCCGTCGTCAGCACCAGGCGCGCGCCGGCCCTCCCCAGGCGGTGGCCGATGGTCTTGGGACTGAAGGCGACGAATAGGGGCAGATAGACCGCCCCGACCCGCCAGGCGCCGATCAGGCCGATCATCAGTTCAGGCACGCCCGGCAGCAGGCCGGCAACCCGGTCGCCCGGCTTGATTCCGCGAGCCACCAGCAGGTTGGCGAACCGCTCAGACAACTGCTGGAGCTGGCGAAAGCTGTAGGCTGCCTCCTCCCCATCTTCCCGAAGGTAGTATAGCGCCGGATCGTCGGGTCGCGACTCGGCGTGGCGATCGCAGCATTCATGGGCAGCGTTCAGACCGGCATCAAGCGGGCGTGACAGGGCGGCGGCGACCGCCTCATCGAGGCGGAAGCTGCTGTAGGCCTCCTCGTATCGGGTCTTCCTGGGGGCCAACTACCGCCTCTCGCACTATGCCCGCGTCGCGCCGGGCGATCTCCGAATTCTAGAAGTTCCCGTCTTTACAAACTCTTCTGGTCTCTTCTTGCGAGCAGGACTTCCCCCGCGGCGCAGCCCCTTGCAGGGACGATTAGCCGAACCGTCGCCACCCGGCAAATTCAGCGGCCGGTCCGCCGCGGCTCGGCTCCTGGTCCATCGCGAACCTTGCCGAAACCGCCACGACCCACTCCCGATTGACCCTTCGAACACCCGATATTACTCATTGGTAGGTTTTAGGCGTTCCGTTGACAAGATGCGTCGCGGGACGGGTCACGAGGAAGGCCGCCGCAGTCGAAGCGGTCCGCAGAATCGGGGGGAAACGAAGATGCGTTCGCATGAGCTTTGCGCCCGCGCGCGGTTGCAGCTGACCGTCGGCGTCTCGGCCGGGACCCTGGCGGCGGCCCTGGCGGGCGCCGCAGCGGCGACGCCCGCGCCGCCGCCCGGCCAACCGGCCGTCGTCGCGGTCGAGGAGGTGATTGTCACTGCCCAGCGGCGCGAACAGAACATCCTGGCCGTGCCACTATCGGTCCAGGCCATCTCCGGCCGCACGCTGGCGCAGACCGCAATCTCGAACGTACGCGACCTGACGATGCTCTCGCCGTCCATCGCCATCGCCCAGAGCAACTCGGCGTCGGCGATCGCCTTCTCGATCCGCGGGGTCAGCTCAAGGTCGATCGGCTCGGCGTTCGTGCAGCCGAGCTCGGCGATCATCATCGACGGGGTCCCGGCGGCGCGGCAGGCGGAAGCCACCATCGACCTGGACGACGTCGAGCGCATCGAGGTGCTGCGCGGCCCGCAGGGCACCCTGTTCGGCAAGAGCGCCACCGCCGGCGTGCTGCAGATCATCAACCGCCGGCCGCAGAAGCACTTCCAGGTCGAGGCGTCCGCGTCGGAAACGACCGAGCGGGAGTTCCTGGGCCACGTCATGCTGAACGTCGGTGCGGGCGACACCTGGCTCCGATTCAACGCCCACTACGACTCCATGCCGCCGCTGCTGGAGAACCTGAACCCGACAGCGCCGGATTTCGGGTCGCTGCGGCGCTACGCCTTTGCCGGCAGGCTGCTGCACGAGTTCGGGGACCAGGTCAGCTGGCTGGTGTCGGCGAACTACAGCAACGCCACTTCCAGCTTCGGCAGCCCGATCCCGGTGAAGGTGGGCGATCCCACCAGCGTCAACAACCAGGCGCTGATCGCGGCCTGGGGGTTCACGCCGCACGCCAACGCCAACTTCACCAACGTCAACACGCCGGCGTTCGACAGCCTGGTGCTGTGGGGCGCCACCTCGGAGCTGACCTGGCGCATGAACCAGCAGCTGACCCTCACCTCGCTGACCGGGTACCGCGAGATCCACGGGGACGACGACATCGACACCGACGGCGGCCCCTGCGGCGCCAACGTCGGAATCGGCGCCACGCGCAATCTCTGCCCGACCACCCCGACCAACCCCGCCCGCAACTACGTAGGCTTCCCGGCGAACTTCAATCGGCGGACCAACGATACGAGTTACGCGTCGCAGGAATTCCGCTTCAACTACTCGGACGCGCATGTCGAGGCGGTGGCGGGCCTGTTCGGCCAGACCCTGACCGCCAGCGGCTTCGCCGGCAGCCCTTTCGTCGACGGCCTGGGAACGACCCTGACCAACTATGCGCCGGTGGAATACCGCACCACCGACCGCACCGGCTCGGTCTTCGGCGACGTCACCTGGCATGTCACGCCGCAGGTCTCGGTGTTCGGCGGGCTGCGCTACACCATCGAGAGCCTGCACATCGACTACACCCGCTACAACTGCACCGGCCGGCCGGTCGACCTGAACAGCGGCGTGGTCAACGGCGGCGCCCCCTGCCCGGTGGCCGCGCCGGTCGTGGTGGGCGTGGTCTCCACCGGCTCCGCCCAGTTTGGAGCCTCGAAGTCGGTCAACAACCTCGGCGGCCGGGCGGGCGTGCAGTGGCAGCCGACGCGCAACCAGCTGTACTATTTCTCCTACGCCCGCAGCTACAAGGGCCCGGTGGCCGACACGGGCACCACCGCCGGCACGACCCTGCCGTTCCTGTTGCCGGAGACCGCGATCGCCTTCGAGATCGGGGCCAAGGCGCGACTGCTCGACAATCACGTGACCCTCACCCTCTCGGCCTTCACCGGGACGATCCAGAACCTGCAGGTGAGCGTGCTGATCCCCGGCAGCGCAACCTCGTCGCGGTTCATCAACGCCGGCGATCTGAGGAACAAGGGCTTCGAGTTCCAGGGCGACCTCGTCCTCGACGAACACTGGTCGTTCAGCGCGGGCGTGGCCTACCTGGACGCGAAGCTGAAGGGCGGCGCGGACGGCTGCCTGATCGGCGGCAATTTCGCCGACGTGCCGCAGCAGACGGCAGGGGTCTACCCCTGCAACCTTCCGGGACCCCAGCAGGACCTGACCGGCTCGCCGCCGCAGTCGTCGACGCCCTGGCGCGTCACCCTGGCCGGCAACTACGCCCGCGACCTTGACTTCGTCCCGCTGCGGCTGGCGGCGCGACTGGGCTACGTCTGGCAGGACAAGGTGGCGGGCACGATCAACCGCGACCCGCGCTCGATCCTGCCCTCGATCGGCCTCCTGGACGGGTCGATCAGCCTGACCACCCGCGACGGCCACTGGGAGCTGCTGGTGTTCGGCCGCAACCTGACCGACGCCTACAATCCGTCGTTCTATACCGTTTCGAGCGGCAACACCTACGCGTACCTGCCCAAGGACTATAAGCGCTACGTCGGGGTGCAGCTTACCGCCAGATACTGAGGGGCGCCGCCCTCAGCGCTCGGGAAGGCGCGAGATCGTCTTCCAGACGATCGGGAAGAAGGTCTCGACCCGGTCGGCGAGGCGCCAGCGCATGCCGCGGGAGCGCCACAGGCGCACTTCGCGCACCAGATGCATGTAGTGCGTGGCCAGGATCTGGTTGTCGGTGATGGCGTCGTCGAGGGCGCCGGCCGCACGCCCGTCGCGGATCAGGCCGCGCACGATCTCGGCCACGCCGGCCACCGGCCAGCGGTGTTCCGGCAGGAACCAGGTGTAGGTGGGCATCGCCACGTTCTGCACCACCGCGACCTTCACGTTGGCGTCGTAGTAGAGCAGCAGCGCCCGGTAGAAGGCGAGCCAGCGCTCCTGCTCCACCCCGCGCCGCGGCAGCGCCGCGCCCACGAAGGCGGCGACCTGGACGTCCTGCACCTGCAGCACCCGCAGGGCGAGCGCCTCCTTCGAGGCATAGTACTTGTAGATCGTGGCCGGCCCCATGCCGACGCGCTTGGCGAGCTCGCGGATGTTCAGGCCGGCGTAGCCACGGGCGAACAGCAGATCCTCGACCGCCGGCAGCAGCCGCGCCTCGATCGCCTCGGGCGCCTCGTCGCCGGCCCGGCGCACCTGCTCGGCGAGCCCGGCCAGGGCGGCGCGGGCTGCGGCGGCGTCGAATTCGAGGTCGTCGGCGCTATGGTCCATGCCCATCCTGAGCTGCTCGCCTTGCAGCGGCGGGCTGCCGTCCTGTCATAGGCGCCAGTCCAGCGGGCCCACAAGACTTTGTGGAGCGTAACTGTGTTTCAGTCCCACATTGCCTCTCCTGCGTGTTTTCAGCCCTTCGGCATGCCGGGTATCCGACCTTCGTCCTGTTGACTGCCGCAGGCGGGCGGGCGAAACGATGTTTCAGTTCATGGGGCGGAGGCCGGGATGTGGCTCACTAACAAGCAGGATCACCGTGCGTCGGTGCTGATCACCGGCGGGTCGGTCGGTCTGGGCCTGGCCATGGCGCGCGACCTGGCGGCGCGCGATTTCGAGGTGTTCATCTGCGCCCGCACCGAGGCCGACCTGGCGAAGGCTGTCCAGCTGGAGCCGCGGCTGAAGGCGATCCGCGCGGACGTGTCGTCCGGCCCCGACCGCGAGCGGCTGATGGCCGACGCGCAGCGGCGCAGCGACGGCCGGCCGCTCGACTGCCTGATCAACAACGCCGCCATCGTGCAGGCGCATGACTACCTGAACCCCTTCACCCTGAGCGCCGACCGCGCCCGCGCCGAGATCGAGATCAACTTCGCCGCGCCGATCGAGCTGATCCGCCTGTTCCTGGCGAGCCGCCAGGATCGCTTCGACGAGCCGGCCGGCATCGTCAACATCAGCACCCCGGGGGCCCTGTTCCCGCTCGACGCCAACCCGCTCTACACGGCCACCAAGGCCGGATTCCACATGTTCACCCTGGCGCTGCGCCGGCACCTGGCGACCAGCGCCATCAAGGTGATCGAGGTGTTCCCGCCGGCGCTCGATACCGGGCTCGCCAAGCAGCTGGAGGTCGCCAGCCAGGCCGCCAACGGCCAGGACGTGGTCGACCAGGTGGCCCGCGAGACGGTCGAGGGGATTCTGGCCGGCACGGAGATGATCGCGCCGCACGAGCAGTCGCGGCAGCTGTGCGAGATGTTCCCGCCGATCTCGGAGGCCCTGATCGACGGCATCAACGCCGGCGTGAAACGGCGTCCCGGCTGGGACCAGGCATAGCCGCCGACAGAGCGGCCATAAGGAGGAGCGCGCCATGGAGCCGATGCGGCCCATCGATCAGCTGATGATCTTCTTCCAGACCGACAACTCGCCGATGAACATCGGCGGACTGTTGCTGCTGGACACGCCCGAGGCCGAGAAGGCCGGCTTCGAGCAGCGCATCCGCGCGCACCTGGAACCCCGGGCGCTGCGGACCGTGATCGGCCGGCGCCTGATCGAGTCGCCCGAGCACTACGACTCCGACACCTGGATCCAGATCAACGCCG
>Ga0207695_10007005_pt1 | contig 14462 bp, 9 predicted proteins | sample KBSC54metaG_FD_184354 | JGI IMG/M metagenome (GOLD analysis project Ga0207695, IMG submission 184354) | Corn rhizosphere microbial communities from Kellogg Biological Station, Michigan, USA - KBS C5-4 metaG (SPAdes) (version 2) | ecosystem: Host-associated > Plants > Roots > Rhizosphere > Soil... | reverse complement strand
AATGTTTATAACAGGAATATGGGTATTCTTATTAAAAGCCATCATATGCGCACCAGCCAGTATCTTGGCGAGGGCACAACATTTCTTGTAGTGATACTTATTGGCGCATCTGTAGTATGGTCTTCGTTTCGCCGTAGTCTTCGTTTATCCAGGCAGCAAAATAATTTTATGCTTTCCGTCACGCACGAGCTGAAGTCACCACTGGCTGCTATGAAATTAAATCTGCAGACATTAGAGCGACACCATCTCGACGAAGAAAAAACAAAGCAACTTATAGACCGCTGTATCAAGGAGTCAAACAGGCTCAATGATCTTTGTAATAACATGCTGTTCGCCTCCCAGATAGAGGGCAGGCAGTATATAGCTGCTAAAGAAAAATTCGACCTGTCTGAGTTGGTAGAAGATGCAGTGACCGACTATGCGCACCGCTACCCAAGGGTGTTTGAGGAAGATATACTGGATGGTTGCGAGCTGGCGGGCGATAGAGTGTTACTGCACATGGCCGTAAACAACCTGCTGGAGAATGCAGTAAAGTATGCTCCTGCCGATAAGCCAATATCTGTCACACTTACCCGCAAACAGGACAACGCAATAATACAGGTAATAGACCAGGGGCCGGGTATATCAAACGAAGAGAAGAAAAAAGTTTTCAATAAATTTTATCGCATAGGCAGCGAAGAGAGCCGTAAATCAAAAGGTACAGGGCTTGGCTTATACCTCACTTGTAAAATAGTAAGCCAGCACAAGGGAAAAATTACAGTAAAGGACAATGCGCCTACAGGTGCAATATTTGAAATATGCCTGCCGCTAAGCTAATCTTCTATTAACACATTCGTTGCAGTTTCATCCTCACCCTTGCATATACCAAATGTCCTGCGGTGATACGGCGATAGGCCATGCTCCTTTATACGTTCTCTGTGGTTGCGCGTAGCATAGCCCTTATTCTCATTCCAGCCATATTGCGGATGCTTTTCGTGGAGGCTATACATAAATTCATCTCTATGCGTCTTAGCAAGTATACTTGCTGCAGCGATAGAAGCATATATCGCGTCGCCTTGCACCACACATTGGTGTACAATACCAAAATACGGGGTAAAAATATGACCATCTATTAATAATAAATCCGGCCTCAACTGCAATTGATCCACAGCCAGGTGCATTGCTTTAAAGGAAGCTTTTACAATATTTATACGGTCTATCTCTTCATGGTCCACTACGGCTACTGCCCAGGCCAGTGCTTTACGCTCTATTATGGGGCGCAGTTTATTGCGGTCTTCTTCGCTTACTTGCTTACTATCGTTGAGTAATGGATGAGAAAAACGAGGTGGTAAAATAACAGCAGCAGCAAATACAGGGCCTGCCAGGCATCCCCTACCGGCTTCATCGCAGCCCGCCTCTACTATTCCCTTCTTAAAAAAACGCTTCAGCACTGGTTAGCACGTTATTTATACTAACAAAATAAGGGAATTTAAATTTCTCTGTCATCATTCAGTTTACATATTTAATTCATCTATTTTTTATAAAACTTTGAACAATGCTGCAATAGCATTAGGTTTGAAATCAATATGTCATTATGAATACAGTGAAATTGCCTTTTTATGCGCGCCTGGCACTTACCCTGCTTGCTGTAGTGCTGGTTATTTACTTAATGTACATAGGCAGAACTATACTTATTCCATTATTTTTTGCGCTGCTTGTATCTGTTTTACTATTCCCTCTTACCCGCTTATTAGAAAAATGGCATGTGCCCCGTGCACTGGCTGCTGGCATTTCATTACTATCATTTATCATTGCGGTTGGGGCACTTATATATTTCCTTACCCTGCAAATAGCTAATTTCTCCAACGATCTGCCTCGCCTGCAGGCCCGTGTGACCGAAATAATGCACAACCTGCAACATTGGATAAGCCGGAAATATCATGTTAACAGCCAGGAGCAAATGAGCTATCTTGATAAATCCGCAAGTAGCATGCTCAATGCTGCTGCTAATTCCATAGGCAATGCATTCCTTGGTATCAGCGAACTGATTATATGGGTGATCTTTATTATCATCTATACCTTTTTCATGCTTTATCATCGCAGGTTGCTTAACCGCTTTGTTATGGCTTTATTTCGTCCCCAGCATCGCACGGAGGTAGCAGAGGTGGTGGCAGCTACCCGTTCGGTTATTAACAGCTATGTTTTAGGCTTGCTTATAGAGATGGTAATACTTGCTATAGTCAACTGTAGCGTACTGGGCATCTTAGGTATTCAGTATGCCATACTGCTGGGTGTGCTGGCTGCTGTGTTAAACATCATACCTTACCTGGGTATTTACACCTCTATTGTTATAAGTATGTTCATCACTTTTGCTAATGGCACGGGCAATCAGGCATTGGAAGTAGGTATCGTATTCCTTGTTATCCATATGCTCGACTCTAACATATTAATGCCCCGCATAGTTGGCGGCAGGGTAAAGATGAATCCTTTTATCACTATAGTCGCGGTAGTGGTCGGCGAGCAGATCTGGGGCATTCCCGGTATGTTCCTGTTTATTCCGCTTACAGCTATTATCAAAATTATCAGCGAGCGGGTAGATGGGCTAAAGCCATGGGCCATTCTCATAGGCGAGGAAACAAGAGAAGAAGAAAAAGTTATTCGCACCAAAGGGAAAGCCAATACAAAAAATAATTGATATAAAAAAGCGTGGAACTACGCTTTTTTCACTCATTGGCTGCATATACCTTGCAGCCGTATTGTACATGTATCTACATGTCGCACTTTAATAAAATAATTGCTTCTTATTTCACCCAAACTATTCTATCAGTATGATGGCGGGTTTCCCACCCGCCCTTTTACGCGCTACCCCTTCACTCTAATAATAACAAAAAGGCTACCTTTCGGGGTAGCCTTTTGAATTTCGGTTTACACTTATAGCGAAGGGTACTCAGTAATTACTTTGTTTTCTTTGCGTTGTGAGTGATCTGCACAATCAGTAGGATTAAAGCCAGTAGTAACGGTATGGGTAAGTAATACATTAATTCAATTTTTTAGCCGGGCTTATTGTTCAATTACACAGCAAAGATGTTACCCTTTCCCATTCCTTCAAAAGATTACAGCCTGCTTAACGATGTTTTTGTAATCGCTTAACGAGTGCTTATGAAATAAAAAAATAATTGCACGTATCTCATTGTTATTCAGCATTAACCAGTCATTAACAAGATAATTTTCCCACGTTTTCACCTGCTTTTTCAGCCATATTTCGTCGGCTCATTTACTTAAATATTTACCTCTCTCAAAAGCGCCCAAACGAATGTTATAAATTCAAATAAGTCAATGTAGATAATGGTTTTACATGGATGTGTCTTTATACATTTCATTACTGGTATTCTGGTATACCGTATTTTCCTGAGTGTATTTCTCCTGCCAGGCCAGCAAAATATACAGCCATTTCCGGCCGTCGTTATTGGATTTTCCAGCCCATAGACATTTGTACAATTCACCCTGATATTCTACTTTCACACAATCATTGGCAAGTATGTAATAATTTATCTTTCTAATTATTATGCTCTGCTGCTTGCCGTTCCTGCATATAGAGAAGAGAAAAAGGAGAGCCTGATTAATTTAGTAATGAAACAAGAAACTACGCTAACCGATAAGCTACATAGTAGAAGCCCTAATGCTGCTATTCCTGCACCTTATTGGACATTTGGCAAATGGTTTCGCTTTCTTTCCTTCTTTTTGCTTTGTTGGATAGGCCTCTACCTGGTTGCCCACACCAGCAGAGTGCATGAGGGGTATATGAACCTGCGCTTCAACCCCCAGCAGCTCGACCAGATAAACAGAATACTATATGCCAAAGACCAGATAAACCCTGTAGGCAACGTTATAAAAATTGATTCCTCCACCAGTTCAGCCGACACCGGCAGAAAAGATACACTGCCCAAAGCAAAGCTGGAAGCTATGCCCACCCAATATATTGGCTACTACGACAAATGCGATGATAGCTGCAGGGTTAATAAGGCAATGCTTTTTATAAGAAGTGAATTTGACAACAATATAAAAGAAGAGCAACTGCAGATAATAAAACAATATCTCAGTTCCTTTAGTTCGCAGGAAGTAGGTACATTCCTGTTGAATATTAAGCTTAAAATCAAATCATACTTCTGGCTTACTGGCGCTTTTGTATATCTCGAAATTGTTTTCTGGTCTATAATAGGCGTGCTATGCAGCATGTTGTTTACAGTAGGCATAGTCAGCAAATCAGCAATTGACTCCAAGCCACGTTTCAACCCAAATGAAATACCTTACCAGGTTGCCAAGCTTTTTTACGCACCTTTCTGCACCATTGTTATAGTACTTGCCTACAACTATATAAAGCACAGAAATGTGATAGAAGTAAATACCAACGAAGGCATGTTGGTGTTCTCTTTCATGGCAGGGCTCTTTGCAGGCCGCATGATGAACGTTTTGGAAAGGGTAAAAGATATTCTCATGCCCGAAAATATATTTAATGAGCCCGAAGCAAGCTTAAGCTTTAGCGCCTCAGTGGCTAAAGCAGGCAGGACAAGTGCAGCACAACAGGAAAAAGAAAGCCCTGTACGCCTCACAAACAATGTACCTGATGTAGCAGATGTATATAGCACTACAGTGAGTGAGGTAGCCATAGAGCTGAAACTGGACCTGAGTGGCATGTTTGAAGAAGAAAAGAACGAAATATTAGAGGAGGGATTTGACAAAGCAGTGGTTACCCTGCATAGTGTAAATGGCCGCGAGATAATAACTGCAAGAAAAACGGGCGACAGCCAGATGCCGACATTCCTTGCCACCAACCTGGAGCCGGGTATATATATAGTACGCTGCACCCTTACCCAAACACTTAGCGACGACTATATCATAAATCTCTTTGGCGAAAAAACTGCCTACATTACCCGCGACAATAAAAATATAGAGCTGTACATAAAAAAATACGAAGCTATAGACTAACGATTTTTTATAAAAACAAAAAGGCAGGGCTAAAGTTTAGCCCTGCCTTTTATTTATACCCGTTGCGCATTAATCCTTAATCAGTTTCACATTATTTGTTACTATACCATTCTGCATAACACGTGCACTATATAAGCCGTTAGGCATTTTGCTCATGTCTATGTCCATCTGGTAAGTACCTGTACCATATTGATAAGAATGTACAATACGGCCGTTCAGGTCTATGATATCAACATATACTGCCGAAGTAGAAGCTTCAGGAAGTTCTATGCGTGTATGGCTCACTACAGGATTAGGATATACCAGTAGGTCATTGCTGTTAGTTACTATATTGCTCACTGCTGTTGGTGCACCACTGTATTGTTTTCTTACAGCCATACTCTTCACCGGTGTACCATAACCCACACTTCTATATGAGCCTGTAGTTCCGCTTGTAGTATTTAATGTAGTAAACTGAGAATAGTTGTTATCTGCAGTCGAGCCTGCACCGTTACCATATGCATTAGATGCCAGGTACACCATGTCGCTACTGCTCACACTATCATAATACATATCCATCAATCCATTGTTATACGTGCTGCTGCCCAGTGCACCATCTATTGCAGAAGTCAGGTCAAACATAGTGCTCATGTTGCTATGAGAGCCACCGTTGAATCTTACTAATGCACCTGTCTTGTTATCTATGCCCCACATTTGTGTGCTGCTTGTATTATTATATCCATTAGTAAATGCTAAAGAACCCATGTTAGACAAGGTAGTGCTTGCATTCACATCACCGGTTGCATAGTAAACAGAACTGTCTAATGTTAGCGTACCATTATCCGGATTAATTTGTGCATTTATATTAGCCGCGGTACTGCTGGTACCCATTAACTGAATACGGTCTGTAACAGGATTGAAGCTGAAGGCCACATTACCGCTGTTACTTGTGCCAAGATCTATTGAACTTGCTCCGCCAACTGCTGTTACATTACCTGTTGCTTCGTCTATGCTATATAGCTGGTATTGTTTAGTGCTGCCATTGTATGCAATACCGTACAGTGTCCTTGTTTTAGGACGATAGGCAATAGCCATCATTGCCTGGCCTGATGCCATACCATTCAGGGATAGCATATTAGTTATGTGGCCAGGGTTGTACGAATCGAAGAAAATAAGATTACGCATATTTAATGTAAGACCCGCAACCAACTGACCGCTGATAGAAGTGGATGTATTATGACTTCTTGGAGTAGCTATAGAACGAAGGCTGAAAGTGCCTGTACCTACAGCGCCAAGATCTGTTGAAGCGCCTGTATTTTTGTCAATTCTGTACAGTTCAGTCTGTCCTGCCAGGTTGGTAGTTACCATAAATATTACATTGCTGTGCGTAGTGGTATCATACCAGCTATTCATGCCTACACTTGAGGTAGTAAGCAGTGAGGCACCAAAAGATACTACTGTGTGTAATGTATTCCAGTCAGTGCTATCGAAACGTACAATAGTGTGGTTTAGCAGATCATAACCTACCTGGCTCATTGCATCAGCGCCATAGTAGTTATTAGTAAATGCAGTAGCGCCTACACCTGCTGTCAGCGAGCTGTTTACATCACCGCTTGCATAAGATGGGGACGTGCTGCCGGTAGCTGCTATAGTGCCATCTACTGCATTCATTATATAAGTGTGCCCGTTAGTGCCTGTTACCTTTATCTGGTTTTTTGCTGTGGAGATAAAGTCAAAGCCCACGCTATTGCCTGCGCCCAGGTTCATGCTGGTAGTAGTAGTGCTCACTGCCGTAGCATTGTAAGTAGTGCCGCTACCTGAGCCGGATGCTGCTAATGTATAAAGCTGCGCATCATTCGTTACCGCATCGTAGCCCAGGCCATACATCATACCATCAGTATAGTTAAAGGCAATAGCTACCATCGCCTGTCCGCTCGCCATACCGTTTATTGTATAAGGACCATTATACGTTGATGGAGTATTTACATCAGCCATCGTCATTATCCTGTTATCATTAGTAAGGCCATACATCATCTGCGCCTTAACCGACTGCACGCACAAAGCCATCGCTGCTGCAAGTCCCAAACTGAGTAATTTGTGTTTCATAAAAATTCGTGTTTTTTATTTTCTGTTATTCGCTTCAAGTATTTAAACAACTATGCCATAACCAATAATTAATTTCTTAAAAAAATCGACAACCATGTCGGTTTAATTATCAGTCAATTACGCATGCAAATTGATGTACACGCATTTTTATTATATAATAATTTTATACTATAAAAATCAATGTTGTACCTTTTTCTACACAATAGCGCCTTTATCCCTAATATTGATTTACAAAATTCCAAACATGAAAAAGACACTTTCCATCATCATGCTATTGATAGTCACTGTATTTACTGCCAATAGCCAGGAGAAACAGGAGAAAAAAGTATTAAGCCCTAAAGCAGTGGCAACAGGCAACAATGTTGAAGTTCGATATAGCCAACCTTCAATGCGTGGCCGCAAAATATTTGGTGAGCTGGTGCCTTATGGCCAGGTATGGCGCACAGGTGCGAATGAGGCTACTGAAATTACCTTTAAGAAAGATGGCACATTTGCAGGCCAGCAAATACAGGCAGGCACTTATACATTATTCACTATTCCGGGCCAGGATAACTGGGAGATCATCCTGAATAGCAAATTGGGTCAATGGGGTGCATTTGGCTACGAAAAAGTGAAAGAACAAAACGTACTGGAAACCACTGTACCGGCAAAGCATGTACACAAGGCTATAGAGACTTTCAACATTGAAGTAAACAAACATTCTCTCGACCTCGAATGGGAGCATACAAGAGTATCTATACCAATGGATATCTAAGGAAAGTTACATTTCTATAAATAACTTAAAGGGGCTGAAGAATCAGCCCCTTTGTATTGCAGCATATTCACTCAAAGCATATTATCGCTTCTTCATACCTCATTTTTCCCGTTTAGTTTAGTTTAATTCTTTCTGCCTGATGAGAGGTACTAATTTTACTACTGATCGGAAACTCAAAAGGTATTCGGTCATAGGGCGGACATAGGTAACAAATCAATCGCGATGTGCTTTCTAGCATATCGCGATATTTTTTTGCAGCCATTTAATGTTTCATGCGTTATTTTGCAGCCATGAAAATAGTTCCGGGAGAAGTAAAGACAGCACAGTTACACGCCTACCTCTTAGGCTCAGTGGCACCAAGACCTATATGTTTTGCCAGCACCATAGACGATGAAGGGAATATGAATCTTTCCCCCTTTAGCTTTTTCAATGTCTTCGGCAGTAAGCCCCCCATACTTATATTTTCCCCGTCCCGCCGTGTGCGCGACAATACCATTAAGCATACACTCGAAAATGTACAGTTGAACAAGGAAGTGGTAATAAACATTGTAAACTACGATATGGTGCAGCAAGTAAGCCTTGCCAGTTGCGAGTACCCGAAGCATATAAACGAATTTGAAAAAGCAGGCTTTACTCCTGTAAAGTCTGATATGGTAAAGCCTTTCCGCGTAAAGGAGTCACCCGTGCAACTGGAGTGTAAAGTACTGCAGATAATAGAAACAGGGAAAGAAGGTGGTGCTGCCAACCTTATCATCTGCGAGGTATTGTGCATGCATATAGATGATAAAGTACTGGATGAAACCGGTAAGATAGATCCTAATAAAATAGACCTGGTAGCCCGCATGGGTGCCGACTATTATTGCCGCGCCTCAGGCAGTGCAGTGTTTGAAGTCCCTAAGCCCAATACCCAGCTGGGCATTGGCTTTGATAAGCTCCCTGAAAGGATCCGCAAAAGCAGCCTGCTCACGGGTAACAATTTGGGAATGCTTGCAAACACACACACCATACCCGTTGTTAGCAAAGTGCTCTATGACGACCGCCTTACACAGATACTGCAGGATTATGCAGAAAATGATGCCGCCAAAACACATGCACTTCACTCCTACGCCAAGGAACTCCTTGATCATGGAGATGTAGAAAAAGCCTGGCAGGTACTCCTTGCCGACGAATAAGATTACTTACAAGTCATTATAAAGCCCAACACTTCTCAAAAGAGAAGTGTTTTTTATTCCCGGCAATCCCTTAATCCATAAATCACGGTTCCACACTGTTCATAACCTGTGCATTATTACATTCCCTTAATATTTCGGTAATAGTTTCGTAATATAATAATGGTTAAATTTATATAACCAAATATTATAGTTTATGATATGGCGTACATTCAGCGGGGAACCTATAAAACTCCCTATCAAAAAAGCAGTTGAGGATACTATTATCAGGGAAACAAATGCCGGCTATCATTTAAAGGTATGCATTGGTACAGACTCCCAGGTGCGCGGTACAGAAACAGAATTTGCCACTGTCATCGTATTTCTTCGGGAAAAGCATGGCGGCTTTATGTTCCTTTACAACGATAAAACAAAGCAACCATTTACTATTAAGGAGCGCATGCTGGTAGAAGTAGCCCGCAGTATAGAGATTGCCTATGAACTTTGCGACCTGTTCAATAAGTATGATGTAGATATGGAGGTGCATGCCGATATAAATACCAATCCACAGTTCAAGAGCAATGAAGCACTGCGCGAGGCTATGGGTTATATCTTAGGCATGGGCTTCGCCTTCAAGGCCAAACCCGAAGCTTTTGCAAGCAGCTGCTGTGCCGATAAGGTGGTGAATTAATTTGTTTCAAGTATTTCTTGTCTAAATAAGTAATAAAAGGGTAAAAACAACCCTTAATGCCCTATTTTACTCTACTTTTTGCTGCGCTTTTCCGTCTATTATAGATAAATAATCTTTAAATTTACTACGCAGCATTGCCAATCTTTTTAAATATGAAATACTTCTACTTTTTATACTGTTTACTCCTTGTCTCCATTTATACTAATGCCCAAAATACCCCAATAGAATTTATAGAAAATCAGGGGCAATGGAATGGCCCTTTTCTCTATAAAGCAATGACGGGAAAGGGAGATGTTTATTTGCAAAAGGATGGCTTTACTTACATGCTCAGTGATCCTGAAAATGATGGAAAAGTAGATGCATGGCATCACGGACAAATAAAAACACCCCCTACCATAAAGTTTCATGCTTATCGGGTGATTTTTGATGGCGCTAATACACCTGCCATTGCTGGTAGCAAAGCACAGGAAGGTTATTATAATTACTTTTTGGGCAATGATCCCAGCCGCTGGAAGGGTAATATCCACCCTTATCTCAATATTGATTATAAAAAGCTATACAATGGTATAGATATGCATATAAGCTCTGAAAAGGGCAATATGAAATATGAATTTATAATAAGCCCCGGAGCAGATGTATCACAAATACGTCTGCGCTATGATGGCCCGGCCTCTATGAAGATTAAGAATGGCAATCTCATAGTAAGCACATCTGTAGGCGACGTAATGGAAATGAAGCCATACGTTTACCAGTATATCAATGATTCACGCGTACAGGTAGAATGTAGCTACCAACTAAAAGATAACATTGTTACTTATTATTTCCCTAATGATTATGATGTTAGCAAGCCACTCATCATAGATCCCACAGTTGTATTTGCCACTTTTACAGGCTCTACAGCCGATAACTGGGGCTTTACAGCCACATACGATCCACAGGGCAATTTTTATGCAGGTGGCCTTGCTAACAGCACAGGGTATCCTGTCAGCACCGGCGCTTTTCAAACCACCTTTGCAGGTGGTGTTGGCACTACAGACATTGAGTATGCAAGTGATATCGCCATCATTAAATATTCCTCTGATGGTAAAAACAGAATATGGGCTACCTACGTTGGTGGCAAGGATAACGAACGTCCACACAGTATGATAGTGGATTCTGCCAATAACCTGGTATTTGCAGGGCGCACTTATTCCAACGACTATCCTACTTCATCTACCGGCTACAGCAGGACATTTAAAGGTGGCAGGGCAGACATAGTGGTAACAAAAATAAGTGCCAATGGCAGTTCACTTATAGGCTCTACATATATAGGCGGCTCAGCCGATGATGGTGTTAATTTTGATTCCACAGAGTCTGGCTATGGCAACCTGAAGCACAATTATGGCGATGATGCCCGCAGCGAAATAGAAGTGGACAAAACAGGAAATGTTTATGTTACCGCCTGTACCAATTCTACTGACTTCCCTACCACTACTTACGCTTACAAAACGACCAACTCCGGCGCGCAGGATGCTGTCATTTTTAAAATGAACTATGATTTAAGTTCACTTATTTGGAGCACATATATTGGCGGCACAAATGATGATGCAGGGTATGTATTAGCTTTCGATACCAGCCAGCGTAGTTTATATGTTGCAGGTGGCACGCAAAGCAGCGATTTCCCGGGCACCACTGGCTCACTGCACCCCACCTATCAGGGTGGCGGGGCTGATGGCTTTGTTCTTAAGTTTAAGAATAGCGCACCATACACCTTACTAAGCAGTTCATTTATCGGCACGGTGAATTATGACCAATGCTACGGCGTACAGGTAGATCTTAATAATTATGTTTACCTGATGGGGCAGTCACTTGGCGGCCATTACCCCATTACCACCGGCGCTTATAACAATCCTCATTCTACACAGTTTATACAGAAGCTCGATAGTAATCTTACTACCAGCCTTGTATCTACAGTGTTTGGCTCAGGCGACTCTACACATACTAACATCTCCCCGGTTGCTTTCCTTGTGGATACCTGCCAGAATATTTATATATCGGGTTGGGGTGGCAATTTGTTTATCCCTACCATGCCCTCAAGTGTAGGCACTACCGACAATATGCCTATTACTTCCGATGCCGCACAATCCACTACGGACGGCAGAGACTTTTACTTCATTTGCCTTAGTCGCGATGCCGGCTCTCTTCTGTATGGTACATATATGGGTGAAAATGGCGGCGTTGGTGAGCACGTAGATGGTGGCACCAGCCGCTTCGATAAATATGGCATTGTGTACCAGGCCATTTGCGGCGGCTGTGGCGGTTCATCCAGCTTCCCTACTACCGCGGGCGTCTGGAGCCCAACTAACAAGAGCAGCAATTGTAACGAGATAGCTCTGAAGATAGCTTTTGAATTAGGCGACGTAGTAGCTAAAGCTAAAGCTTCCCCTAATGCAAAGGGTTGTCTTCCTTTTACTGTAAAATTCCTGGATAGCTCAATCAACGCTAAAACTTTCACATGGGATTTTGGCGATGGTAGTACTGATACCGCAAAGTTCCCTACGCATACATTTACATCTGCAGGCACATTTAGGGTCCGTCTTGTTATCAATAATCCCAAAGCATGCAAGGTACTCGACACTGCATATCTCAATATCTACGTAGACACCACATACGAGCATCCGTCATTCACTTCCGCTGTGCAAGATAGTTGTGGCCCTTATGTAGCATCATTTACCAACACGTCTGTATATAGTCCTACACCCGGCTCCTCTACTTTCACGAAATTCATATGGTTGTTTGGTGATGGAAATTCCTATAATGGCACTACACCTCCTACGCATACCTATGCTGGTCCTGGTGTTTATACAGTGTCATTGGTCATGATAGATACTACAGCTTGTAATTCTCCTGATACTGTAAAGAGTATTGTCCGCCTCAATAGCTCTTTCGTAAAGGCTGGATTTAATGGTCCGGACTCTGTTTGCCAGGGCGCTGCAGCATCATTTACTGATTCTTCTTCCAATGGCACTACTTATCATTGGGACTTTGGTGATGGTGGCACTTCCGGCACTTCTCCTACCACGCATATTTTTGACACTACAGGCATCTATACTATCACTTATATTGTCGGCAACCCAACCTCCTGTAATGGCGCCGACACAATAGTTAAACAAATTAAAGTCCTCGGCTTACCCGTCGCAGACTTTACGTTTAGCCCACTTGTGCCACAAACAAATGTACCTACAACATTTACTAATCTATCAGTAAATGCCGACAGGTATCTTTGGGACTTTGGTGATGGGGCAACTACTGCAGATGTCAACCCTTCCCATTTCTATAAACGCACTGGCGATTACAAAGTTTGCCTCACAGCAAGGAATGCTTCTAACTGTCCGTCTACAGCATGCAAAATGGTATCTGCAGATGTACATCCACTTGCAGACATCCCTACTGCATTCAGCCCAAATGGCGACGGCAAGAACGATATATTATTTGTTCGCGGTGCAGCAGTGCAAACTATGGACGTAAAAATATTTAATCGTTGGGGAGAAAAAGTTTTTGAGACAACTGATATGAATAAGGGTTGGGATGGCACATTTAATGGACAAGCCCAGCCTGTAGATGCTTATGCGTTTATACTTAACGTTACTTTTATTGATGGAACCACCTTTGAAAAGAAAGGGAATATAACCTTGTTACGCTAACCCCTTTATATCCTGCTAAGATGAAAAAGACTATTCTTAAAATATCGATTGCAACATCACTGCTTGTAGGCACATTTGCGCATAATGCTAATGCACAAAGCATGCATTTCTCCCAGTACTACAACGCACCCATGTTGCTAAACCCGGCCAATACCGCGCTCATGTCTGATAACGATTATCGCATTGGAGGTAATTATCGTAATCAGTGGGCTACTATTCCTGTCCCTTACAATACATTTTCTGCCTTTGCCGATTTCAAGCTATTTCACAACGAAGAAAGAAATAACTGGCTGGGCATAGGCGGTGCTTTTTTTAATGATAAGGCCGGCGATGGCAACCTGGCCCTTACGCGCATAGAAGGCTTTGTAGCATATCACTTAGGCATCACACCTACGAGCATGATATCTGCGGGCCTGTCTTATGGGGCAGTACAGCGCAGTGTTAACCTCAGCGCACTCTCATTCGACTCTCAATGGGACGGCTTCACATTCAACAAAACGCTGTCTAATAACGAAAGCGGCAATCTTGCCAAAACAAATTTTAGCACCATTGGCGCCGGGCTTAACTATGCCTACTTTCCTAACGATGCTACCTACATAAAGCTGGGCGTTGGCGTTGCCAATATCAATCAGCCCACAGAAAGCTTTTACGCTATGAGCAACAAAGTGGGTATACGCCCTACTGTAAACCTCGATGGTATTTTCCGTCTCACAGAAATGTGGACATTAAACCCTTCTGTTTATTACACTACCCAAACAGGCGCTTACGAACTGGTGTATGGTTCTTTGCTAAAAGCACAAATAAACAATACTAAAGACAATAACACGAGCCTCATATTAGGCGTGTTCAATCGATTTAATGAATCGTTGATCGGGGCCTTTGGCGTAGAATGGAATGGCCTGCAAGTAGTTGGTAGTTACGACTTTCCGATATCAGATATCAGAACTGCTACAGGCAGCTACGGCGCTATGGAGTTCTCTATCATTTACCAGGGCCTTTATAGCAACCTCAGATCAGGCGAGCGCGGCGTGCGCACTATGAACTGCCCCAGATTTTAATTAACAAACAATTATATTTAATTAGTAATTTACGGGCATTACTTTTGATGCAACAGAATTTAGCTATGGAAAAAGAAA
>Ga0207695_10007004_pt1 | contig 14464 bp, 14 predicted proteins | sample KBSC54metaG_FD_184354 | JGI IMG/M metagenome (GOLD analysis project Ga0207695, IMG submission 184354) | Corn rhizosphere microbial communities from Kellogg Biological Station, Michigan, USA - KBS C5-4 metaG (SPAdes) (version 2) | ecosystem: Host-associated > Plants > Roots > Rhizosphere > Soil... | reverse complement strand
GATTTTAACGAACTGAAGGCATTCGTGGCCGTGGTGGAGCGCCAGAGTTTTGTGCGCGCGGCGGAGCATCTGGGCCTGTCGCCGTCGGCACTGAGCCAGACCATCCGGCAGCTCGAAGAACGCATCGGCGCCCGTCTTCTGAATCGCACCACGCGCAGCGTCGCGCCCTCGGCCAGTGGAGAGCTGCTCTACAGTCGCGTGGCTCCGCTGTTTCGGGAAATGGCTGCCGCCGTCGCAGAGGCAAGCGAGGCCACCGGAAAAATGAGCGGGACGCTGCGCATCAACACGCTGGGGATTGCCGCGAGAACCGTCATTGCACCTCGGCTGGCGCGCTTTCATCAGGCCAACCCTGGCGTGGTCCTCGACATCGTGGTTGACGATACGCTGGCCGACATCGTGGCGGGCCGCTTCGATGCGGGGATCCGCGTGGGTAACCGGGTCGAGAAGGACATGGTGGCCATCCGCCTGACTTCTGACCTGAAGATGGTTGCCGTGGCTTCTCCGGACTACCTCGCGCGCCGGGGGACACCCAGGTCCCCTGCGGATCTGCATGCGCATACGTGCATCAACTGGCGCCTGCAGACGGAGGGCAGGCAGTATCGCTGGGAGTTCAAGAAACGAGGCCGGCAAGTCGAGGTCCCGGTGGAGGGGCCCGTCGTGACCAATCATGCTGACATCGGCATTGCGGCAGCGCTGAACGGGCTTGGCATTGCGTATCACTTTGAGCGAGATGGCGTCAATGAACTGCTGGCCCAGGGACGGCTGGTCCAGGTGCTGGCGGACTGGTCTATATCGCGGCCAGGATTGTTTCTCTATTATCCGAACAGGCGGCATCGGCCGGCGCTGCTTGGGGCGTTCATTGATTGTTTGCTGGATCGTCATACAGACGATTGATAGCGAGCTCGCGGGTCGATGGCTGGCGCAGACAAGCGACCGAACTGGTTGGACATGAAGTGCTCTGCCTGTCGTATTCCGGCTTGCCTGTACGACCAAAAGTGCAGCATGAAAAATATTCTGTTGCTCGGGTCCATACCAAGACAGTAAAGGTAGGTGCTCTGCTAATGTTATGGGCTCAATCAATGCATGGGGGAAAAATGAATTTGCGCAGATCGCTGGTACTAGGTTTGTTTATTGCGCTCGCCGGCTGCACGGCCACGGCCGACAAGTCGCAGAAGTTCGCACAACCGGATGAGGTCATTGATACCGTCACGCTCAGGCTGCTGTTGGGAGACATCGGGCAAGCCAGGTTTGCAGCGCCCAAAGACGTCGATGCATATCGCTACAAATACGTGCCGGCGATGTTGGCGCGCGTGCCGAATACGTTGAAGATCAACGGGATCAAGGTCGCCAAGGTCGAGACCAACAACGCTCGCAGAACGGATACCAGGTATGAGATTCGTATTGAAGCCAGCGAATTCTCTCAGGCGCAATCCGGAAAATGTTGGGTGCATTACGATTTGACGTTGTTCGACTTCCAGAAACAGGCCAAGATTTGGGGAGGGCGTACGCAAGTCAGTATCAACAGCGACCAACCGCTGCTGCGCTCGGAGAAGCTGGCCGGTGATATCCTCAACAGCCTATATCGCGAAGGAATTATCAAGCTCGCGCAGGGACATGCCGTTAATCCTCAAGGCGAACGGATTACTGATGTGTCCATCTTCTCCACGGATAAGTAGGTAGTCCAGACACATCAGAAAATTTAACTTTGGGCTAGAGCTGCTCTTGCCAACTATTTAGCTTCTGGATTGATCTTTCGGGAGGCGGATGGTGAATGTCGTCCCCTCGTCCGCGGAAGAGCGGACGGCAACTGATCCGCCATGCGCACTGGCCACCTCGCGAACGATATAGAGCCCAAGCCCCATGCTCCCACCTTGCTTGGAGGCCAATAAGGATGCCCCTCGATTTGGAATTGCGGAGCGGATTTTTCGGTGTTGAATGCGTCGTCGCCGACCCTGATAACGTTTGCCCTGTCCGCTATCGGCCTGATACAGGCACGAAAAAATATCCGCGTAATACTGAGGATGAGTTCAAGTGGGTATTCAGCGTACGTCGGGTCAACTGGCGGCTCTCGCAATTGCAGACCTGTTGGTCGCCAGGTGAACTGCTCGAGATCACGCGTGCCAGCTATCGTACGGTGATGCTAAACACGACAGGAATCACACAATAAATTCTCGCAATTAAAGAAAATTTACAAAAATCACCGAGCATCAATTAACATCTTGCCACTCGGCAAGATGATCAGTATCTGCACGGTCGCTTGTTGCATTTCAATTAACCAAGCCACAGATCGTGAAGAACGTCTATCCAGTTTCCCTCATTACCGCCACCACACTCCTGGTATCCGCATGCGGCAGCGTCCAGCCGTACAAGGAACCCTTGCCGGACCAGGCTAGCGCAACGCTCACCATCGCCTTGGGCAATGAATATGGCGAATCCAGTCTCTCCTATGGCCGTGCCGATGAGGATGGATGCCTGGAATTTCCGACGCTGTACGCGAGCGGCAACGTGCGCGATCTGCCGCAAACGCCGCCTGCGCCCAAGACCTTGAAGATCCCGGCGGGGAGCCCGCAACTCCTGCGGTATTACCGCCAGATCGGCCGCAACGCTTCGGCGCGCGCCTGCACGATCAACCTCCGATTCGAACCCAGGAAGGATGCGCATTATCTGGTGACAAGCGACAAGCGCTACGAAACGGGCAAGAGCAAATCCTGGTGGTCCGGTGAGAAAACGACCAGTACGGAAGTATGCATGGTCTACGTCCTGGAGCTGGACGAGACGGAAGGCCTGAAGCCGGTACCCATCAAGCAGGTTGGGGTGAACCCGACGCGTTTTGGCGTTCCGGGCTGCCCGAAGTAGTAACAAGGTGAAATACAGTCTCTTGCTGCATTGGGGGCAATGCACTCGAAACGAGACGCCGATGTAGAAATAAAGACAGGGGAAAAATTGGATGAAACGCAGAAACCTCATGCAGGCGGCACGCGCAGCCGTGCTTGCAAGTATCGCCATGATGGCCTTGCCGGCCACGGCGCAAATGGCAGAACAGACCATGCGCGAGTTCACCGCCTGCAACAGCAGCTTCTTCCGCGTACTCGCAAAGGATGCTGCGGCGAGCCAGGTGTTGCCCGCGCTGGAACGAAAGGACGAACTCGCTTGGATCAAAGTCAAGGATCGCAAGAACGCCCCCGACAATCAGGTCAACTTCGCCGCCCCCGTCACCGTGGGTGACATCAAGCTGCTGGGTTATTTCGATGAGATAACCGACCTCCAGGAATTGGGACGCTATTACTACTGGGGATTCATCGTCGACGGCACCGTTGCAGAGGTCATCGGCAAATTGCGGCCGATGGTGAGTAACGCCGATCGCCTCCACCCCGACGGAACAGACTACGCCCGCACGGAGGTGAAGATCGGTAGCTCTGACTGGATTGCCATCAAAACGGGTTCGGGCAGCGTGCCGCAGAAAAACACCATCGAACGCGCATTCATCATCGAGAGCATGGAGAACAACAAGCATGCCACGCGCGTTTCATGTTCGCTGCAAGGTGCAGTGACTGCCGCCGTGCTCAAGAACGAACGGCCCGACGTGGGCTCGGACGATCTGCCACCGCTTTCATCACAAGAGCCAGAGGCGTCGGACCCGCCCGCGAATGTGCTGGCCGCTATCGATGCTGCGGCACCTCAAGCCTCGGTATGGCGCCCGCGTTTCAGCAAGATATCCATGCAACTCTCCTATCACGGGAAAAAGCCCTTCACGATGCTCAAGGAGGTTGAAAACGTGAATGGTCTGCTGCATATCCGCGAACACTACTCCGGCACTTTCTACGTAGACCGAGTCTCCTTTGCCGGCCTGCAGCAGCTGCGCGCCGAGATCTATATCAACAGGGTCGCTGCATCGGGCCGACCAGCTCTGACAACCGACCTGACGCTCACCCTTCCTGCCACCCTGGCTGCGGGCGAGACCTTGACGTTCGAGAGTGTGATGCAAAGTGGCAGCCCCCCCAAGCGCGCCCCTGAGGCCAGCAAGCAAACCTGCAAGATCGCACAAACAATATCCGCCTCAGACATCAACGCGACCTTGTCTGGATCGGCCGTGCTGCTCGACTGCACGTTCGCCAACGGTAGGCGCACTGAATTCGCCTTCCTGCAAGACCTTGGCGTGGCTATTCAGACCAAGGAGGGAAATGATTCCATGACCTATCCGGAATTCACCATCAGCAAGTAAGCGAAAATTCTGACCTGAGACGAATTTTGTAGCCACCGGCTAAGTGAGTTCTTTATGCTAACGCCAAGGAGAACTCAATAAAGAAGCGATTTACGGACGAACAGATCATCAGCATCTTGCGAGAAGCAGAGAGCAAGGAGATTGCGACGGTAGATCTGTGCAAGCGCCACAACATTACTGAGCAGACCTTTTTCCGCTGGAGAAACAAGTTTGGCGGTATGGATGTCTCGGACGCCCGGCGGCTCAGAGAGCTTGAATCCGAGAACGACAAGCTCAAACGCATGGTGGCGGAAAAACTGCTGGTGATTGATGGCTTGAAGTAGTTAAGCCGAAAAAAATGATGACCTCCGCGGGCCGGCGCGAAGCGCTGGAAGTCCTTACTCGTCGGGGGCTGTCGCAACGCAAGGCATGTCGTTATCTGGAACTGAGCCGGCGGGTAGCGGGTTATCAGTTGCTACAACCTGAAAAGGATCGAAGCCTGACGCAGCTGCTGATCGCGGCATCGCAAGAGGTCCCTCGATTCGCTATCGGCGTATGTCTGCCTGGCTGGCCTTGGGCGAGTCCCGAGTGCGACGGCTCTGGAGCGCGCTCAAACTGGGCAGTCCACGAAAGCGGCCTCGCAGGCGTCGATGCGGCAACGACATTCGGCTACCTGGAGCAACCAAGCCCAATTCGGTCTGGAGCTACGACTTTGGTCATGACCAGATGGTGGATGGACGCTCATTGAAGATGCTGTGCGTGATCGATGAATACACCCGGGAATGCCTGGCCATCGAAGTTGCTGCCAGTTTGCGCTCCCAGGATGTCATCCTGACGCTCTCGCGATTGATGCGGTTACATGGAAAGCCGGCCTACGTTCGGTCGGACAACGGCGCCGAATTCACAGCGGCCAAGGTCATGCGCTGGCTGCGGGATGCCTCCGTTGGTCCCGCCTTCATTGCGCCAGGCAGTCCATGGCAGAATGGATTCGTGGAAAGCTTCAATGGCAAGCTGCGTGACGAACTGCTTAACCGGGAGTGGTTCCGCAGTCGGGCAGAGGCAAAAGTGCTGATTGAAAGATGGCGTCAGTTCTACAACGAGCGTAGACCGCATAGCGCACATAACTACTAACCTCCAGCCACGGTCCGTCGAGCCTGGCTGGAATCGAATATGATCGACAACCGACTCACTGCCTGACTGGCTAAAAATTACCGACGCAGGTCACAGGCTAGGCAGATTGAAACCCTGGCCAAGCTGATGGAGTCGCAAATCGCCATGCGTGAAGCGCAAACACTGTGGTCCAGGCGCTATTGCTGTTGTACGAAAAGGAGGAGAGATTGCTGGGATTTATCGAGAAGATTCACCAGGTGCGGATGGCGCATCACCTGAATCAGGAAGTGAGTGACAGGTTCATCGAGATTTATCAGGAGAACGTGCAGGCGATTTTGCCCATTTGGCTGCGGACGACAGATTGTCACGAGTAGCGCACTTAGTCAGTTTTAAGAATTTTCTGCTAAGTGCTTACCGGATTCGCCAAGAATATACGGAGCCATGTAATGGTGCAAATTGCCATTGACGTTTATGTTATTGAGATGTAACTTAAAAATGTTATTTTTAGTTGAGTTATATTTATTGAAAACCTTTTAAAAGCCTCGCTTTGACTTTTCGATATCCCCTTGAAATTTCAGAAAATTCAGAAGCGAGTGGTATCTGCAGATTGATTTGCGAATGAACAATAAGAAACCGGACTACCTGCTGTTGGATACCTCTGTCCTTCTCGAGGACCCCCATATCTTGGGGCGCATCATGCAAAAAGGAGGAATTCCATTCCTCTCAAATACCATTTTGCAGGAGCTCGATTTCAACAAGAACGGTGAAAAACCGATCAATCAAAACGCGCGCCTGTTATTTAGGGAATTTACGCGTGAGCAAGTTCATCCCTTCAATCGGATGCCAGGTGGCGAGGCGTTAGTTTTCGGGGACAGGCTAACTTGCTTCAAGTTTAGAGGGGGGAGTGTTTTCGTCTTATCCCGGGGGGAGCATCAGACCAAAGTTAATAATGATCACAAGATCATAGAGGTTGCGAAGGACTATGGTCTTATTTTGCTGACTCGCGATAATGCGATGGTGTTACAGGCAGGTGCTGCCGGAGTGTCAGCCACTTTGTGGAGCGGAAATCAAGAACACAAGAATAAGAAAATTTCAAAGAACATTTCTGGACAGAATACTGGGGGTCATGAAACTTCCGTTGTGCCCCCATTTGATTTGCCAAGCCGACCCAATGCAGAAATGGCCACAAAATTGCAGATCACTTCGATTCCGACGGTTGGAGGAAAAATATTAACTAAAGATGGAAAGGTCTTTCCTCTGAAGGAAGTTATCAGTAGAGGCGGTGAGGGGATCATTTACCGAACCTCATCAGATAACATAGTCTGCAAGATATACCATCCTGAGTGCCTGACGAATTTGCGAAAGAAAAAAATTGAATTAATGCTCACCCGGAGAATTGATCAGCCGGGGATTTGCTGGCCGTCGGCGTTGGCGCTCAACGAATATGGTGAGTTTGTCGGCTATGTAATGCCTATGGCGCAAGGGCGTCCGATTCAATCAACAATGTTTGTCAAACCGGTGTTGGAAAAGGCTTTTCCAGCGTGGACCCGGAAGGATTTGGTCAAGCTCTGCAAAGCGTTTCTGCAACAGGTTGAATATCTGCATTCACTTAATATCATCATCGGCGATATTAACCCGTTAAATTTCCTGGTGACGCCGGATAGCGAAAAGATCTGGCTTGTCGACACCGACAGCTTTCAGGTAGGCAGCTTCCCTTGTCCGGTTGGAACAATTAACTTCACAGCACCTGAGATTCAAGGGCGAGAATATCCTTCATTTTTAAGAACTAAAGAGCATGAACTGTTTGCGGTCGCAACGATGTTATTCATGCTTTTGCATCCAGGTAAGCCGCCGTATTCGCAGCAGGGAGGTGGAAGTCCAGGAGAAAACATTAAGAAAAGGGAGTTCCCCTATGGCTTTAAGGGGGCAACTTCAAGCAAAAATACACCTCAAGGACCATGGGGGAAAATCTGGGGAAATCTTCCGTATAAAGTGAAAGAAGCCTTTCATCAGACCTTCCATTCTAATCACCGACTATCTATTCCTGCATGGCGCGTGCTCCTAGACAGCTATTTGAAGTTGATTCAATCTGGAGAAGTTAGTGACGAACTGTTCCCCACAAAGCTAAAGATAAAGGACGGGATACCTACACTTTGCAGATGCGGAAATACCGAAGATGCGTCAAAAAAATGGCTAGATAAATTGGCGAGCGAAGGCCGAACCTTTTTATGTGCAAGTTGTGTCGACGAGATAAAAATGAGGAGCCTGGTCCGAAAATCCAGGGAGGCCAATGAAAAAGCCATGAACGCTGCTGGCCAGAAGAAAGGTGCTGCATCTCCAACTCCAACCCATGCAATTAAGAGATCGACTAGTGTTCCTTTAAGCTCCGGACAGCAAAGGAAAAGCAGCACTCAATATTCTACGTATGGAACGTCAGGATCGACAGCTACGCAGAAGAAGAAACCACCGGTGACCGCAATGGGGCTGCTCGGGGCTTTTTTGAAGCATTTTATTAAATAACTGATTGAGGAATATAGAAATGGCGGAAGATTATCTGTTGCGGCAGGAAGAGTTGGTCGAAAATCCGACCGCAAGAATTCCTATTTGCATCGTACTTGATACCAGTGGATCCATGGCAGGTGAGCCGATCGCTGAGTTGCAATCGGGGGTGACGACCTTCTTCGATGCCATTAGAGCAGACGAGGTAGCTCAGTATTCGGCGGAGGTGTGTATTGTCACATTTGGCGGAAATGTCACAAAAAATGTGGATTTTGCCTCCATCAATCGTCAGGAAATTCCCAGATTCGGCGCGACAGGAGCAACTCCCATGGGAGATGCAATCAATCTTGCGCTAGATTTATTGGACGCCAGAAAAACAGAATATCGCAATGCAGGTGTCGACTATTTCCAGCCATGGATGGTTCTCATGACCGACGGGCAGCCGACGGATAGTATCGACCTTGCCGCCAATCGTATTCGCGAGCTAGTTGGAGCAAAGAAATTGACGGTCTTCCCTATCGGTATTGGTAGCGATGCGGATATGAATGAACTAGCCAGATTGAGTCCGGGGCGTCCCCCGCTGAGACTGCAAGGGTTGAACTTTAGAGAGTTCTTCTTGTGGTTAAGTAAGAGCGTTAGCCGTGTATCACAATCGACGCCAGGGGAAAGCGTTCCTTTGGACGTGGCGGGTATCAATGCATGGGCCAAAGTGTGATCAAGGTTTCGGGCGCGAAGGTGACAGGGCGTTCTCACGAACAATCGGGAGCGCCTTGCCAAGATTATTTTTTTTGTGAAGTACGGGGACGGAGCGCGTCTATTGCTTTAGCTGATGGCGCCGGCTCTCGAGAATTCTCGCAGTTGGGTGCCGAGGTCGTGACTAAGCAAGTTGCAACTTTTTCGATTCGGGCATTCGATCATCTTTATGATCTGATTTCACGAGATGCTGCCTGTGCTCAGTCAATTATCATTCGTAGACTTGTTGCAGCTCTAAACAGCAAGATTAAAAGGAAAAAGCTGGAAATTTCCCAGCTGGCGTCGACATTGCTATTTGTTACGTACCATGATGGTCGATATATCGCGGGTCACCTAGGGGATGGTGTTATCGCGATTAAAGATCTGCAAGGTATGCAGACTCTTTCTGCTCCCCACAACGGCGAATACGCGAATGTTACCTATTTTGTGACTGACAAGAATTCGGAACTGAAAATCAGGCTTTTTGCCGGTACGGTCAATTCGACGTTTTCGGCAGTGCTGATGAGTGATGGTGCTGCAGAGAGCCTGTACGAGAAGCGAGCAGGTAGGCCAGGAAAGGCAGTAGAGCAGCTCTTCGCTTGGGCTCAGAAATTGCCTGCAAAAAAAATGAATCAGGTGCTTATGGCCAACCTGACGCAAACTCTTCGAATGAAAACTACCGACGATTGTTCGATCGCGATATTGTCAGTTCTTTGAAAACGGATTTTCGATTTCGTGGGGAATCGAGAACGTGAGGTAAGCGATTGGCGGTTATCTCTTAAGCGTATCAATTTCGTCCGAACGCTTGCTCGATTATGAAGGTCCCCTTGACCAGGAATCGGAATATAAAGATTCGTTTTCTTCCAGGCAGATGATTGGTTTGCCACAAAAGATCATCAGTGGCACGTTTCCTCAATCGGGCCGGTGGGCCAGACGAGCGTTGTCGTAGAAAAAATAAGATCTTCCTTCGCCGCCATTGAATAGGGCGAGTCAAAAAAATCTTTAGCAACCGCATTCATGGATATCAACACGAGTTGGGTCTCGCCTCCCCACACCATCGGCGGCCTCGATCACATCGGTACGCAAGGTCCGTGCATCATGGCCTATTCCCAGCTTCTTCCTGGCATTACCAACGTCACTGACAGGGCTCGCTACTATAGCTTTTACCCATGGGTAATTTGGTCATATCACAAGAGAGAACTGCTTCTCGATGATTTTGAAGCTTTCCTGGAAATTTACAGGAAAGCCGATTGTTTATTTACGATGATTGCTGAGCGACATGCACAGGTCGTGGGAGATGATGCGGCTCGTCACGGCCCTGCGATGGTTGGTCGAGAGCAACTTAACGATGCAGTCCGTCTAATTAATGACGGGAAGTCAGTTCGCCTGTCGACGTACTCCACTCGTGAGGAGTCAGGTAAGCGCTATTTTGCTAATAAGCTTGGTGGCCTCGGTCAGTACTATGCGGGAACGCTAACACAGCTTGACATCTTGGCAGTCATAAAAAGGCCTTGGCTAGGCTATACACACGAGCGCGGTGAAATAATTGCGGCGGCTTTTGACGAGAGTGTCAATGGATCTGCCTTTTGGGCGGCGGTTGATGGCGACATCGTATCGGCAAAGACGTTGGACGTCCTGCAGGACTTTTGTCCCTGTTGTATGCCGCAGAAGCACCTAGAGCGTGATGCTCTGCTCGACATTTTATTTGATCGGAAATCTGCATTTGAAGCCGAAGGCATTCAGCGGCGTAAGAGTCTGGCCCTCTTGCTGCATTGGGCAGGCACGATGCAAGATAGAGCGCTTTCAGCTGTGGATGAACCGACCTTCCGTTCGGCCGTCTATACGGAAACTCTGGCGGATGGGACAGCCTGGCATGTCCCGCCATCTCTGGAAACTACCCGGCTAGCCTGGGCATATTATGTACGCAACGACTTGGTATCCATTGCGATGCAAAAGACTTTTGCCATCGCCCTCCGCGCTTTGGCGATGGAGGCAACTCCTCCAAGTTCTATCGAGGAGTTTAGTAGTTCGTTAGCGAATCTCCCGGTGGTGTCGAAGGCATTGAAACAGCTAGAGGCTAAAAATTTCGATGCGCTTTGTATCTATTTAAAATCGAGTGCTCCAGCGTTGTCAGATTCCCTTGATGATGAGCACGAGTTGGCGTGGGCGAACACCCGAGTTTATAAAGAGCGTCAGCAATTAGACTCGGAGCCAGCCTTTTTGGCATCGGTCATTAACGTGCTTGCTCTTCTTCATGTGCGAGATGACCAGGATGGTCTACCGTATGGACCACTGAATATTCGCGCAGAACAGCTTCAGGATTCACCAATTAACCTGATGTCATTTCGGGAACGTTGTTTAAGATGGCGAGGGATCGGATTGAGCGCCGTCTTAGAGGACTTGATCTGCTGGGTTTTGGAGACACATTTGCAGGTCGCATTGCGCAAGCTACGACAAAGCTCCACGGCTACTTTCCGGATCCATCCTAGCGAACGGGGAATTGAGGCGCGTGGCGACATACCGATTCCAGCGAAGACAAATCCTCGCGTTCGACAAGCGATTAAAATTCTTTGGGACGTAGGCGCCCTAGCTCGCGAACCCGATGGCAGTGGAGAGCTTCAAGTTACAGCTCTTGGTACTCATCTCTTCGAGAGCTCCCATGGTTGACATGAACGAAGACATTTCATTGTTGGCCGCCCTAAAAGGGGCGAAATTCGAGGCCTCATTAATAACCACATTTAATTCCACACTTCCATTTTATGAGGAGGTCGTGCTACGACGCCTGCAGGCGGCCGAATCACGGCATAACGTAGTCCTCATGGATGCTACCCAATGCGCCCGATCATGGGCGAAGCCTTCGTTGAGGCCTCGCTTAGCGGGCTCAACGTATACTCTGGTCCCCATGGCGGCGCCTGGCGCTTTCCATCCCAAGATCTGCCTTCTTGCGAGTAAAAAACGTTGCATTCTCTTCATTGGCAGTCACAATCTGACGCTGTCCGGGTTTGGCTTTAATCGAGAGGTAACAACTTATCTCGATGTCCATTCTGGAAGTGCTCCCGCCCATAAATTACTTCTAACGCATGTCTGGAGCCTTATTCGAGAATGGATTCAAGCCCAGAGCAAGGCACTGCCCTCATCGGTCTTGGAGGCTGTTTATAAGATTGGTCAATTTGTCATTGCTTTCGACGAAACACATTCGGAACAGCATGACATTCGGTTGCTGGGACAATCCAGCAGAGGGCCGACCCTATTAGAACAGCTTGACGGAGCCGTTACGAAGCCACCTAAGCGCGTGGTGATTACAGGCGCTTTTTTTGACACGCGGCATGCCTTCCTTCGCGAATTGGAGGCGCGTTGGCCAGATGCTTCGATTAAAGTGATCATCGATCCTGATACTGTCAAACTCGGCGGCCCTCCTAAGGGGCTCCGTTCGCAATTTGTGGATGCTCGAAGTCTTTGGGACAGTTTGGCGGACCACTATCTTCACGCAAAGGCGCTGCTCTTGGATTTTGGCGATTCACACATGCTCGTAGCTGGAAGCGCAAATCCGAGCGGGCCGGCGTGGCTTGGCGGATCGCGTGCCAACTTCGAGGTCATGCTAGTTCGCCCCGGTATTAATGTAGGAGATTCTCGCTTTGCTAGCGATCTTGCAAAGGGATTTTTGGCTTCGCCCATGACTGACGCAGCTCTACGCTCCATGCCAATCACAGATCAGGAAGATGAGAATGGCAATGAAGAGAAGATTGCTTCAATGCACATTGCTTCTCTTGCTGTCGGAGCGTCTAGAGTCGAGATCCCGCTCTCAGATTCGCCAGGGTTCACGCATTTTGTTTGTTATTTGCAAGATGGGTCTCGCACTGATCCCATAGATATTCAGCGCTCTGCAGACGGCGGGGCAATGATGGAGTTGGGGGAGAATGCACCTGCGGCGCGGTGGTTGGAGTTGACGGGCGCCGGTAGAAGATCGCTTCTCGTGATAGTCCATCATGATGCCGAATTGAATGCCAACAGATCTTCATCAAGCACGTCCTTATTTCACGCGGCGCTGGCTAATCTTGATTTTAGTGGCGCAAACATTGAAGTATTGATAAAGAAAATTGAGAGGGCTATTTTTAGCGATCCGGAACAGGTGGTATCAACTTCTCTTGGAGGTGCCCACTCGGACGCGGAGCTAAATGGCTCAGTTGTTGGCCATCCCGTATCGCTCGCGGTGCATATTGGCGAAGGTGTAACCGCTCACAAGAGCAGGAAGAGGCGTCTTCTACAAGCGGGAAGCTTGGTCGAGGTACTCGACGCGCTTCTCTACCGCTTGGGGCAAGGGCTGCCACGAGTAACCCCAACGCCGGCAGCAGACGAGTCGCAGCCTCTTTCGGAAGAAGAACTTGTCGGTACAGAAGAGGATGCGGCGACTCAGACCCTCCCAAGTGAACTGGAGCAACACGCAATCAACGCAGTGAGAAGGCGGCTCAGGCAACTAGTCACACGCATGATTCGGCGGCTTAATATGGCTTGGGCTGAAGAGATGTCTGCGAAGCGTGCTGCCATGGCGAAAACGGCGCTAGTCCAGTTGGTCGCTGTGCTATCTCTTATACGAGAATTTAGGCGACTTCGCCATTTCCCACATTGGCGTCGCATGAGCGGGTTTATAGATTTGGAGACTCGCCAAGAACTTTTGGCCTGCTCAATGCAAGTTCTATTCGGGAACTCCTATGGTCTCTTGCAGAACATTTGCGATGACGACGTCCATGCAAATGACATCCTGGAAATTGGGCAAACAAGAGGGCTCTTGGCGTGGCTGGCTTGGGATGTCGGTTATAGCCTTTTGAAACGTATTGATCCACTGGCGCCGAAATCCGAAAAAGATGAGCTGGTGTTGGCCTATTCGTATCTGTACGAATTACTTCCGGCTATTGCCCTTGATGAGGAGCACGTCGCGCAACTCACCTCTAGCGTGCGCATGACAGCTGCGCCGTCCGTGGACGAAAGCGCTCGCGTAGACTCTTGGCTCTCGCATCATCTCGAACTTGGTCTGGAGGTCGCGACAGCCCCGTTGACGGTCTTCTCGGATCGTCAAGGAATCAGAACCGGAGACCTTATATGCGTTCCTCGCTCCGATCCACCCGCCTTCGGTGTGGTTGTTGATGTGAGCGAAGAAGAGATCCGCCTGAGCCAATTAGAAGAAGAACGAACATTTAAGCGTTATGCCTGGAGCACTGCTAACGCGGGGTAGCAGAAGGTCCGGCATGTGTTTCAACTAATCTCCAATGCGCCCTCGACAGGGCAAGCCTGGCAGGATTTTCGGTCGCACAAGCGGCACACTTGATAGGCTTGATCCACGTCCTGTATCAAGCTTCCCAATAGCTTCTCTGCCAGGCGGCTAAATATCTCCCGCTCCTCCCGGCTTAACGACTTTAATGCATGCGCGATGCTTGTCCGTCTCGCAGTGAGTATGGCAGCGAAGCTGGCCTCTCCCGCATGAGTCAGATGTAACGCCACCGCGCGACGATCTTCTAGGCTTGCCCGACGCTCAACAAGGCCGTCTTTAGCAAGGCGGTCCACCAGTCGAACTGTTCCTGGATGTGAGAGGCGCAACGCCCGTCGCAACTGCTCAATAGCGAGTCCGGGCTCATGACCTATCAACGCAATGGCTGCTGCGGCCGGCCCGGGTTCGGGGGCATGCGCCTGCGTATGGGGCAGACTCTACATCATCACCGTACTAATCTCGGGGAGCAGGTCACGAGCAATCCACTATCGGCCAGAAACTGACACTGTCGAAAAACAAAAAGCCCGCTTGTTGAACTGCACCCCAAAAGTTGGACACCGATCCAACCTTTGGGGTGTTTTTCATGGCGAAGTACGACACGAAGTTTAAATATGAAGTGGTCAGGCGCTGCTTGAAGGGCGGCAAAAGCGCCAGAGCGG
>Ga0207695_10007000_pt1 | contig 14466 bp, 7 predicted proteins | sample KBSC54metaG_FD_184354 | JGI IMG/M metagenome (GOLD analysis project Ga0207695, IMG submission 184354) | Corn rhizosphere microbial communities from Kellogg Biological Station, Michigan, USA - KBS C5-4 metaG (SPAdes) (version 2) | ecosystem: Host-associated > Plants > Roots > Rhizosphere > Soil... | reverse complement strand
CCTTAGGCAAGGTCATTGTGGCCGACGATAAGCAGCGGTTTGTCGTAAGTGGCGTAATTAGCGACTTCCCCAGGAATTCCAGCATACAGGCAGACATGATCATGCCCATAAGCGCTCATTTGAATAATATGTTGCTACAGGGCAATGATATGAGCAACAACTTCTCCTACCTGGACTATGAGACATGGCTCCTCCTCAGGCCGGGCGCCGGGCTGAAAAAACTGGCAACAGACATACGCCAGATCCATCTCAACCACAAGTCCGACGACACCGATGCCGAATACCTGCTGCTCCCGTTGAATAAAATGCATCTGTACAACTCCGATATGAGCGATAAGGGCATGTCCACCGTCAGGATCTTCAGCGTGATTGCCGTGCTCATTCTTTTCATAGCCTGTATCAACTATGTGAACCTGTCTACCGCCCATGCCATGAAACGCTACAGGGAGATCAGCATGCGCAAGATCGTGGGCGCCCGGAAAGCACACCTCTTCCTGCAATTCGTAATGGAGACCACCCTGCTCTTTCTGCTGGCCGCCATTCTCGCCATAGGTCTTGTGAGCCTGCTCATGCCTTTGTTCAACCAGCTGTCCGGCAGGCAGCTGGTCTTCAGCCTCACCAATTATCACAGCTGGACCATTCTCCTGACAGCCGTCATCGGCACGCTGGCCGCCTCTTGTATCTATCCCGCGCTGCTCTTGTCCTCTTTCCATCCGCTGAAAGCGCTGGCCGGCAGGATCTCCGCCCGGTTAGGCGATGCCATGGCCCGAAGAGCACTCGTTGTCGTCCAATTCGTATTTTCAGTTATGCTCATCGGTAGCACTCTCGTGATCACGAGACAGCTTCATTATATCAGGAATAAGGACCTAGGGTATAACAAAAGTCATGTGCTCACTTTTTGGATGCGTGAGCTGACACCTCATTATGAAGCCGCCCGGGCTGAGCTGCTAAAACAACCCGGTGTACAGGCAATAACCCGCTCCAGTCAGAACATCATCCGATTCAACGGCTTCACCGGCAACGTCAACTGGGATGGGAAAGACCCAAAACAGAACCTCATCGTTCATCCCATCGGCGTGGACAAGGACCTGACCGCCTTCTTTAAAATGTCCATGGCCGCTGGCCATTCCTTTACCGGCTCGCCCATTGATAGCACGCATTTCGTCCTGAACGAAACCGCCGTCCACGAGTCAGGTATAAAAGACCCTGTAGGAAAAAGATTCTTCATGGGTGGCGTACAAGGCACCATCATCGGCGTGGTGAAAGACTTCCATTATGCATCCATGAAAGAAAAGATCGCCCCCGTTGTATTCTGGTATGCACCCAAATATTTCGACAGGATCTATATCAAGACCACCGATCAGGATGCTCAAAAGGTCATCGCCGCCGCTAAGGAGCAGTTTGCAAGATACAATGGCCTGTATCCGTTGAAATACGCATTCCTCGATGATGTTTTCGATAATATTTATCGGGGGGAGCAGCAGGAAGGGACCCTGTTCACCTATTTCGCCGCCATCGCCATTTTTATATCCTGTCTCGGTCTGATAGGACTCGCCGCCTATACTGCCCAGGTACGCACCCGGGAGATCGGTATCCGCAAAGTGCTTGGCGCAAGCACCAGCTCCATTACCGCAATGCTTTCCACCGGCTTTATGAAACTCGTGCTGATGGCCATTCTTATAGCAACCCCCGTTGCATGGTTCTGGGCGCACAACTGGTTGCAGGGATATGCCTACCGGGTCGAGATGCATTGGTGGTTATTCGGGCTTGCCGGATTGCTGGCCTTGTTGATAGCTTTTATCACCATTTGCTTCCAATCCATCAGGGCGGCGCTCGCCAATCCCGTGAAGAGCCTGCGAACGGAGTAGCAGGCTCTTCGGGCCGAAGGCCAATCATTAGCGGTTTTGCGGGAGGGGCTACATTTCAGAAAGGCCCGACCCGCAAAACAACCAGCCTGCGATCGGAATAAAATACCGTATAAACACGCTTGACAAATCCAAAGTCTTGCGATACCTTACAAGTATCCTGACCATCCTGCATCGTTGGGCCTTATTTTCCTATCCCTGGTCCCATGTCCTTAAATCTCAACTACCTGGCTACATCCTGAATGATCAGACCTTATGAGGATACTACTACCGTCAGGCTCCATTGGTTAGCTAGCGCTTAAAAAAATATTTTATGGCTGACATCGTAAAGATCAAAGCATGGATCCCCGATCCACAGGCTTTGCAACAGGTTCTTTCTTCCGCCAATGTCCAGGTGGAATGTGGATCGCCCAAACAGGACAACAGCGGGAATTATATCATCACACTCTATGCTCCCAAACACGAGGCCGACAAACTCCATGGCCTTCCCTTTCGGCTGGAAATGGATGAACACTATGGCGATGTTTTAGAACAGCGCCGGAATGAGGTTTCACAGACCGACCGGTTTCAGGGAGGAAAGATCAAGCCAACAGGATTGGGAACCAAAAAATAACTTTTATGTACATGAATGTAATAGAAGTGGAGTCTGCGCTCACCGCTATCAACGCAGCACACCCCACTTTATGCCAGCTGATCACGCTTCCCAATGCAACAGTAGAAGGAAGGACCACCCACGCCTTGAGGATAGGTACACAGCCTGCCAATGCAGTGGATATCTTTTATCTCACAGGCGGAGTACATGCAAGAGAATGGGGTAGTTGTGAGATACTCGTCAACCTCGCTACCGACCTGTGTGATGCCTATGCCGGTGGAACAGGCATTACCTATGGCGGAAAAACATACTCCCCCCGCCAGGTCAGGGCCATCATGGAAGGGATGAACATCCTCGTATTTCCATGTGTCAACCCCGATGGAAGGGACTTTTCCCAGAACTCTTCGCCCGGCTGGAGAAAGAACAAAAGCACTGCAAGCAGCGGCGGCGATCCCAATAAAGTCGGTGTCGACATCAATCGCAACCAGGACTTCCTTTGGAATTTCCAGACCGCCTTTGCCCCTTCCGCGGTAAACACTTTTCTCGCTTCCGCCGACCCTTCCGTCGAAACATTCCATGGACCCGCTCCCGCCAGCGAACCCGAAACGAGGAATATCATCTGGCTTCATGATCAGTTCCCAAGGATAAAATGGTACATCGATGTGCATAGCTTCTCGGAAGACATCCTTTACGTATGGGGAAATGACGAATCGCAGATCTCGAACTCCGGCATGAACTTCACCAACTCCGCATACAATGGCCAGCGGGGGCTTCCCGGCGACGGCTATAAGGAGTTCATCGACGACTCAGATGAATATCGTTTGATCTCCCTTGCGCAATCCTTTACAAGAGCGCTGTCCGAAGTCAGAGGGAAAAATTATATCGCCAAGCCCGGGTTCAGTCTTTATGCGACATCCGGCACCAATGATGATTACGCATACAGCAGGCATATCGCCAATCCCTCGCTTGCCAAGGCGCTCTCTTTTACGGTGGAATGGGGTGAAGAATTCCAGCCCCCCTGGACTGAAATGGAGCAGATCATTATGGATGTCTGCTCCGGGTTCCTGGGATTCGCCTCCAATGCATTGGGCATCGAAAGCTATATCGTCACCGACAGGGACACTTTCTCGTCCTATGAGCTGGAGTCCATACATGACTTCCCCGCATCGTTCTATATCATTTATGATGGATTCACCCCCAGCTCTTTTGGAGTTCCCGGCGCTACACCCACCATCCGTTTTCTTGACGCCATCGGCGGGGCGCAAATCAATACCATCTCGGCCTCCGTCACGGATGTTGTCCTGGAAGATTCCATGGCATTGAACACCCCGCAAAGGATATCCTTCACCGTCCAGGTCCATTTTAATAATGCCAGCGCATTCAACGCCGAGACGAGAAATATCTTTGTCACGGCATCCTTCGATGGCATACAGGATGTTGCCCCGCTCCATTTGATCATGCAACCCAACCCCTATATGATGGATGGGCCGGTCAGCTGGCTGAGCACCGATGTAAGGGTCTTCCAGCTCAGACCCGGTCAAAAGGTCAATACACTCAGCAATGTCACCATGGGTGATCCCAACAGCAATTCGAACGCTCCTTTTGGTTATATACAAGGCCTGCTTATGGAACTTAGGAGCTTGGGAGGCAACCCTTCGCCCGTGTTTGAAAGTATTTCCACCGACGAAAGTACCAGTCATTTGGAGCTATCCCGTTCTGTGGGCGGAGTGCGGGTCCTGAATTTTGCGGTCGCCAAAGTGAGGTACAGGGCCAATACACAGGATGCCACCGATGTGCGGGTATTCTTCAGGACCTTTAATACCATGGTTTCCGATCTGAGCTATTCCGCCGGCGGCGCCCAGGTCCAGAATTATCGCCGAACATCCAATGGGACCATACCGCTGCTTGGCACCAATTCCTTTTTCAGCGGCACGGGCAACCAGGTGATCTCTATCCCTTATTTTGCAGAGTCCAGGGTCAATACGGCTGCAAGCAGCATGACCGCACAGACTGATAGCTGGAATAAATTTACGATCCATCATATCAACAACCAGGAGGCCGTAGCATACTTTGGATGCTGGCTCGATTTCAACCAGACAGATCCACAGTTCCCCCCCGGCGTCAACGGCGATGGTCCTTTCACCGGAAGGCTTCCTATCGTACAGCTGGTACGGGGTATACACCAATGTCTCGTGGCGGAGATCCGGTTCCAGCCGGGAGCCACCGACCCTATTTCCGTCGGCGCAACACCCGGGTCGAGCGACAGGCTCGCCCAACGCAATCTGGCTATTATGGAGTCGGACAACCCTGGCGATCCTTCCACCCATGTCGTTCAACATACACTGCTCTTAAAACCCTCTGCCATCGACACGAAGGCGGAGCGGTCCGTGCTCGCCGCCGGTGGGAAGAACTACTATGACGAGCTGGTCATTCGCTGGAACAATGTCCCGAGGGATACTGAAGCAACCCTTTTCCTTCCCGCCTGGCAGGCCGATGCATTGATCGGGCTCGCCTCAAGGTTACGGGGTAGCGCGGAAGATATCATAAAGGTCGACGATCACACCATACGGTTCCCGGTAAAGGATACAAGCTATATTCCCATCCCGGGAGGGGCCACTCAACCTTATGCGGGTCTGTTGACCTTGCAGCTCCCCCAATCCGTACGGACAGGACAGCACTATACCATCAATGTATTGCAGCATTCCGGGATGGTCAACTATATCACCGACGGCCAGGCAGGGGAATTTTCGCGCCATAATAAAGCATACAGCCTATCGCATCGCAAGGTGCTGGGGGCTTTTAGCCTTCGCATCGAAATAAAAAATGGCGGGGATATGCTGGGCCGGGCGGTTCGTAACCTTGCCGTATTGAAATACATCGCACAGGGCATACCTGCCAATGACATATGGCTGCCGGTGTTCCAGCGATACATCGAGCAGGTGGGGAACAAAGTAAAAGGGTTGGGCCTGGACCCCGATCAGGTCCTGCCTTCAGCAGACGATCCAGGTATACCTGTAGGCGGTGGTGACGATGAAGACAAGGAAACTTGCTATACGGGCAAGGTGGAAGAAGTCCTTTACGACTGCTTTGGAGGTTTTGAAGGATTTATTCTGGACAGCTGCTGCGGGAACGGCCGCGCTATACGATGTACGGAAGAGGGCATCGGCAAGCTCATATTGATGGCCTGTAAAGATCGCCTGCTTATCACCGTGTGTGTAAGGAAAGGGAAGATCTGTAAGGTCATAATAAAGGGATAAGCAAGGGCCTGGCCCCACCCATCACCTATTTCGTCACGCCCTTTTGGAGCTGTGCCCTGACATAGCTCCCATAATATTTCGCGCTGTTCTTTAATATGCGCTGCTGGGTGGAAAAGTCGACATAGATCATGCCAAAGCGGCTCCTGTATCCCGAGATCCATTCCAGGTTATCATGACTGGACCATACATGGTATCCATATACATGTCCTCCCATTTTACGGACAGCCTGCACCGCCGCAATATGTCCTTTAAGATAATTGATCCTATGCGTGTCATTGACCTGGCCATTCTTTAATTCATCATCCCCTTCGAATCCAGCCCCATTCTCCGTAATCACGACGGGCGGATTGCCATATTCATCCTTTATCCTCAAAAGCAGACGCTGCAGCTGATCCGGCCGGTTAGGCCCGTTGAACGCATATTCCGTATTCGGCATATGGGGAAATCCTATACCATAGAGATCGCTTTTCTCATCTTTTTGAACGAACAGCGGGGCATAGTAGTTAATACCCAGATAGGTCAGACCCGCGCTTTGTATCTCCTTCGCATCGCCCTCCTGTATCTTCAGGTCCAAATGATGCGCTGCGGCATAATCCAAAATATCAGCCGGATACGTTCCTTTATATATAGCATCCAGGAACCATCGGTTGACTATGCCATCCACAAACCCGGCCGCCGCCGCCACCGCCAGCAATTTGTGATTGAACTGGATAAGGGTCCTTGCCAGCCTGTCGGGAGCAGGTAAGACTACATTGATGAAATTTGGCTTTCCCTTTTTGATGATATCCTCTGCCATAAAGCTGATACCCGTCTCGATCAATATTTCATTACAGAGTACATATATTTTCACCAGGTCCTTAAAATTATCGAATACCACTTTCGCATAGTTGCTGAACCAGTCCACCGACTCCCGCACATCCCAGCCCCCCTTTTCATACAGCACCTGCGGCATATCCCAATGATACAAGGTCATGACAGGCTCGATCCCCGCCGCCCTTAGGTCCTGTATAAAAGTGCGATAATGCTCGATCGCCTTCATATTGACAGCGCCCACTCCATCAGGAATGATCCGCGGCCATGAGATGGAGAATCGGTAGCTGTTAATGCCTAACTGCTTCATCAGGGCTATATCCTTGAGGTACTGCTTACGATCGTAGAAGTTGATAGCGACATTGCCGTTAACACCCGGTCCGCCAATCTCATATTTATTCATCCATACGTCCCAGTTCGAGGATCCTTTCCCGTCAGCCTGGTAGCCTCCCTCTACCTGGTAGGCCGCAGAGGCGGCGCCCCATAAAAAAGGATGTGTGGAGAAATAAGATGTTTGTCCTTCCGAGAGATGAGATAATAGAATGAGGAGAAGAATGGTAAGCAATCGTTTTTTCATGTGTTATCTTTAATAACAATATATGGCTTTTATGGGATATTTATTACCTTCCAATGAATGAACCAGAAAACCACCATCCTACTCCTTTTTGTAGCGCTCCTTGTCCTGCACGCGAAGGCACAGCCGCGCATCTTTGCCGAAGGCGTCATCTCCACCGGTGACTACGAGACCCATCCCGCATTTTCCCCCACCGGTGACACGCTATATTTTTTAAAAGGTCTGCCCGACGCCGGCTTCTTCTCCATATGTGTTGCTTATAAGAAGGATGGCAAATGGTCTACTCCACAGATCGCTCCCTTCTCGGGAAAATACACAGATGCCGATCCATTCGTGACAAAGGATGGCAGAACACTTTATTTTGTCTCCAATAGGCCCATAAAAAAGGATGAGCCCGCAAAACAAGACTGGGATATCTGGAAGGTGGAAATAACTACCACCGGCTGGGGCAGGCCCATTCACCTCGATAGCACTATCAATAGCAGCAACAGCGAATATTTTCCAACACTGGCCGATAATGGCAATCTTTATTTTGGCTCCGGGCGAAAAGGCGGCCGGGGCCGCAGCGATATCTATGTATCCAGGCTCATCGACGGGCATTATGGTCCGCCCGAGAACTTGGGCGACTCTATCAACACCCCCGACAACGAATACGAACCCTACATCGCTCCCGATGAGAGCTACCTGATCTTTATGGCCACCTATCCCAATGGCATCGCCAATGCGGATTTTTATATCAGCCGTCGCGTGAATGGAGTATGGACCAAGGCCGAAAGGCTGCCCGATCCCATCAACTCCTCCGCCACCGAATGGGGTGGTAAGGTGACAAGGGATGGGAAATATTTTTTCTTCGGCAGCAGCAGGAACAAGATCACCGACACATTACCCCAACGGGAGGATATGCCAGCTTTTGATCACAGGCTGCACAGCGCGGGGAATGGACTGGGGGATATATATTATATCGAAATGTCTCAGCTCAGGCTTCACTAACGCCGTCCGTTAAAGCCTGCTCCCCTCCCTCAGGAGCATAAGCCACGCCAGGCCAAGGAATAACGCAGGCACTTCCACCTTGTCAATCAGCTTTTCCATTACCTGCCCAGGCACTATAGCCTCCCTGTTCTTATTCTGAAATCTTTCAAGTAAGTGTATTCGCTTATGTATGTCGGTAATCCCGCAATTTCCCTCAAATTTCTTTTGGATCGAATTAATCAAATTCCTATATTCGATACATCTAGCCAATCACTCGCGTTTTTTGGTCGCGAATTTCCCTCACTGTCAAATTTTTATCTCAAATCTATCAGAAGTCGACGATTGCAGCCATCGCTAAAGGTTTGTATATGGCTCAAAGTTTCGATACCAGTCTTAAAACTGTAGCAATAAACTATATGCGCCTCATGGGCGCAAGAGTAACCCAATCCAGCATTGGTCGCGATCTGGAATCCAATCCTTATTATCCAACGCTGCTTAGCCTAAGCGAAACGTTCAACAAGTATAAGATCCGTAATTCCGCATTCAGTGTGGGAAAGGAAGATTTTGATCAATTACAGGCACCTTTTGTGGCCTTCGTATCTATACCAGGGATAGGAAATGATTTTGTACTCGTCACCGACATCGGCGATAATACTATCCGATACAAATACAAGACCAGCCGACCGGTTACAATGGCAAAGGATACGTTTCTGGAACACTATCAAAACATGATCTGGGTAGCAGACTCCGATGAGACCAGCGGGGAGCAGGATTTTGAGAAAAAATATTCGAATGAAAGAAGGCAAAAGCTTAAGCATCGGATTTGGTTTGCCGCGCTTTTGACATTGACGATTATGGTCGTTGCGTCCAGTTATCCCAAGGCTATGATCCTTTCTTTTGCCACGATCGCGTTTTTAATACTTATGGGCCTTACTGTTACGGTGATGTTATTGATATACGAAATAGACAATAGCAATGCTTTTGTAAACAAACTCTGCAATACGGGATCCCGTACCAGTTGCGATGCCGTTATCAATAGTAAGGCCGCAAAAATCGCGGGGGTCAGTTGGAGCGAAATCGGCTTTTTTTACTTCTCGGGGTCGCTTTTGATATTGATCATGCCTGCCTTTTCCTTCATTGATAAAATCGCTTGTATCGCGATAGCCAATATAGCAGCACTTCCTTACATTCTATTTAGCCTTTATTATCAGTGGCGGGTGGTCAGGCAATGGTGCCCGCTATGTTTGAGTATTCAATTGGCGTTATTTGCCGAATTCATCTGGTGCTATAAGACGTTTTGGGTGAACCTGGCGGTTTCGCCACCGAATTTAGGCTCGATCCCAGCTACCGGAGTCATCGTAAGTATCTGTACGCCCATACTATTCTGGACCGGCATCAAGGCTGTTATTTCCAGGGCGAAAACCGCCGATGCGAATTTAGCGGCCTTTCAACGGTTGCAGCACAATCCGGAGATCTTCTCCGGTTTGTTGTTACAACAGCGAAAAGCTTCGGATGCCTGGATGCAATTAGGCATCGATTTGGGCAATCCGCGTGCAAAGCATACGATCATCAAGGTCTGCAACCCATACTGTGGTCCATGTGCCAGCATACATCCGCGCCTGGAAAGGATAATCAGGGAAAATAGCAATGTCAAGCTGAAGGTGATATTTACCAGCAGAAATAAAGACGGTGACCGGGGAGCAATCGTTGCCAAACATCTGCTCGAAATTGCCTCCGGCGGCGATATGGAGAGGACTTCGAGGGCATTGGAAGATTGGTATGGCAGCACGCATAAGGACTATGATGCTTTTTCGAAGCACTATCCATTCAGCGGGGATTTGTCGGTACAAGACGACAAGCTCGAGGCCATGAGCAAATGGTGTTCAGAATCCGAGATCATGTATACCCCTACGATCTTTGTAAACGGCTATTTATTGCCCGAGAACTATAACGTCGATGAGCTAAAAAGTATTTTATAACAACCGTGTTTGCAAACAAAGGGAATGCCGAAAACCTTCACAAAAGAGTAGGCAAATCTTTTTACACTCTAAAATTCATTGTATGAACCAGAATTCCGGACGAATCAGTAACTCACTGTTGGGGAATGCCTCTTTTAAGCAACTTGACAGGGCTGAAATGAAAAGGGTTGTCGGCGGGAACGCTTTTTTTGGTTGTCCTGACCCTGCATGTACCACCTGCTGCGTTTATGGCGTCTGTCATTATTGCTAATTGAAGCTACAGCGAAGTCCGTGGGATTGTGCAGCTTTATCGCTAATGCAATTCTCCCGGACTTTTCAACAACAGCCATTTAAACAAGCAGCACAATCAAAGGAATGGTAAGAATTCCAGGTTTATTGGCAATCCTGTTGGTCATTACAACGGGCATAAGGGGTCAGCGTATCGATTCCGCGGTCGCTGAGTTCAATAACGTTGTCCGTTTCGAGAAAGCCTATGTTCATTTTGACAATACCCGGTATGCCGTGGGGCAGACCATCTGGTACAAAGCTTATCTGATGACAGGGTTGCAACCGTCGCTGATCTCAAAGAATTTTTATATCGATTGGTATGATGACGAAGGCCGATTGCTGAATTCGACGGTGACGCCTGTAGTATACAGTTTTTCATCAGGCAGTTTTACTATACCCGAGACCTATACCGGAAAGTTCGTTCGCGCAGTCGCATATACCCGGTGGATGCGAAACTTTGACCGGGCTTATTTTTATGAACAAGCATTTGAGATAATTTCCGCCGCATCCAGGATCGAGAACAACGATCCCGCAGGCAGGGAAACCCGGGCTCAGTTCCTGCCGGAGTCGGGAACATTCCTTGCCAATAAACTAAATGTCATTGCATTCAAGGCCATAGACCATTCGGGAAGGCCAGCAGCCATCAGCGGCGTTGTAAAGAATAGCAACGGCGACTCTATCCTGTCTTTTAAATCGTCGCACGATGGCATGGGAAAGTTTCAATTCAAGGCAGCCGGGGGTGAATCGTACTCGGTCCTTTGGACCGATCCGTCGGGTCATACTTACCAATCCAATTTACCCATTCCGGAAGCAAGTGCAGTCAGTTTGTTGCTCGAGCCGGGGCGTTCCAACAGGATATTTCATATTCAACGCACGGGGGAGGCTCCCGACCGGATGAAACAACTAACGCTTGTTGGGCAAATGAACGGCATCCTCCTGTTCCAGGCGAAGGTCGATTTGTCGGAAAAGGAATCGGTTACCGGCAGTTTACCCGTCGGTAAAATGGCAACGGGTGTCCTTCAGCTGACGGTATTTGACGCAGACTTACGGCCCCTGTGTGAGCGCATCGTGTTTGTAAGGAATGAAGATTATCTGTTGAAGGCGACGCTACAGGTGGACAGTTTGAACACGAATAAGCGAGGTAGAAACGTATTGGAGATACATCTGAATGACACTACCTACGCCAATCTGTCGATTTCGGTTACCGATGCGCATTTGGATCATTTTCCGCAGGACAATATCCTCACCCAATTGCTCCTGAAAGGCGATCTGCCGGGAAATGTATACAGGCCCGGGTACTACTTCTCATCCAATGCAGACAGCGTGTTGGACCATTTGGACCTTGTGATGCTTACCAACGGATGGCGAAGATATAATTGGGATGAGATCCTGCACCACCCGTTACCCGTGCTGAAATATGCCAGAGATTCCGGCTATGCCTCCATCGATGGTAAAATTGCAAACTTTACTTTAAAAACAAACAGAAAGGCAGCGTCGATCAATTTAATATTTGTCGCGAAGGACTCCAGCAATTCGATGATCTCTTTGCCAATCCGGGAGGACGGAAGTTTTTCAAGTAGAAATGTGATGCTTTTCGACACTACAAGAGTCTATTTCCAATTAAATGGCCTGAAAAATATAACCCCGAAGGATATCTTCATCGAAAATGACCTGTTTAAAACAGATGCTACGATAGATTCTCCCCGTTCCAGCTCCGAATTCGACACAACGGGACGTAACCCCTTTCAAGCTCTGGTTGAAAGGCAAACAAGGTCCGCACACAAGTATCAAACCCTGAAAGAAATCACCGTTCGTTCAAAACAGGCATCGAGACTCAAGGAATTGGATCTGAAATATGCCAAAGGTATTTTTACCGGAGATGCCACCGCTGCCTTCGACATGAGCAGCCTCGAGAATGCAAGTCACCGATCCTCGATATTTGACTTTTTAAGCGGTAAAGTGCCGGGTTTGGAAGTCGGAGGAACCAACGGAGGCACCGCAACGGAAGGGGTGGTCGAATACAGAAGAGGAACGCCGGTATTCTACCTGGACGAAAGGGTGATCTCCACTTCGGAGCTGGTCAATATAAATCTCGACAATGTGGCCTATATCAAGGTCTTCAGCCCTCCATTCGCGGGAGGCCTGAACGGTAGCACCGGCGAGATCGCGAGCGGGGCAGCCATCGCCATTTATACGAAGCAAGGACAGAATGGGGAACCTGGAAGAACGGACTTTAAATCGAATGGGATGGAGTATAAGTTGATCGCAGGGTATGCACCCAGTAAGCAGTTTTACGAACCGGCGTATCCCGAAAAATGGGAGCCTGGCGATCCCGAGGATCTTCGTTCGACGCTGTTATGGAACCCATGGATTACCCTGGATAAAAAAAATCAAACAGTAAAGATCGTTTTCTATAATAACGATGCCGCGAATTCCTTTAGAGTAATTATTGAAGGTATGGATGGAACGGGCAGGCTGGTTCACATCGGCAAGCTTCTGAAATGAACCTGGAATCTTATGAAATTAACGTTAATAGCCGTTTTATTGTTGCTGGTCAAATGGTCTGATGCCCAATACAGCATTCAGGGAAGGATTGTGGATGGGGAAACTCAACAGCCTTTGGAGGGGATAAGCGTATTCCTGAGTAATACCACGAAGGGATCGGCCACAAACCATAAAGGAGAGTTTGTGTTAGATAATTTAAAGGTGGGTAAGTACGAGCTGGTGATAACGGCGGTGAACTTCGAAGAACATATTCTGCCCATACAAGTAACCGAAAAAAACGAAACCTTGACGGTTAAACTTACCCGAAAGGCAACTGTATTGAATGAGGTAACGGTGGAGCCTTACGATAAAGACGGTTGGGACAAGTGGGGCGACAGTTTCAAAACCTACCTGGTGGGTTCTTCACACCTGGCTAAAAATTGTATCTTAAAAAACCCTGATGCCATAAAGTTTCAGTACAACAGCAAATTGAACAGGCTGAGGGCATTCAGCAATGAACGATTGTTATTTGATAATACGGATTTGGGGTACAGGGTAATTTATCTGTTGTCGAAATTTGAAATCGATTTCAACGACGCCACTTTTTCCTTCAGGGGATATCCGGTATTTGAAGAATTAAGGCCGAAGAGTAAAACTGAAATGGCGAGATGGGCTAAGTTGCGCAGCGATATTTATAGGGGTTCCTTGCACCACTTTATCAGGAGTTTGTATTTTAATCGATCGTCAAGTGATGGGTTTACTATCAGGGAAGTGAAATTTATCACTCCCGAGGAATCCCGCCGCGTTAAAAATATCCTGAAGAGCATGCACAGAAGTGAAGACCAGGCCGGAGTTGGGGGATGGGCGAACGAAAAGGATTCTATGGATTATTATGTAAAAGTCAAAAATCTGTCCTTTAACGATAATATGGTGGTTGTAAGGGATAATATATCGGGAGACAACCTTTTGACCCGATCCACCGATCCGAATTCGAAGTCCTTATTTTTTAAGGGGGAGTTACAAATTCTGTATTTGAATAAGAAGATCCCGATTGAATACGCCAACACCCTTCCGGTTAACAGAAGAAATGAAGCTATTCAAAGTGAGATCAGTCTGAGGATCGATACTCCAGTCGCCATCTATCCCAACGGCACCTATTATAATGGGCTGAATCTGCTCATTGATGGGTATTGGGCCTGGTCGGAAAGGATCGCCACGATGTTGCCGGGCGATTACGTAGACGGTAAATAAGCCGGCTGCATTAGTGAAAACACCCTTTTTGCCCCCCATTTCGTACTTTGTCCCAAACTTTTGGCCTATGACCACGAAATTGCTGACTGCCATCCTCCTCTTATTCACCTGCTCCGGCCGCCTGGCCGGTCAGTCCACCGCAAAAGACTCCGCATCCCAATCAGGTTCCCAACACAAAAGACTCATCGGCAATCCCCTCGACCACCTCCCCCCCAACATCACCATTCTAACCTCTTTTGGCGAACGAGCCGACTTCTCCCCCGACAACACCCATGTCGCATTCATGACAAAAAGTTTTGGGGACGCCATGGTCATCGATCTCAAGACCCACAAGATCACCTGTCTCACCTGTCGCATACCCGCCGCCGCCTTCCTCCGGATCATGCATCTTGTATCAGGCGACTATATTCTCATCGGT
>Ga0207695_10006997_pt1 | contig 14470 bp, 10 predicted proteins | sample KBSC54metaG_FD_184354 | JGI IMG/M metagenome (GOLD analysis project Ga0207695, IMG submission 184354) | Corn rhizosphere microbial communities from Kellogg Biological Station, Michigan, USA - KBS C5-4 metaG (SPAdes) (version 2) | ecosystem: Host-associated > Plants > Roots > Rhizosphere > Soil... | reverse complement strand
GACGACGTACGCGAACAGCACTTTCCCACGCAGCACCACAGATCTCCCACGAACAGGTGGACGAACGCAAATTCCGCGAACCGCTGTCGCGGCCGGAATCGAACTGGTAGGCCGGGCGCACCACACCGACAAGCGCCACTCTTACAAGATGACAGATGACCAGTCTCTCCACCATCGCGCGCGATCTGCGGCGTGACACCGCCCGACTCGAGTTCGGGCCGCCGGTGGCGTTCGTGTATCACCCGCTCGACTACGCATGGGCCCCGCATGCGCGGTATCTCGAGCGCTACGGCTCGTCGGCGCCGCGCGAGGTGATTCTCGTCGGCATGAATCCGGGCCCGTTCGGCATGGCACAGACGGGCGTCCCGTTCGGCGAAGTCGCGATGGTCCGGGATTGGTTGGGCATCGAGGCGCCCGTTAGGCAGCCGGCGCGCGTGCACCCGCGGCGTCCCGTGGCCGGCTTCGCCTGTCCGCGCAGCGAGGTGAGCGGCCGGCGCTTCTGGGGCTGGGCGCGCGACCGGTTCGGTACGGCCGAGCGATTCTTCGAGCAATTCTTCGTCTGGAACTACTGCCCGTTGCTGTTCCTGGAAGCGAGCGGGCGCAATCGCACACCGGACAAACTGCCGGCGGCGGAACAGCGCGCGCTGTTCGCCGCCTGTGACCGCGCACTCGAGCGCTGCATCGACGCGCTCTCGCCGCGGGTGGTGGCCGGTCTCGGACGCTTCGCCGAATCGCGCGTGCGCCGGGTGATTCCGGAAGGCGTCGTCACCGGCGGCGTGTTGCATCCGAGTCCCGCCAACCCGCGTGCCAACGCGTCCTGGGTACGCGACGCCGAGCAAGACTTGCGACGGCTCGGGATCAAACTGCCTCCGTCGCGTAAGAGTCCCGTCAAACCGGGTTGACATCCGCGGGCCGTCACGCACGTTGTGACCAGCCCGACAGGAGCGTGCATGCAAGCCGGTAGCGGTCCGCGCCACACGCGGGCGTTTGGTCAGTGGACTGAATTTCTCGCGCAGGACGTCCGCGTGGCGTGGCGGTCGGCGCGCGCCCATCCGCTCTTCACGGCGATCGTGGTTCTCACCATCGCACTCGGCATCGGCGCGAACACGGCGATTTTCAGCGTTGTGGACGCGGTGCTGCTGCGTCCGCTGCCGTTCGCGCACGGCGAGCGCATCGTGTCGCTGTGGGACACGAATCCCGACAAGACGGTGCTGCGATTCGGCGTCTCGCTGCCGGATTTTCGCGATTGGAAGGCCCGCACGCATTCGTTCACCGACATGGCGCTCTACGCCGGCGGCCTAACGAGCATTGCCGGACGCGACGGCCCCGAGAGCGCGACGTCGCTCGTCGTGACGCCCAACTTTCTCGATGTGTTGGACGTCCACCCCGTGCTCGGCCGCTCCTTCGGGCCGGACGATGCGCGAGGCGAGACGAGCAATGCGGTGTTGATCAGTTACGGTTTCTACCAGCGGCACTTTGGCGGGCATCGCTCGGCGCTCGGCTCGCAGCTGTCGATCAACGGGCGACTGCGCACGGTGATCGGCGTGCTGCCGCGGAGTGCGGACCTGCTCGGGCCGGCATTCGTCGGCGCTCCGCTCGACGTGATCACGGTGGTCGAATTCACGACGTATTCGGCGGTCGAGCGCCACGCGCAGCATCTGTTCGGCGCCATCGCGCGTCTCGCGCCCGGCGTGACGGTCGACGCCGCGCGTGCGGATCTGTACAGCGTCGAAGTGCAGGTCGCGCACGAGAATCCCGAGATCGCGGGATGGACGGCCAGCGTGTTCCCCTTGAGCGAGGACTTGTCGTTAGGCACGCGCGCGCCGCTGCTCGTGCTGCTCGGCGCGGCGATGCTCGTGTTGCTGATCGCGTGCGCGAACGTCGCCAATCTGCTGCTCGTGCGCGGCGCGGCTCGCGGGCGCGAGATCGCGGTGCGCCAGGCGTTGGGCGCCTCGCGCGGGCGGTTGATGACGCAGCTCATCGTCGAGAGCGTGCTTCTGGCGGCGGCCGGGGCGGCCATCGGTGTGGCGATGGCGGGGGTCGCGCTGCGCGCGCTGCGCAATGCCATCCCGGCCGGCGTGATTCCCCGCACCGGCGGCTTCGGCCTCGATGCCGGCGTGATCGCGTTCGCGCTGGGATTGAGCCTGTGTTCGGCGGTGCTGTTCGGGCTGTGGCCGGCCGCGCGCGCCAGCCTGCCGTCGTTAGGCAGGGCGCTCCGCGACGGCGGGCGCGGCAACACCGGAGACGGGCGCGCGCATCGGACCCGCCGCCTGCTGGTCATCGGCGAGCTGTCGCTCACCGTGGTGCTGGCAGTCTGCGCCGCGCTCGTCGCGAAGAGTCTGGCGAGGATGATGCGCGTCGACCCCGGCTTCCGACCCGAGCACGCCATCACCGCGCAGATCACTCTCGGCTCCGGGTATCCGGATTCCACGGGGATTGCGTTTTATCGGTCGCTGCTGAACGACCTGGATGCCCGCCCCGACATCATCGCCGCCGGCGCCACCGACACGCCGCCCCTGGTGGGCGGCGGGGTGTTCACGTCGATCAGGCTGGTGGGCCAGCCGCCGCGTCCGCCTAACGATCCGCTCATGAGCACCATTCGCTTCGTGACGCCCGGGTTCTTCCGCGCCATGGGCATGCGCATGCTCGGCGGACGCGATGTCGCGTGGGATGAGGCAGCGCCGACGATCGTGCTCAGCCGCACGGCCGCGCACACGTTCTGGCCGGCCGCCAGTGCCATCGAGCAGCAGATCGCGTTCAACACGCAGCCGACGGGCTACCAGATCGTCGGCGAAGTGAACGATGCGGCGCAAACGAGCCTGGCGTCGCCGCCCGCGCCGGTGGTGTACGTCTCGATGCGGCGCTCGGTGCGGTTGTTACACACCATGACGCTCGTCGTGCGCGGGCGCGGCAACGCGGCATCGCTGACGCCCATCGTTCGGGAAGCCGTGCACGACATTGACCCCGGCTTGCCCATCTACAACGTGCAGACGCTGCAGTCGATCGTCGATCAGTCGGTGGCGCAGCCGCGCTTGAACGGCGCGCTCATGGCCGTGTTCGCGATCGCGGCGCTGCTGCTGGCTGCGTTAGGCCTGTACGGCGTCGTGTCGTATTCGGTCACGCAGCGCCGGCAGGAGCTCGGCCTGCGCGTGGCGCTGGGCGCCCAGCCGGGCGCCGTGCTGCGCCTGGTCCTCGGTGAAGGCGTCGCCCTCGCGAGCGTCGGCATCGCCCTCGGCGGCATCGGCGCATTCTTCGCCGCACGGATCATCCGCTCGTGGCTGTTCGGCGTCGGACCGACAGACCCGGCGTCCTTCGCGGGCGTCGCGGTGCTGCTGGCCGGCGTCGCCATCGCCGCCAGCTATCTGCCGGCGCGCCGCGCGTCCCGGGTGAGCCCGCTCATCGCGATGCGCGGCGACTGATACGCGCCGCGGACGCCAGCCGTCCGCCGCACGACACAGGTCGACCGAAGGCCGCGACGCGGGATGCGCCCACCGCCCGCTGCCCACACCTGCCGTCACATCCCTCCCATCTACGTCAGCCGGCTCATCGTCGTACGCCGTAGCCGCGCGGCATCTACGCCATCGTTTCCCCGCGCTCCGGTGATCTGACGTAGCTCCCGGATCATCGCCGGCTTGCATGCTCCATCGCGCCACGCTGTTCCTGCCTAACGCGATGCGGAGACATGCCATGCAACGGCTCATGATCCCGTCTATGCCCTACCGGGTTCGCCTGATCGCTTCGACGGCGCTCGTCTGTGCGCTCATGGCGTTCACGAAGTGGCTGAACGATGCCAGCCCGCGTCTTGCCGTTCCCGCTCACATCATCCGCGGTGATCCCGCCCGCCTCCGCTCGCGCGAGCCGCGACGCCATCCCCTCACTGCGCCCGTGGCCTGGGCCATCGAAGGCGGCCAGGGCGGTGATCACTATTCCGAGCTCGCCGACATCACGCGCGCCAACGTCGAGTCGCTTCAGGTGGCGTGGATCTATCGCACCGGCGATGTCTCCGATGGCGTGAAGGAAGGCAGCGGCCCATCGACGGCATTCGAGTCGACGCCGCTCTTCCTCAACGGACTGCTGTATCTCGCCACACCGTCGGCGCGGGTGGTGGCGCTCGATCCGGAACGCGGCACCGAGCGGTGGGCATTCGACGCGCATCTCGATCGCGCGTCGCTGTCCCGCGACGAAGTCACCGTGCGCGGCGTCGCGGCCTGGATCGATTCGACGCTGGCCCAACGAACGCCCTGCCGCACGCGCATCTTCCTCGCCACGTTCGACGCGCGGCTGATCGCGCTCGATGGCGATACAGGACAGCCGTGCGCCGGATTCGGCACCGCGGGCTCCGTCGATTTGCACGCCGGTGTGCGCAGAGGCGAGGCGTTCGCGCACGAGTATCACGTCACGTCGCCGCCGGTGGTCGTGGGCGATGTGGTGATCGTGGGGTCATCGGTCTTCGACAACGTCAGGGTCGATGCGCCGAGCGGCGTCGTGCGTGCCTTTGACGTCCGCGATGGAAGTTTGCGTTGGGCCTGGGAGCCGCTCGCGCGGTATCGCAGCCATCCGGCCGGCACAGATGATTTTCGGTCGGGCGCTGCCAACGCGTGGGGACTCTTCACTGCCGACCCCGCGCACGATCTGGTGTTCATTCCGACCGGCAGCGCGAGTCCCGATCACTTTGGCGGACAGCGTCCAGGCGACGATCGCGACGCGAACTCCATCGTGGCGCTGCGCGCATCGACGGGCGAGGAGGTCTGGGCGTTCCAGCTGGTTCACCACGACTTGTGGGATTATGACGTCGCGGCGCAGCCGGCCCTCGCTACCGTCATGCGCAACGGCGTCGCCGTTCCCGCCGTGGTGGAGGCCTCGAAGACCGGCATGGTATTCATCCTCGACCGCCTAACGGGAATGCCGTTGTTGCCGGTGGAAGAGCGGCCCGTGCCGGCGAGCGACGTCCCGGGCGAACGTGCGTCGCCGACGCAGCCGTTCGCGGTGTTCCCGCCGCCGGTGACGCCCCAGGGGCTCAGCCCCGAGGACGCGTGGGGCCTCACGCCGGTCGACCGACGTGCGTGCGCCGAACGCATTCGTTCGCTCCGTTCCCAGGGCATTTTCACACCGCCGAGCGTGCGCGGCTCGGTGGTGAATCCCGGATTCCTGGGCGGAGTCAACTGGGGCGGCGTCGCGGTCGACTCGCTTCGTGGCCTGGTGGTGATGAACACCATCCGGGTGGCAACGGTCGTGACGCTCCTGCCGCCCGGCGATGCCCAACGGAGCAGCGGACAGGACGCCGACGTCGCGCCGGATATCGGGGCGCCGTACGCCAGTCGCCGCGAGCTGCTGCGGTCGCCGCTCGGCTTGCCGTGCAGTCCGCCGCCATGGGGAACGCTGGTCGCCATCGACCCCGGCGCCGGAACCATTCGATGGCAGGTGCCGATCGGCACCATGAGCGATTACGCGCACGTCCCGGCACCGGCGGCGTGGGGATCCCCGTCGTTAGGCGGTCCGTTGGTCACGGCCGGCGGCGTGGTCTTCATCGCCGCCGCGATGGACCACGACCTGCGCGCCTACGACGTGGAGACCGGCCGCCAGCTGTGGGCCGCCGCGCTGCCCGCGTCGGCGCAGGCATCGCCGATGACGTATCGCGCGCGCCCCGGCGGACGGCAGTACGTCGTCATCGCCGCCGGCGGACACCACCTCATGCGCACGCGACTCGGCGACTACCTCGTCGCATTCGTGCTCCGATGATGCGCCTTCCACCACCGAAACGCGTCGGCGACGCCGATATCGGGCGTGACCGTCGGCTGCCAGTGCAGCTCGCGCCGCGCGCGATCCTCGACGAACGGATTGTTCTTCGTCAGCAGATCGAGCGTACCACCGGCGTGCCGCGACAGATCGCGCCGACCCACAGCGACGAGCGCCGCCTCGAGTGCGCCGAACAACACGCGGCCGGCTCCGATCGGAATCGATGGCGCGAACACGCGCCGCTCGAGCCCGCGGGCTGCGTACCGCACCAGATTCGCGACGGTGAGCGGGTAGTCGCACGTGAGGTTGTAGGTCCGGCCATCGGCTTGTGGATTCGTGGCTGCGAGGATCGCGCCTTCGGCGACGTTGCGTGCGTGCACCAGCGGAAGCCGCGTCGTCCCGCCGCCGATCAACGGGAAAACGCCGCGACTCAACACGACCGCGACCCGCGGAACGAACTGGCGGTCCCGGTCGCCGTACATCGGCGGCGGCCTAACGATAGTCGCCCGTACGACACCGTCGGCGTGGGCGCGCATCACGACGCGCTCGGCCTCCTGCTTCGATCGGCCGTATGCGTCGTGCTGGGGCAACGCGGGCAGCACCGCCGTCTCATCGAGCGGCGCGCGCTCATACCGCGAATCTCCGTACACCGCCGTGCTGCTGACGTAGAGCAGTCGCGCGCCGTTCGCGGCGCACGCGTCGATGACGTGCTGCGTGCCATCGACGTTAGCAGCACGGAACGTGTCCCAATCTGCCTCGGGGCCGATCGCTGCCGCGGCATGGAACACCACATCGCATCCAGTTGCCGCATCCCGCAACACCTGCGCGTTCGCAATGTCGCCCTCGACCAGGTCTGCGCCCAACGGACGCAACCACGCCGCGCGCGCCGCGTCGCGTACCAGGGCGCGCACGCTGCAGTCGGCGGCCGCAAGGCATTGGACGACGTACGACCCGAGCATCCCGGTCGCTCCGGTGACCAGAGCGCGGCGCAGCGGCAGCGTTTCCACGCTGGGATGATGACATGAGATCGGCTCTCGCGCGATACCGCCGCCCGCTGGCGATTGTTGCCGCGGCTGTGCTGCTCGGCGTGGCCGTCGGCTGGTACGTCCGCCATGTGAACTGGCGCGCCACGCTGGCTGTGATTCGGCATGCCTCGCTGCTCGCCCTTGGCCTTGCCACGGCATTCCACTTGATGTCGCTCCTCTCCAAGGCCGGTGCGTGGTTTGTCTGTCTGCGCGCGCTCGGAGCAGGGCGGTATCGCATCGTGGCGCGGGCGACGTTCGTCGGCGCGACGCTGAACGGTCTGTTCATGGGCAGCGTCGGCGAGGCGGGCCGCGTGATGATCATGACGCGCGCCACCGGATTGCGCACGTATGCGGTGCTCACGACCGTTGCGCTCGAGCGGCTGTTGAATACGGCCGGATTCGTTGCGGTGCTGTGCGTTGCGTTAGTCATCACGCCGCTGCGTGTCGCGGCAGGGCCGGCGGCGCTCGTTGCCGCGGCACTCGTCCTCGCGGTGACGTGGCTGACATGGACGTCTCGAGGCCGGGCGCGTTCCGCGGCTGCCCGCCACGGCGGCGGCAGGATGCAGCGGTCACTGCGCGTGTGCCGCGTCCATGCGCGGCGCATCGCCGGCATCGCGCGGCGCATCGTCACTCCGCGGCGCCTTCTGGTAGCGGTGCCGCTCACGCTGCTGGATTGGACGTGCCAGCTCGTGTCGTACCATCTCGTGGCGCGGGCGGCGCACCTGCCGCTGGGCATCACGGGAAGCCTCCTTGCGCTGCTCGCCGTGAACGTGGGCCTCGTCGCCCGCATGACGCCGGGCAACATCGGCGTCTTCGAGCTCGCCTACGCCACTGCCGCTCATTCGTTAGGCGCACCGATGGATGCGGCGTTAGGCGTGGGCATGCTCATCCACCTGGCGCAGGATCTCCCCACCATCGTGTTGGGCGTGATCCTGGGCCGGCGGCTGGTGTTCGCGCGCGATCGCGCCTCGGTTGCCGCGCCGGCCGCTGCGTCCGTCGCCGGCCCCGCCATCTGCTCGTCGTCTCCGACAGGGGTCACACCATGATGACCATACTCCTTCTCGCCGTGGCCGCGGACTCCGTGTTCGCCCAACGCCACATTCCGGTGACGCCGCAGGACACGCTCACCGTCACGTGGGCGCCGCCGGCGCCAGAGCCGGCGGACGTGCAGGCCGGCCGTCCCGTTGTGCTTCTACCCGGGATCATCGGCGCGTCATTCGGCTACCGGCGCATCTTGCCGCTGCTCGCCGCCGCGGGCCACCCCACGTACGTGATCGAGCCGTTAGGCGTCGGGACCTCCTCGCATCCGGCCGGCGGCGACTACTCGCTGGATGCGCAGGCCGATCGCGTGGGCATCGTCCTCGACTCGCTGGGACTGGGGCCGGCGATCGTCGTCGGATCGAACTTCGGCGCGGCCGTTGCTCTGCGCCTCGCCTACCGGCGCCCCGAGCGCGTCGTCGCCGTACTGCTCCTCGACGGAGGACCCGTCGATCGCTCGTACACCGAAGGCGTTTCGGCCGCGATGAAGCTCGCGCCGCTCCTCCGATTGTTCGGAGCGAGCGGCATCGTGAAAAACAAAGTTCGCCATGCGCTCGTGGAGGCATCGGCAGATCCGTCGTGGGTCACGAGAGAGGTCGCCGACGCCTATTCCCGGCCGATCGTCGCTGATCTCGGCGCGTCGATCCGCGTCATGCAGGCCATGCAACGTGCGCGCGTCGCCCAACCGCTGCGCGACAACTTGTCGCGTATCGCGCAGCCCGTGCGCCTCTTGATCGGCGCCTCGAACCGCCATGGCGGGATCGGGTCCGACGAGGTCGCAGTTCTTGCGTCGCAGCTCGCGGATTTTCGCGTCGACAGTGTGTTCGGCTCGGGCGTGTACCTGCACGAGGAGCGTCCCCAAGCCCTGGTGGCCGCGATCTTTGCCCTCGGCGATTCAGTGCATGCGAGAGGTAAGGCAGCGCGTGTGGCCCAAGTGCCGCGGTGAAGCCCGAGCACGATGCTCTGGACTTGCCGTTGCCCAGAACCGGAGGTCCAATGATTCCCGCCCTCACTTCTTCGTACCGAGACTGGGGTTTCGTCGCGCTCGGGTTCAGCGCCGCGGCGCTCATCGAGATCGGTCTGGCGCTGCTCTCGACGCATGCAGCCACGGCGCCGGCGCTGGTGCGATTGGCCTGCGCCGCGACTGTGGGGCCGCTGGTCGTCTGGAGTTTGCTGCTCGACGCAACCATCCCTCACCGCATCGTGTTGGTGACCGGTGCGTTGGGATTCGCGATGTACGTTGGCCTGAGTTTCCGTTAGGCTTATCGCCGGCGGGGCGCGGAGCCGGCGGGCCGCGTTCTCGCTGGCTTCGGCGCGGCTGGCGAGCGCCGCCGGCGATCCAGCAGATTGCCGCGGTGCACCCACTCGGCGAGCTGTCCGCGGTTCTTGAGCTTGAGGCGCTTATAGGCTTCGGACAACGTGGTGCTCACCGTGCGGTCGGAAATGCCGAGCAGCCGTCCGATCTCCTTGTTGGTTCTGCCGGTGGCGGCGGCGCGTGCGACCTCGATCATCCGTTCGGTGAGCGCGCCTCGTCCCGCACGCCCGGTGTGCGGAGTGCTCCGCTGCGACCGGGATCGTACGCCGAGCGCGCGCAGTTGTTCGCGGGCGCCGGCGAGCTCGATCGCCGCGCCTAACTTATCGAACGTCGCACAGGCGCGCTCGAGCACGCGAACCGCCGCGTCCCGATCGCCCAGTTCGACGTGCCGCCGCGCGATCTCGCGCTGCAGACGCGCGGCATCGAACACGAACGGCACGCGCTCCAGCGCGTCGGTCGCCCGCACGACGCGCTCGAGCAGCGCCGGCGTCGTGCCGCGGAGCATTCGGGCGAGCGACTCGCCGACCTCGGCCCAGACGAGACCGAGGCGATGACCGATGAGCTTCGATGCCTGGCGCAACTCCCGGCTCAGGCTTTCCGCCTCGTCGAACTCTCGCTTCCACAGATGCGCCTCGATGAGGGCAGGCCACAGGCGATAGATCGCCCAGATCGCCTGGCCCGACTGTTCGGCAAGCGCCAGCCCGGCGCGACTGATGCGGATGGCCTCGTCGTATTCGCCTAACGCATTGTGATACATGGCCAGGCCCATCTGCACGCGCAGCGCGCTGTTCACATCGCGTCCGGCGTCATGGCGATTGACGCCCGAGACGTCGGCCGCTTCGTCGAGGTACCGCTTTGCGCGCGGCAGGTCGCCGCGCCCGCCGTAGATCACCGCCGTCCACACCAACAGGCGCGCGAGAATGGTGTCGTTGCGGAGCGTCCGCGCGAGCGAAATGCTTTGCTCGGCGCGCGCGAGTGCGGAGGCCCAATCGCCGCACCCAGCGAGATACTCGATGGCCACTTCGGAGGTCGAGAGCCGCAAGGCCGGCGACCGCAGCTCCTCGGCGATGCGTTCCGCCTCACGGAGCCGCGTCTCGAGCTCGGGCACGTTTCCCGTCAGGCCGGCGAGCACGGCCAGCGCCCAGTGCGCCGTCCACGCGATGTCCGGTTGTCCCGATCGTTGGGCGAGCTCGAGTGTCCTCGCCGCGTGGTCGCGCGCGTCGGTTGCCGAGCACGTGACCACCGACGTCAACAGGAGGGCGCGATGCACGCGCGCCTGGAGCCCGACGTCGTCGATGCCCTCCGCGTCCGCGAGCGCGGCGAGCAGCGCGGCGCGCGCATCGGCCGGTCGACCAAGCTCCACCAGACACGCACCGAATACGATCCGGAGTTCCGCGATCAGGCCGCGCTCGCCGACCGCGATTGCTGCGCTCAAGCCTTCCTCGCTGTGGCGCAGCCCGTCCGCGGGCTTGCCCTGCCAGTAGCACGACAGGCCGCGACGCCGCTCGATCTTTGCGACGAGCGCAAGATCGCCGGCCGCGACGGCGTCCACGCGTGCGCGCTCCCACAGCAATTGCGCAGCGTCGTGATTGCCGACGCGCTGATTCGCGAGCGCGAGCCCCGCTACGAGATCGATGATCGGCGCCGGCGGATTCGACTCCGATGGCGCGCGCCGGTCGCAATGCTCGAGCGCCGCCCCCAGATACCGCGCCGCCTCACGGTCGGCGTGCTTCTCGAGCGCAGATTGGCCCGCCAGGATCAGGTAGTGCACGGCCTTCGGCGTGAGCGTGCCGACGCTCGCGTGCACCGAATGAAACGCCAGCTCGCCCGCGTGCTCCACGGCATGCCCACCCAGCGTGCGCTCCAACGCGTCGGCGACTTGCGCGTGCAGGATGGAACGACGGCCGATCCCCAGGCCCTCGTACAAGGTCGCGCGCACCATGGGATGCGTGAAGTCGTACTCGACGCGTTCACCGAAGAGCTGGCCCGAGATGACATTGCGCCGGCACAACTCGTCGAGCGCAGCGAGCAGCGAGGCGCTGTCCATTCCCGTGGCGGCGCACAGGATGTCTGCGGTAAGGCGAGTCCCGATGACCGCGGCGCAATCGGCCACCCGTCGCGCGTCCGGACCCAGAAGACCCAGACGCATTTCGAGCGCATCGCGGATGCTGCGCGGAAGCTTCAATCCTTCGAGATCCCAACCGACCCAGGTGCCGTCGCGATACGTTAGGCGCCCGGTCGCGACGAGCGAGTTGAGCGTCTGCTCCAGAAAGAATGGATTGCCGCGCGTCCACCCGAATAACAGCGCCACCGCATCCTTGGGGACGGCGCCCTCGCCGAACACGTGACGGAGGAGCTCTTCGACCTCGGCGCGCTCGAGCGGCGCGACTTGCCGGCTGGCCGCGACTCCCATGTCGATCAACGAGCGCATCGTCGCGTTCAGCGACACCTGCGACTCTGCGTCCGAGTCGTTGACGGTTGCGACGATCGCGAACCGCGCCTGACGCACCTGGCGCGCAATGAAGTGCAGCAACTCGAGCGACGAGGGATCGGCCCACTGGAGATTCTCCAGCACGAGCAGCAGCGGCGTGCGCGCGCTCAGTCCCGTGAGCAGTTGGGCAACCGTCCACAGGACGCGTCCCTTGAACTCGGGAGAGCTGACCTGTCGATCGTCGGGCGCTTCCGGCCCAACGAGCGCCGGGAACACGTGGGCGAGGTGCGACGTCGCTCCACGGGACAGCAGCGTGACCGTGGCGGCGGCGAGATCTCTCAGCACCGGCACCATCGCATCCGCGAACAGTGCGTATGGCACGCCGGTTTCCACCGGGTATGCGCTCCCGCTCGCGACCGTCCAGCCGTCGGCGGCAGCGTGACGCATGGCGAGCTGCGCAAGACGCGTCTTCCCAACGCCGGATTCGCCGCGCAGCAGGAGGGCGTTGCCCGATCCGGCAGCTGCGTAATCCAACGTCCGCTGGATGAGCTCCAGCTCGGCCTCTCGCCCAACGAGAGGCCAGACAGACGGCAGGTGCTCGAGCGATGACAATTTCAACCTCGACCAGCGCCGGCGCGTCGATGCGCCGAGAGTGCCGGGGATCACTCATACATGTGCCCGCTCGGGCGAGAGGTCAAGCCCCGACGCACGCGACGCGAGCCGGAAGCGCCTCCGCTCAGCGATCCCTCGCCGCCCCGCGGCGCTCGTGCTCACACCGTCATCGGTGGCTGCGGCCTACGTCATTCGACGTATGGAGCCGCACTCGGGAGACCGCGACCTTTCGCACCATACGCGCCCAACGGCGCTTCTCAGGAGGGCCAATGCGCATCCGGATGTTCCTCATGTGGCGTGCCGTGCTCGCGATCGCGATCATCGCCGCGGCACCGGCGTGCATCTTCCGCGGCGTGAGAGTCGCTCCCGTCGCACACTCGAGCGGGACGACGGTGCAGAGCCCAGTCAAGCTCCACCTGCAGGACGGCGCGACCGTCGTCTTCGCTCACGGGATTCGCATCGACGGCGACACCGTCCACGGTGCGGGCCGCCGCTACGGCCTAACGGAGTCGCTGGCTTCCGGCGGCAGCGACGTCGCCGCGATCCCGCTCGACAGCGTCGCGGCGATGGAGAGCTACACCGACTACGTCGAGGGCGCGAAGACAGCGGTCGTGACGACCCTCGCCGTTGTCGGTACCGTGGCCGCATCGGGCGCGCTGCTCAAGGCAATCTTCGGCTCATGCCCAACGATTTACTCGGACAGCGCGGGTGTACCCGCGCTCGAGGCCGAGGGGTTCTCGTACAGCATCTCGCCGCTCGTCGAGCGGCGTGATGTCCACCGCCTGCGTGCGCAGCCCGATCGCGCCGGCACGTTGTCGCTCGATGTCCGCAACGAAGCGCTCGAAACGCACTACATCAACCAGCTCGAGCTCCTTGGCGTGACGCACGCGAAGGACGAATTCGTCCTGCCCGATGCCAAGGAGCGCCCCCTCGCCGTCGGCGGGATCGTCCCGCTGGCGCGCGCCGTCGATCGTGCCGGCAACGACGTGCGCAACGTGCTGGCCGACGACGATTCGTTAGTCTTTGAGTCGGATCCGAAAACGATCGGCGCAGTCACGGCGACGGACTTCGATGACTGGATCGACCTGGCCGTTCCTCTTCCGCCCGGGAGGGACAGCGTCGCCCTCCTGTTCCATCTTCGCAACAGCCTCCTGAATACCGTGCTGCTGTACGACGAGATGCTGCGGCCGCAAGGCGCGCGCGCGGTGGATTTCGAGGGACGCGACCTCAATACGATCGCCGACATGGTGGCGCTCGGCCGGTGGTATGGATCCCGGATGGGGCTGCACGTATCAGTTAGGCGGGGAGGCGAATGGCAAGAAGTCGTCGATGTTCCCGATGCAGGGCCGATCGCCTGGCGCGACGTCGCCGCGGTGATTCCCGCGCCCACGGGCGATACCCTGCGCGTGCGCCTGTCCTTCGTGGCCGATGAGTGGCGAGTCGGCAAGGTGAGCGTCGCGACGCGATTCCGGCATCCCGTGCCGCAGCGATTTGCGCCATCGACGCTCGTCGCGGCGAACACGCCGGCGGATGCGGACGCACTGCGGAGCATTGCCGAAACGGATACGCGGTATCTGGAAACGACGCCGGGCCAACAGTTCACGATCCGCTTCGGAACCGGCGTCGCGCCCCGCGACTCCGTCCGCACGTTTCTCCTGGCAACGGACGGCTACTACACGGAGTGGATTCGCGGCGCCTGGGTTAGGCAGGCGGCCGGCGCCGCACCGCACCCGTTCATCGCGTCCGATTCGACGCTCGCCGAAACCGTACGACACTGGTCGAGCGTTGCGCCGGCGTTCGAGTCGGCGTTCAATCGCACCCGGATTCCCGTGAGGCACCTGCCATGAGACGCACAGTCATCATTGCGCTGAGCGCTCTCGCGCTTGCGTGCCACATCGGACCTCGGACCGACGACATCGAGGTGGCGCATCAACCCGGCGGCGCCAGCATCACGATCACCGCGCGGTCCGGTACGGTCCTCGACGGCGAGCTGCTGGCGGAATCGGACTCCGGGCTCGTCATCCTCTGGGCGGGGCAGGTCGGCTACATCCCGTACGCACAAACATCGAATTTCAAGGCGCAGACGATCGAGGTGTCCACCGCTGCCACGCAGCCATCACCTGCGGACCGCGAGCGTCTCCGATTGATGAGCCGGTTCCCGCAAGGGCTGACACCGGATCTCGAGACGCGACTCCTCGCGGCACTTCACCAGAAAACCGTCGTCGTGCTCGCACGATGAGATGGCTGAGCGTTGTGCTCGTGGCGGCGTGTGCGCTCGCCAAGCCCGCGACCGCGCAGACGGAGCGCCTCCCG
>Ga0207695_10006994_pt1 | contig 14477 bp, 12 predicted proteins | sample KBSC54metaG_FD_184354 | JGI IMG/M metagenome (GOLD analysis project Ga0207695, IMG submission 184354) | Corn rhizosphere microbial communities from Kellogg Biological Station, Michigan, USA - KBS C5-4 metaG (SPAdes) (version 2) | ecosystem: Host-associated > Plants > Roots > Rhizosphere > Soil... | reverse complement strand
GGGGTCGCAGATGAGGGCACCTTCATTACGGATTTTGGTCAGCCTATCTCGTATGTCGAGCAGGCGAAAGCCGCTATCGCCTTGCAATGCCCTGTCGACAACGGCGTCATTTTCTTCCGCCTCCAGCGAGCAGGTGGAGTAAAGGAGCTGTCCTCCGGGTGCGAGCTGCTTCATCGCTGCGGACAAAATTTCGATTTGATAAACCTTAATTCGAGAGACGTCATCCGGCGTGAGACGCCACTTAATTTCCGGATTGCGCGCCAGCGTGCCGGTTCCGGTGCATGGCGCGTCTACGAGAATGCGATCGGACTGGTCAGCGAACGGCATGGTTCTGACATCGGCGGCGATGACGTGAACGTTGGGCACTGGCACTAGTCGTCTCATTAGCGCTGCGCGGTATGGGTGAAGTTCCATTGCTATAACAGTTGAATCGGGATTTTGTTCGGCGATGATCCGGGTCTTTCCGCCCGGCGCCGCGCAGCAATCGAGGATGCGCTGCCCGTGGCCGAGCAGCAACGCAATCAACTGGGATCCCTCGTCTTGGATCACAAGCTGCTTCTCGCGAAACGCGCGAGTGCGTGTCAGGTCTCCGCGAACAACGGTGTACGCCTGCTTGAGTAATCGGCCCGGTTCGATTCCGACCTCCTCGTTGGCTAGCTCTTCAACCAGCTCTCTGTCGGCGCGGATTACCGTATCCGGTGCCGACTGGTCATACGCACAAATGGCCTGCACGGTCTCCATGCCGTAGGCTTGCTCCCATCTTTGCACCAGCCACCCGGGATGGGTCTCCAAAGCACCGCCATTCCGAGCGGCAGGAGACTGCCCTGCTCGGGATGACAGGGTTGGAGATTTGGGATGGATCTTTCGCAGTACCGCGTTCACCATCCCTGCCGCCGAGCGCTTGCGCGCTTTCTTCACCAATTCCACGCTTTCGTTGATGGCGGCGTGTGCGGGAATGCGATCTAGAAACAGCAACTGATAAGTCCCGATCCGAAGCGCGGTGATCACTTCTGCATCAAGTTTGGATAAAGGATCTTTCCGGGAGAGCATGGCTTCCAGCCGGGCCGGAAGAGTTGCAGAGTTGGCGGCGGCTTTAGCCGCTGAGGGGCGCTGACTAACACGCGCCGCGATCTGCTCGTCCAGCACACTGCGCCAGCGTAGCACGCCCATGACGATTTCCGTCGCCAGCCCGTGATCGGCAGGAGAGAGTTTGGCCACGCGCGAGGAATGCAGCAGCTCCGATGCATACGCATCAGTCGTCTCAACCCTCAGCAGGATGTCAAAGGCTGCCGCACGCGCAGGAGAAACAGGCATGGGGAGATTCTAGAGGCATCGGGTTCATTTGGTGATCGGGGCATCGGGTAATCTGAAACCTACGCACCAAATTTTTCGCCTTTGCCCGGGCGGTAGCCGTGAACGAAATCTGCAGCGGGCATCCGCTTCTTACCTTCGGGCTGGACTTCTAACGCTTCCAGGCTTGTGTTCTGGCCGCAACTTACAAAGAGCTGTGAGCCGTGAGCGATGAGCTGACCTTCGCGTAAAGATGCGCCCGGCGTGGGAGCCGTCGCGGGCCTCGCCGCTGTTATCCCCAGCATCTTGCCGTGGAAGGTTGTGAACGCGCCGGGCCAGGGCTGGAAGGCGCGCAGGCGGTTGTAGATTTCCTGGGCGGTGCGAGTGAAGTCAATGCGTCCGTCTTCTTTGGTGAGAATGGGCGCTAGTGTTGCTTCGGACTCGTTCTGCGGCCGGGGCGTGACGGTTCCACCCGCCAGGGCTCGTAGCGTTTCGACCATAAGGTCCGCGCCAATGGCCGCGAGGCGTGGCGCAATGCTTTCGGAGGTGTCGTCATCCGTGATAGCAAGTCCTTCCTGCGAAAGCATATCTCCTGTGTCGAGACCTTCATCAAGTCGCATGACGGTCACGCCAGTGACTTCCTCGCCGCTCGCGATTGCCCACTGAATTGGGGCTGCGCCGCGGTATTTCGGCAGCAGCGAGGCGTGGAGATTGATGTTGCCGTAGCGCGGGAGATCCAGCATCCATTTGGGGATGATGCGGCCATAGCCGACAACAATGATGGCGTCGGGCGTGATCTCGCGCAGGCGGGCCTGCAGTTCCTCGTTGGTCTTGATCTTTTCCGGTTGGTAGATCGGCAGGTTATGGTGAAGCGCGGTTTGTTTCACCGGCGAGGCCACCAGTTCCAGGCCACGGCCTTTGGGACGGTCAGGCTGCGTTAATACAAGGTGGATTGAATGTCCAGCCTCGACAAGTTTGTCGAGCGTGGGAACAGCGAATTGAGGAGTACCGCAAAAAACGAGATTGAGAGATTGAGACATTGAATCATTGAATCATTGCAGAAAATGACTCAATCGCTCAATGATTCAATGACTCAATTCTTCCTACCACTCCCCCGCTTTCATCAGCTTGCGGATTTTACGCTTCATCAGGTCGCGCTTGAGGGCACTGATGTGGCTGATGTAGAGCTTGCCATTCAGGTGGTCGGTTTCGTGGAGAAAGGCGCGGGCGAGCAGGTCTTCGCCGGTTTTCTCGTACCACTTGCCGTTGATGTCTTGCGCGCGGACGGTGACGATTTTGGGCCGCGTTACATCCTCGCGGAAATCTGGAATGCTCAAGCAGCCTTCGCTCTGTTTCTGTTTGCCTTCCGTGTGGATGATCTCGGGATTGGCCAGTACCAATTTGGCGTTGGGGTCTTCCTTGAAGGTGACGTCGATGACGGCTAGGCGCTTCGAGATGCCGATCTGCGGCGCAGCAAGGCCAACGCCCTTGGCCTCGTACATGGATTCGAACATGTCGTCGACGAGCTTCTTCAGTTCGTCGCCGAACTCGGTGACATCTGCGGCTTTGGTTTCCAAAACCGGGTTTCCAAATTTAACGATGGGATAGATCATCGGGAAGTTTCGAGTTTCCAGTTTCAAGTCCCCGGCTTCGGTGCAGTCCTTTGCCAAACGGCTCAGCGAAGTCGCAAAGTCCTAAGTTTCAAGGTTTCAAGTCGACGAAACGGCAGGGAACTCGAAACTAGAAACTCGAAACTAGAAACTTTTCAATTGTTGCAAATATCCTTCAAAGTTGCGGCGAGTCTCGAGCATGGAGTCGCCGCCGAATTTTTCCAGCGCAAACTTCGCCAGCGTGAGCGCGACCATGGCTTCGCCAACAACTCCGGCCGCGGGCACCACGCACACGTCCGAGCGCTCATACGCCGCCTTTACCGTTTCGCGGGTGGCGAAGTCCACTGATTGTAACGGACGCCGCAAGGTGGAAATCGGCTTCAGGTACCCGCTTACGCGAATTTCTTCTCCGTTAGAGATGCCGCCTTCAATGCCGCCAGCGTTGTTGCGCGGACGGGAAAAATGCGTGTAGCCTTCCTTGGCTTCGTAGCCGATCTCGTCATGAACAGCGGACCCAGCCGTGTATGCGGCGGTCACGCCTGAGCCGATCTCGACGGCCTTCACGGCCTGCATCGACATGATCGCGGCGGCCAGAGCAGCGTCGAGACGCTCGTCCCATTGGGCGTAGGTGCCGAGGCCGGGCGGCACGTTGTGGGCCACTACCTCGAAGACGCCTCCGACGGAATCCCCGGTACGCAGTACCTTGTCCACTTCTTCTTTCATGCGCGGCTCGGCTTCGGGATCGGCGCAATTCAGCAGTATTTCTTCGCGCCGGCAGCTGGTGACGATCTCTTCCCACATGATCTCGCGCTGGACATGGGCAGCGCCGACCGCAACCACGTGGCTGAGTACCTCGATCCCGAGTCCCCGCAGGAATAACTTGGCCAAGGCTCCAATGGCGACCCGGGCTGTGGTCTCGCGAGCAGAAGCTCGTTCGAGAACGTAGCGTGCCTCTGGAAAGTTGTGCTTCAGAGCCCCGGCAAGATCGGCGTGTCCAGGGCGGGGGGAAGCCACGCGCTTATGCAGCTTGGGATCACCCGTCTCGACCGGAAGCTGTTCCTGCCAGTTCTTCCAGTCGCGGTTTTCGATAAGGACGGAAATGGGCGAGGCGATGGTCTTGCCGTGCCGCACGCCGGAGAGGATTCGAGCAGTGTCGCGCTCAATTTTCATGCGACCGCCGCGGCCGTAGCCCTGCTGCCGCCGCCAGAGTTCCCGGTTCACGAAGTCGAGGGGGACGTCCAGGCCGGCAGGCAGGCCGGAAAGAAAGGCGACAAGAGCTTCCCCGTGAGATTCCCCAGACGTGAAGTATTTGAGCACTATGAGGATTGTAGCCGATGTTTTCGGATGGGTGACTTCAGGATAACGATCTTCTCGGCTATTCTGCGGGCAAACCCGCAACTCCGGTCTTCATCAAACATCCGGCTGTCTATGTACCGCAGCCCGGACGCGCTAGAATGACGAGCAAAGCCGAAGTAGAACCTTCAGCCCACCTCGTCTGCAATCTCAAGCGGTGAATCCGAAATAGAGGTGAAGTGTGCGTCGACGTACGTCGAAAACGAGCGCGACGGAAGCCCCCGAGGACCTTTCCCGGCAGCTGTTGAACGCCCAGGAAGAAGAGCGGCGACGCATCAGCCGCGAACTGCACGATGAGACCGGGCAGGGGCTGATGGTCCTGCGTTTCCAGCTGGAAATGCTTGCTAGCGATGCCAGGGGGCAGGAAGAGAAAGCCAAGATTCAGGAATCACTGGAACTCCTGGACCGGACCATCGAGGGATTGCGGCGGACCATTGCCCGGCTCTCGCCTCGCGTCTTGGAAGAACTGGGCCTGCTCGCGGGGATTCGTCGCGAGGCGCAACTGGTGTCACGGCATACCGGAATCACAGGAGACCTGCAACTGCCGGAAGAGATCCAACCGTTGAGCCGTGAACTGGAAGTCGCAATTTATCGCTCGGTGCAGGAAGCTTTGCACAATATCGCTAAGCATTCCCAGGCCAAGCGATTCAACGTAAAGCTGGAAGTGGGTTCGTCCAAAGCGACCGTACACATCGAAGACGATGGCGTCGGATTCTCACTTCGGACCGCTCGCGATCGCGGCTTCGGCTTGGAAGGCATGCGGGAACGCGCGGCGGCACTGGGTGGATCCGTAACCGTACGCTCCGGTCAGGAAAAAGGTACGCGCGTCCGATTGGTATTTCCGCTAGAGCCGGCGCGCAACGTGAACCCAACAGCACTTGAGAACTCGATGCACGGCGTAAGCGCAGCCTGACTTCGTAATCATCCATGCCAATTCGGTGCCTTATCGTTGATGACCATACCCTCTTTCGGGAGGGACTAAAGCGGGTGCTGGAGAGCGAGCCTGGAATCGAGGTCGTGGGAGAAGCTCGCGATGCCTCCGAGGCCATCGAGCGCACCATGTTCCTCAAGCCGGACGTTGTGCTGATGGATATAGGAATGCCGGGACTTTCCAGCTTTGAGGCCTCGCGACGAATCACGCGCGAGATGCCAGGACGGCGCGTGATCTTTCTCACCATGTACGAAGATGAGGAATACCTGCTGCAGTGCCTGGATGCGGGCGCTTCGGGGTACATCCTGAAAGATGCGCCGGCGCCCAGATTGATTGGCGCGGTTCGCGACGTGAGCGCCGGAAGGAAATACCTGAGCCCGCAAGTGCTTGGGAAGCTGGTTGACGATTTTCGTTCGCGCTCGACTTCTGGAGTCGCACGCGGATCGACGCTTACGCCACGCGAGCGGGAAGTCATCAAGATGCTGGCGGAGGGGAATTCTGTCCGTCAAATTGCCGCAATTCTTGGGCTGAGCATCAAGACGGTTGAGGCGCACAAGTTCAATCTCATGCGCAAGCTCAACATCCACAACAAAGCGCAGCTTGTGACCTACGCGATCCAGAAAAAGATCGTGAAGATGCCGGCCGGGGCGTAGGGATCGGAGGATTGCAGATTCCAGATTGTAGATTGCCGATTTCGCTACTCCAATCTGCAATCTAAAATCGTCAATCTGAAATCTTCAATCTACAATCTCTCCTGGATCTAGTACCGAAACCGGTATGTCAACTGAACCGAAACTGTTCTGGGATTGACGTAGTGTGTCCCACCGAAGGTGTTGCTGTTGTCGAGCAGGTAGTGGTTATTCGACAGGTTCAATCCAGTAAACCGCAAAGCCAGTTTCTCTCCGAAAGACTTCGCCAGACCCACGTCAAAAGTGGTATGCGCCGGCAAATGGCCCGGACCATCTCCATCCAGAAAACCTGACCCATAATTCAAGTCGAAGTTAGCTGACGTCTTCCAGGGCAGCGAGAGGTCGAGGCCCGTGCTTAGCGTATCGCGCTGATCGTGGTCGAGAGAGCACACCGGAGCGTCACAGGAATCGCCGCCGATCAGTCCGCCGGTGATGGATCCGGACCATTCTGAGTAGGCATGCGAGTAGACAAGGTGGAACTGGGCAGTCTTCGCGATATGAGGGGAGGTGGCCGACGCTTCCCATCCGCGGAGACGCGCGTGACTGAGGGTTACAGGAAAGAAGACGTTGGAATTTCCGAGCACGTCATGGTCAAAGAAGTTGCGGGCTCCCGTGCGGAAGTTGGCAACATCGAACGTCCAACCGGCGAATGGAATTGTCAGGCCCAATTCCCGCTGTTCGTCGCGCTCCCCGTGGAGGGGAAGAAAACACCGCGGATCTACAGAACTCTGGCATTGACTGCCCCCGAGGGTCGGATTGTTCACCGTAACTAGTGGCGGTGGCTGGTAGTAGCGCCCGTAGGACGCCCGCAGCGCCCACTTGAGTTTGGGAATCTGAACCGCGGCTCCGATTCGTGGGTCGGCTGAATTCTCGCTGACCGGGCCCTCATAGTGCGAGAGACGAACCCCGGTGTTGAAAATAAGCCAGGAAGCCGCCTTGATTTGCTCCTCAAGAAAGATCGCGGAGTTGCTGGCCCACGGCACGGTGCAGGTGGGGCCGAAGGAATTGGCCGGCACGAGCCTGTCCGTCACGGAATAGAACTGATTGTCCCGCTCGGCAAACACCTGTAGGCCGGCATGGAAGTTGTGCCGTCCGCGCATGAGCCCCAAGTTCGCCACCCCGCCGAAGTAGTTTGAGCCGCGGTGGTATTCGGAAAGCACCGAATCCTGCGAACCAGGAAGGTAGTGCGCACGGTTAAAGTGGTAGAAGGGCGAGACAGTAAGCGAGATGCCTGTTCCAATCGTATGTAGCCAGCTGAAATTGACGAAGTCGTCGCGCTCATCCTCGACGTCGTGAAGTGGGTCGGCTGGATTGATCGGGACCTGGTAGTGGTCTCCCCTAGCCGAAGCAACCAGGCGCAACTGGTTGGCGGGATCCTTGTTGAAGATCAGGGACGTGAACCCGCTGAGGCCCGCAGCCTGGTCATTGATGGCCTGAGGAACTGGAGTCTCCAATCCGAGATCAGTGCGGTATCCGGTTAAGCTGCCGTAGTAGGCGAAACGCTCGGTATGATCGCCGAAACTGATTTGATCGTTGGTGTTGTTGAAGCTGCCGTAGCTGGTCACCAGTTCGGCTTCCCGATTGCGCTCGAAGCCCGATCGCGTAACCACGTTAAAGACACCATAGGTGCGGTCACCGTACTCCGAGGAGTATCCGCCGCGCTGGACTTCGATGCTGTCAATGTCCTTGGGATCGAACTGTGGCCCGACATTCGACGCAATGCTGGTGTTCGGGACGGGTACGCCGTCGAGCAGCCACGAAACCTGGTGCCCTCCGCGAATGTGCAGCTGGTCGTGGACCACAAACGAGCCGGGCACATAGCTGGTGATCATAGCCATGCTGTTGGTGTCAGAGGCGCCCGGGGTTTCGGCGATGTCACGCCGGCTCACCACGCTGGTTGACGTCGAAGAGCCCGGATTGATGGTTTGGGCTTCATCCTTAACTTCGACCGACTCGTTGGCAACGGCGATGGTCAGGGGGAAGTGCAGGCGAACCTCGCTTGACGAAGTAACCGTGATCGCCTGTTCTTGCGGAACGAAGTTCGCAGCCTCCACCCGAACTGTATAAGAGCCGACAGGAACGTTCTCAAAGCGAAACTGGCCGGAGTCGTCGCTCGTTCGGCTTTGAGTCCAGTTGGAATCAATCGCCGACAAAATGACGCTAGCGCCTTGGACAGGTCGATGCTCAGGGTCGTGGATCAAACCAGTGACCGAGCTGAAAATTGTGGCACTCAGGCTGGCGGCAAAGCACAAGCTTAGAACGCCAAGCCACGCGCATACTTTATGCATGGAACTCTCCGAGCAGCTGCGAGCCGAGCATCCAGCGGTGAGCAAGATCGCACGGCGAACTAACCTGAAATGAAGGCTAAGCTGCGATCAGGTAGCTCGGAGGAGCACGGTTGGAGAATCCCACGCCGTGGAATGCGGAAGGCGCGGAGGATCCTTCGCCAGAAGACGATTTGGATCCTGTCCAATTTGGCACGGAGGTATCGGGCTCAGCCAAAAGTGCAGAGTGCGGCGTCGTCAGAGGAGGGCAACAGTTCCCGTTTCGCTCTACCGGTGACGAAATCTGCGGCTGGTGACCTGGATGATGACCTAATCTACGGAGGCAGCAGGCGTGAGGCTGGACTCCAGATAGCGCCTGGAGCCAGGGCGTGAACCCCGCCAGCAGAAAACCCACGAGAAGTACCAATGCGGTCGTGCGGCGCATGGTGAATGGCTAGAGGATAGCTTGTACGGCTAAAGACCTGCAACTTTCCGCCGATATGTATCGTGACGAAATGCCGGCAATGCAATCGGACGCGATGGGTTTCGTAACTTCGATTGCGAAGTTCTGTAACAGAACTTTTACTCAGATTTTTTCTTGATGCTCTTGCATTTTGAAGCGAAACGGGAAAATAATTTGATTAGATTCTCGGACCAGGAGGCGACCCATGGTATCAAAATGCGCCAACCCTGAATGCTCCGCGCCCTTCCTCTACTTCCATCGTGGGAAACTTTTTCGCATTGATACTGAAGGTCGGCCGGACCGGCGCCGCAATATGGGCAACGAAAATACAAGCGGCAGGTGCCTGCGTCGAATTGAGTTTTATTGGTTGTGCGATGAGTGTGCGCTCAAGATGACGCTTGCCTTCGACAAAGTCAGCGGTGTTTTCGTGCGTCCACATGTTCCAGTTCAAGCGGTCAAACCTGCTGCGGCTGCCGCGGCTTAGTGGACGCGATACCTTCCAGTTAGTGCATTCCAGCGGATTCTCAGTACCTCGCCTATCATTCGCAAGCCGTCGCGCAAGGGGCTGATTCGTGTACCGCCCACATCAGCCCACGCGACCGGAACTTCATCGATCCTGAACCCGAAATGCCGTCCTAGATACAGGATCTCCGGATCGAATCCCCAGCGCTCGATTTGCTGCAGCGGGAAAATCCGTTGCGCGGCTTCGCGAGTAAATGCCTTGAAGCCGCACTGCGTATCTTTCTGTTTCAGCCTCAGCAGAATTCTTAGCGCGATGTTGAATGCGCGGCCGTAGATCTGCCTCATCAGTTTCTGACGTTTGGTCTGTGTTTCGGGCCGGAGCCAGCGCGAGCCAATCGCGATCCCGGCGCCGTCTGCGATCGCGGAAAGCAGTTTGGGGGCTTCCTCAATGGGTGCTGACAAATCGGCGTCGCTGAAGAGCAGCAGGTCGCCTGAGGCATGCAGCATCCCATTGCGAACGCTGTAACCCTTTCCACGATTGCCGGGATTCTCGATCAGCTGCATGAAGGGGTAGCGTTGGGCGGATTGGCGGACAATATCCGGCGTGGCATCCTGCGATCCATCATTCACCACGATCACTTCCGCGTCCCACCGCTGCTCGATGACGTAGTTACCGACGCGCTCCAGGCTGGGTCCCAAGCGCTTGGCTTCGTTATATGCGGGTATGACGATGCTGTACTTGGGCATCAGCTTGGCAGTGGTGTTGAAACCATAAGGATTCGTGCAGCAAGTTCTGAAACTCACTCCCGAATCAGGATTTTGTAGCGATACGTAATTGTTTTATCCTCACCTGCTTTTACGGCGAGGTCCCATGTTACACGCGAGGTCGGATTCATCTGCCGGATGACGTCCGCGAGCTTTTCCACATGTCCGTCGCCCGTCATCGATACCACTTCGCCTACGAATGAGCGCGTAATCACAAGGCGAATGTCTTTAGCTTTGAAGTTTTTCAGCTTCAGGGTTCCCTCGACGGTAACCGCATCGTAGTTGTTGCCATCACGCTGCAAAACTCGCGCGGCTCGACCGACTTCGAGTTCTTTTTTGTCGACGCGGACGTCCGTCGCCACCGTCATCTTCAGGTCCGTGCTTGCCCCTTTCGGGGTATAGACCAGGGTGTCTTGTGATAGCGCCTGCACCCCAGAAATGACCATTCCCGGACCGCTCGTCCATGGGAATTTGGTGTTGTTTTTCAGACGCAAGGAATGCCAGACGACATTGGCGAACTTTTCAGGCGACTGGTTATTCCCGTACGACGAAACTGGATTGCCGTAAACATCGACGCGTGGATTATCGATGACCTCCCATTCGTAGAGATGCTCGAACGGAACGTCAGCAGCGAAGAGGTTGTAAGTGGCACGTTCGCCTTTTGCCAACGTCACGTTTGTCCGCTTGTACAGGAATAGATCCTCTTCCGGCGCTCCTTGTGGTTCTTCGACGTTGGCGCTGAAATCACCTGGAAGTCTGGCGGCACCTGCCATGTCTTCCCGCATTGTCATTTGACTCACGAGCGCATTGGCAAACTGGTTTCTGTCGTCGCGCTGTGCAGTTGCGCTCTGCAGGAATTCCGCCAACGACTGTCGCAGCGCCATCGGGGACCACATGTCGGCAAACCGGAAGTTAGGGACGCCCACGACAAAAACCACTTCAGCGCCGCTGATGTCCTCGACGTCATTGGTCAAAACCGCTTGCATAGTGATATGCGCGCTTTTTTCGTCCTGCAGCGAGACAAGATACGACGGGGTCCAACCGATGCCCTTCTGCAGGTACCCCATCGTGAGATTCGACGTCTGTCCTGCCCCCTTGATCCTGAAGCGGAGCGCCCTAGCCTCTTCTTCCTGCTGGAACGAAAGGTTAGGTGTCTCGCCCATTGAGACCAGTTGCACTGCGCCTGGATTCAAGCCGAGTACACCGCTATCAGTTTTGAACAACAGCAACTGCGACGGCACGGAGGCCGAGACATTGCTCAACATGAACGTCCTGTTCGACGACACCGGCTGGGGTCGCTGGTCCCAGTGATTGCCGCCGCTGAGTTCGAGGACCTGCCCCGCGTATTCCTTGCCATTGAACGTTATCGTCATCTTCTTTCCGGGATTGATGCGGAGCAAATCCTGCAACGAGTCTGCCTTGTGTTCTTTTGCGGTCTTGTAACGGTACGCAACCAGCTCTTCGAGCGAAGTTCCAGGATCGTTGGGTGCCAGCCACAATGTTCCGAGTGCGGCGTCGGGAATCATGGGGATGACCGCTTCGCCGGAAGCAAGCTTGGCGCTGCCCAGGCGCACAAAGAATCCCAAGCCATTCTTGAATACCGCGATGCTCGAACTCTTCAGGTTCGCTTCAGGAAGGCTCGCGGGGGTGTAGGTCTGATTGGTCTGACTCAGGCAACTTCCCGCACACAGGAGGAAGAAGATAAATAGAAGTATACGAATCTGATATGGTCGCACTGCCACCCTCCCCTTTTTAATTCCACTCATGGTATTTGCAGGGCGTACGTCTGTCTATCGAAAGGAGGAGAGGGGCATGGACCGTAAGTCTTGCCACGATGCGCTTAAAGAGGTGCTCTACGCGACTTGGCGCTGCTTCTCTAACATCGAGAAGTACTCGGAAACCAACTCTTCATCCCACAGTCCGGTGCGGGCCTCGTCGCGCATGGTGATGGCCGCCTGCTCGTGAGAGAGCGCAGGCTTGTAGGGACGGGCGGTACGCAAGGCGTCGTAAACGTCCACTACCTGTAAGATGCGCGCGAGAAGCGGGATCTCGCGTCCCTGCAGGGCGTCGGGATAGCCGCTGCCATTGAAGTGCTCGTGGTGGTTGCGAATGATGGGCAGTACCAGGCGCAGCGACTTCAGCGGACGGCAGATGTTCTCGCCGGTTACGGGATGGCGCTTCATCACCATCCATTCCTCGGGCGTGAGATTCGCACCCTTCTTCAAGATTTCGTCGGGCACGGCTATCTTTCCGAGGTCATGCAGGTAGCCGCCGCGCCGGAGAGCGATGATTTCGTCCTCGTCAAGAAGCAGATGGCGCCCAAGGTTGCTGGCGTTCTCGGCCAGACGCTCGCAATGCCCTTCGGTATAGGGATCGCGGCTCTCGACGCTGAGCCCCAGCGTACACAGGACGCTCTCGGCAGTCTCCAGTTCGTCGGTAAATTCCTTCAGCTTGATGAGCGACTTAACGCGAGCAAAAAGTTCTTCGGGAAAAATTGGTTTGCTGAGGAAGTCGTCGGCTCCGGCTTCGATGCCGCGCACTCGGTCCTCACGCTCGCTCAGGCCGGTGATCAACACAACCGGAATCAGCCGCGTTGCCGAATTGTCCTTCAACTCGCGGCAGAATTCGTAACCCGACTTGCCGGGCATAATCACGTCGGAAAGGATCAGGTCGGGGAGACGGCGCATGATTTCCGCTTCGGCCTGCAGGGCGTCGGGAACAGCAACCACGTCGTAACCTCGGGACGACAGCAGGTCGCGCATCAGCATCATCGTATTGGGATTGTCATCAACGACGAGAATGCGCGGAAGACGGCGGCGCAGCGAGACATCCCCGCCAGCCGAGTTTTGCTGCCCGCGGGAGTAAATCGTGGAAAGCTTCCGGGCGGAATCCATGTCCCTCACAGCCGAACCAAAACATTGTATGCGAGAAAGCAAATTCCCGCAGATACAATCCAGGTGCTACATAGGAATAGATGGCAGATGCCGGTGCTCAGGATTTCCCGTTTGCGGAAAATCTCACCAACAAATGTTCGCATGACCTTGCAACCTTTGTGAAAGCAGTGTTCAGCTTGCGTTATGAGAACGTTGGCGGGAATCTGCGTGTTTGCTTTCCTTGTGACCGGGACCGGTTCTGCGGCTAGCAAGCCACATGCGGTCGGATTCGGAAAATGGTCGGAGGTCAAGGTGCTCGTGGGCGATGACGAGAGCACGCCGGCGGAGATGAAGATCCGGCCATTGATCGTTGACGGACGAGTTAAGGAGTTCACCACCGGGATTGCACATGATGTGACGGATCGAATCTTTGTTGTTCAGCGAGCGTATCGCTTGAACGATCTCCTTCCGCAGGAAAGTGGCTCGAGCCGCTGGCGTTGGCAACGAGGAGGCTGGTTGCTGGTGGATCGTACCAGCGGTCGGGTTCAAGCCATCGCATTGCCCGCGTTTGACGCGTACTACTCGCAAGTGAGCTGGTTTCGCGACTATGCGGCCTACTGCGGGCTCTCTGATGATGCGAGCATGCGATTCAGTGTCGTAGTTCAATTAGGCAGGCGTAAACCGCTGCTGAAGAAATCCGTGGGAGAGAAAAGCAACGCGCCCGCGAACGCTTCGTGCCCGCCGCCAGTCTGGGCGCGCGCGCCAGTGCGCGTCACCTTCGATGCGCCGGGAGAAGCGAAGTTCGCCTTCATAGTGCGCACCCAAGCGGTGGATCTGGTGACCGAGGAAGACGACGAAGGCGGGAACTGAGATTCCGCACCAGTAGTTAGCCTTCTAGGAGCCTGGCCTGGGATGCCAATACGACATCATCGGAACGTAGTGTCGCGCCAAGTAATACGCAGCAGCAAAAAGAAGCGCGGCAAGGATGAAGATCCAGCGGTTCCATGCGCTGCGTTCGTCCGGTGGAGACGTAAGGTGCGGGGCCAGCGCCGCACCCATAGCTAGTCCACAAACCAGACCACCGATATGCGCGGAGTTGTCGATCGCAGGAACGACGGCGCCAAAAAACAAGTTGTAGCCTGCAAACGACAACAGGCTTTTGAGCGTAGATTTCAGCGCGCTGGGATGGATCGGCAGATGTCCTAAATACAGTGCGGAGATGAGCGCGCCCGCCATTCCGAAGATTGCACCCGAAGCCCCCGCGCCCACGCGTATCGGGTGGAGCACAATACTCACGAGACTTCCGGTGATTCCGCAGAACGTATACACCAGGAAATATGTCCAACGGTCGAAAATCTGTTCTGCCAGAATGCCGAGATTCCACAAGCACCACATATTGAGCGCGATGTGGAGGATCCCGATGTGTACGTAGTTGGAAGCCAACATTCGCCAGGGCTGCGCCAGGAGTGTCGCCAAACCATCGTTGGCGCCCCACTTGATGAGATCGGGGATGTTTGGTTCGATCGGAGACGATCCAGTGAATGCCATGGCTAGAAACACCAGTGCGTTGATGGCGATCACAGTGGTCGTGACTGGAACGGTTTTGAGCGGGATCGATCTACGCTGCCGTGCCGGTAATGACGACTGCGCTCGCTGCATAATGGCCACGCGGCATTCCGGACAGATATTGTGGGGTTCGTTCGCGGACGAGAGTTCCCGCCCACAACTTATGCAGTTGGGCATGGTTAATCGGCGGCCACTTCAGCGGCGGCGACGG
>Ga0207695_10006992_pt1 | contig 14485 bp, 16 predicted proteins | sample KBSC54metaG_FD_184354 | JGI IMG/M metagenome (GOLD analysis project Ga0207695, IMG submission 184354) | Corn rhizosphere microbial communities from Kellogg Biological Station, Michigan, USA - KBS C5-4 metaG (SPAdes) (version 2) | ecosystem: Host-associated > Plants > Roots > Rhizosphere > Soil... | reverse complement strand
ATGCGCATCATCCGTGATCATATTGTTACCGGTAATGTAGCTGCAGCCAGGAGCTTTTCCAAGAATAATGATACCCCTGTTGCACAAATTATTGATAAGGGAATACAGAGAATCGGAAAGCCAATTGATGCAATTGAAAAGAGTATGGAAAATGTGGGCGTTCTTGAATTATACAAACTTGAAAAAAATCTTTCCATCATTTCTATAGTTGCACGCATAGCACCGTTGTTCGGTTTCCTTGGAACCATTATAGGAATGCTTGCCCTGTTCAAAGGAATTGCCGCAAGTACGGAATATACTCCCAATACAATTGCCGATGGCATATACATTAAAATGATTACTTCGGCTACTGGTTTGATTATTGGCATATTAGCGTATGTAGGTCACAGTTACCTTAGTGCCCAGATTAACAGGATAGAAAATAAAATGGAAATTGCCAGTGCAGAATTTGCTGATATTTTGCAGGAACCCACACGTTGACCAGATCATTATTTACGAATGAATAGTTATTAATTTTTACAATGAGTATAAGAAAAAAATATGTAAAGGAAAATGCAGAGGTGGATACAGGTCCCTTGAATGATATTTTATTTATACTCATGTTTTTCTTTCTCATCATTTCAACAATGGCAAATCCTAATGTTATTAAAATGAACAACCCAAGGGCAACCAGCGAAACCAAGGCTAAACAAAGCGTAATTGTCAGCATCAATAAAAACAGGGACATTTACCTTGGGCAGCAAAAAATAATTTTCGACTCCTTAGAGTCATCTTTAAAAAAGCAACTACGCATTGGCGATAGTATAAAGCCGGCGGTGGTGATTAATGCCGATTCTTTGGTAAGTTGGGGCGATATTGTGAGAGTAATGCAGGTGGCTAAAAAACTCGGTGCCACTACCTCCGCATCTGTAAGCAGTGCAAAATAATTTTCTAATCTGCGATTGATAAAATTAATTGGATTGCCGGGAAGTTGCCTTTATCATTCTTTCCTTTTCGTAAATATCTTTTCTAACTTCCGTTCTAAAACCACAGGCCAAAAAGATTTCCTGTATTTCTTTAGAAAAGTCCTCATGAATTTCCACAAAAATATTTCCATTGGGTTTTAAATGCGATTGGGCAAAATGGGCAAGCTTATCGTAAAACAGGAAAGGATTGTTATCGTCAGCAAACAAAGCAATTCCAGGTTCAAAGGCAGTTACATTCCTGGCCAATTTATCTTTTTCATTTTCAGGAATGTAAGGCGGATTACTAACGATGACATCATAGACACCGAGTAAATGCCATCGCCCTTCATTTAAAAAATCAAGTTGAAGAAAATCTATTTTTGTTTTAAAAGTATCTGCATTTTTGCGGGCAACCTGCAATGCATCGGCACTTATATCAATCGCAATTACATCTGCATGCATTAATTCTTTTTTAATTGAAACAGAAATACAGCCACTTCCCGTACCAACATCCAATATTTTGACTTCGTCAAATCGTATATCGTACTTCGTACTTCGTACATCTCCAACAACCCACTCAACAAGTTCTTCCGTTTCAGGTCTCGGAATCAAAACATGCTCATCTACATAAAATTTCATTTTATAAAACCAAGCCTCGTGCAAAACATACTGCACAGGCTTATGCTGCAATAATTCATACAGGTATTTTTCTAATTCTTGAAAGATGCCCTCTTCTAATGCAACACTTTTGTTGCCAACTCTTTCCCACCTTTTTAACCCGGTGGTGTATTCAAATACCCAATCAGTAATATTAGCCGCTTCCCTGCTATCATAGATTGAAGTAAGCTTCCTGAGAAAATCATTATAGCATTGTTCCGTTGTCATTAAAGCAAACTTAATTATTTTGTGAAGCAATACTATTATTTTGACAAGGGATGAACAATATATGAGCAGGTGCCTGCAACTTGCAGAATTGGGCGCAGGGTATGTAGCACCTAATCCCATGGTGGGTGCTGTATTAGTTTATGAAGATAAAATTATTGGTGAGGGCTATCATCAAAAGTATGGTGAGGCACACGCGGAAGTAAATTGCATAAACAGTGTAAGTGAGCAACATAAAAACCTGGTTGAAAAAAGTGCCTTGTATGTGTCGCTCGAGCCCTGCTCACATTACGGTAAAACGCCACCATGCGCTGATCTGATTATTAAAAACAAAATAAAAAAAGTCATCATTGGATGTAAGGATATTTACAAGGAAGTTGCAGGATCCGGAATACAAAAGTTGAGGAATGCAGGACTAGAGATTGCTGTTGGGATTTTAGAAAAAGAATGCACTCAGCTTAATAAAAGATTTTTCACTTTTCATCAACAATTCAGACCTTACATCATACTAAAATGGGCGCAATCTGCTAATGGCAAAATCGGTTCTGTTGAAAAAAGAATTTTAATCAGCAATGATTATTCGAACCGGGTGGCACACAGATGGAGGAGTGAAGAGGCGGCAATTTTGGTGGGGACCAGAACAGCGTTACATGATGACCCTTTATTAACGACAAGATTATGGAATGGGAAAGACCCGGTAAGAATTGCTATCGATAAAAATTTAATCCTTCCCCAAACATTAAAATTATTTAATGCAGATTCAAAGACAATTATTTATAATTTACGACAGGCGTCGACTGCAGAAAACCTGATTTATATAAAACTTGAAAAAGAAAATTTCATTGATCAAATACTTCAATCACTTTTTGAAATGAACATTCAAAGTGTAATGATAGAAGGTGGATCAAATACGCTGCAATCTTTTATTGATGCAGGTTTGTGGGATGAAGCAAGAATAATAACCAATAAAGAATTAATTATAGAAAACGGAATTGCGGCACCCGAAATGAAAGGTTTCCTGCTGGAAAAACGACTGGAATACGATACCGATGTTATTAACTTTTATAGCAGAAAAGATTAAAAATTTATTACAAAACTTCACTTACTTCGGTGGCGGGCAATTGCGCATTTCTCATGGCAATTCCCCGTATCGCATTATCACTAAATTCTATAAATGCGCTTTTCGAGATGTCATCATCACTAACCATTACAGGAATACCCGCATCGCCACCTTCGCGAATGGATTGTACCAGTGGAATTTCGCCTAGGAAAGGAATGTCAAATTCACTGGCAAGTTCTTTACCACCTTCTTTACCGAATATATAATATTTATTCCCCGGTAACTCTTTTGGAGTAAAATAACTCATATTCTCTACAAGGCCTATCACAGGCACTTTCAAGCCAGCCTGGCTAAACATTGCGATCCCTTTTTTTGCATCAGCCAACGCAACCAATTGGGGAGTGGTAACCACAATTACACCAGTAACAGGAACCGTTTGTACAATAGTCAAATGGATGTCACCCGTTCCTGGCGGCATATCAATAATCAGGTAATCCAAATCGCCCCAATTAACGTCAGAAACAAATTGCCTGATGGCGCTGCTCACCATCGGCCCTCGCCAAACCACAGCTTGTTTTTCATCAACCAACAACCCAATACTCATTAATTTTATTCCATAACGTTCTAATGGAACAATCATACCCTTTCCATTTACATCCTGCATTACCGGGCGTTCGCCCCTTACTCCAAACATAATATGCACGCTTGGCCCATAAATATCAGCATCCATTAATCCTACTTTTGCGCCGCTTTCTGCAATTGCCAGCGCAAGGTTGGATGCAATGGTGCTTTTACCTACACCTCCCTTTCCACTAACTACTGCAATTATATTTTTAACTCCTTTTAAAATATCTTTTTTATCAGTTCTTAGGGAAGTCGTTTTGCTGGTAAAATTGACAATTACTTCAGCGTCTTTATTGATTAACGTTATAGCGCTTACACAATCATTTTTTATTTTATCTTTAAGCGGGCATGCGGGCGTTGTGAGGACAACAGTAAAAGAAACTTCGTTACCATTAATTTTAATATCACTAACCATATTTAAAGTAACGATGTCATTTTTCAGGTCGGGCTCCTGCACACTACTTAATGCATCTAATATATCAGATTCAATCATCGTTCAATTTTTTGTTAAAAACACTTTCTATGTGCAAATTTAAACATTGATAACCTTACTTTGTTTTTTTTATACAACCAAACTGTCCTTAAATTCGTAGTACTAGATACAGCTACATGAAAAAAATTTTACTATATTTTTTATTTCTTTTGTTTCTTTTTCCTGTGGTTGCGAAGGCCCAGTTTGAAACGTATAAAGATTCTGTCGTACAATTGTATGGCGTTGTAATGTCGGCTGATAGCCTGAAAGCGTTGCCATCAGTAAGTATTATGGTAAAGGGGCGAAACCAGGGAACTATTTCCAGCGAGCAAGGTGTTTTTTCAATTCCCGTTTTAAGAGGTGATCAACTGGAATTTACCAGTGTTGGTTACAAACCTAAGTTGGTGACGATACCTAAAAACCTGGAAGGTAATCAGCAAAGTTTAATTCAATTAATGGTAGAAGATACCGTATATCTCCCGGCCACAATTATTAAAAAGCGGCCAACAAGAGAGGAGTTTGAGAGAGATTTCGTAACGACCAAAGTGCCTGATGATGACCAGGAAATTGCACGTCAAAATCTTTCAGCAAAAAATCTTCAGGCTTTAATGGCTGCTTACCCGAGAGATGGGCGTGAAGCGACCAATTATTATCTCAAACAAAATGCTCAAAAGTATTATTCCGCGGGGCAGCTTCCACCTCAAAATATTTTTAATCCACTTGCATGGGCCGAGTTTATTAAAGCCTGGAAAAGAGGAGACTTCAAAAACAAATCAAGTAACTAGAGCTGCATCAGTTCCCTTAAATTCAAAATGCCCCGAGGGGCACTCTGAACTCTAATTGAAAAACCACCCCATTTAAAACTTAAATATCTTCATTGCTAATTATGTTGAAGGGTTTGATTTTAACGGATTCATATTTTAAAATTGATAGCAATGAATCATTTTTCTTTAACCCTGGTAATGATCATTATTTCTTTCACAAAGATTGTTTAGTGTAAGTATAAACCATACAGTGAAATCATCGTTTTTTTTACGTTTTTTCACGGTATTAAAACAAAAAGCCCCGTTCTTTCGAACAGGGCCCTGTTAATTCTATACATATTAACTACCAAATGATACTTATATCTGCTTTTTAGTCCTCTATTTTTACTTTTCCTTTCTGTTTTGCCATTACTTCTTCAGCAATGTTATTGGGAGCGGGTGAATAATGGCTGAATTCCATTGTAGAAGTGGCCCGCCCACTTGATAATGACCTCAATTGGGTTACATATCCAAACATTTCACTTAAAGGAACTTTTGCCTTAATAACCTGAACGCCATGCTTGCTGTCCATTCCTTCCAACATACCCCTGCGGCGGTTAAGATCTCCGGTTACATCTCCCATATATTGATCGGGAGTAAGAACCTCAATCTTCATGATGGGCTCCAGCAAAACAGGCTTTGCTTTGCGCCCTGATTCACGATAACCTTGTTTGGCACAAAGTTCAAAAGACATAGCATCGGAATCGACCTGGTGAAATGAACCATCAAATACCCTTACTTTCATGCTTTCCATAGGGTAGCCTGCCAAAACACCTGTCGTCATTGCTGTTTCAAAACCCTTCTGGATAGCAGGTACAAATTCTTTAGGAATAGATCCTCCGAAAAGTCCATTAATAAACTGGAAATTACCTTTTCCCTCTTTCAAAAATTCCTCATCGGCAGGGCCAATTTCAAAAACAATATCAGCAAATTTACCACGGCCACCTGTTTGCTTTTTGAGCACTTCGCGATGTTCAATGGTTTGCTTAAATGCTTCCTTGTAGGCAACCTGCGGCGCACCCTGGTTTATTTCAACTTTAAATTCACGCTTCATTCTGTCCACGATAATTTCAAGGTGCAGTTCTCCCATTCCGCTTAGTATGGTTTGGCCTGTTTCTTCATCTGTCTTTACTTTCAATGTTGGATCTTCCTCAACGAGCTTCGAAATAGCCATGCCCATTTTGTCAACGTCCGCCTGGGTTTTAGGTTCTACTGCAACAGAAATAACAGGCTCTGGAAAGGTCATCGCTTCCAGAACAATTGGATGATCTTCATTACAAAGCGTGTCTCCTGTTTTAATATCTTTAAATCCAACTGCGGCACCAATATCACCGGCCTCAATAAAGTCTACCGGGTTTTGTTTATTTGCATGCATTTGCATTATTCTTGAAATCCTTTCCTTCTTTCCTGTCCTCGTATTCAATACATAAGAACCTGAATCAAGATGACCAGAGTAAGCTCTAAAGAATGCAAGACGGCCCACAAAAGGATCTGTCATTATCTTAAACGCTAATGCAGCAAATGGTGCTTTGGGATCTGGTTTGCGTTCAATTTCATCACCGGTATCGGGATTAATGCCTTTTACTGCTTCAAGATCCATAGGACCAGGAAGGTATCTCACAATAGCGTCCAATGCAGTTTGTACGCCTTTATTTTTAAAAGAGGAACCACACATCATAGGTATAATAGAAATATCTATTGTTGCCTTACGAATTGCTTCATGAATCTCATCTTCTGTAATAGTATTCGGGTCATCAAAGAATTTCTCCAATAGTTTTTCATCATAATCTGCAACTGCCTCTATAAGATGTTGTCTCCATTCGTTTACCTCTTCTACCATATCTTCGGGAATGGGTATAACCTTATAAGTCATTCCTTGTGTTGCATCATCCCATATAATTCCCTGCATAGTTATGAGATCTACAACTCCCTTGAAGTTATCTTCAGCTCCAATGGGTAATTGCAAGGGAACTGCTTTAGCACCCAACATTTCCTTTACCTGTTTTACAACATTTAAAAAATCTGCACCGGCACGGTCCATTTTATTTACGAATCCAATTCGGGGAACTTTATAACGATTGGCCTGGCGCCAAACAGTCTCACTCTGGGGCTCAACGCCACTCACTGCACAAAATAATGCAAGCAAGCCATCAAGAACCCTTAGCGAACGTTCCACTTCAACTGTAAAGTCAACGTGGCCTGGCGTATCGATAATGTTGAATTTGTATAATTTGGTATCAGGCGTTTTTACCCCTTGTACTGTCGGGAAATTCCAAAAGCATGTGGTTGCTGCCGAAGTGATGGTTATACCTCTCTCCTGCTCCTGTGCCATCCAGTCCATAGTTGCAGCACCATCGTGCACTTCACCTATTTTATGGTTAACGCCGGTATAATACAGAATTCTTTCTGTAGTGGTGGTTTTGCCAGCGTCGATATGAGCTGCAATACCAAAGTTTCTTTGAAATCTTAAGTCGGCCATTGCCTTTTATTTAATTGTTATTTGTATTTATTTTATAAAACTTTTTGGAGGCGCAAAGTTACAAAAATTATGGTTACAATAAGTATCGTAACTGAGGTATTCTGGTACTTTTTGATATAAAAAACCCTTTCAGGTTGAAAGGGTCTAAGAATTAGCTGATTCCAAAATAGTTAAATCCTGAAGTGAGCGAATGCCTTGTTCGCATCAGCCATGCGATGCGTATCTTCTTTCTTTTTAAATGCAGCTCCTTCACCCTTACTTGCAGCGACAATTTCGTTGGCCAACTTTTCTGACATACTTCTTCCGTTTCTATCCCTGCTATATTTAATAAGCCATTTAATGCTCAATGATGTTTTTCTATCGGGGCGAACCTCCGCTGGAATTTGAAAAGTAGCACCACCAATACGGCGGCTTTTTACTTCCACACCCGGTGTAACATTCGCCAAAGCTTTTTTCCAAACCTCGTATCCATCTTCGCCTGATATTTTTGAAACCTTTTCAAGAGCATCATAAAAGATATTATAGGCACCACTTTTCTTACCCTGCCACATTAAATTATTTACAAATCTGGTAACCAATTTGTCCTGGAATTTAGGATCAGGTGCAAGAGGTAATTTTTTGGCTTGTGCTTTACGCATTGATATTATTTATAAATTATTTTTCGGAATTATTTTTTTGCTTTTTCTTTCTTAGTGCCATATTTGGAACGGCTTTGTTTACGGTCTTTTACGCCGGCGGTGTCAAGGCTTCCCCTGACAATATGGTAACGAACACCAGGCAAATCTTTCACCCTACCGCCACGTATTAGAACAATTGAGTGTTCCTGCAGGTTATGGCCCTCTCCGGGTATATAGGCAATAACTTCAATCTTATTTGTAAGTCTCACTTTAGCTACTTTACGTAGTGCAGAATTTGGCTTTTTTGGAGTAGTGGTGTATACTCTCGTACATACGCCGCGACGTTGAGGACAACTATCAAGAGCCCTTGATTTGCTTTTGGATCTGATAATCGTTCTTCCTTTTCTTACTAATTGTTGTATGGTAGGCATTACTTTTTACCTTGATTTTTTTGGACGGCAAAGGTAAGCTTCGGTTTGTGAACTTCCAAAATTATTTGAAGTGTAAATAGAACTAAACCCGGAACTAATTTCAGCACAGGTTATATTTTAACCAACCAGTTATATTTGTCATCTTCTCTTCCTTCTTTAATAGCGCCAAGGCGGATTTTTATTGCAGTCGATATTTCGCATTTTTCCACGTCAAAATTCATTACAAAATCTTTATACTTTAATTCTTTAATCATAGAAATTGTAGCAGCAGTACCGGTGCCAAATACTTCCAAAAGATTTTTCTCTTTATATGCCGAAACAATTTCGTCAATGCTTAGCGCTCTTTCCTCTACAATTAATCCGCTATCTTGTAAAAGTTGTATTACGCTTTCCCTGGTTACGCCTGACAAAATTGTTCCTGAATTCAAATCGGGTGTTATAGCTTTATTGCCAATAATAAAAAAGATATTCATGGTTCCGCACTCCTGCACGTATTTATGTTCAAAAGCGTCCATCCAAAGAACCTGGTCATAGCCTTTCCTTTTTGCCTCCGCCGTTGGATACATCGCCGCTCCGTAATTTCCGGCATTTTTTGCAAAGCCTACCCCGCCTTCAACAGCCCTTACATATTTTTCTTCCACATAAATACGCATAGGATTGGCATAATAAGGCCCGGTTGGACTCAGTATAATCATGAACTTATACTTGCCGGATGGCCTTACACCAATCATTTCATCTGTGCTAAACATAAATGGCCTTATATATAATGAGTGATCGGGCTTGTTTGGAATCCAATTGGCATCAAGCTTAATAAGTTCCTTCATTCCTTCTATAAAGATCTCCTCTGAAATTTTGGGCATCTCCATTCTTTCAGCAGAATTATTGAAGCGTCTAAAATTCTCGAAAGGACGGAAAATATTCACTTCACCTTGCATATTCTTATAAGCTTTTATGCCTTCAAATATTGCCTGGCCATAATGAAGCGCTGCCAGCGAAGGTGAAAGCAACAAAGGTTGATAAGGTTTAATTTCTACAGTTTTCCATTCTCCATCCTCGTAATCCACTTCGAGCATGTGATCTGTAAAATATTTTCCAAACGGGATATTTTCCAAAGTCATCGATTGTAACTTGCTCGTTTCTGCCCTTGTAATATTAAAATCAGCGGATGCCACCATATCATTAAATTTGCTGCAAAGAAACGAAAAAAAGAAAGGTAAATCTAATTATGAGTTTGGATAAACTGCAATTGCCTGGTTTTTTATATGGCTCATTATTCAAAAAAAATCTGGTAATTATTAAGTCGTGCGTACAACCAGATTCTTTAAAAAAAGAATCAAAAAGAATTAATTTCCTGGGTGGCAACAAAAAGAAAATCGTCTTTATAGGAAATGATGGTCAGAATAAATTTCTTGGCGATGATCAAATGAAATTTTTGAACGATTTATTAAATGCCTGTAATTTAACGATGGCTGACATTGCTTTTGTGAATTTTCGTGAAAGCTCCGGGTTCAGTTATCCCGACATAAGTGATCAGTTTCATCCGGATAAAATTTTGATGTTCGGAGTATCGGCGAAAGAATTGGATCTGCCTTTCGAAATTCCCTTTTTCCAGTTGCAAAATTTTCAGAACCAGCAATATATAATCAGCCCTTCCTTAGCAGAAATTCAATCGAACAAAGAACTAAAAAAACAGCTATGGGCTTGTCTTCAAAAGATATTTAATATTCAAAAGCAGAAATGACAACGTTGATATTTGCTACAAACAATTCCAATAAAGTGATTGAAGTGAGAAGCTTACTGAATGATAATTTCAAAATTTTATCCCTTACAGAAGCAGGTATCGAAATTGATATTCCGGAACCATTTAACACGTTGGAAGAAAATGCGATAGAAAAAGCGGATGTTATTTACAAACTTAAAGGAATAAATTGTTTTGCTGAAGATACCGGGCTCGAAGTGAATGCGCTCAATGGCGAGCCCGGAGTAAAAAGCGCCAGGTATGCAGGCAATGAAAGGTCATTTGAAAATAACATTGATAAATTACTTTACAATTTAAATGATGTAACTGATCGCAGCGCCCGGTTTAGAACGGTTATATGCTTACTGGTTAACGGAAAACACAATATATTTGAAGGGGAATGCACGGGAACTATCATTTCAGAAAAAAGAGGCGTTAATGGATTTGGATATGATCCGGTTTTTGTTCCGGACGGAGCGACAAAGACTTTTGCTGAAATGTCACTTCCTGAGAAGAACATTTACAGCCACCGGAAAAAGGCCACTGAAAAATTAATAAGCTGGTTGAGAGGAACCATAATTGCATAGCCAGTCTATGATTAAACCAAAAACTTGAACGAACAAAGCAACCATATACCTACGGAAACAGACTTAATAAAAGGCTGCATTGATGGAAACCGGCAAATGCAGGAACTTCTATATAAAAAATTCTCTTCTAAAATGTACGGTGTGTGTTTACGATATTCCGGAAATGCTGATGATGCCAACGATCTTTTACAGGAAGGGTTTATTAAAGTATTTAAGAATTTATTGAAGTTCCGGGGAGACGGATCATTTGAAGGATGGATGAGAAGAATATTTGTAAATACTTCAATTGAACATTTCAGGAAAAAAGTTAAATTATATAATGTAACAGAAGTTCAGGAAAATACGATAGAAGATACTGACCTGAATATCCTCGACACATTGGCTGAAAAAGATTTAATTATCCTGGTAAATGAATTATCGCCGGGGTATAAAACAGTTTTTAATATGCATGTTATTGAAGGATATTCCCACAAGGAAATTGCAGATATACTTGGAATAACTGAAGGAACCAGTAAATCTCAATTGGCACGGGCTAAAGGTGTATTGAAAAAATCCCTTGAAAAAATGATAAATAAAGCAGGTAACAACACCATAAATACATAAACGGTTTATGCAAAAGTTTAAAGAAAAATTGTACAATTATGAAGCTGAGCCACCATTTGAAATTTGGCAAAATATAGCTAAGGAATTAGATGGCGGCGATAACAAATTGGCCTCGAGGAGGGGTTTCCGAAAAGGGTCGAAACTTGTTTTCTATGGATTTACTGCGGCGGCATCTCTTATTATCATTTTTGCAGTCTCTGTATTTTTTGATGCTTCTAAAACAGATCCGGGTACTGCTTCAAATTTATTAAATCAATCGCAGAACATATTGCCAAAACAAATACAGGATTCTCTGAATCTCAATAATAAAATCTTAAAAGAAATTATCAATTCTGCAAAAGATAAAAATTTGCTTGCGCTGAATTATGAAATGTCTTCCCGCTATGGAAAGAAATATCTCACGGTAGCCGGACCAGAATGTCAGCCGGTAAAAATTTCTCCCAAAGTTGCCACGTTAATTGAATCTACCGATAATGAGTATCCGCCAAAACCGGTTTGGAATAAGAAGATTGAAAAATGGCAGCAAATTATGCTTGGCAGCACACTGTCGCCAACGTCAACTAATCTCCTGGACGTAGTTCAGCTATCTGCGACCCTCGATAATAATGAATAACATCGTTTTTTATGGCGAGAATTAAAATTGAATTGCCTGAAAAATGTATTGCCGCATTTCAAATACCCGTAAGGATAACGGATATTAATTACGGCAATCACCTTGGTAATGATTCTTTGGTAGCCATCATTCATGAGGCCCGGATGCAATTTCTCCATCAACATAATTACACAGAAATGGATGTTGCAGGCACTTCACTTATTATGAATGATCTTCTAGTTGAATTCAAAAGCGAAGCTTTCTACAAAGACATACTCGAGGTCTCATTGTTCACGGGTGAAATTTTTAAGGTGGGTTTTGAACTTTTTTATTCTTTATATGCAACAAGAGGCCAATCATCCATTTTAATTGCGAAAGCAAAAACCGGAATGGTTTGTTTTGATTACAAAGAAAAAAAATTAATGCAGGTTCCTGGTGAACTCAAAAAGATTCTTCTCAATTAATCTCCGCTCAGAACTATTGGGACCAAATCTTCCAGCTTTCTTCTGCCTGTATGGAAAGCATATCTCCGCCATTTTTTATTACGGCGCCCATTGCCGCAGCCTTTGAAAGAAATAATGTTTTGGCCGGATTGTAAACTAAGTCAAAAAAATAATGTTTGTCAGAAACAAGCTCATACGGTAATTGCGGGTAACGGTCTGCGTTAGGAAACATTCCGGCTGGAGTCGTATTAATAACAATAGTATATTCCTTCATAATTGCTGATGAAATCGATTCATAGTTAATGATTTCTCTGGATAAATCTTTGTTCCTGCTAACAAATAAAAAGTCAATTTGGAGTTTTTTCAAAACATAAGCAACTGCCTTTGAAGAGCCCCCGGTACCGAGAACAAGAGCCCTTGTATTATGTAGCCGTAAACAAGGAATAAATGATTTTTCAAAACCTGTTATATCCGTATTAAATCCCCTCCAATTTCCGCCATCTATTTTAATGCAGTTACAGGCATTGATTTCATGTACCTCTCTGGAAATCGTATCTAGAAATGGAATGATTTGAGATTTGTAGGGAATGGTGACATTTAAGCCAGAAAGAAATGAATTTTTTTTTAATGAAAGAATTTCTTCCGGCAAATTTTTTATTTCAAAATTTTGATACTCGCAATCATTTATATTTTCATTGCTGAATTTCTCAGTAAAATATTTTTTTGAAAAAGAATGACTTAAAGGATTTCCTATCAATCCATAAATTTTCATTACGCCTTTTCTTTATTAAGGTATAAATGAAAAGTATCGCCCCTTAGTCCGATGCGCATGGCTTCCAACGGAATAACTTCCGCAGGCGCTATGTTCCCCAGGTTTACGTTACAATCAATCAATTCTAAAAAATATAATTGCTGTGCTTTTTGGGGCGCTTCCCAGATAATTTTTTGCTGCGGAATTTGGGTAAGTATTTCCTGGACTAATCCTTCTCTTACTTCGCCGGTGCCTCTGTAAATCCCCACATTACCGGCCTCCCGGGCTTCCGCTATCACATACGATGAACCTGCTCCAAGTTCCGCCTTCATCAACTCAATCCATTTGTACGGAGGAATAATGTGGGCGGCATCTTTACTTCCAACTTCACTTAATACGGTTCCATGCTTCGTAAGTTTTTCTATGTAACCACATTTTTCAGCATGAGGAATCGTAATAGATCCGTCGCTTACTTCCATATATTTTATATTAAACTCTTTACAAAGACTAATGTAATCATTAAACTGGTTTCTTATCAAAAAGGCTTCAAAAAGCGTACCTCCAAAATAAACCGGTATGTCGAACGACTGATACAGATCAATCTTTTCTTTAAGGTTTGGAGTGACAAATGCAGTTCCAAAACCTAATTTAATAATGTCGATATGAGGATGTGCGGCACTTAAAAAATTCTTCGCTTCTTCAACACTAAGTCCTTTGTCCATGATCATGGTTAGTCCATATTGCCGTGGCTTCGGAACCCTTTCCGGAATTTGAGAGAGATTAAAATTCATGTTATCTTTTATTGAGAAGCGGCAAAGATAGTTTTGTAAACCCAATTATTCAAAACCGGTATTATACTGCTATTTCCTCTTGCCCGGTCTCTTGGTTTTATATATTGAAATCAATTCAACTATCGGCTGATGTTGAAGAAGAGATGGATTTAATTCAATGAATTGCTTAACTAACGCCGGAGCTTTCTGCAATGCAAGTTCTAGCTGCAGCAAACCTTCTTTGGATTTACCGAGAGCAAATAGTATAGCAGATTTGTAAAAGATAAAGAGAGGTTTATCGTTGGTATTTTTTTGTGCATTGTATGCCTGTTCGAGCGCTTCATCAAAATATTCTGCGTCATAAAGGCATTTAATCAGTTCTTTCCATCCGTTATTATTTTTGGGACGTGACTTAATAAAATTTGAAAAATGAATAACTGCATCCTTAATTCTGTCAAGCTGAACATAACATTTTGCCAATGCCAGGTGGTAATCGGGTTGCGATTTATTTATTCGCATGGCATTCTCCAAATTTTTTACTGCACTCTCCCAATACCCCTCACTGATATACGTACCCGCAATTTTATAATACAAATGGCTGTCTGTGGAATTTAGGTGAGAAGCCTTCCTGTAATTAAAACGGGCCTGCGCATAATTCTTTAATTTTTCATAGCAGTGACCCAAAGCTT
>Ga0207695_10006987_pt1 | contig 14489 bp, 11 predicted proteins | sample KBSC54metaG_FD_184354 | JGI IMG/M metagenome (GOLD analysis project Ga0207695, IMG submission 184354) | Corn rhizosphere microbial communities from Kellogg Biological Station, Michigan, USA - KBS C5-4 metaG (SPAdes) (version 2) | ecosystem: Host-associated > Plants > Roots > Rhizosphere > Soil... | reverse complement strand
GACCGAAATCAGCATCTGGCCGGGACGCCCGTGCAGCTGGCCTTCGTACTGACGCTCGATTCCGCTCAGGCCGGAATCGTCCATGCCGACGTACCCGAGCACCTGCGCGGCCAGCTCATTTTTCGGATAGTAGCGTTTCGACTCTTTCTGGAAATAGACCCCGCGCAGATTCAAGGACCGAATGCGGGCTGAGATCTCAGGGTCCGGTTTTCGCGCCAACCAGCAAAAATTCTTTGCGGCCTCACATTTTGCCAGCAGCTCTCGCGGATCCTGTTTGGTGATGCGGGCGATCAAAGAAATCGTGCTGGCAGGTTTCGGCATTTCAGCCGGAACCGCGAACACAGAATCAACATTGATCGACATGGCTAGTTCGCGGCCCTGGCGATCGTAGATAATTCCGCGGCGGGCGGAAACTTCCTCGGTGCGTTGCTGCTGATGTTGGGCGCGATGCTCGAAATTGCCGTAGCGGAAGATTTGCAGATAAACCAGGCGGACAGAAATCGCCGAGCACCACAGAACGAATACGCCGGCCAGTATGTATAAGCGAAGATTCGTGCTGTTGCGCGCTGTGCTGGCGGACATGAATCCCTCAAGACAAATATGGCGGCCGGTTAGCCGCCCTTCTTTGAAAGGGTGCGGCTGGCCGCCGCACCGTAAAGTTTTGTTCACTACGGCGCAGCTGATTGCCACGCCCTTCCAAAAACTCTAGCGCATTGAAACCACAGCGACCGGCGTCAAACTCGCGACCACGGAAGGCGTCGATTCAGGCATCGCGGTGTCCATGCGAATCACCTGGCCAGCTTGCGGCGATTGCAGCCCCAGCTCGCGCGCCATGCGGTCGATTCGTTCCGGATCGCGCAGCGAAGCCTCTTCCAGACGCAGCGCGCGGTTCATCTCAACCAGGCTACCGCGTTGCGATTTCAGCGCCTCGATCTTGTATCCGTACTCGATGGCTTTGAAATGCTGGAAGGCATACGCCATCACAAACAGAAACAGGCAAGCCAGGGCGAAACCGAACTGCCGCATTTCGCGCGAGCGTTGCGGATCTTCGACTTTCACCAGGCGCGAATTATCGATGGCCTTGGTGAAATAAATTTCTGGAGTTCCCGCCCAGCATGAACGACGTCGAGGAGTGACTCGGACTTGGACCGCCGCGGCCGCCATGATTAAGCCACCCCGGCAAGTTGTGAAGAAGAGTCAAGGTTGGTCAGTTCATTCAGCGAAATGACATATCGATAGGCAAGTTGGAATTCGGGCTCCGGCTGGGTGCGGATGCTGGTTTCCGCGCGTTCAACTGTCGCCATCAGTTCGTCTATTAAGTTTCCCGTATACATCGAAGTTCTCCGTTTGCTGAATTCCTACCTGCAGAACTGCTTGTGTGGCGCGGGCGCCCTCGCCCGCGTCCTAGATCCCCTGTGGTCGTTCTCCGTGTAACAGAGCAAAGCCACAGAGCACTTCTAAACTTTTTCCGCTGCCCGCAATTTCGCGCTGCGGGACCGCGGGTTGCGATCGATCTCCTCTTCACTGGCAGTCACTGGTTTTTTCGTCAGCAACCTGTACTGCCCCAGCTTCGCGCCTTCACGCATCGCGTCTTTCACGATGCGGTCTTCCAGCGAGTGAAAGCTGATCACTACCAGCCTTCCACCCGGTTTCAGCAACTGCGGCGCTGCTTGCATCAGCTTCCGCAGGTCGTCCAATTCACGGTTTACGAATATTCGGAGAGCTTGAAAGGTTCGCGTCGCGGGATGAATTCTGCGTTCAGCCTGATTCATTGGCCGGGCCGCGGTCGAAATCACGGCTGCTAGTTGGGCAGTCGTCAATATCGGCCGCGACCGGACAATGGCTCTGGCGATTCTCCGCGACCTCCTTTCCTCACCGAATTCGTAAATCAGATCGGCAAGCTCGCGCTCGTCGAACTGGTTTACCACTTGTTCGGCAGTGAGCTCGGACATCGGATTCATCCGCATGTCTAATGGCCCTTCCGCCTGAAAACTAAAGCCTCGCACCGGATCCCCGAACTGCAGGCTGCTTACGCCCAGGTCGGCGAGTATTCCATCAAACCTGTCGTGCGTCTCGGGTCGTGCGTCGTGCGCCAAGTCTGCGAATGATCCGTGCCTCAGCTCAACCGTCGGCCAGTCGCCCTTGCGTGCGACGTGCGACGTGCGACTGACGACGCCCTTCGCGATTTCCAGCGCCGTGGGATCCTTATCGAAGCCAATCAAACGACCCGCTGCGCCTAGGCGTTTTGCGATTTCTAAGCTGTGTCCGCCCAAGCCCACCGTTGCGTCGATATAAGTCCCGCCACGCCGGACGGCTAGAAAGTCGATCGCTTCTTTTAAAAGAACCGGAACATGGCCACCCTGCCCATGCCCAACCCCCTGAGGGGTGTCTGTTGAACCCTCGCCCACTAGATGCCCAATTCGTCGAGCGTCTTCTCATCCTCAGGCGTGAACTTGTCTTCCTCGATCTCCCGGCGGTACTGCTCCAGGTTGCGAACCACCAGGTACGTCAATTGACCGGTCACGGCCACCTCGCCCTTGATCTGCGCCGACTCGCGCAGCAATTGCGGAATCAAGAGCCGGCCCTGGCCGTCCATCTCTACCTGCTGACCCCAGTAGTTGGTGCGATCGAGAAACTTCTTCTTCGTAGGGTTGAAAGTGGAGAGCCCTGCCAACTTCTGCTCGATCCGCTCCCATTCCTCGAAGGGATACACTTGAGCAACCTTCCCGTCGAAGCTCGTGATGTAAAATTGCTGCCCGTACTTCTCGTCGAGCACGCGCTTGAACTCGGCCGGGACCTTGAGCCGTCCTTTTTCGTCCACGCGAGTTGGGTGATTGCCGCGAAACATGGTTGGCTACCAGAGAGGCAAAAACGGTGACGAGTTGGGCTGTTTCAATTTCATTCCGGTCATTTTTGGGGAGATCAGCTATGAAATCCACCTGCGCTCCGCTTTTGCTCACTACCACCCACGACCTCTACTGTCTTAGCCACTTTCTACCACTTTTGTCCACATCTTACGCCTAACCGCTTTACTGTCAATAGGAAATTAGGGGGTAGCGTACGGGCCATTTGTCTCAATCTGAAAAGCCCAACAAATTGCGGATTACTGCTTTGACGACTACTAGGGATGGTGTTTAGAGGTATGGTTCGCGCAGGAATAACTCCAATGAACAGAGTAGATGGGCCTGTGGAAAATATCCCGGGCGGCGATTATTGACACATAATACGTGTGCACGTAATATTTAGGAGATGAATGTCACTCTTTCCGTCGACGAAAAGATTATCCGCCAAGCAAGGCGTCGCGCTGAATCCATGGGCACCAGCGTCAACCAATTGGTGCGCGAGTTCTTAGAACAGCTGGCGGGCAAAACTGACGCGGATGCCGACGCTGACGAATTTGAGCGGCTTTCGCGGACTTCGCAGGGAAACTCACGCGGTTGGAAATTTAATCGTGAAGAACTGCATGAGCGCAGATGAATCATTCTGCATTTTTTGACACCAATGTGTTGGTGTATGCCGACGACAGCTCGTCTCCAGAAAAGCAACGAACGGCAATCGAACTTTTTTCGCGGCATCGCCGGCAGAAGAACGCTATCCTCTCGCTGCAGGTCTTGCAGGAATATTTTTCAGCCGCCACGTGCAAGTTGGGTCTGGCACCAGAGTTCGCACAACATAAGGTTGAGCTATTTTCGCGCGCGCGAGTCGTTCTCTTCGAAGCGAGCGACATAGTAACCGCTATTGAATTGCATCGACTGGTTCGCATTTCTTTTTGGGATGCGCTAATCGTACACGCGGCGCGCTTGGGAGGCGCAAGCATCCTCTACAGCGAAGATTTTCAGGATGGATCGACTTTGGGCGGGGTGAGAATTGTCAACCCGTTCACTTCCCTTCGGTCTTCCGAAACGTAAAGGCAACTCGTACTGTCATCCTGAGCCTCGCAGGGAGTTCTCACGGTGCGATAGTGCCCGTCATCAGAAAAGCAGATGTCCTCGACTCTACAAGATCGTTTGCTCCGCGAACGATCCCACTCCCCTCGGAATGACAGAATTTAAAAAAGTCGGAATGTGGTTGGCCGTATGGAAAACCGAAGGGGGATGAGAGCTAGTATTCCGCCAACTCCTTCATCGCCAAATACAAATCTTGCACCTGCGGCAGAATGGCGCTTTCAAGCACTGGCTGGTAAGCGATGAAGGTATCTTTCGCGGCGACGCGCTTCACCGGCGCGTCAAGGTTTTCGAATAGCTCATCGGCAATACGCGCGGCGATCTCGGCTCCATAGCCCCAGCTCAGCGTATCTTCGTAGGCCACGATTACGCGATTAGTCTTCTGCACCGAAGCCGCGATCGTTTCCCAGTCGTAGGGGTTCAGCGAGCGCAAATCGATCAACTCGATCTTGAGGCCTTGCTCACGATCGAGTTTTTGCGCCGCCTGCAATGCGCGTGGAACGACTGCACCATAGGTGACCACGGTGAGATCAGTGCCAGGATGAACGACCTTGGCTTTGCCGAACGGAATCATGTAATCCGGACCGGGATACGCGGCGCGGCCGTAGCTTTCACGATAGAGCCGCTTGTGTTCCAGGAACATCACGGGGTCGTCGCAGCGAATTGCAGTTCTCAGCAGGCCCGCGGCGTCGACAGCATTCGATGGAAAAATTACCCGCATGCCTGGGGTGTGGGTGAAGATGCTCTCGCCGCATTGCGAGTGATAAATCGCGCCGCCAGTGAGGTATCCGCCAATCGCAACGCGAATCACGCAGGGTGCCGAGAAATCTCCGTTGGAGCGCCAGCGCATGACTGGAAGCTCATTGCGCAGTTGCATCATCGCCGGCCAGATATAGTCGAAGAACTGAATCTCGGCCACCGGCTTCAGCCCGCGCACCGCCATCCCTACCGCACGCCCTGCAATGCTGGCCTCGGCAATCGGTGAATTAAAAACTCGGTCGGATCCGAAATCGCATTGCAGTCCCGAGGTCAATTTAAAAACGCCGCCCTTTCCCTTGACCATCTTCTGGCGCAGATACTCTTCGCGGCTGCAATCGGCCACATCTTCACCGAAGATCACAACCCGCTCATCGCGCTTCATCTCGTCGCGGAGCGTGGCATTGATGAGATCGGCCATCGTCTTCGGCGCAACTTTCTTCTCTTGCGCGGCCAGCGCCGAATTGGAATTGTTATTGGGGATACGGGCGTCCCCGCCCGTACTGACCTGTGTATCGAACGCTGAGGATGTCGGATCGATATTCGGCGAATACAAAAACTGTTTAATCGTTTCCGGCTGCGGCAAAGGCGCGGCCAGCACGCGATCCACCGCTGCCTGCAGCCCCTCATCTACTTCTTTTTCGAGCTTATTGATTTCCTTCTCGTCGAGAATACCGTCGCGAATTAGAAACAACTGCATGCGCGAAATTGGATCGCGGGCGGCGTCGCGCTCGCGTTCGATGTCCGGACGATAAAGTTTTTCATCATCCGAAAGCGAATGCGAATAAGGACGAATGACATGCGCGTGGACGAACGAGGGACCTACTCCCGCCCGGCAATGTGCCACTGCTCGCGACATCGCGCCATAGCTGACGACCGGATCCGTGCCATCAATCTCTTCAAAGTGAAAATTGGGAAAGCCCGAAACCAAGCGGGAAATATTTCCCCCGGCGGTCTGCACTTCGACTGGCACAGAAATCGCATAACCATTGTCTTCGACCAGGAACACGATCGGGAGGCGGAGGTTGGCAGCGGCATTCATCGACTCCCAGAATTCGCCTTCGCTGGTTGTGCCGTCGCCGAGCGAAACGTAGGTGACTTCATCGCCGTGGAACTGCACGTCCTTGAATTCGCGGTAGTCGCCGCTCGACTTCTGGCCGGCGTTGGGATGCATCATGAAATAACGGCTCGCCTCGGCGCATCCGACAGCGTGAAGAATCTGCGTGCCAGTGCACGACGACTGCGTGACCACATTGAGCCGCTTGTATCCCCAATGTGACGGCATCTGACGGCCGCCGGAACTTGGATCATCCGCCGCGCCTACTGCCTGCAGCAGCATTTCATCGGGCGTAGTTCCAAGCGCCAGGCAAAGCGCGCGATCGCGATAGTAAGGGAAAAACCAGTCGTAGCCGGGCTTCATTGCAAAGCCAGCGGCCGCAGTCACGGCTTCGTGGCCCGCGCCGGAAATCTGGAAGAAGATTTTCTGCTGGCGCTTCAGCATGATCTCGCGATCGTCGAGACGACGCGAGGTGTACATCACGCGATACAGGTCGATGAGTTGCTGCCGCGACAAGCCTTCGTAGGTCTTGCCTGCCTTGTTGGCCTCAGCAACAGCGCCGGATTTTCCGTGGCCCCGGGAAGGCATGGTCAGCGTCGGCGCGTGCAGTCGAGCGCCAAAGTTATTGTAAATCAGGTAAGAGCTTTCAGCTTTCAGCTTTCAGCTTTCAGCTTTCAGCTTTCAGCTTTCAGCAACTCATGAGCGGAGTAGGCGTTTGCCGGTGTTTCGTCGTTGGTCGTTGGTCGTTGGCGAAAGCCAAAGGCTAAGAGCTAAAAGCTGGTAGCTGATGGCTGACGGCTGACGGCTGACGGCTCGATTGTTATCCTTTTTCATATGCCCCATTTCAACCGCCCATTCGATCCCCATTCGATGAAACTCGTGATCTTCGATCTGGATGGAACTCTGATCGACTCGCGGCTCGATCTGATTCACTCAGTCAACGCCATGCTGGGCCACTTCGGTCGTCCCGAGCTGCCGGGAGATGTCGTGGCTTCTTACGTGGGAGATGGCGCACCCATGCTGGTACGTCGTGCCCTCGGCGATCCCGCCGATGAGAAATTCTTTAAACAGGGCCTCGAGTTTTTTCTTGGCTATTACCGCGAGCACAAACTGGATTACACCCATGTATATCCCGGAATTCCGGAAGCGCTGGGGCAAATCCGGTCAAACGGCTCGAATCGCAAGATGGCGGTGCTATCGAATAAACCTGTCAATCCTTCGCGCGCAATCGTGGATGCTCTAAGGCTGGCGGATTTCTTCGTGAAGGTTTATGGCGGCAACAGCTTCGAGACCAAGAAGCCCGATCCGCTGGGGGTGAACATTCTGCTGAAAGAAACCGGCACACCTCCTGCAAACGCCATGATTGTCGGCGATTCATCGATCGATATCCTCACGGGCCGGAATTCCGGCATTGCGACTTGCGGGGTCACCTATGGTTTCGCCCCACATACCTTATGCGAGGTGCCGCCTGACGTCGTAGTCGAAAGCCCTCGGGAACTAAGAGACTTGTTTGCGTAAAGTTCTGCGTCAGGTTTTCAGGCGTTCGTTGTTCGCACTGAATTCTTTTCTGTGCCTTCCTCAGTGCACTCTGTGGTAAATGCTTTTTCGCTGGCCGTTCCGTTAAACTCGCCAAGAGATGAATAATTCTGCCGCGGGTTTCACCCCAGCTGAACTTCGTAAACTACGCAGCCTGAAAGATCCGCACGGAATCCAGAAATTTCTAAACGCCCAGCCTTATCATCTTGCCGATACAGCCTGGTCCCCGCGCCGGGTTCTGCGCGAAAACACTTCTCATTGTTTTGAGGGGGCTTTGTTTGCCGCTGCCGCCTTGAGAGTGAATGGATATCTGCCGCTCATCATCGATCTCGAGGCTGAGCACGACACCGACCATGTGATTGCGGTTTACAAACAGCGTGGCCGCTGGGGATCGATTGCGAATTCGAATTACACCGGCTGCCGTTATCGCGAGCCGGTGTATCGCACGCTGCGCGAACTGGTGATGAGCTACTTCGATGTGTACTTCAATCAGCGTGGCGAGCGCACGCTGCGAACATTTTCGAATCCCGTGAACCTCGCCCGCTTCGACCGCCTTAACTGGATGACCACTGATCAGCCGCTATGGTTCATCGCCGAGTACTTGTTCACCATCCGACACTTCCGACTTTTGCAGCCAGGAATGGCGAAAAATCTTCACCGCCTTGACGACCGCTCATTCCGCGCCGGATGCCTCGGCAGAGCGGAGAAATCGTAGACGGTCAGCTAACGCTAGAACGTAAACTTCGCCGCCAGCTGGATTCCGCGCGGCCCGCCACCGCCTAGGAACGGATTGCCGATGCCTACGTCGCCGGTCGCGCCTAGGGCAAAGCCGCCCGTCCCTACTTCGCGATTGCCATTGACAGCGAACCCTTGTTGGCCAGGGTCTGCAATGAACAGGGGCAGAAACGGACTGGCGAAGTTCGGATGATTCAGAAGATTGAAAAATTCCGCCCTCAATTGCACGCTCAACCGTTCAGTAAGAACCGTATCTTTGTAGATGGCAAAGTCCCAATTCTTGTATGCCGGGCCAACGAGGGAGTTGCGGCGTTCGTTGCCGAAGTGCCTCGTGCCGGGCACACAATCGGAGGCGGAACCTGAAATCGTGGAATTAGTGAGTCCAGGAGCGAGCGTGCACGGAATCGCAAAAGAACTTAAGTCGATGAAATTCCTGGGGTCGTTCTTGTGATACACAATCGGTCCGACTACATCCGGGCGATCAATGCCTTCGCCGGCTCCGCTGAAGTCGTCTTCGAAGTTATAGTTCATTTGGAATGGCTGGCCGCTCTGTAGCGTAAGGGCGCTGGTAAATCCCCAACCGTTCTTCAGGCGGCTTAATCCCATATTCGGCAGTTGATATCCGAAAATCCAGGTAAACCGGTTGCGAACATCGAAATTAGAATTCCCATATTCCAGATTCGGGCGGGTGCTGTCGTAAGGCTGCGCGGCGTTCGGCTCAAAATCCTCGAGATCGCTGGCAGTGTCTTGAGAATGCGACCAGGTGTAATTCACGATGGATGTGATTCCGCGCCACTGATTAACACGCAAGCTGGTCTGTAGAGCGTTGTAGTTGGAGCTAGCGGTAGACTGCTCGCGCATCAAATAAAATGTTGCGTAGGGATTATTGAGACCAAACGGACCGCCATAGACCCGGGGGACGCCATACGAATCATTGCATCCGCACGCCAAATCGTCTGCTGTAATCGCCGCTTGATTCGGCTGATTCATGTCTACGAATTGAAACAGACGATGTCCTTGTGACCCAACATACCCCACCTGCAACGCGACTTTGCCCGTGAGCTGGTGTTGGAGGTTCAAATTATAGTTTTCCATGTAGGGCGTTCGAATATGGCGATCAACGACGAAGGCATCACATTCAAAGTTAAAGCAGCCGGGAGTATTGAATATGGGTTGTCCAGCGGTGATAACAGGGCTGCCGCTACTGATCGACGGAATGATTTGTGCGGGGCCGACGGGGTTGTAGGCTGGACCCGGATCATAGAACGGCGGGTATGGCAGGTGTCCAAGAAAAGTATCTTGCGAAAAGGCATCGTAGAAGAGGCCCCAACCTGCGCGCAGTACGGTCGTTCCTCTTCCGCTGACATCCCATGCGGCGCTCAGCCTGGGAGCAAAGTTCTTGTAGTCGGGTTCGTACATGCGACTCAGGCCGGGCTGGCCAACCTGCGTGAGTGTGAAAGTCTGATTGGTTGCGTCAAAGCTCGTGCCATTGCTGAAAAGATTATTTTTTTCCGAGACTACTCCGAAATAATCCCAACGTAGTCCATAGTTGAGCGTAAGACGCGGGGTTATACGGTAGGAATCCTGAAAATAGAAACCATAATTGTTTTCCGCGGTGTGACGGAGTGAATCGCCGGCGTACTGAAAAGTTTTACCGAAGCCCTGGTCAATAGTTCCACTCAAAAAACTTGCCAAGTCATCGAACGTAATCTTTCCACGGAAGTACTTATCGAAGTACTGTCTGATCGTCGTGCGCCGGTACTCAAATCCAAACTTCAAGTCGTGCTTGTTAATCTTCCACGAGAAGTTATCCAGGAGTTGACTATTCGTATCCACGCGACCACGCGGGTCACCGCTGGTCGCGCCGAGTTGCGAGACGCCACCAACTACAATAATTGGCAGACCGGCGTCTGCCAGCCCGCTTCCCACATTGAGTCCAATCGAGCTGGGATGAAAGCTGCTGTCCTGCGAAAGAAAATCCTCGGCAAAACGATTCCAGCCGAAGCGCAGCTCGTTAACTTTCGTTCCGGACAACGTCCACACATGAGAGAGAGAAACTAATTGAACGCGGGTTGGAGTGAATGTGTTAAACCCCGGGAGCTGCCCACCGCTTGCGGTGAGAGCCAGGGGAAACGCCTGGGAACTATCTCCGAAGAAATAACGTCCGGTCAGAAGATTGTGAGAATTAATTGTCTCATCAATCTTCGCAATCATGCTATCAACCCGGTTGTATGAGGGAGAGATCACTGATGCGTTGAAAGATCCGTTGGTCAAATTCGGCGCCGGCCACGGATGTCGCGCTATCAGTTGTTGAATGACAGGATTGGTCGCGTCACTAGGGGCAAGCGAACCATCGGGTGCGCTGCCGGTAGGAACATTCGCCAGGGTTACTACTCCCACCCGCTCGCGCTGGCCTTCGTAATTCACGTAGAAGAAGGTCTTATCCTTAACGATAGGACCACCTAGTGATCCGCCAAATTGATTGTTGTGAAATTGCGCTTTGGGCTGAGTTGATGGATTGAAGTAATTCCGGGCGTCCAACGCGTTATTGCGAAAGTATTCGATGAGCGATCCGTGCAAGGTATTAGTGCCACTCTTGGTGACTATGTTGACCGCCGCGCCTGCGTTGCGCCCGTACTCGGGCATGAAGTTCGATGAAATTTGGGTTTCCTCAATAGCGTCGACCGGGAGGATGGTGGCGGGTGTGCCGAACACTCCTGCCTCATTGATGGCCGGGTCGTTGCGATAGCCGTCATTCATGTCGGTGCCATCGAGCAAAAAATTGTTGGAGCGCCCGCGTGCGCCGTTCATGGAAAAAATCCCGAAGGAGCCAGGTGAATCGGTGATTTGATCGGGAGAACCCGCGACTCCGGGAGTGAGAAAAATCATCTTTTGGAAGTCGCGCCCATTCAGCGGCAGATTTTTTGCTTGTGCCGCCGTGAAGGTTGTCCCCAAGGTGTCGGTGGTCGTCTCCACTTGTGGCAGGGCTTCGCCTGAGACTTCCACCGTGTCCGAAACCTGGCCCGTCCTGAACACAAAGTCGACGCGCTTTTCCGCCGCCACATCCACAGCTACATTGCTGATCACCGCGGTCTGAAATCCACTCTGTGTCGCGGTTATGTTGTAGGTTCCAATCGGTAATTCGGGGACTGAGTAGCTGCCGTCGGCGCTGGTCTGAGTAGTACGCTCAAGACCGGTATTGACGTTATGAACCGTGACCTTTGCGCCGGGAATCACTGCGCCCTGCGGATCAGTGACGGTCCCTAAGATCGTTCCGCGGAAAGTTTGCGCGATCAGCGAAGTGGAAATCAGCAGCAGCAAAAAGCCCAGACTCGATCTAAGTCTCATAAAGCCCCCTTGGCGATTAACAATCACGGATGGCAGGGATTGTAGATCAAGCGAGCGTACGTCTTCCAGCAACAAAATTCATCGCAACAGAAAATGGATTAGGTAGCCGGAAAAAGAGAAGGGAAAATTAGAAGTTGAATGCCAAACCGCCGCGTATCGCACGTGCGGATTGCACCAGATAAACAGTCCGTCCGTCTTGGCCGAAGACCGGAACATAACCCTGGGCAAGCAGGTTGCGGATTTCGACGACTACATCCATGTGTCCAGCCAGCGCTTTGCTGCACCGAACCGGTTGCCGCAAGAAAACATTGAAAAAGGGATCGGTCTGTCCCGCCGACGCGTTGAACATATCCACCGGCGTCAGCGAACGGCCGCTCTCCAATCCGTATGAAGCAATCCATCGAGTCTTGGTATGAGGCGCTGTTCCGCTGAGTTTTCCAGATAGCACGTGCCGGTTCCGCGTTACGCTCTGTTCGCGAGCGTCCTGCAGGGTGGGAGTGTCGCCCTTCAGATCAAGTACACCGCCGTAGCTATAGTCTGCGGCGGCAGTCACGTCAGAGGTCAGCTTGCGCTCCAGCACCAGCCTGAACCCGCGAGTATCCAGATTCTGGCCCTCATAGGTGAACGTGCCCGAATAAACGTCCGGCAACACGTCGCCTGTGCTCGATGAAAACTCTCCCACCCCTGTTAGTGCAGGATCAATTAGCCGGTCAGAGTAGAACGCCACCTGCATGTTGGTCTTGCCCTCGCGATGCGATAGGGCGAGTTCCTGGTGATGCGCTCTTTCGATAGCCGAAGAATACCGGGTCATGCTTACGCGTGGGTCAGACTCGCTCAAATCGGCGGGAGCGCTTTCAAAGCCTTTTTCTTCTCGACTGTCAGGACGAGAGGTCGAGTAGCGATACTCCACCACGGTGTCTGGCGAAAGATGGGCGGCAACTGATCCGAACGGCCGGAATGCCGTAACCCGACCCATGAATTGGATAGTCTGCAGTTCGCTGCCAAACTTGAGTTCGAGCACATTGCCGAGGTTGATTTCATCGGATGTGGTCATCGCAAGCGCCTGGAGTTGCGCATTGTGGATACCCAAATCCGGCGAAGACAACCGCCGCATGGTAAATGCAATTTCCGGCGTCGATCCGTTCGCCATGCGGTGCTTGTAGGCGCTACGCAGCACCGCATTCGGCAGCGCTGAACCGTATCCCACGTCGCCATTCACCGTCAAAGTTCCAGCAGCGAAAACTGACTTCTGCACGGAAAAGCCCGTGCTCATGTCGGAGATCGAGCCGAAACCCTCGGAGGGCGCACCAGCGACAAAGGAGAGCGTGCCTTTCAAATCGCTTGAGGTCGATTTGTCGGCCACGGTGACAGGGGAGCCGTCAGGCAGGATGCGTAGAACCGGGCGATTCGCGGTAGAGCGCAGCACCCAATCCCAGTCTCCATCCTCGGAAGTTCCCTGCCGCGGCGTGAACTGCAACGCGTCAAACACTGTGGACAAGGTTAGGTTCAACAAAATGCTGGCGCCAGCCTTAAGGCTAATTTTTTCACGAAGAGTTGGCAGGAAGGCAGGCGCAGAAACTTTCACGTTATAAATTCCGGGAACCAGGCCCGAAGCCCGGAAGCCACCTTTATCGTCAGTCACCAGGTTCAGAACCTGGGCCGCAGATCCCATCACTTCAACTACGGCGCCAATCTGCGGAGCGCCCGAGGCATTATGAACATACCCGGCAATCGAGGCGGATTTGTCCGCGCCCCATGACGGGAGCGCCAGACTGCACGCAACCACGAGATAGCCGAGTTTCCGATTCATGAGTTGCCAGAACCGCTATTCGACCGCAAACGTTGCCGAGGGTCCCAGGGTCTGCTTGGAGATGTTGTCGTTAATCTTAATCTGAATGTGGTACACGCCCGGCTCCAGATTGGCGGCTTGTACGGTTTTTTCCAAAGTGACCTGATCGCCAATGTTGCCCATTTTTTCGGACGAATCGACCGCGTGCACTACTTCCTTGTTGGTAGCCGCATTCACAATGTCGTACTCAAACGTCGCCGACGGTTTGTGTGTCTTTTCATCAACCGTGAGATTATAAACCTGCATCCAGAAGTTCACTTTCTGGCCGCGTTTGAATGCCATAGGTTTGCCGTCGGATGGCGCAACCCTGGGTCGAACCTTGGTCGTACCGATCACGAACATGCCGGTGCCTACGCTCTTGGAAGGCACCGCCTCAACATCATCGGCAACGATCAACGACGAACTCGCTAATTTGTCGTCCGAAAAATCCGGCACAATAATACTGCGGCTCCATGTGCCCATGCGATCACCGTTCACGTCTTTGACCACCAGGTCAAGACGATAGCGTCCGGATTTCAGCGGCACTGCTTTCCAATATATTTTCGAATTCTCTACTTCGCGCGGCAATAACTCCGCAGGAACATCCGCAACCACGGTATCTTCGAAAGTTTGCGCTACTTTCCCGGATAAGGTCGTAAGCCGTCCAAAAATATTCACAACTCCGTGCTGCACACCATCTTTATTGGTGAAGGTGATGTCGCGATTTCTAAGTTGCACCGTCACCGGCACCAAAACAGTGTCGCTGGTGATTTTCACAAAATCAGTGCGGACGTCGAAAGGCATCGTGTTATAGCTGATCTTGTGTTGGACGATTTCTTCCAAATCCTTGAACTTGACCGCTGGCGCCTGATTTAATTTCGCAAATTGCTCCAAGCGGTCAAATTGCTTGGTCTGGGCGTCCGAATTCATCGGTCCAGCGCCTAGCTGCTCCAATCCACTGCCGTTAAACCGGTTCGCTTTACTCGACATACCCATCTCTTCATATAACGTCAGGCCGGCGTTCGGTACGTTCTTCAGCGCATCTTTCTCGCTGCGATCCATCGTCATGTGGTAGTCGCCGCACATGCATGAATCGACAAACTCAACGATAACTTCCTGCCCTATCCCTTCGATATAGCGATAGCGCCAGTCTTCAAAAGGAAAGGTGGACGTCTCGCCGCCGCCTTCGTCCATCGGTCGTTCGTAGGTTCCGCCGGAAGGGTGCGACTCGATCTCGTCCGCCGGACCGTAAACGATATAAATGCGGCCACGATCGGTCATCCAC
>Ga0207695_10006985_pt1 | contig 14489 bp, 12 predicted proteins | sample KBSC54metaG_FD_184354 | JGI IMG/M metagenome (GOLD analysis project Ga0207695, IMG submission 184354) | Corn rhizosphere microbial communities from Kellogg Biological Station, Michigan, USA - KBS C5-4 metaG (SPAdes) (version 2) | ecosystem: Host-associated > Plants > Roots > Rhizosphere > Soil... | reverse complement strand
TGTCGTTGCGGTCGGGGAAGTCCTCGCGGGCGTGCGCCCCGCGGCTCTCCTGGCGGTTGGCGGCGCCGACCACGGTGACCACCGCCTGGCCGATCAGGTTGTCGAGCTCGAGGGTCTCCACGAGGTCGGTGTTCCAGATCAGGCCGCGGTCGGAGACCGAGAGGTCCTTGCGCTTCTTCTGCACCGCCTCCAGCCGCTTGACGCCCGAGGCCAGGCTCTTGCCGACCCGGAAGACGGCGGCGTCCTCCTGCATGGCCTGCTGCATCTCCAGGCGCAGCGCCGCCGTGGGCGTCTTGCCCGAGGCGTTGCGCAGCCGGTCGAAGCGCGCCAGGTGCGGATCGGTCATGGCGGGCTTCAGCTCCACCTGGGTCTCGCCGGCCTTCAGGATGTCGGCGCAGCGCAGCGCCGCCGAGCGGCCGAACACGACGAGGTCGATCAGCGAGTTGGACCCCAGGCGATTGGCGCCATGCACGCTGACGCAGGCCGCCTCGCCCACCGACATCAGGCCGGGCACCACCCGGTCCGGGTCGCGGCCGACGCGGGTGACCACCTCGGAATAGAAGTTCGTCGGCACCCCGCCCATGTTGTAGTGCACGGTCGGCAGCACCGGGATCGGCTCCTTGGTGACGTCGACGCCGGCGAAGATGCGGGCGCTCTCCGAGATGCCCGGCAGCCGCTCGTGCAGCACCTTGGGGTCCAGGTGGTCGAGGTGCAGGTTGATGTGGTCCTTCTTCGGGCCCACGCCGCGCCCCTCGCGGATCTCGATGGTCATGGCGCGGCTGACCATGTCGCGGGGCGCCAGGTCCTTCACCGACGGCGCATAGCGCTCCATGAACCGCTCGCCCTCGGAGTTGGTCAGGTAGCCGCCCTCGCCGCGGGCGCCCTCGGTGATCAGGCAGCCGGCGCCATAGATGCCGGTGGGGTGGAACTGCACGAACTCCATGTCCTGCAGCGGCAGGCCGGCGCGCAACGTCATGCCGCCGCCGTCGCCGGTGCAGGTGTGGGCGGACGTGCAGGAGAAGTAGGCCCGGCCATAGCCGCCGGTCGCCAGGATGACCATCTGGGCGCGGAAGCGGTGCAGGGTGCCGTCGTCCAGCTTCCAGGCGGTGACGCCGCGGCAGACGCCCTCGTCCATGATCAGGTCGAGGGCGAAGTACTCGATGAAGAACTCGGTCTTCTTGGCCAGCGCCTGGCCGTACATGGTGTGCAGCATGGCGTGGCCGGTGCGGTCGGCCGCCGCGCAGGTGCGCTGGATGGGCGCCTCGCCGAAGTTGCGGGTCATGCCGCCGAAGGCGCGCTGGTAGATCTTGCCTTCCGGCGTGCGCGAGAAGGGCACGCCCCAGTGCTCCAGCTCGTAGACCGCCGCCGGCGCGTTCCGGACCAGGTATTCGATGGCGTCCTGGTCGCCCAGCCAGTCCGACCCCTTGACGGTGTCGTACATATGCCAGCGCCAGTCGTCCTCGCCCATGTTGCCGAGGCTGGCGGAGATGCCCCCTTGCGCCGCGACGGTGTGCGAGCGGGTCGGGAAGACCTTCGAGACGCAGGCGGTCTTCAGCCCGGCCGCCGCGCAGCCCAGCGCCGCGCGCAGGCCCGAGCCGCCGGCCCCGACGACGACGACGTCATAGGTGTGGTCGATGAATTCGTAGGTCGCCATGGGTGATCTCACGCGCCTCCCAGACCGCCCGCGCCGAGCGCGACCTTGAGGATCGAAAAGACCGCCAGCGCGCCCGCCAGGCCGCAGACGAAGAGGTTGAGCAGCAGGAGCACCGACTTGCTGAGCGCCTTGTGGATGTAGTCCTCCACGACCACCCGCAGGCCCGCGTGCATGTGCCAGAAGCTGATGACCAGGGTCAGGACGGTCAAGGTGGCGTTCAGCGGGTCTTGGATCCAGTGGACCGCGAAGCCGTAGTCGCCGGCCGAGAGCCGCAGCACGCCGTAGACCGCCCAGACCACCAGCGGGACCAGGGCGATGGCGGTGACCCGCTCGGAGAGCCAGTGGCCGGCGCCGTGCTTGGCCGAGCCCAGGCCGCGCGCGCGGCCGAGCGGGGTGCGGTAGCTGACCATCAGAGCGCTCCCGTCATGCCGGCGATGACCCAGATCGCCAGGGTCGCGGCGCCGGCGAAAGCGAAGACCAGCACCGCCGAGGCGTTGGCCGACTTCACGTCCAGCCCGTGGCCGGTGTCCCAGACCAGGTGCCGCACGCCGTTGGCCAGGTGGTAGAAGATGCTGACCGTCAGGCCGAACATCACGACCTTGCCGGGCAAGGACCCCAGCAGGCTCTTGAACTCGGCGTACCGCTCCGGCCCCGCGGCGAGCGCCACGGCCCAGGCCGCCACGATCAGCCCGCCGACGTAGAGGGCGACGCCGGTCGCGCGGTGCAGGATCGAGGCGGCCATGGTGATGTGCCAGCGCCAGACCTGCAGGTGCGGCGAGAGCGGGGGCGTGCGTGGTGTCCTGGAGGCGTCGGTCATCTGGTCTGAACCGCTCTTTCCCTGTCCGGAGGCAGCCTCGCTTTTAAGCGCCGCTGGGGGTGTGTCAACGAAGGCCGATCCAATCCCCTCGGTGTGGCGCCACGGCGCGGCGCCGTGCTCTGCGGTTCGCCTGGGCATGACCCGCGCACCCTTCGGCTACCACGAAGTTTGACGCGTCACCTAACCTGGCGCAATGCGCATCTCACGTAGTATACCTTCGCAAAAGGCGAAGGATGCGCTTCGATCTGGTGGATCTGCGGCTGTTCTGCGAGGTGGTGGACGCAGGCTCCATCACCGCCGGCGCCCAGCGCTGCGCGCTGGCGCTGGCGGCCGCCTCGACGCGCATCCGCGGCATGGAGCGCAGCCTGGGCGCGCCGCTGCTCACCCGCTCACGCCAGGGCGTCACGGCGACGCCGGCGGGCCTGACGCTCCTGAAGCACGCCCGCGCGCTCCTGGACGAGGCCCGGCGCCTGCGCGAGGACCTGGGCGCCTACGCCGGCGGGGCTTCGGGCGAGGTCCGCCTGCTCGCCAACACCAATGCGCTCACCGAATTCCTGCCCGAGGCGCTGAGCCAATTCCTCAGCGCCCACCCGCAGGTCAGCGTCGACCTGGAGGAGCGGCTTTCCGACGAGATCGTGGGCCTGGTCGCCGAGGGCGTCGCCGACATCGGGATCGTGGCCGGAACCGTCGATGTGGGGGCGCTGACCACCTATCCGTTCCGCTCCGACCGCTTCGTGGTGGTGACGGCCAAGGACCACCCGCTGGCGGGTCGCGCCCAGGCGCGGTTCGCCGAGGTGCTCGACTACGATCATGTAGGCCTGGATCGGGCGAGCTCGCTGCAGCGGTTCCTGGCCGGCAAGGCGGCGCGCGAGGGGCGGCCGCTGCGGCTGCGGGTGCAATTGCGCAGCTTCGACGCGGTCTGCCGGCTGGTGGAGTGCGGCGTCGGCGTGGGCGTCGTGCCGGCCACCACCGCGGCGCGGGCGGTGAAGAGCATGCAGCTCGCCGTGGTGGCCCTGGCCGACGACTGGGCGGCGCGCGACCTGACCATCGTGGTGCGCGCCGAGGGCGACCTTAGGCCCTATGCGCGCGAACTGGTGGAAAGCCTGCGGGCCGAGCGCCCGGCTGCCGTCGCCCGCTCCTAGCCCTCCGCCAGCCAGTCGGCGGAGCGCATCTCCTCCAGGCGCGAGGCGGTGCGCTCGAACTCGAAGGCGCCGTCGCCGGCCGGATAGAGCTCGCCGGGCTGGCCGTGGGCGAGGACGATCAGGCGGGCGTGGGCCTCGTAGAGGGCGTCGATCAGGATCACCAGGCGGCGCGCCTCCTCGCGGCGGTTGGCGGTCAGTTTCGGGACGTCTTCGAGGAAGACGGTGTGGAAGCGTTCGGCCAGCGCCAGGTAGTCGTTGGGGCCGAGCGCGACGGAGCAGAGGCTGGCGAAGCTGGCGCGGACCTGGCCGCCCGCCGCATGCGGCAGGGTGATCTTGCGGCCCAGCACCTCCAGCGTCGCGCCCATCTCCTCCTCGGGCCCCAGCATGTCGCGCCAGAGCGCCTCGAAGCTGCGGCGATTGTCGGGGTCGTCCGGCGAAAACCAGGTGCCCGCGGCGCGCAGCCGGTCGAGCCGCCAGTCGTGGCCGGGGGCCACGGCGACCACCTCCAGCCGGTCTTTCAGGAGGTCGATGAAGGGCAGGAAGAGCTGGCGGTTGATGCCGTCCTTGTAGAGCGCGTCCGGCGCCCGGTTGGAGGTGGCGACCAGGGTGACGCCGCGCGCGAACAGGCCCTCGAAAAGGCGGCCCAGGATCATCGCGTCGGCGATGTCGGTGACCTGGAACTCGTCGAAGCAGAGCAGGCGGGCGCTCTCGGCGACCACGTCCGCCACCGGCGGGATGGGGTCATCCCCCCTGTGCTGGCCGAAGCAGGCCTTGCGGGCGGTCGCGTCGCCGCTGCGCCAGGCGCCGACCAGGCGGTGGACCTCGCCCATGAAGACGTGGAAGTGGGTGCGGCGCTTGGGCTCGACCGCGGCCGTCTCGAAGAACAGGTCCATCAGCATCGACTTGCCGCGCCCGACCGGACCCCAGAGGTAGACGCCGCGCTCGGCCTCGGGCTTGCGGAACATGGCCTTCAGCCCGTTGCGCGACGGCGCCTCGGCGAGGTCGGCCTCCAGCCGCACGAGGGCCGCCAGCGCCGCGGCCTGGCCGGCGTCCGGGCGGATCTCGCCGGCGGCCAGGCGGGCGTCGTAGGCGGCTTGCAGCGCTGAGGCCATGCGCCCCGCCTAGCGGCGCCGCGCGGCTTGCGCAAGGAACGCCCCCATCGCCGGCGGGTTGATGAAGGCACCAGAAGGAGACCTCCCATGGCCGACGAAGACCGCACCTTCGATCCCCAGACCAACCGCGGTCGCGAACAGGGGCTCGGCATGGGTCAGCGCGAGCTCGACGCCCAGGACGACCCGGCCGGAAACGCCCCGGCGCCGCAGGGGGTCAGCCGGTCCGAGGAGGAGGACTGGGGCGAGCCCGCGGGCGAAGGCGCCGCCTATTCCGCCAACCACGCGACCCGCGGCGAGAAGACCGACGCCGAGCGTGGCCCGGGCCGGAAGACCCGAAGCGCGCAGAAGGACCGGATCAGCCGCCGCGCCTGACGCGCCCGGCGCGGGTCAGACGACCCAGTCGTGGTGGGTCGCGCGGGCCAGCAGGGCCAGCAGCTCTTCGACGTTGTGCGGCGGACTGACCTCCGGCGCGTGGTCGTGGACGACGGTCAGCAGATGCGTGACGGCGGCGTTCACCTCGGTCGGAGACAGCCCGCCGCTGTGGTCGGTGTCGAGCTGGCCGAACAGCTTCTCGATCGGGGCGAAGTTCGGCGTGTGACCGTGGTCGTGCGCCGTGATCGTCCCCTCCAGCTCGGTGAGGGTGATCGACCTGTCGGCGTTGGTGTCGAAGAGGGTGAAGATCTCGTGGGTGATCTGGGCCGGAGTCGGTCCGGCGGGCGGCGGATGGGCCATGAGGATCTCCTTTCGGACGCGACCCTAACCCTGGCCGCGCCGCGACGCCACAACCTGCGGTGACCCAAGCGGAACCCTACTTCATCGTCGGGATGACGAAGGCGCTATCCTCGACGGCGCCTTCCGGCCAGCGGGCGGTGACAGTCTTCACCTTGGTGTAGAACCGCACGCCCTCCATGCCGTGCTGGTTGGCGTCGCCGAAGGCCGAGCGCTTCCAGCCGCCGAAGGAGTGGTAGGCGACCGGCACCGGGATCGGCACGTTGATCCCGACCATGCCGACGTTCACCTGGGCGGCGAACTCGCGCGCCGCACGGCCGTTGCGGGTGAAGATGGCGACGCCATTGCCGTACTGGTGCTTGGACGGCAGGTCGACGGCCTGCTCGAAGCTATCGGCGCGGACGATCTGCAGGACCGGCCCGAAGATCTCCTCCTGGTAGGTGCGCATGGTGGGCGTCACCTTGTCGAACAGGGTCGGGCCGATGAAGAAGCCCTTCTCGTAGCCCTGCAGGGAGAAGCCCCGGCCGTCGACCACCAGCTCGGCGCCCTCGTCCGCGCCCATCTGGATGTAGTCGGAGACCTTCTGGCGGTGGGCGGCGGTGACCACCGGGCCGTACTGGGCCGCCGCGTCGTTGGAGAGGCCGACCTTCAGGGTCTCGATCTCGGCCAGCATCTTCTCGCGGAAGGCCTCGGCGGTCTTGGCGCCGACCGGCACCACGACCGGGAGCGCCATGCAGCGCTCGCCCGCCGAGCCGAAGGCCGCGCCGGAGATGTCCTTCACCGCCTGGTCGAGGTCGGCGTCGGGCAGGACGATGCCGTGGTTCTTGGCGCCGCCCATGGCCTGCACGCGCTTCCCGGCCGCGGTCCCGCGCGAATAGACGTAGTGGGCGATGTCCGAGGAGCCCACGAAGCTGACGGCCTTGATGTCCGGGTGGTCGAGGATCGCGTCGACCGCGACCTTGTCGCCCTGCACCACGTTCAGCACGCCCTTGGGCGCGCCGGCCTCCATCATCAGCTCGGCCAGGCGGACCGGGACCGAGGGGTCCTTCTCCGAGGGCTTCAGGATGAAGCTGTTGCCCACCGCGATGGCCACGCCGAACATCCACATCGGGATCATGGCGGGGAAGTTGAACGGGGTGATGCCGGCCACCACGCCCAGCGGCTGGCGCATGGAATAGACGTCGATGCCGGGGCCCGCGCCCTCGGTGTATTCGCCCTTCAGGGCGTGCGGGATGCCGCAGGCGAACTCGATGACGTCGAGGCCGCGCTGCACGTCGCCGCGCGCATCGGCGATGACCTTGCCGTGCTCCGAGGAGAGCAGCTCGGCGAGCTCCTCAATGTTGGCTTCGACGAGCCGCTTGAAGTCGAACATGACGCGGGCGCGGCGCTGCGGATTGACCAGCGCCCAGGTCTGCTGGGCGCGGAGCGCGCTCGCCACGGCGGCGTCCACCACGCCGGTGGTGGCCAGGGCCACGCGGGCCTGCACCTCGCCGGTGTTGGGGTTGAAGATGTCGCCGAAGCGGCCGGAGGTTCCTTTGACGGCTGCGCCGTCGACGAAGTGGGTGATGTCACGCATGGGCGGGCATTTAGACCTTCAGGGCGGCCACGCCTAGGCGCCGGGGGCCATTTCCGCCGATGGGCGCGCTTGCTCAAGGCCTGCGCGCCAGCGCATCCTGCGGCGCATGACGGCCGCTTCGCCCGCCGAGACCCTGAGCCCCGCGCGGCGGCGGCCGCACATCATCGACGTGCTGATCGAGGAACGCGCGCCGAAGCTGGCGGGGAGCCCGGCCTGGCCCGTGCTGCGGCCGCTGCTCTACAGCTTCCTGGACTACGCCAAGGCGCGGCGCATGGCCGACGCCATCCGGCCGCTGCCCGGCCGCGCGGCGCTGGAATATGTGTCGCAGATGCTGAGTGTGCAGGTCACCGCGCACGGCCTGGAGCATGTGCCGAGGCAAGGCCGGCTGATCGTGGTCTGCAACCACCCGACCGGCATCGCCGACGGCATCGCGGTCTTCGATGCGCTGAAGCCCCTGCGGCCGGACGTCTGTTTCTACGCCAATTCCGACGCCCATCGGGTCTCGCCGGGCTTCACCGACGTCCTGATCCCGGTCGAATGGGTGGAGGCCAAGCGCACCCGCGAGCGGACCCGCCAGACCCTGATCCTCACCCGCGAGGCGATGGAGGCGGAGCGCTGCCTGGTGATCTTCCCCTCCGGACGCCTGGCGCGGCGGCAGGCGGACGGACGGCTCTCCGACCCGCCCTGGGCGGCCTCGGCGGTGTCGCTGGCGCGCAAGTACGACGCCCCGATCCTGCCGCTCCACGTGGCGGGCCCCTGGTCGGGGCTGTTCCATTTCTTCAACCGCTTCTCCGCGGAGCTGCGCGACGTCACCCTCTTCCATGAGCTGCTCAATAAGCGGGGCCGGGCCTTCACCCTGACCGCGGGACGTCCGGTGGCGCCGAACGCCCTGGAGGGCGAGCCGGCCGAGGCGATCGCGCGGCTCAAGGCCTTCGTCGAGACCAGGCTGCCGGGCGCGCCGGGCCGGGCCTGCGCATGATCCTGGACAGCGAGGCGGCGACGGCGCGCCTGGGCGCGGCGATCGCCGGGCGGCTGCGCGCCGGGGAGGCGGTCTGCCTCTCGGGCCCGCTGGGCGCCGGCAAGTCGACCCTGGCGCGCGCCCTGATCCGCGCCCTGACCACGCCCGACGAGGAGGTCCCCTCGCCCACCTTCACCCTGGTTCAGTTCTATGAGGGGCCGCGGCTGAAGATCGCGCATTTCGACCTCTACCGGCTGACCGACCCGTCGGAGGCCTATGAGATCGGCCTCGACGAGGCGCTGGAGGACGGGGCCGTGGCCATCGAGTGGCCGGAGCGGCTGCAGGGCCGGCTGCCGCCGGATCGACTCGATGTAGAGATCGGCCTGGCCGGGTCGGGCCGCCGGGCGCGGCTGACGCCGCAAGGGTCGTGGATGGGACGCGTGGAAGGACTGACGGATTGAGCCCTGAGCGTGAGGCGGCGAAGGCGCGGTTCCTCAAGGACCATGGCCTCGGCGCGGCCAGGATCGAGCCGCTGGCGGGCGACGCCTCGACGCGCAGCTACGCGCGCCTGCATCCGCAGGTCGGTCCGCCGCTGATCCTGATGGACCAGCCGCCGGTGCTGGAGACCCCCATCTGCCCGCCGGGCGCCAGCGAGGCCGAGCGCCTGGCCCTGGGCTACAACGCCGCCGCACGGCTGGCGGCGGGCTCGGTGGCCGCTTTCGTGACCACGGCGGCCTATCTGCGCGACCACGGCCTCTCGGCGCCGAAGATCGTGGCCTTCGAGGTGGACCAGGGGTTCGCGGTGCTGGAGGACCTGGGCGACGGCCTCTTCGCGACCCTGATCGCGGACGGCGCGCCCGAGACCCCGCTCTACGAGGCCGCGGTGGACGTGCAGGTCCAGCTGCATGCGGAGGCGCCGCCGGAGATCCTGCAGGCGCAGGGCGTGGCCTGGCCGCTCCTCACCTACGACACGCTCGCGCTCAAGGTGGGGACCGACACCTTCCCGGAATGGTGGCCGAAGTTCGCGGGGCTGCCCGCCTTCTCGCCGGACGCGGTGGCCGAATGGGACGCGCTCTGGGCGCCGGTCTGGGTGCGCGGCGAGGCGGGCGCGGCCGTCTTCTGCCACCGGGACTACCACGCCCAGAACCTGCTGTGGCTGCCCGAGCGCAAGGGCGCGGCCCGCGTCGGCCTGCTCGATTTCCAGGATGCGCTACGCGCTCACCCAGCCTGGGACCTGACCCACCTCCTGCAGGACGCCCGCCGCGACGTTTCGCCGAAGCTCGAAACGTCGATGTTGGACCGCTACCTGGCCGCGCGGCCGAAGGTCGACCGGGAAAGCTTCCTCGCCGACTACCGGGCGCTCGCCGCCTCCAACGCCGCGCGCATCCTGGGCCGCGTCTTTGCGCGCCAGGCGCTCTTGGGCCGCACGCAGTACATGGCCTTCATGCCGCGCACCTGGCGCTACCTCGAACGCAACCTGGCCGACCCGCAGCTCGCGGGCCTGCGGCGCTGGTTCGACGCCAACGTGCCGGCGGACGCGCGGGCATGAGCGCTGGCCCCAAGACCGCCATGGTGCTGGCCGCGGGCCTCGGCACCCGCATGCGGCCGCTGACCGATCGTCTGCCCAAGGCCCTGGTGCCGGTGGCCGGCCGTGCCCTCATCGACCGGGCGCTGGACAAGCTCGTGGAAGCCGGGGTGGAACGGGTGGTGGTCAACCTCCACCACTTCGCCGAGCAGGTGGAGGCGCATCTCAAAGGCCGCCGCGACCTCGAGGTGCTGTTCTCCGACGAGCGCGACGGCCTGCTGGATTCCGGCGGCGGCATCCAGCACGCGCGCGCCCTGCTCGGGGACGATCCGATCTTCGTGGCCAACATCGACTCGCTGTGGCTGGAGGGCGAGACCCCGGCGCTGGAGGCGCTGAAGCGCGCCTGGGACCCTGACCGCATGGACCTGCTGCTGCTGCTCGTCGCGCGCGGCAACGGCCTGGGCTTCGAAGGCCCGCAGGGCTTCCTGATGGACGCCGAGGGCCGGCTCACCCACTCCGTCTCGCCCGACGTGGTCACGCCCTTCGCCAACGTCGGCTTCGGCATATTGAAGCCGCAGATCCTCGACGGCGCGGGAACCGGCGCCTTTTCGATCTATCCCACCTGGCGGCGGCTGCAGGCCGAGGGGCGCCTCTACGGCGCGGTGATGGACGCCTTCTGGATGCACGTGGGGGACCCGGCGGCGCGCGACGCGGCCGAGGCGCGGCTGGGGTGAGCAGCCCCTTCCAGGGCGCCGGGCCGCGCTGGTTCACCATCCCGGCGCACCGGCCTTTCGCGCAGGACCTGGCGCGCGGCCTCCTGGAGATGCTGGCGCCGCTCGGCCCGGAGGCGCTGTCCCAGGCCATCGTGCTGACGCCCACGCGGCGCGGCGCGCGGGCGCTGGCCGACGCCTTCGTGGCCGCGGCCGAGGGCGCGGCCGTGCTGCCGCCGCAGATGCGGCCGCTGGGCGACCTCGACGAGGGCGAGCCGCCCTTCGAGCCGGGCGACCTGGCGCTCGACCTGCCGGCCGCGATCGATCCCCTGAAGCGCCGCTTCGAGCTCACCCGCCTGGTCACCGACCACTGGGATCTCCTGGCGCCGCGCGAGCTCACCGCGGCCTCGGCGCTGGAGATGGCCGACGCCCTGGGCGGTTTCCTCGACAGCCTGCAGATCGAGGAGCTGCAGCCCTTCGACCGGCTGGCCGGCCTGGTCGAGGCGGACCTCGCCGACCACTGGCGGATCTCGCGGCGGTTCCTGGAGATGGCGCTGGTCGAATGGCCCAGGCGCCTGGAGGCCCTGGGCGCGGTCGACGTCAGCGAACGGCGGGTGAGGCTGCTGCGCCGGCTGGCGGAGGCCTGGACCGAACGCCCGCCGCCGGGCGTGCTGGTGGCGGCGGGTTCCACCGGCACGGCCCCGGCCACCGCGGCGCTGCTGAAGATCATCGCCCAGGCGCCGCAGGGCTGCGTGGTGCTGCCGGGCCTCGACGAGGGCCTCTCCGACGAGGCCTGGGCGGAGGTCGGCGAACAGCATCCGCAGGGGGCCATGCGGCGCCTGCTTCACGCCGCCGGCGTCGACCGCCAGGACGTCGAGGTCTGGCCGGCCTCGCTGGTGTTCTCCGCGCGCGGGCGGTGGCGCCAGCGGGTGATCAACGAGGCCCTGCGGCCGCCGGAGCGCACCGCCGACTGGCTGCGGGTGATCGGCGACCTGAACACCCAGGCCGACGGCGAGGCGGTCAATGGCGTGGGCTTCGGCCTGGAGGGCCTGTCGCTGGTCAGCGCCCGCTCGGAGGAGGAGGCGGCGACCGTCGCGGCGCTGCTGCTGCGCGAGGCGCTGGAGACGCCGGAGCGCACCGCCGCCCTGGTGGCTCCCGATCAGGCGCTGGCGCGCCGCGTGGCGGCCAAGCTGGCGCGCTGGGGCGTCGTCCCGGACAGCTCGGCCGGGGAGGCCCTGGCGGGCTGCCCTTGCGGCGTGCTGGCCGGACTGGTGGCCGGCGCGGCGGTCGACCCGCTGCACCCGGTCCGGCTGCTGGCGATCCTCAAGCACCCCTATGTGCGGCTGGGCCGGGCGCCGGGCGAGCTCGCCGCAGGGCTGGAGGTGCTGGAGCGCTGCGGTTTGCGCGGCGCGCGGCCCTGGCGCTGGGACGGGCTGAGGGCGCGTCTGGTGGGCGAGCCCGAGGCGCTGGCCCTGGCCTCCGCGCTGGAGGCCATCCTGACCGCCTTGCCGCCAGGCGACGCCCCGCCGGGCGAGGCCGCGCGCGCCGTCGCCGCGGCCATGGAAGCCCTGGCCCGCGACGATTGCGGCGACCTGGGCGAGCTTTGGAGCGGCCATGGCGGGGAGGCGATGAGCCGCCTCCTGGCCGGCCTGATCGAGGACGGTTCGGGCTTGCCCGAAGCCTCGCGGCGCGGCTTCGCCGACCTCCTGGAACGGCTGATGGAGGGCGAGACGGTGCGGACCGGCGGCGCGACCCATCCGCGCCTGCGAATCCTGGGCGCCATCGAGGCCCGGCTGGTGCGCGCCGACCGGCTGATCGTCGCCGGGCTGGAGGAGGGCGTCTGGCCGCGCGGCGCGCCGCTCGACCCGTTCCTGTCGCGGCCAATGCGGGCCACCCTCGGCCTGCCGCCGCCCGAGCGGCGGGTGGGCCTCGCCGCCCACGACTTCGCCCAGGCCGCCTGCGCGCCGGAGGTGATCCTGCTGCACGCCGAACGCCGCGAGGGCGGGCCTTCGGTCAAGTCGCGCTGGCTGTGGCGGCTGGAGACCCTGGCCAAGGGCGCGGGCGTGACCATCCCGAGCCGGCCCGAGGCGCTCGCCTGGGCGCGCGGCCTGGATGCGCCCGCCGAGTACCGGCCCGCCGCGCGGCCGGCCCCGGTCCCGCCCGCCGCCGACCGGCCCACGGCGCTCTTCGTGACCCGGGTGGAGAGCCTGACCCGCGACCCCTACGCGGTCTGGGCGCGCGACATCCTGAAGCTTCGGGCCCTGGACCGGCCCGACGAGCCGGTGGACGCGCGGGCGCGCGGCACCGCGATCCACGCGGCCTTCGAGCGGTTCGCGCTGGCCCATCCGGCCAGCCTGCCGCCGGACGCCGCGGCCATCTTCCAGGGCCTCTACCTGGAGGAGCTGGAGCGCGCCGGCATGCCGCGCGAGGCGCTGGCCCGCGAGACCGCGCTTGCCCGCGAGGCCGCCGCCTGGGTCGCCGAGCTGGAGGCGCGGCGCCGCGCCGACGGCCGCGCCATCCATGTGGAGAAGACCGGCGAGCTCCTGGTCGAGATCGAGGGCCGGCCGTTCCGGCTCTCCGCCAAGGCCGACCGCATCGAGGCCGACCCGCGGGGCTTCGGCCACATCCTCGACTACAAGACCGGCAAGGCGCCGTCGCAGAAGGTGATGGACGCGGGCTTTTCCCCGCAGCTGACCTTGACCGCCGCCATCCTGGCGCACGGCGGCTTCGCCGAGCTCGGCCGGCTGCAGCCCGGCGAACTGACCTATCTGGAGATCACCGGCCGCAAGCCCGCCGGCCGCGAGGAGGTGCGCGCGACGGCCGGCGACGAGAGCCACGAGGCGGCCGAACGGGCGCTGGCCGGCCTGAAGGCCCTGATCGCCCGCTACTGGGACCCGGCCGAGCCCTTCGTCTCGCGCACCGCCCCGCAGTTCGTGCACCAGTACGCCAGCGACTACGACCACCTGGCGCGGGTCTTCGAGTGGTCGACCAGCGGCGAGGCGGGCGACGAATGAGCCGCGCCGCCATGGAGGACCCGCAGCGCATCGCCGCCGATCCGGCGCTCTCGGCCTTCGTCACCGCCAACGCCGGGTCGGGCAAGACCAAGACCCTGATCGACCGGGTGGCGCGGCTGCTGCTGGCCGGGGTCGATCCGGAAAAGGTGCTCTGCGTGACCTACACCAAGGCCGCCGCCGCGGAGATGCAGCGCCGGCTGTTCGGTCGCCTGGGGGAGTGGTCGGTGATGGCCGACGCGCCCCTGACCGGGCGCCTCGCCGAGCTCGTGGGCCCCGGCGCCTTCGACACCCCGCGGCTCTCCGAGGCCCGCGCCCTCTTCGCCCGCGCCCTGGAGACGCCGGGCGGCCTGAAGATCCAGACCATCCACGCCTTCTGCGAGAAGCTCTTGCGGCGCTTCCCGCTGGAGGCGGGCGTCTCGCCGGGGTTCCGCGTGATGGACGACACGGCCGCCGCCGCGGTCGCCGACGCCGCCCGCAAGGCGGTGGCGCGCCACGCCCTGCTGGGCGAAGGCCTGGTCGCCGAGGCCTATGCGCGATTCTCCGTGGCGCTCGATTTCGCGGCCTTCCAGGGGATGTTCCTGGGCTTCGAGACCCGGCGCGCGGCGCTGGAGGACTTCCTGGCGACGCGGGGCGGGCCGGAGGGCGCCCAGGCCTGGGTGTGGGACGCCTGCGGGGTCGCGCCCGGCAGCGACCCGGAGCGGTTGGAGCGCGAAGCCATGGCGGCGCTCGACCGCCCGCTCTGGCGCGCCGCGGCGGGGGCGCTCATGGCCGGGACCGGCAGCGACCAGAAATGCGCCGCCAAGCTGGCCGCGGTCGCCGACGACCCCGACGCGACACTCACCGCCGCGCTGGACGCCCTCTTCACCGAGAAGGGCGAGGGGACGCCCGCCACCTGGGTCTTCAAGACCGCGGCGCTGAAGCCCCGCGAGGACCTGCGCCGCGCGCTGCTCGAGGAGCAGGACCGCCTGGCGGTCGTCCGCGAGCGGATCCGCGGCGCGCGGGTGGCGGCCGACACCCTCGACGCGCTCGTGCTGGCGCAGGCCTATCTGACCGCCTACCGCATCGAGAAGGGCTCGGCCGCGGCGCTCGACTTCGCCGACCTGATCGAGAAGACCAAGGCGCTGCTGGCCAGCCGCCCGGCCGCGGCCTGGGTGCTCTACAAGCTGGACGGCGGCATCGACCACATCCTGGTGGACGAGGCGCAGGACACCGCGCCCGACCAGTGGGACATCGTCCGCGCGCTGACCGGCGA
>Ga0207695_10006981_pt1 | contig 14493 bp, 11 predicted proteins | sample KBSC54metaG_FD_184354 | JGI IMG/M metagenome (GOLD analysis project Ga0207695, IMG submission 184354) | Corn rhizosphere microbial communities from Kellogg Biological Station, Michigan, USA - KBS C5-4 metaG (SPAdes) (version 2) | ecosystem: Host-associated > Plants > Roots > Rhizosphere > Soil... | reverse complement strand
GCGATGCCGTCATTACGCAAGTGGAATGGGGCTATATCACCGACGCTGCAGGCCCGCCCTTGCAGAGCATCGCGCGATGCCTGATCCTCGCACTTGCCTACTATGCCGCCTTGACGCCCACCGAAATTGGTGCCGTTAGGCTCCGGCATCTGCGCCGTGTGTCCTCCAATCGAGTGGGTGCCGATATCTGGAGCATCGTTATTCCCACGCGTGTTACCCAGCGCCGTGAAGTCTTTCTTGTGCCGCAGGTCACGGCGCTGCTGCAGCACGTCGTCCCTTGTTCCACTCGCGAATTTTCCACGGTCGTGCAGGCGAATCCGGACTTGTTTTTGATGGACGTACTAAACCCCGCTCCCTGCCCGGGCCGCGCGGACTTTACAGTTCCGCCGGCTGGTGGAGTGCTATCTAAATGGTTAAAACCCCTTTTCCTGCAGGCTAGGCGACGCGCTGCGCGTATGGGTAATGCCGTCGCGGCGCAGCGCCTGGAGAAGGCGTCTCTATCGTGGCTCACCAACGCACTGGAAAAGCATTTGGATTTGAACGGAAAAGCCGATCGCGACTGTTGGTTTGTCTTGGGTGCCTGTAAGCTCTGCCCGGCCTCGCTAATCGACTATTTGCCGGACCGCTGTCAGTTGAGTTCTGAAGAAATCGAGGACGCCATCGCGGGGATGATGCGGACACTAGAGCCTGGCGTCGATACCCAAGCGTAGTAATTGCGTCCTCCTGTAGGAGGAAAGACTGTTTGCTCAGATCGATACCACAACTGCTGCGCTTTGCATGTTGGCCTCCTAAATGAAATCACCCGCTGTTGATTTGCATTGAAAACTGACCCATTTCTGGAGTGCCCCCCTCGAGCTGGACCAAGGTTGGTCGAGAAACTAGGCCGCTTGCCGAGCAAGTTGCGCTTCGAAACCACTGGGTTACTGATAGACGAGGGCAGATTGCATCTATTCGAGCTTGCGCTGCTTGCTGTTTGACCTGCTCCTTTCTTTCCTTCCGCGGGAATTCACGATGAAGTCACGCTGGATAGCTCTTTCCTGGCCAGCTAGAATTGACTTGGCTCAGTTCAATTGCCAATCTTTGCATCTCGATAATTGAACTGCGGCATAATCTATGAGCGTAATCAGTGCTTAACTGAGTGGCTTCATTGCCGGGGAGTAATGGAGGTCACATCTGACGTTCGTGGAGGGGATACATGCGGGTAAAACTGCCTGCCGTACTTTCTGTAAGCCAAAAATCGGCCTTGGGTCTGATTTCTCAAATCAGCTCTCCGTCGCGTGAGATCGAATGCAAGGCTGTTCCGTTCACTCTCGAAAAATCCGTTGGATATCTCCTGCAGGGGGAGAGTGGCATTGAGCATGCCTATCTTTTTCCCAGGAAGCCGAAAGCTGTCATTTCGACCGATTCCACTCCCGTATTGATTGCTGAGTACGGTCCCATGGACTTGGACGAGCTTGACCTTTCTGACGGAAAATGGTGGCCAGATGCCGAGCCTGAAGCTGTTACTACTGTCCTGACTAAAGCTGCTGCCGCTGCTCGTGCCTCTTGGAAGTATGCCTTTCGGTTTGCAGAGGAAGACCCATCAGGTCTTTTTATTGGCCTGCGAAAACCGCAATTGGGTGCTTTGCACGCCATTCATGCGCACTGGAGCATCAGCGATGAAATCGCGACGATTGTGATGCCGACAGGGACCGGAAAGACCGAGACGATGCTCTCCGTGTTGATCTCCTGTCGCTGCGAACGTGTGCTAGTGGTAGTGCCATCGGATGCCCTGCGAACTCAAATTTCCGAGAAGTTCGAAACTCTCGGCATGTTGAAGAAGCCGAATAGCAAGATCCTTAGTGAATTAGCGTTTCGTCCTGTTGTTGGCCGGCTACAATCAAAACCGACCACGGTCGAGGACGTCGACTTTTTCTTCTCCAGCTGTAATGTCATTGTCACGACAAGCCAGCTCCTCAGTGGTCTCGGCCAGCCATTGCGGAAGAGAATCGCTCATTGGTGCTCTCATCTATTCATGGATGAGGCTCACCACGCCGAGGCCAAGACATGGCAGGCACTCCGGGATTTATTCTCCCGCAAGCGAGTTCTCCAGTTCACCGCCACTCCGTTCCGAGAGGATGGTCAGAAGATGGACGGCAAGCTGATTTACATTTATCCCTTGAGGACTGCCCAGGAAGAGGGCTATTTCAAGCCAATCAAGTTTCATGAAATCAGCGAGTTCAATTCCAAGACCGGCGATATCGAAATTACGAAGGCGGCGATCCAAGCACTAGACGATGACCCGACGGGGAGGCACATCGTTATGGCTCGTGTCGATTCCAAACCAAGAGCCGAGGAAGTATTCAAGCTGTATCAGCAGTATGGCGCCGGAAGGTATGAAGCAATCATGATCCACTCCGGGATAAAGGCTTCTCAAGTTCGTATTGAAAAGCAGAAGCTATTCAATGGAACCGCCCGCATTGTCGTTTGTGTCGATATGCTTGGGGAAGGATTCGACCTTCCAGAACTCAAGATTGCCGCATTCCATGACATCCGTAAGAGCTTGGCCATCACACTTCAGTTGGCCGGTCGTTTCACCCGCACGAGGGAAGATCTGGGCAACGCTCTCTTTATCACTAATACTGCGCTCATCGAAGTAAGGGATGAACTGCAACAGCTCTATTCCCGTGACCCTGATTGGAACTCGCTGCTACCAGAGCTAAGTGGGACGGCGATTGACGGAGAAGTATCGACCCAGAAATTTTTCAAAGGCTTCAAGCGAGTCATTGACAAGGTTCCGCTGAAGGATCTTCGGCCAGCCGCCAGCATGGTTGTGTACCAGACTGACTGCAGAAGCTGGAGACCAAATAACTTTAAGAAGGGGTTTCGCCGGGGCTCGTCACGGGACAAATTGTTCTCCTCGATCAATGACGAAGAAAATACCCTGGTCATCTTGGCAGTCACTGAGAATGGCGTCAGATGGAGCGAAGTAGAGTCAATCAAGGAGACAAACTGGGAGCTATTGATTGCAATTTGGGACTCATCTTTGGAGCTGCTATTCATTCACGGCTCAGGTATCAGTGGAGAGTACAAGGAGCTAAGGCTCTCTGTGGCGATGACGTCAAGCTTTTTGTCGCTCCTGAGGTGTTCCGTTCGTTTCACGGCGTAACGAGACTGGTGATGAACAATGTTGGTCTGGAAGAACATTTGGGCCGCCAGGTTCGATACACCGGGCGAATGGGCTCGGACGTTGAGGCCCGTATAGGCCAAGATGCAAGAAGAACAGCCAAACGCGCGGTGCTTGCCGGAACGGGCTATCAAGACAAAACGAAGGTCACAGTGGGCGCTGCAAAGCGCGGTCGCGTGTGGTCGAACCAAAGGTTAAGAATCGATAGTTTCAGCAGTTGGGCACGTGAATTGGGCCGCAAGATTTCGGACGAAGCCATTGACCCTAACGTCGTTTTGGAGGGAACACTTAAACCGCGTCAAATTGGAGCAGTTCCGGTTCTGGCAGCCATCGCAGTCGAGTGGCCGCGTGAGGTCTGGGAGCGGCCGCTTAGCACGAGCGTTATTGCGATAAATAAGGTAACAGCTACCAACGCGGCCTTTGCCGACATTGAGGTGGCCCCAAGGGGCGATGCCGATCCGATTGTGCTTCGCATATTTGCAGATGACTGGGAGAGCTTCTATCGGCTGGAGTTTTCAGGGAAGGATGACGATTACACAGCGAAATTCACTCACATCAAGGGTTCCAAGCCTTACATAACGCCAGGCCCCCGGAGTGACGCTGTGTTGATGGAGGAATTCTTGACTGAGTATCCTCCTACTATTTGGTTTGCCGACGGCTCCTCGTTGGAAGGTACTGAGTTCACAGAACTCCCTGGTAAAGACCTGCTGCCGTATCGACGCGAACTGGTGCATGTGGAGGATTGGACTGGAGTCGATGTCACTTCAGAATCCCAAGGGCAAGCAAAGAAGCCCGAATCAATTCAATACAGAGTCATTCAAAATCTGCAAAAGGATCCTACCTACCGGGTTATTTTCGACGATGATGGTTCCGGTGAATGTGCGGACGTCGTGGGAATTCGCGTCATCGCCGAGGATGTGCGGACATTTATTGAGGTGGAGCTTTATCACCTCAAATATACGAGTGCGAAAGATCGAAATATAGTTGACGATCTTTATGTTGTTTGCGGACAAGCTCAGCGTAGTGCAACTTGGATGGCAAGTAATTCTCGAAAAACGGAGCTTTTCACCAATCTTCTGCGACGGAACCAGTCCAGAGTCGACTCCGGCAAGAACAGCCGGCTTGAACGTGGCGCTATGTCAGACCTCTTGGAAATTAAGAACATGAGCCGTGGCTATGACGTCCGACTCAAGGTCTTTGTCGTTCAGCCTGGCCTATCCCAAAAAGACGCTTCAGATAGCCAATTGCGCCTCCTTGCCGTCACCGAACGATATTTATCTGATACATACGGAATTCCATTCGTTGCAGTCGGTCGAGCCTAACGTCTTTGGGCATGATGGACTTGCTCAACTACTCAAAAATGCTGAAAAAGGTTCGACATGGCTAAACCAATCCCTGCGCCGTTGGTAGCTCTGGTTGCAGATTTTTGTGCTGAACAGGAGACGCATGCCAGCCTCGACAGCCTTTTCATGTATGCCGAAGCGTCGAGAGATCCACCGGCGGGCAGTAAGCCAGTCAAGGCACAGAGTTGGCTCCGCGAGACCAACAAGGTGCACCCTGATAGTCGTACGCGCGACGTCCTGGATTGGAAGGCCACCTGCGAGCGAAGATTTGTGTACAACGCAGCCAATGCGGTTTCCAACGCCGATCGCAATGCAGTGCTCCAAAAGTTCCAGGTCAGAAGGGCAATACTGGAGAAGTTTCTCAGCGCGGGACTGAACGAGCTACGTCAGCTTGCACAGCACGCGCAATCTCGTCGAGCAGTTCTGATGCCACAACCTGCAGAGGCTGCGAATCGTTTTGCTCAATTTGAAGCGGATCTTTCTGTTTTTAAATGAGGCAGTGAGCGTTAATTTTTTGTAGTTCGAGAGAATGCCGTGGGCCTTAGGGGGATTGCGGTTTAGCAGTAAAAGATTTTCACACTAAAAAATGGACAATATGGAAAATACCAATAGCCACACTATCCAAGGATTTAATCCTGCGGAAACAATATTCAGCCACGGTTTTGGCTTTGGGTGTGCAGATCTGATCCAAGGTGGCCCCTTTGATCAAGCGATTGGGCGGACTGTCTGCGTTTTGCTCTTTGGAATAAAGGACCGTGAAGGTAATTCGCCTTTTAATAAGATGACGATAATTCTTCCGCCGGCGAATGCAACTAAGTTAAATGAGGATTCTGTTCTCGATGAATTAATTCAAGCGTTCACCGACCTACGAGGAACCGGGCCTAGTAAAGAGGAAATTCTGATTCTTCGCCAGAAGTTGAATGTCGTAAATGCACGTTCCCTGGAAGTAAGTTCGCTTTTAGAAATCCTGAAGGAAAAAGAGAAGCACTCTTTTATTGCAGTAGCAGATGCGCAAATTTACCGCGATTTTGATATTGAACAGGCACCAGTCTTCGGCGTCACAGCCATGCGAGCACCTGAAGATCAATGGGCACCGCATGTTGCGTCAATTTGCCGCCAATTTATGCCTGTTCTGAAAGAGCTTGAAGGCTATGCCTTGATTCATTCAGCTTCAAATCCGGCCTATAAAGATACCAATATCGACCTATTGAATTCGATCGACGACTGCTATGTCTGCCGCCTTGGCATCAATGAGGATCCGATAGAAAAAGTGAGTGCTCGAATGAGCATCTGGAAAGCCATGGTGGTTCAAGGGCGGTTCTCAGAGGTAGATGAAGAAAGTCGGAAATTTGGACTGACAGAGGAGACAAGAATTGGCTTGCTTGCTCAGTTACTCCAGGGGGCCGGGGACGATAGCAAGACAATTGAAATTGTAGGCCAACTTCTTCCTTATCTTGAGAAGCTTCATGATGTGGCTAGAATTAAGCTGGCCAGGATTGCTCATAACGCAGGTGATGACGATTTGGCGAAGGAGTTTCTCCCAGCAGGGCCAAATGAAGTTAAGGAGCAGACTTGGCTTGAAGAAGCCCTTGATATTTTTACTCAATTTGAAGATAACGCGCAGATTGCCTTGTTCGATAAGCACTTGTCGGAATTATTCCCCAACTCGGAGAGACTCCGTGAGAACCGGGATCGTCGTTTGCTTTGGAACTGTAACAAGGGGAATTCGCGAGGCAATCACCTTTTTACAACCACCGGATTCACCGAAAACCATCTTTTTTTACAAGAGAAGCTATCGGGAAATGAACCCGACTACCAGGCTGTTTTAGAGGCTGCGTCGAATTGGGGAAAAGAGTGGTTAGAGTTCGCTGGCGTCGCTTGCGCAATGCATGCCCAAAGTGTGGGTATGCCGATCGAGGCTGCGAATGTCGCAAGTGAAATTACTGTTTCTGAACTGTATGGCCGCCAAGCCACGCAGATTTTGCTTTGGTCTCTCCGGGCAATGCTTCTGCGGGAGATGGTCCTAGCCGACAGTAACGACTACTATCGACCCCTGGTAAATTCGGTTCTCACCTATCTTGCTCAGAATCCACAGGATAGCGAAATTCGAGCTGGCTTGATGACGTTACTTTCTGTCGAATCATCGGGAACTATGGGGATCCCGTTGGTAGCTCTGGCAATGATGGATTTCGCTGAGGCAGGCGTACAGATTGCAAATACGAAGGTGATTGAGACGGAAGTTTCCTCCGGTACGCAGAATCCTGCCGCTGAAGAATCGATGAGAAATGTAATCACCTGGCTATCCGAGCAGGGTGCGGCAGAGCCAGGGGTAACAGTCGTACCCCGTGAAATATTAGTCGCCGATCCTGACGAAGTCGTACGTCTAATTGAGTCATTAATTGATTACGGCAGCAAGAGTGGAAAGGAAGAGATGGATCTTCCTTTGATGCAGCAGTTTGTTTTGGCGTTATGCGCTATTTGCCCTCACGCTACAACGGAGCGAAACCAAGATATTCGCTTGTTACGACATTTGGCTTGCACGATGGCTGCCGAGGGATATGTACAGCAAGCGCGAAATTTGGCAGAAACCCTGTTGTTGATGGGGCAGATAGATGCGTATCGCAGGCGCCTGGCATGGCAGGCATTTGCTGACATTTATCACCGTTGCCGCAACTACACCCTGGCTCTCGTCGGTATGGCTTGCGCTGGCGCCGTTGACGTATCAGTTGAGAAAGGTGACCTCTGGCATGAGGTCTACACAATGCACCGCGTATTACGAGATTTGACGCTTCTTGAACAAGCTCGTTCACTGCTGCCTTCGATGAAAAGTCTGTTGTCTGATCTCGGCCATGATCCGGAAAGAAATCCCATGTATCTCAATGCTGAGTTGGGTATTGAGGTCATGCTGGAGAAGCGTTTTATCGCAGACGAATTGTTTGAAAGGATCGTGGAGGTTTGCCAAAGAGAGCTAGGTGTTCAGAGCCGGTTATTGCCCTTGGCGATGCTGCTGGGGCAAGCAGTCCTCAAAGCGCAAAGCTTTGGTCAGGCTGTACCGAATCAGGCGCAAGCAATGTGGAATACCGTCTTGGCCAAGCTTGGTCCGGACTTGGTCAGGCTGGTAAAAACGGTCTCGGCTATAAAGCCGAACGCCAGCGATGTTTTGACGATGTTTAAGGGGATGGAGCGTGCTGCATATGCAAAAGATGCAGCGAGCGATTTTGGGATTTTCGAACAGTCGGTTAGAAGGCTTCTGGACTCATCAGAGTCAAATGATTCTGCAGCTAATGTGAACGCCTTTGCCACTGAGCTTCTCGCTGACCACACCGTTAATTCATATGGTGAGCCTCCAGCTATGACGTTGGATTGGGCACGCCAATACGCCGAAAAACTCAATGGCCTTGGCATGGACGTCGCTTTCCTCGCGCTGGACAGCCAAGGGGAACTTGTAGTGACACATGTCGGCGGCGGTGGAATTCGCACGGTCGGACAGGCGAAAGAGGATAAGAGCTTCCGGCATCGCTTCCTCACCTGGCTGCAAGATTATCCAAGACTCTATGGAAAAGCCGATCCGGCCGATGGAAATAACGTGTTCTTCACGAGCATGGAAAAACTCAATGTGAGTTTGCCAAAGAGTGAAAAGCTTGTTCTGGTGGCCGAGCCATTTTTGCAGCAACTGACTGCAAATCTTGTGGTGGTACACCCCGAGGATGGGTCTTTTAGCTATTTCATTGGTACAGAAACCGCCATTGGAACTGTTCCTTCCCTAAGCTGGCTATTCAGTTCAGAGAATACCAAGCGCACGGGAAAAACGGCGTGTAAAGCCTGGATATCTGCTGAAGATAGCGATGGATTTGACCAGTCTCAGCAGATTTCGTACCAGGGCGACGACAGTCACGGAGCGCCGAGTCGCGAGCCTACGCTTGACGTTGCCTTAAGGCGCCTTCGTGGAGTCTTTGAAGACTACGATTTTTCGGTTGATACGGGACGTCGATTGCCGCGAGGAATGGCAGATGCCAGCATCGCGGTCATTACAGCTCACGGAGGGCTGAAAAGAGAAGGGCGTTTCCTGCATAGCATTAGCGATGACGATAAGCTCCTCGAAACGCCATCTTCTCTAGCCGCTGTCTTAGCTAGTGTCGAATTGGTCATCTTGTTTGTCTGCAGTGGCGGTCGCATAGATAAAAATCCGATGGATAACTCTACGACGAGCCTGCCTAAGCAACTTCTGAACAAAGGATGCCGTGCCGTGATCGCCTCACCTTGGCCATTACATGTGATGGTCACTTATAACTGGCTTCCGGCGTTTATGAGGGAGTGGAACGCCGGCGCTACAGTTGTTGAGGCTACGAGGAAGGCCAACGGCGAGGTGGCTAGGAGCCTTGGAGAGGCTCCTCAATACGCACTCGCGATGCGCGTTTACGGTGACGTTTTACTCAAGAAATACGTCAGTAAAAATGTAGCAGCGAAGTAAAGTAGGCTTCGAATTACGAGGCCTTTAAATGATTCCCAGGAAATTCAGCCTGTGGAGTCATTTTTGAATCTACTGCCTTATAGGGAATTATTTGAAAATGGGTCAAGCAAAAGCAAGAAAGAGAGAGGGTTTTCCTGATGCGCTCGTTGATTCTTGGGAGGCGGATGATTGCATCAACTTTGCCGTGGCTTTGGCGAGAATAACGGGGTGGTTATTGCATGTGGATTGGGTGGTGAAATCCCTTCCCCCGCATGACAATGTAACGATGGATAAGCTCGTTCCATTAAGAGTTTATGTGCAGGATAATCGGGAGGGGATATTTGACGTTCGGGGAATTAAGGCATTATCAGAGTTCCAGGACAGCAAAATAGCTAAGCGAGCGAAAGGAGTGCTAAGGGCAGCAAGAACACCAGGCGGTGTTCTTACGCGCTACTATTCTGAAGAAAAACTATCATCGCTTCCGTTGAGAAGCTTTCCTGATGAAGAGAAAATTGCGATTGCGGCCGAGGCGATAAAGGCGAATCCAACATTTCTCGAGCGGATTCCGGTCAGAACGAAGCCATGCCTTCCCGCATATGACGCGGCTCGCTACACGTTCGGTCGTTGTGCTTCTTATGCAGAAGCAATGTGTGAACTGACGGGGTTGCCACCGGTCGCAATCTTGGCGAAGAAGTTCTCCCCGATGTATGAGTCAAGCCCACGCGCTTCTAACGGTTACTTTCATAGCATTGTGCTGCATCCAGACGGCATGGGCGAGGATTCATGGGGTATTGCTCGGGTCGAGGATATCGCGGCTCGCTTTGGTGTCATTGAGTTTGAGCTTAGCCAGTCTGTTTATCAGGACGTCGTTCAAAATCACCGTAAAGAATCTGGTGATATCTACGAGGAGGAGCTTTCTGCCGCACGAGATTTAATCTCGAAATATCGGAATATCGCGTATGTGAATTTCGGTGCAGATTAGGGTGAATGTGGAGTCAAATCAATCTCTAAATGTTGATTTTCATTGTTTCTTGACCCAGGGTCACTCTTCATCATCTCATTCTGGCCTTACAGCTAAAAAATCAAACTGGGTCAATTGCTCTCGAAAATCAACATGACTCTAGCTTTTTTATTCGCAAAATTGCCGAATTCGACGCAATTTCTCTTCTGCAGCTAGCGCTCTGTCGCGATACTCGCCGGCATGCTTTAGAAGGCGATAGACCTCCAACCAATACGCGCCATCAAGATCTCCTCCCTCTAATTGCAGGCGATGCAACTTCTTGAGAGCTGTGGTCAAGTCGATTTTTTCATCCATGGTTTTCTCTCTTGCATTGCTATAATCAATGCGTAGCTGCTATTCAAAGAATGCCAGAACTTGGATCTTTGTTTGCTCAGTGATAGCGGGTTGCGCTTCATAGGTTTTCACCGCGACGCCTCTGGCGTCAAAGTGCGCATAATAAGGAACGCCAGCTGGTGCAGCTTCATATTTTCCAAGCCCCAAAACCTCCGGAAAACGCAACTCGCTAGAGCCGCTCTCATGCTGAACTCGCTCGACCATATATACCTTGCATCGGGAGCCAAGATCACCTACTGCGTATTGGATGAGGCGCTCCACCGAAGAAATAATAGCCATAGAAAAAGGTTTCATGCACTTCTCAGCTTCGTTATTAGCAGCGACGATGAAGCAAGGCTCAGTCTCTGACGCCATTACCCAATCCCACATTTTGAATGATTTAACCCAATGCTTGCGTGCATCTCGCAATTCGGATGAGGGATCTGTAATCAACATAGATTTCGAAATACTGAGGTTTTTTGAAGTTGAACAAATAGTGGCTCGCAAAATTGCGAAGACCGCGACGTCCTATTAGCGTGGATCCCAGCCGAATTTGAAGCTGCGCACTTCGTAGCGTGTGATGCGTGGCGTGCATCCGCTCAATTTGCAATCGACGAAGTCAAATTCGACATCAACATCTGCGGTAAATTTAAGCGACGAGTTTTCTTTTGAGGCAGTATAAATTTGTGCCTGATGTACTTTCGGATCAACTGGCACATTCAGATGTAATTTCGGCACTTCATAGCTGACATTACAGTTTTGGAATGCCCAGGAGTCTTTCGGAGAATTTGATACAAGAGGACCGTAACTACCCGTTGAGCGCGATTTCCCGTTTCCTTTGAGCCGCTTGTTGGCGGGCAAATTGACAAATACGTCGAAGACCGATAAGCCATCTCGCCCCGGAGCGATCGGTGCTGTAAGGGCCTCTATCTTTTCCCGGGTCCAGTAGCGGGTAGTTGGAAATGCCCGAATTGCCTCTTGATTGCGGGCCGCTGCCATGGCTGCAACATCGCCCAAAATCGTCTTCGGGTTCATCTTGGCGTTTGTCCGTGCTATTTGCTCTAGGGCTAAGTCGCGGTAGCACATAGTCGCGAATTGCAAACGCTCAGCTAAATTGGAATTTAGAAGGAGAGCACTGATAAATACTTGATTCAACTCCTGTGAGTCGATTTGGTCTATACGAACAAGTCCTAGATCAGCAATCGGGAGTTGGCTCGTGTTCCGCTGTGTAGATGAGCAAGCCACTAGGCCTACAGAAACCGCGGTAGTTAAAAAAATTTTCCTCATTCTTACACAAGCATCATTTATCAACAAGATGCTAATCATAGTATGTAGAACTATAGTATGCAACGGGCGGACACTTTGCGCATGCCCGTCGCACCCCAAAACAGCCCGCTAGTAATTAAATTTGCGCACAATGTGCGCAAATTTCGTCTAGCTCGCGGCGTCTCGCAAGAGGCATTGGCGGAGGCAGCAGGATTGCACCGTACTTACATAGGCATGATTGAAAGGGCGGAAAAAAACATTACGCTCTACAACATAGAGCGAATCGCCATTGCACTGGATGTAGCTCCGGCGACATTGCTCAGTTAGCCCATATTTTCTCCGCTGCGTGCCTAGATCTGGGAGGCGAATTGATATGCGGAGGCGTATCCTTGATCTTGGTTGTCTTCTTGGTTAGGACTGAACTTTTTTCCCGTACAATCAATCGGTGCCGCTTATCAGGCATGTGTATCTACATTAGTTCTGATCGCGATATACGAACTGTTAGGGTAGGGGATTGACCGCCCCTTCTCATCTGATGTTGAGTGTGCTCGTTATCGTCATCGCAGCAGTGAAAAAGACCTTAGGGCATCACACTTAGCTCGGCTTAGGCCGGAGCCTATCAACTTTCCTCGTCTGACTCTTGTAACACAACCGCATCGAATTCCCATCAATGAGAGTGCCTGCGTGCCTAGGCGGCAATTCGGCGATCAGAAGTCAACTTTGGGCTGGCAGCCCCATATCTTCATCTTTACAAGTCCCACCGTGAGCGCATGCCTTAGCCATCGATATCCGGGGCCTAGGGAATAATGTACTGTATTACGTTACCCATCTCAGTACGTACCAGTACACATAAAAACTCGGGGCAACCTTACGGGTATAACCGTCGATAAGACTTCTTATCGACGGCTACATTTTCCGTGCACTGTGCCAGTCAATTTATTTCGGTACAGCTTCCCATAACAAGAGATGCGTTTCCCTCGTCAAGTAATTGGGCCTGAGGCCTCAATATCAACTGAAATAAAGATTTCTGGCTTCGTCGTCATAGGTAAATGGCCCGTAACGGTCGGAGACGATTCAATAACTTTTACATGATTAAAATTGTTCCTAGATCTAAAAGAGCTGGGATATGAAGGGTCGTACGACCGCGTGGCCGCTTTTGCAAGGCAGTGGAAAGTGGGTCAACTCGAGAGGGCAATTTTGTGAGTAAATCAACAGTGTTCGGCTCAAAAACACTACCGAGAGCCCTTTCAATTGATAATGGTTCTTGTTATTATCTGCGGCGTAAGTGATATTCAAGATTGCGACGTACTTATCCCGCGTCTGTAGTGCTATTCGCCACCCGTCGTAACAATGCAGTTAAGAAACATCCCGCCAAACAGACAGCCATAGCCTCGATCCTATGCCGCGATCGACGGTCGTTAGCCATCCAAACAGTTAGAACACGCTCTGTGCCGCTGCTATCCCGCCGCCGAGGATAGTTAGTTGAGGACGCGCCTCGTCGCTTCACTTGGACTGCTTCCGGAAAGACGAAGGAGCGCACGGGACACACGTGTATTTGTAAAGGAGAAGCGCTATGTCTGAGCATACCGATCCTATCGAGTTGCGGCTGCAGTTTATCGCTGGACGTGCGCAGTTGCGCGATGCGGCTGCACGCATTCTCGGATGTCGCCAGCGTGCGGAGGACGTGGTGCAGGACGCTTGGTTCAAAATTGCCGAGTTGCCTGAGGCTTTCTCCGTTCGCCATCCGAAAGCCTTCCTGTCCCAGATCGTACGCAATCTGGCGATCGATCGTCAGCGCCGCATGACGATTGAGTCCTTTATGTTCGCCGAGGAAGAGGAGGGTACCGGTGTCATCTGCCCCCAGGCAACGCCCGAGGACGCAAGCATTTCAAGGCAGGCCCTTGGGAACGTTGTCCGCGCCTTATCAACCCTGCCGGAGCGCACCCTGCGAGCCTTCGAACTGCACCGCCTGGATGGTTATACCCAACGTGAAGTGGCTGAGTACCTCGGCGTCTCCGCCACGCTCGTCAACTTCATGATCCGCGACGCGACACATTGCTGTCTCAAGCAAGTGATCTGAAACGCCAGGTTATCCGTGCCCGTACACCTCCAAGAAACTATAAATTTATGCCGTCGCTATTCGTCTCAATAAACAAGAGTGATTCGTATTTGCAGACCGCAATATGAATATTCCACAAACCTGGTGAACAGTTTCAGCACGTTCACCGCGAATTAGGAAAGATGAGGCGAACGATGGGCTTTGATCGCGAAGACGGCGTATTTCGTGTACTGGTCAACGAGGAAGAGCAGTATTCCCTGTGGCCCGACTACAAGAGCACCCCCGGCGGCTGGCGTGATACTGGCGTCAGCGGCAGCAAGCAGACCTGCCTGCAACATATTGAAACGGTGTGGACCGATATGCGTCCGCGCAGCCTGCGCGAATTCATGCAAGGCCAGGGCCAGGCATGATCACGCTGTTCTGCCTGCCTTGCGCCGGTGGCAGTGCCAGCATGTACTTCCCCTGGCAGTCTGCGTTGCAAGGCGTGGCACGGCTGCAGGCCGTCGAGCTGCCCGGCCGTGGCCGCCGCATCCGCGAGCCGCTGCTGCAAGACTATGCCGTGCTGCTCGGCCAGTTGGCTGATGAGCTGGCCAATGCTGCTGCACCCTCCTGTGGTTATGTGTTGTTCGGTCACAGCATGGGCGGCCTGCTGGCGCAAGGACTGGCGCGGGTGCTGCCGCAGCGCGGCTGGCCGGCGCCGCTGGCCCTGATGGTGTCGGCCTGCGCCGCGCCGCTGGCGCGGGAGTGGATCGAGCCCGACGACTCCGATGCGGCCCTCCTCAGTGCCATGCGTCGCCAGGGCGGTACCCGCGATGAAGTCTTCGACTGCCCTGAGCTGCTGGAACTGGCGCTGCCGGTACTGCGCGCCGATTATCG
>Ga0207695_10006979_pt1 | contig 14498 bp, 10 predicted proteins | sample KBSC54metaG_FD_184354 | JGI IMG/M metagenome (GOLD analysis project Ga0207695, IMG submission 184354) | Corn rhizosphere microbial communities from Kellogg Biological Station, Michigan, USA - KBS C5-4 metaG (SPAdes) (version 2) | ecosystem: Host-associated > Plants > Roots > Rhizosphere > Soil... | reverse complement strand
TTTTGATCAATGACTAAATATGCTAACGTATAGCGGTTTTAAAAAAGAAGTTACAAAGCATGGTGAAACAACGTACTCTCAATCGTGTGGTAAAAGCGAGTGGAATAGGTCTTCATAGCGGTCAAAAAGTGATGATCAATTTCATTCCACATACCGCGGATGGAGGTATTGTATTTCGTCGTATCGATTTAGACCCGCCCGTTGAAATCCATGCAAATGCATTGCTGATTCAAGAAGCTTTCATGTGCTCCAATTTAGTGATTGGAGATATAAAAGTTGGAACGATTGAGCATGTGATGAGCGCAATTGCAGGTTTAGGAATTGATAACCTTATTGTTGAGGTATCTGCGTCCGAAGTTCCGATTATGGATGGAAGCGCCGGCCCATTTATTTACCTATTAATGCAGGGTGGATTGCGTGAGCTGGATGCGCCGAAAAAATTTATAAGAATATTAAAACCAGTTGAAGCACTAATAGATGATAAAAAAGCAATTTTTAGCCCGCATAATGGTTTTCAGTTAAATTTTACGATTGATTTTGATCATCCGGCATTTGCTAAAGAATATCAATCTGCCACTATCGACTTTTCTACTGAAACTTTTGTATATGAAGTCAGTGAAGCTCGTACTTTTGGTTTTATGAAAGATCTAGATTACCTCAAAGCAAATAACTTAGCTTTAGGTGCAAGTTTAGATAATGCCATTGGTGTAGATGATACAGGTGTTGTGAACGAAGAAGGCTTACGTTTCGCTGACGAATTTGTGAGACATAAGATTTTGGATGCAGTAGGTGATTTGTATTTACTTGGTCATCAAATTATTGCCAAGTTTGATGGCTATAAATCGGGACATGCTTTAAATAATCAGTTGTTACGCAATGTTCAAAGTGATCCGAGTAATTATGAAATTGTAACATTTAATGACGAGAATGAATGTCCAATTCCATATGTCAGTGTGACATAAGTCATTGTCTTTACTTGGCTACGTTATATTGTAACGTTTCAAAGTGTGATTATTGTCACATAATAAGAACGATTCTAATTAAGAAATAGAAAGCTCATCATTTTTTATTGCTTGCCAAACGTAGTAAAGCTTGGCTAAGCTTAGGGTCGCTCACAAAGTCGGCTGCACTACGTAACATTTCTTGTGTTTCCGGGGGGATGGGTTTAGATGGCTCAGATGAGGGTATATTGGGAGTGTTTTTATTTCTCAATCGAACCTGAATTCTTTGTAAGTCTTTTAACCCTTCAAGTTGAGATAATTTAGATACATATTGGTTCTGTAAATAACTGAGTTGACTAATCATCGCCTGATTTTCACCAGTAATGATTAAAGAACCATTTTGATAACACACGACCTGCCATTGTTCCGGTTGGGGCAATAAGGGTTGGATTATTTTCGTAAGTCTTTGCCATTGCGCGACTTGCGTTGTTAGAAACGTAAGGTTTCCTGTTTTTATGTGTTTTCCGGTTTGTTGAAAAACGTTATCGGGTTTAGACATGGGTCATTCTCGGATAGATTCTTGTCTTCATCTTAAGCGTTCATTTCGATTGATATCAAGGAAGAGATCATAAGGAACTTGAGTAAGAACAGTTTCAAGAGGTTTTTATGCACACGCGTCGTATTTTATTAGCGTTTTCACTTGCCGCTTCGGCAGCATCAGTTGCTTTTGCAGATTATCAAACAATTAACCAATCTACTGATTCAGATCGATTGGAACAACTATCAAAAACATTATCTCAAGGTTCATACACCCATCCTGATGATTTAGATCTTCCGGCGAGTGCGAAAGTTTCAGTGACCTTACGCCAAAAAACGGTTGAGCTCAACAATGAATCGCTCGCAAAAAAATATGGCAATACGAGTGCAAAGAATTCTTTTAATGCCTCTTCTTCAAATGCTTACTCTTGGTTAGTTTCGCATCCTCTTCCTGATACTGTACGAGTTTCTTCGAACTTCGGTGGTCGTACAATGAGCGGTCGTGCCGAACATCATGGTGGTTTAGATATGGCTGCTCCGAGTGGCACGCCAATCTATGCAACAGGCCCAGGTATTGTAACGAAATCTGGCTGGGGCACTGGCTATGGTCAATATGTTGAAATTAACCATGGTAATGGTTACTTAACACGCTATGCTCATGCTTCGCGCTTAATGGTACGTGTAGGCGACCAAGTATCTGCAGGTGAACATATTGCCAATGTAGGCTGTACTGGTCGCTGTACTGGCCCACATTTGCACTACGAAGTAGTAAAAGATGGTCAACGTAAGAATCCAACGACTTACTTGGCAATGCTTCCTTAAAAGCATAGTTAAAAAGTTAAGGTTATTAAATTTATGAATCTGAAATTAGCCTAAACCTTTTTTAACGTAAAGATTGTATAAAAAAACGCCATTATTGGCGTTTTTTTGTTATTTTGTTTAATGCTCGGTCAATGACTATTCATTCAGAAAATAATAGGCCCCCCTCACATTCACCCGTGGCAATAACTAGAGAGGGGTAAAACGTGGTAAAAATACAAAGTAGATTAAAGAACAAGGAACAGGTGAATTATGGCGTTTTACGGTGACTCCGATGCACAAGAAACCCAAGAGTGGCAAGATGCATTCGATTCAGTTTTACAACATATGGGAACTGAGCGCGCAGCATTCTTATTGGAAAAACTTTACCAACAAGCAATTGCTAAGCATGTTCCAATTCAACGTCTCAATACACCTTACTTAAATACAATTTCTGTTGAAGAACAACCTGCAATGCCAGGCGACCAAGATATGGAACGCCGTATTCGTGCATTGATTCGTTGGAATGCCTTAGCAATGGTACTTCGTGCGAATAAAACAGGTGATGATTTAGGTGGACACTTGGCGAGCTTCGCATCAAGTGCAACATTATATGACGTAGGTTTTAACCATTTCTTCCGCGCAAACAGCGATAACTTTGGCGGAGATATGATTTATTACCAAGGACACTGTGCTCCTGGTATTTATGCACGTTCATTCCTTGAAGGACGTTTAACTGAAGAACAGTTAAGTAATTTCCGCCGTGAAGTTGGCGGTAACGGTTTACCAAGCTATCCACATCCATATTTAATGCCGGACTATTGGCAATTCCCAACTGTATCAATGGGTCTTGGTCCAATCATGTCGATTTATCAAGCGCACATTCAAAAATATTTGATGAACCGTGGCTTGATCAAAGAAGAAAATCGTAAAGTCTGGGCTTATCTTGGCGATGGTGAGATGGATGAGCCAGAAAGTACTGGTGCAATTTCACTTGCTGGTCGTGAAAAACTTGATAACTTGATTTGGGTTGTTAACTGTAACTTACAGCGTCTAGATGGTCCTGTACGTGGTAACGGTAAAATCATTCAAGAATTAGAATCTTTATTCCGTGGTGCGGGCTGGCGTGTCATTAAAGTGGTATGGGGTCGTCATTGGGATCCGCTACTTGCAAAAGACAACACAGGCGCTTTAAAAGCGGTAATGGAAGAAACTGTTGATGGTGAATACCAACGCTATCAAGTGAAAGGTGGTGCATATACACGTGAGAAATTCTTTGGCAAGTACCCAGAAGCTGCGGAACTTGTAAAAGATTTAAGCGATGAAGACATCGATAATCTCAATCGTGGTGGCCATGACCCTTACAAAGTTTTTGCAGCCTATGCAGAAGCAATGAAAGCCAAAGGTCAACCAACAGTTATTCTTGCGAAAACTGTTAAAGGTTACGGTTTGTCTGAAGAAATTGAAGCGGTGAACAAAACTCACCAAATCAAAAAAATGCAGATCGACTCTTTAAAATATGTACGTGACCGTTTTAACCTACCATTTACAGATGATAAGTTAGAAGAGCTTCCATTCTATCGTCCGAGTGAAAACTCTCCAGAAATGAAGTACATGAAAGCGCGTCGTGAAGCGTTAGGTGGTTACCTACCTGCACGTCGTCGTGAGAGTGAAATTTTAGCGATTCCTGAATTATCTGTATTTGATGCAGTATTAAACGGTTCAGGTGGTAAAGAGCAATCTACTACGATGGTGATGGTTCGTTTAATTGCTGCTTTACTTAAAGAAAAAGCAATTAAAGACCGCGTAGTGCCAATCGTTCCAGATGAAGCACGTACATTTGGTTTAGAAGGTATGTTCCGTCAGCTTGGTATTTATGCTGCTCACGGTCAAAAATATACCCCAGAAGACCAAGAACAGTTAATGCATTACCGTGAAGCAAGTGACGGTCACATGCTTCAAGAAGGGATTAACGAAGCTGGTGCGATGAGCGCATGGGCTGCGTTAGCAACAAGTTATTCAACGAATAACTTGCCAATGATTCCAATGTACATGTACTACTCAATGTTTGGTTTCCAACGTATTGGTGACATTGCATGGGCTGCGGGTGATGCACAAGCTCAAGGTTTCTTGTTAGGTGCAACTGCTGGTCGTACCACATTGAACGGTGAAGGTTTACAGCACCAAGATGGTCATTCACATATCTTGGCAAACACGATTCCTAACTGTGTATCTTATGATCCATGTTTTGGTTACGAATTAGCTGTAATCGTACATGACGGTTTACAACGTATGTATGTGAACCAAGAGCGTGTGTTCTATTACCTCACTGTAATGAACGAAAACTACGAGCATCCTGCAATGCCTGAAGGCGCTGAGGAAGGCATTAAACGTGGTATGTACTTGTTCGAAAAAGATGAAAAAGCAACTGTTCAGTTACTTGGTTCAGGTGTAATTCTTCGTGAAGTGATCAAAGCTGCGAAAATCTTACGTGATGAATACCAAATCCATTCAAACGTTTGGAGTGTAACAAGCTTCAATGAGTTGTCGCGTGATGGTATGGCATGTGAAGAATACAACCGCTTACACCCACTTACTGAAGAAGTGAAAGAATCTTGGGTATCTAAACAGTTACGTGGTACAGAAGGTATTGTTGTTTCAGCAACAGACCATATGCGTGCGTATAGCGAACAAATCCGTGCTTATCTTCCAGATGGCCGTCCATTTGTTGCGTTGGGTACAGATGGTTATGGTCGCTCAGATACACGTGCTAACTTACGTAGTTTCTTTGGTGTTGATGCTGCACATATCGTTGTTGCTACTTTGAAAAAATTAGCTGACGAAGGTGAAGTAGATGCACGTTTAGTTAAAGATGCAATTTCTAACTTTGAGTTAGACACTGACCGTCCAGTGGCATGGGCTCCACAAGCACATCCAGAAGTTCAGGCAGTTGCTGAATACAATGAAGCGCAAACTGGTGAGGGGAACTAAGCATGCAAATTAAGACCCCTGATATTGGTGTAGATAAAGCAGTTGTTGCTGAAATTTTGGTAAAAGTTGGTGACAGCATTGCTGAAAATGACAGCCTTGTTTTACTTGAGTCAGATAAAGCATCTGTTGAAGTGCCTAGCACTTCAGCAGGTGTGGTAAAAAGTATCTTAATCAAGGAAGGCGATAGCGTAACTGAAGGTACGGTATTGTTTGAACTTGAAGCTGAAGGTGCTGCACCTGTAGCTCAAACAGAAGAAGTTGCAAAACCTGCTCCAGCAGCTGAACAAACAGCAGCACCGGCAGCGGTACAACAGACTTCAACTGCTGCACAACCAGCAGCGGCAACTACTAGCCAAGTGGTTGAAGTTCAAGTTCCTGATATTGGTGTTGAAAAAGCACTCGTTGGTGAAATTTTAGTAAAAGTTGGTGAGCAAATCGATGTTGAGCAAAGCATCGTTGTTGTTGAATCTGACAAAGCAACTGTAGAAGTACCAAGCAGTGTTGCGGGTACCGTAGAAAGCATTCAAGTTAAGGAAGGCGATACAGTTAAAGAAGGTGTTGTGCTCATTAAAGTGAAAACAACGTCTGCATCAAGTGCGCCAGCTGAAGCTCCTGCTTCTACAGCAGCTCCAGCGGCAGCGCCTGCAGCAGTTCAACAAGAAACTGTAGCTGCGGCTGCTACTCAATCTGGACCAGTTGATATTAACGTTCCTGATTTGGGCGTAGATAAAGCAGTTGTTGCTGAAATCTTGGTTCAGGTTGGCGATAAAGTTGATGTAGACCAAAGCCTTGTTGTGGTTGAGTCAGATAAAGCGACTGTTGAAGTTCCAAGTACTGTTGCGGGCGTTGTGAAAGCGATTCACTTGCAAGCAGGCCAACAAGTTTCACAAGGTATATTGCTTGCAACAATTGAAGCTGAAGGCCAAGCACCTGCTGCGGCACCAGCGGCAAAAGCAGAAGTAGCTCCAGCTCCACAGGCAGCAGCACCTAAAGCGGCAGCTCCTGCTCCGACTCAGACTGTATCTGCTCCAGCGTCTGGCAGTGACAAGTTAACTAAAGAGCAAGAAGCCGAAAACGCTAAAGTATATGCAGGTCCTGCTGTACGTAAGCTTGCTCGTGAACTTGGTGTGATTTTGTCACAAGTTAAAACTTCTGGTGAGCATGGCCGTGTTGTTAAAGAAGATATCTTTGCTTATGTGAAGACTCGTTTAACTGCGCCACAAGCTGCACCAGTTGCTGCGGCTGCACCAGCGGTTTCGGGTTTGCCAAAGCTTCCTGACTTCACTGCGTTTGGTGGCGTTGAAGAAAAAGTACTGACGCGTTTGCAGCAAGTATCAATTCCGCAATTGTCGTTGAACAACTTTATTCCGCAAGTCACCCAGTTTGATTTGGCTGACATTACTGAGTTAGAAGATTGGCGTAATGAGCTAAAAGGCAACTTCAAAAAAGAAGGTATCAGCCTGACGATTATGGCATTCATTATCAAAGCAGTTGCGTATTTGTTAAAAGAAGAGCGTGAGTTCGCAGGTCATCTATCTGATGACGGTAAATCAGTGCTCTTGCGCAATGAAATCCATATGGGAATTGCGGTAGCAACACCTGATGGTTTAACTGTGCCAGTACTTCGTAACCCAGACCAAAAATCAATTAAGCAAATCGCAGTTGAATTGGGTGTGTTAGGTCAAAAAGCACGTGATAAGAAATTAACACCGAAAGATTTACAAGGTGCGAATTTCACCATTTCAAGCTTAGGCGCAATTGGTGGTACAGCATTTACACCACTTGTAAACTGGCCACAAGTTGCGATTTTGGGTATTTCACCTGCAACGATGCAACCGGTTTGGAATGGTAAAGACTTTGATCCACGCTTAATGTTGCCGTTGTCGTTGTCTTATGACCACCGTGTAATTAATGGTGCAGATGCCGCTCGCTTTACCAATAAACTTACGAAACTTCTTAAAGATATTCGTACTTTATTAATCTAATATTCTGAAATGAATCATTAAAACCTCGCTTCGGCGGGGTTTTATTTTGGTATTTAATTTAATTGATTTTAGGTTAATCTAAAGATGAAGAAGGAGTGATCGAGAGAGGAAAAATTTCTCGTTTTAGGTGAAGGAGAAATAATAGATGGCGGGTTTTTTAAAAATCATGTTACCGATTCTGTTGGTTGTATTTTTATTGATGGGATTATGGGTCAGTTTTTTGCACTTTCCTTGGGAGTGGATGACCTACGTTGCAATCGGTTTGGAAGTATTTGTGGCAACGCTTATTTTGCCATTTGAATTTCAATCACAACATATAGCTGGTATTAACAATTTTGGTTTTATTAACTTAAGTATCTGTTTAGCTTTACTATTAGGCTTGGGGCGTCTGTTAGTATGGGCATGGATAAAATTTTTTGTTTGAAAAATAGAACTGCTCGAATATAATGAGCACATACTTCATTGGGGAGTAGCCGCTATTCATTTCTGAATGAATAGGTGATGATCAACATAATTGTTCAACAGAACATGGTCATCATAGCTTAAACGTCTCATCGTTTCCGAGTTGGCAAGACCTTTGATTTACCACTCTGCAGATATTTGGCTAGCAGGAGCGGTAGGTCATGGGCATTTATGCTAGCCAGAGAAACGACATGCAAGAATTTCTGATTTCTACCTCGATTGTTGCCCTAGCTGAAATGGGCGATAAAACTCAATTGTTGGCCCTTTTACTGTCTGCACGTTTCCGTAAGCCAATCCCTATTCTTATTGCGATTCTTTTAGCCACTTTAATTAACCATGGTATCTCTGCTGTGCTTGGACAGTGGATTACGACCGTCTTGAGTCCTGAAATCTTAGTTTGGGTACTTGCGGGTGGTTTCATTGGTATGGCCTTCTGGATGCTTATTCCAGATAAGCTAGATGATGAAACAGATAGCATTAACAGATGGCAAAAATTTGGTGTTTTTGGTGCAACCTTTATCCTGTTTTTCTTAGCAGAAATTGGTGACAAAACTCAGATTGCGACAGTGGCTTTAGCTGCACGTTATGACAGCATTTTCTGGGTAATGCTAGGCACAACCTTAGGTATGATGATTGCCAATGCACCAGCTGTATTTATTGGTAATAAATTAGCTGAACGTTTATCTATCTCTCTCATTCATAAAATTGGTGCTGCAATTTTCTTAATTGTAGGTATCTCTACTTTAGTGCAGCATTATTTCTTCTAAAGCATTTAACGTTGCCATAAAAACGCACTCAATTCGAGTGCGTTTTTTTGTAGGTCATTTTAGTAGTTAAATTTCACTGTAAAGTTAATTTGGCGTGGGTTGCCGAGCGTCACCAAATTCTCGTTCAGCGCACCTGCATAGTAATCTTTATCAAATAAATTACGAATAGCAAGTTGGGCACCCCAATGTCCTGCATCGTAGCCAGCTTCAGTGTCAAAGACTGTATAGCCTGGAATGTGAACATCTAAGCCATCGACAGTTTTATATGTTTCACCACGAAATCCACCACCAACATACCAACCAAGTTTTGATGTAGGGTCAAATTTATAGCGCGCTGACAAACTATAAGCATGCTCAGGAATATTATCGAGTGCTTTTCCTACATTGCTTGAGTTTGCATCTTTACTAATTTCAGCATCAATGGTGTAGGTGTATGCAGCTGTTAATTTTAAACCTTCTAAAATTTCTGCGCTGAGCTCAGTTTCAATACCACGTGTTAACTGTTCGCCACGTTGTACTTTTTCATTTGGATTTACTAAATCATTAACTACAACATTCTGACGTTTTAAATCATACCAAGCGATAGCACCTTGAAGTCGTTGATCAAGGCTTTGTAATTTCATTCCGACTTCAACCTGTTTTCCTTCTTCAGGTTTGAATGGATTGCTATTTACATCAGTACCAGTGTTAGGTGTAAATGAAGTGGCATAGCTGACATAAGGGGCAACAATGTCATTAAGGGTATACATGACAGAAGCGCTACCCGTAAATGCATTGTCTGATTGTTTACTTGCACTACTTGTAACTAAGCTTGTGCTTTGGGTTTGTGCCCAGTCTTGGCGTCCTGACAAGCTTAAAAGCCATTGCTCATTGAGTTGAATACGGTCACGAATATATAAACCTGCGTATTTTAAGCGGTTAATATCGTGGTTGCTGACAGGGTTGGAACAGGTAACAGTTTGCCCATATACAGGAGCATATATGTTTAAATCACCTACATTACAGCGGTTATTTGTGTAATCACTTTTTTCTTGGAAAGCATCTACACCTATATTGAAATCATGTTGCATACCATATAAATCAAACTGTTTATTTAAACGGTTATCGATGGCAAAACTTAAGTTATCAATAATTTGGTGGCGGCTGTTATTTTTGCGGCTTATGGTGGTGTAGTTTTTATCTGCCCAAAAGTTACTACCTGTACGAGCAAAAACCGCTTTACCATCCATTTCGGTTTTTTGCACGGCAAAATTCTGGTTAAAGTTCCAGCCATTGTCAAAGGCATGTTTAAACGTATAACCAGTGCGGTAAACATCTGCTTCATATTTACCAAAATTAGGGTCGCCAATATATAAGCTTCGGTCTATAGCACCGTTAGGATTGTCTTTTAAAGTGCCAATAACAGGTAAACCTTGCTGACGAATATATTCGCGATGTTGATAACTTGCGATTACGGAGAGATCAGTTTTATTACCTAAGTCGAAGTTGTAAGAAGGGGAGATATAGTAATTTTTAAAATACACATAATCTGTCGGGTCATCTTGGTCAGAGATACGACCATTTAAACGGAAAGCACCTTTCTCACTATTATTAGGGCTATAGTTTAGATCGAATGTACCTTCTTTTAAGTTATAGCGGCCATAAGTCATGCTAGCACGCGCAAAGTTTTCTGCTTCAGGTCGTTTAGTGACTAAATTCACCATACCACCTGGTGCAACCAACCCGAAATTAATAGAGGCAGGGCCTTTTAAAACTTGGACCTGATCCATGCCTGATAGTTCAGCTGCCACAGATGGCGTTGGAGAACTTTGACCGATTCTTAAACCATCTACGTAAACTGAATCGGAAGATGTTTGTCCTCGAATGACAAAATCGTCCCAACCACGACGACCAAGTTTTCCAGCTTCAACACCTGCAACACCTTCAAGTGCTTCTGCAAGTGTCTTTGCTTGTTTTTGGTCGAGCTGTTCGCGGGTCACTACTGAAACCGATTGAGCCGTTTTAAACAAGGGTGCATCAGATTTTAAGGCAGAGGTTGCTTTTGTTGCGACATAGGCAGAGCTGGGTTCTTTTTGCGCCTGAATAGAAATTGTGGGTAGCACACTGGTCGAATTCTGTTGTTCTGCTGTTTCATCAGCATGACTTGCTGTCATTAAGCTAAAAATAGCAACTGCTAATAATGTTTTAGAGCTTGAAAAATAAGGTGCTTGGTTCATGGGAGGTCTAGACAGCGCAAAAGACAAAAAATGATAATGAGAATTATTTTAATTTATTGCAGGTGAATTTTAAATAACATTATGATTCATTTATAAAATAAAAAAAGCAAAAACTATTTTAAAATATTATGAGAAAAATAAAGCAATTCATTGCAAGAGTTATCGAATCCCTTTATTTTAGTATGGATATAAAAATATCTAATATTTAAAGTTTTTTTGGGGAATTGTATGGGGTTTGAAAAAACAACATCGCAGATATTATTTGATAATGGCGTACATAAATGTATTAGTTTTACCAGTTTGGTCAAAGGGGAAGGTATTCAAGCCAATCAATTTTTAATTATTGATCATGAGCGTGCTGCTGTAATTGATCCAGGTGGCGATTTGACCTATGTTCCATTAACGATGGAATTAAATAAATATACACGTTTGAAAAATCTGGACTATGTGATGGCTTCGCATCAGGATCCAGACATTATTACCTCAATGCCACGCTGGTTGGTCTATACCGATGCTAAAGTTGTGGCGTCAAAATTATGGGCACGTTTTCTACCGCACCTAAATTCCTCATTTATGAGTGAGCGTATGAAAGGGAATTGGGGAGACCGACTTATTGAATTACCTGACCGCGGCCAAGTGATTCAATTGGGGGAATCAAAGTTAGTTGTAGTTCCTGCACATTTTCTACATTCGGTCGGTAATTTTCAGTTTTATGATCCAGTTGCCAAAATCTTATTTTCTGGAGATATGGGTGCTTCGATTGTTGAGGATGCCAATCAACCTTTGACAGATTTCGATACGCATGTTTCGAAAATGAAAGCTTTTCACCAACGCTATATGTGTTCCAATAAGGTTATCCGTTTATGGGTAAACATGGTCCGCCAGATGGATATTGAAATGATTGTTCCACAGCATGGCAGTCCATTTATTGGCAAAGAAATGATTAATCAGTTTTTGGACTGGATTGAGGTTTTACCTTGTGGTGCCGACTTGATGACAGAACAAGTTTTTAGTTGTCCTGCCTAAATATGATGTCTAATGATCAACCCAGATAAAATTCTGGGTTGCAAAAACATCGATTAAAAAATAACGTTAAAACGATAATAAATGGGAATTATTTAGAGCAGCTCTACATCTATTGCTGAAAAAGGCAAAGATAATATGAAAATTGCATTGAAATTTGTTTATAATAGCTCACGGAATTTACCAGTGAGATTGTTATGCTGACCATCGTTCAAGAAGCGCTAACCTTCGATGATGTCTTATTACTTCCTGCCTACTCTACTGTTCTCCCAAAAGATGTCTCTTTAAAGACACGTTTAACTCGCGGCATTCATTTAAATATCCCATTAGTTTCAGCTGCAATGGATACAGTGACTGAGTCACGTATGGCGATTGCGATGTCACAAAATGGTGGTATCGGGATTTTGCACAAAAACATGGATATTGCTGCTCAAGCTGCAGAAGTACGCCGTGTAAAGAAATTCGAAGCGGGTATGGTGAAAGACCCTATCACTGTAACGCCTGAAACTACAGTACGTGAACTGATTGCAATTACCACTGCTAATAATATTAGCGGTGTACCTGTTGTTAAAGACGGCAAGGTTGTTGGTATTGTGACAGGCCGTGATACGCGTTTTGAAACTAATTTAGAACAACCTGTTAGCAACATCATGACAGGCCAAGATCGTTTAGTCACTGTACGTGAAGGCGAGTCTAAAGAAAATATTCAAGCATTATTGCAAAAACACCGTATTGAAAAAGTCTTGGTCGTTGGCGAGAGCAACGAACTTAAAGGCTTAATTACAGTGACTGACTTCCGCAAAGCTGAAAGCTATCCAAACAGTTGTAAAGATGATCTTGGTCGCTTACGTGTTGGTGCTGCGGTAGGTACAGGTGCTGATACACCAAGTCGTGTGGAAGCATTGGTTGAAGCTGGTGTTGACGTCATTGTTGTTGATACAGCACACGGTCACTCAGCTGGTGTAATTGAACGTGTACGTTGGGTGAAACAAAACTTCCCTCAAGTACAAGTGATTGGTGGAAACATCGCAACTGGTGATGCTGCATTAGCATTATTAGATGCTGGTGCAGATGCTGTAAAAGTAGGTATTGGTCCTGGTTCTATCTGTACAACACGTATTGTGGCAGGTATTGGTATGCCACAAATTTCTGCGATTGACAGCGTTGCTAGCGCACTAAAAGATCAAATTCCTTTAATTGCAGATGGCGGTATCCGCTTCTCTGGTGATATGGCAAAAGCGATCGGTGCGGGTGCAAGCACGATCATGGTTGGTTCACTACTTGCAGGTACTGAAGAAGCACCTGGCGAAGTGGAGTTTTTCCAAGGTCGTTACTACAAAGCATATCGTGGTATGGGTTCATTAGGTGCAATGGCGGGAGCAACTGGTTCTGCTGACCGTTATTTCCAAGATTCAAAAGCGGGTGCTGAGAAGTTAGTACCAGAAGGAATCGAAGGCCGTGTTCCATATAAAGGCCCAATGGGTAATATCGTTCATCAAATGATGGGTGGTTTACGTTCATCGATGGGTTATACCGGTTCAGCTGTGATTGAAGATCTTCGCCAAAATGCGAAATTTGTGAAAATTACTTCAGCAGGTATGTCTGAGTCACATGTTCACGATGTAACGATTACTAAAGAAGCTCCAAACTATCGTGTTGGTTAGATTTTGGTAACCAAAACAATGAAGAAAGCCGTCATTACACTGACGGCTTTTTGTTTTTGGTGTAAAGTAAATCCGAGAAAAGAAATATGGCGGAATTGCCATATATGAAGTGAGCCACCGCTGAAGTGGCGTAAGAATGAGATAAGCTATGAGTTATTTTGGAACGGATGGTATTCGTGGAAAATTTGGGCAAATGCCTATTACTCCAGAGTTTGCTTTAAAACTCGGTTTTGCTGCAGGGAAGGTATTAAAACGAACGAGTCAAAAAAATAAACCACTCGTTGTGTTAGGAAAAGACACTCGTTTATCTGGCTACATTTTAGAATCTGCTTTGCAGGCGGGCTTAAACGCTGCTGGCGTATATGTTCATCTACTTGGTCCTTTACCAACACCAGCCATTGCACATCTTACTCGTGCTTTACATGCACATGCAGGTATTGTTATTTCTGCATCGCATAATCCATATTATGATAATGGGATTAAATTCTTCTCAAGTGAAGGCAAAAAATTACCGGATTCGTTACAAGAAGAAATTAACCGCGAATTAGAAAAAGATTTATTCATTGAGGACACTGCAAACTTAGGTAAAAGTGTTCGTGTAAATGATGCAAATGGTCGCTATATTGAATTCTGTAAATCTACATTCCCTTACCACTTTGATTTAAATAATTTAAAGATTGTGTTGGACTGTGCTCATGGCGCTGCATATAGCGTTGGGCCTTCAGTTTTCCGTGAGTTAGGGGCAAAAGTTGTTGCTTTATATAATGAACCAGATGGCTTAAATATTAATGAGAGTTGTGGTTCAACACATCCTGAACATTTACAAAAAGCAGTGGTTGAACACGAAGCAGATTTAGGTATTGCCTTTGATGGTGATGCTGACCGTGTTGTGATGGTTGATAAGTTTGGTAACTTAATCGATGGTGACCATATTTTATATATTTTGGCGACTCAAGCTCAAAATAAGCCAGCGGGTATTGTTGGTACTGTCATGAGTAATATGGCACTTGAAGTTGCACTTGAAAAAGCAAACGTTAACTTTGTTCGTGCAAAAGTCGGTGACCGCTATGTATTACAAGCTTTAGAAGAAAATGGTTGGGTGATAGGTGGCGAA
>Ga0207695_10006978_pt1 | contig 14499 bp, 12 predicted proteins | sample KBSC54metaG_FD_184354 | JGI IMG/M metagenome (GOLD analysis project Ga0207695, IMG submission 184354) | Corn rhizosphere microbial communities from Kellogg Biological Station, Michigan, USA - KBS C5-4 metaG (SPAdes) (version 2) | ecosystem: Host-associated > Plants > Roots > Rhizosphere > Soil... | reverse complement strand
GATCGCCGCCGAAATGCTTTTCGCCTGCTGCCGAGAAAGTCTCGAATGTCCCCTGCACGATTCCCTGCGAGCCAATGTAGATCCAGGAACCGGCGGTCATTTGGCCGTACATCATGAGCCCCGCGCGCTCGAGTTCGTTGAATTTCTCCCAGTTCGACCAGTGTCCGACAAGATTCGAATTGGCGATCAGGACACGCGGCGAATGTTCATGCGTTTTGAAGACGCCGACCGGCTTGCCGGATTGCACCAGCAGGGTTTCGTCATTGCCGAGTTCTTTCAGACAACGGATGATCGCATGGTAGCAGTCCCAATTGCGCGCAGCTTTGCCCGTGCCCCCGTAGACAACGAGATCGCGCGGGCGCTCGCCGACCTCCTCGTCGAGGTTGTTCATCAGCATGCGCATGGCGGCTTCCTGCGGCCATCCTTTGCAAGTGACCGTGGTGCCGCGGGGGGCGCGAACGGGACTGTAGGCGGGTGCTTCCACTTGGACAGGCATGGGTAGATGGTAGTGCCGGGAACGGTGGAGATTCAAACTCCGGCAAATGGCGTCATCCCGAACGGCGCGTTCTTCAGCCGACGGGGAATCTGGCGGGGATCACAACAGAGGCGCATGTCCGACCTGCTCGCCGTGGGCACGAGTCACTGCACGCAAGATCCCTCCGCGCGCTGGTGAGAACGCGCGCGTTCGGTACGACGCAACTGCTTATTCCGGCTGAATGCGGATTGCTGAATGCTGAGTGCTTCTTACCAGGTGTTGTACGCGGTGCCGTCGGAAGCGATTTGAGTCGACGAGCTATGCACGTCGCACATGCCGCCGGTGTCCTGCTCCTCGGGTGTGGAGATGGTGCTGTCGTCGCATTGCTCGGCCTGCCAATCCTGCTGGCCGGTGATTGGGTCTTTCGGTACCGAACCGAGGTAATGCGCCGAGACGAGATCTTCTATGGACTGTGGCGCTTTCTGCTTATCGAGCGTGTACTCCGAGATCAGCTTGCGCATGTCGTAAAGGTCCTGCTTCAGCACCGACTCTCGCGCGCGGCGGACGGACTCTCGATACTGGGGAATCGCGATGGAGATCAGGATCAGAAGGATGCTGATGACGATCATCAGCTCAATGAGGGTGAATCCCGCCTCGCGGGCGTAATACTCCACCCGATTGCGACAAGTGTGACGACGCTGGAGGACCTTCTGGATTGGTTTGCGGAATTTCATTTACCAATCCCTGTACTTGGTGCCATCGAGCGCGATGCCCTGAGATTTGGTGTGCACATCGAACACGCTATCGCCGTTAAAGGTGTCGGAGTCCGGATCGTCCTGCATGGAGCGAAGGCCCCAGTCGGTGTTGCCTGTCATCGGATCAACCGGGATGTGTCGCAGAAAGCGTAACTTCTTTCCGCCAACGTCTTCACCATTCACGAGAGTATCGAGATCAGGGGGATAACCGAAAGAATTCACCTTGGTGCGGAAGGCGTTGCGGTCGGCGGCGTCTTTGTAGCGATCGATGGCGTCGCGAATTTCCCACAACGCAGCCCGAAGCTGGCGTTCTTTCTCACGCTTAATCTGCACCCGAGCGACGGGAATGATCAAGCCGGAAAGAATGATCAGGATCGTCGTGGCCACGACAAGCTCAATCAATGTAAAGCCGGATTGTTCTTTGCGGACGTACATCTTCACTGGGAACGAGTTAGGCGGCGAAACTTGCATGAAATCAGTTGTGGGCTATTGGTTGTTGGCTCTTGGGCCGTCTGGCTATGAGTCCCACGAAACCGCGAACAACGAACAACCAATAACCCACAACCCTTTGCGCTCTACTGAATTGTAACCGCCGCCGTGGCTCCGTTCACAGGCATGGCCTGGTGGGCTGGATCTTGCGCGCCCCCACGAGCAATGGTCAGGCTGGATTGTCCCGCAGCTTTCGCCATGAAGGTCAGGGTGACGACCGCGCCCTGGCCGTTGACGCCCGCAGCACCTGGCGGACGGCTGGCCGTAACCTGCATGGTTCCGGTGCTGTCATCTTCGCGGTGAGTAACGGTGACAATCTGCCCATCCTGCGAAAGCAAGGTCCCGTTCGAAACGTTCACCACCTGCAGCAAGTTGGGATCGTAGGTCAGTTGCAGCGGGACCGAATACACATTCTGTGCGCCATTCAACAACACATTCACGGTGAAGGTTGATCCCGGCTTCTGCGTCAATTGTGGCGGATCAAACGCGAAGCTCGCCGTCGTTGCTGACCGCGGCACCAATTGCGGCTCCGGCGAAGCGGTCGGCTGAGCCGGCGCAGCAGGCTGCGGAACGTTCACCGAGCCCGCGCCTGAGGACGGGTTCATACCGCCCCCGCTGGGCTGCGAGTTCGAACGGCTCACGTTGCGCAAGCTGATGGCGCTAGCGGTACCTACATCAATCGCTTCTTCGTTCAACTGCGTCAATACCTGGCGGCGTACCACGTGCGGGATCAGCACGAATACCGTTTCAGTCTCACGATGTTCCGTCTGGGTTTGGCCGAAGAGATACTTCAACAAGGGAATTTGCGACAGTCCCGGGATTCCCGTCAGGCTCTTGCTGTTCAAGTCTTCCAACATACCGCCGAGCAGGTTGGCTTCGCCCTCGCGCAGGCGGACCTCATGATCAACTTTGCGCTGGCCAATGATGGGCTGGGTAATACCACCGATATTCGACTGGCCGGTGACGGACGAAATGTCCATCGCGATCTTCAGCGTCACATCGCCGTTGGAGTGCACCCGCGGCGTGACTTCAATGTTTACGCCGACGTCCTGGTACTGAAACTGGGTGTTGACCAGCGGGTTGATGCCAACGCCGCCAATGCCGGGCTGAAATGATCCGGTTGCGATCGGAATGCGGTCGCCTATTTTCAGTGTCGCCTTCTGCCCATCGACCGAGCGAATCTGCGGGTTCTGAATCAGCTTGGTATTTGTGTCTGAAAAGAGGGCTGAGACGGTCGCCTGCGAAATCGTGACTTGGAAGTCGGTGGCGTTGAGGTTAGCTAGGGAATTCAGATTGATCGAGCCGTTGTTGGTAGTCGGAGTCGTGATGCCGCCCAATCCATTGTTGTTGTTGTTGTTATTGTTGTTCGTCGTTGTCGTAGTGACATTGGGTTGCAGCTGGATCGACGCACTGGTTGGCGGATTGATTCCCAAGGTGCGGTTCTTGTCGCGATTGATCTGCATGACCGCGATATCCACCACCACTTCGGGTTTGGAGCGGTCGAGATCGCTGACCAACTTCTGCGCCAGCGCGATCTGGTCGGGGTTTCCGCGCACCACGATGGCACCTTCCGAAGGCAGCGGTTGAATGCGCTGGATTTCGAGAATCTGGCGAAGCGCGTTCACAACATCCTGGAGCTCGGTTGGCTGAGAAAGGTTCGAAAGGTAGAAAGTCTTGATGACGCTCTGCTCAAGCTCCTTGCGTTTTGCGGGATTGTCGGCAGCAACGAAAATCGTGTTCGGCGTAACAGGGCGCCAGAAAGTCTTTGACTCCATAGCAACGATCTGCAGCGCTTCTTCCAGAGAAACTGAATTCAGATCTACCTTGATAGCCCGCGACGTGTAATCAGGATCGAAGAGAACGTTAATGCCAGCCAGCTTGCCGATGGTCTCGTAAATGATCTTGCTGTCGGCGGTCTGCTTCATCGTCATCGGGACGTTGGGGATGGCGGCGAGTTCGACCGGCCCACTCGCATTCTGCAAACGTTGTTCCAGCACGCTGGGCTCTCGCTGGGTTTGCGGCGCAGCACCCTGGCCCTGCTGGATCATCCGATTGGTGACCGCTATTTCTTGTTTAGCAATGGCGCTGGAAGGATCGATCTCAGCGGCTTTCTGGAACTCGGCTAGTGCTTCCTGCAGGCGTCCGGCTTCCCGAAGCAGCTGTCCCCGATGGACATGCGATGCGCCAGCCAGGAATCGCAAACGCTCGTACGCGGTCCGGTAGGAAAGATCCCGGGGGCTCTGATCGTAGGCTTGCTTGTAGAAGTCGTAAGCCTGCTCGTAGTTCTGGCGTGCTTCGGCATCTTTGCCCTTCTTGTAAAGGGAGCGAGCGCTCTCGGCCACAGCTGAGATGATGGCTAGAAAAACCAGGAAAACGATCAGCGCCGGGCGGATTGCGCGTTTCATCAATGACACCTCAAAAGACGTTCGTTCGCATGCTTCAGAGGGCTGAACCATGCATTTTTTCTGTAGGAAAGCGCGATTATAGCATCGGGGGTAACCACGCCGATGTTACTGTTCGTCATACATTTACACCAAAGTACTCGTACCAACGCGTCAGCTTCTAGCTGCTAGCTGATTGGACCCGTGCTGGTTGATTAGCCGGCTTCGAGTTTCAAGTTTCCAGTTTCAGGAACTGAGGCGCAGCGACTTGGAACTCGAAACTCGAAACTTGAAACTGCTACTCTATCCTTAATGGCCCGGCAAGCGACCCATCAGACCAAGGCGAACCCGGAGAAGAATCCGCGGCGCGATCCCACCGCGGCCGGGCAGAGGGATGCCGCTGTCAATAGGATCGCCTCACATAACTATTTCTTGCTGGAAAAATACGAGACCGGCATTGCCTTAACAGGTACCGAGGTGAAGTCGGTCCGGGGCGGAAAAGTTGGGCTACGCGACTCGTATGGGATCGTCAAAGACGGCGAACTCTGGCTGCTGAACTGTCACATCGGCGAGTACGAGCACGGCAACATCTACAATCACGCTCCCCTCCGGACGCGGAAGCTTCTCGTCCACAAGGAAGAGATCCGCAAACTAATTGGCAAGACCCAGCAAAAGGGCCTCACGCTGATTCCTACACGCATGTACTTCAAGAACGGACGAGTGAAAGTAGAACTTGCACTTGCGAAGGGTAAACAACTCTGGGATAAGCGACAAACCGAGCGCCGCCGCACGGCGGATAAGGAAGCCAGAGAGGCGATCGCGAGATCGAGAAAGAACTAGAGGGTGCCCCGTCCTTGTCTCGCGTATTTTGCGAGACAGGGCGGGGAGTTTGATCTTGAGAGTCTACATTCACGCAAAGTCAAAAACCCCACCCTGTCGCCAAGAACGCGACAAGGGGCACCCGTGACAAGGCTGGGCCACCCCTAATGTTCATCCGTCACAGACAGAATTGTGACGCTCGTTTAGCTTCGGAGCATGCCCTGGGGGTTGAAGCACTTCCAGCAAGCGCGCTGTTTACACTTCGTCACTTTCAGTTGTCACAATCGTGAGCCGTTACTAGGGACACCATACGCTCGTGATGTGTTCGTAAGAACACTCGAACAGACTCGGCAATGGTATGGCTTCTACGTGTGCGGATATGTGGTTATGCCAGAGCATGTCCATCTGCTGATTAGCGAACCTGAGCGCTCACGCCTCTCGACCGTACTACAGATGCTGAAGCAAAATGTTGCGCGCGAACTGCGCTTGCCCGAAGGCAGCCCATTCTGGCTGCCTCGATACTATGACTTCAATGTTTGGGGAGAATCGAAGCGCGTGGAGAAATTACGTTACATGCATCGGAATCCGGTGGTCAGGGGACTCGTCAAGCGCCCGGAAGACTGGAAGTGGAGTAGTTTCGTGCACTACGCGACTGGAACTGAGGGAGTGGTTGAGATTGAGTCGCAATGGACGGCGCGGAAGCGAGAACGCCAGGGAATTTTTCCAAAGGTCGTTGTTCGGGATCGATCGTAATTCGGGTGCCCCGTCCTTGTCTCGCGTATTTTGCGAGGCAGGACGGGGATTTTGATCTTGAGAGCTACATTCACGGCAAAGTCAAACCCCACCCTGTCGCCAAGAACGCGACAAGGGTGGGGGCACCCCTCAACAACTTTGGTTATTACTTCTGTTCCGGCTTTGGCTCAGGCGTGACTACCTGGGCGTTTTCGGTCTTGTCACTTGATTTCGCGTCGGCTGCCTTGGTGTCGGCAGCTTTCGATTCGACAGACGCTGCGTCCCCAGACTTGCTGTCCGCAGTTTGTGTATCCGCAATCGGCAGTCCCGTTGACGACGTTCTGTCGGCATCCTGGACTTCCGTGGGCTGCAGGTCCTTAATCCGCGCAGTCGTCAGAATCTTTTCCAACTGCTGGAAGACTTTTCCGTGATCGACCTGGGCCATATCTTCTTGATCGGTCGTATCGACTGCCAGCGCGAATTCGTAGCAAGCGTTGTTCTTGAACAAGTGGAAGTACTTCAGGTCAGACTTGTTGTCGCCTTCTCCGTTGATCTGCTCAAACACGCTGTACTCGTTGGCGCCAAGCTTCACAATCGTCGGCTTTACGTCGCCGGCTTCTTTCGACGACTGGTTGAACTGCATGCACCCGTCCGAACTCATGTCATTGCTGACACTCACACTGAGCAGCGCAGCCGTGAAATCCGTTTCGGGATAGGAGTCTCCGGGCATATCAACTGCCGCCACTGCTACCGCGCCTTCCTTCAAGTATGTGACTGGCAGTGAAGCTAGCTTGTCGCCTGATTGCAGGCTGTACTTGACCGGATACTTGAACGAAACGCCGTAGTCACTATTCACGTACTTCGCAGTGGCTGGACGATGATGCTTCTTGAGAGCCTTTTTCGGCTTCTCTGGAACCGAAGCTGCGGGCGTGCTTGGAACCGTTGCTGAAGCCTGTTGCTGAATCGGCGGATTGATCTTCGCCGTGGTCTGAGGCTTCTTCGACCAGTTGATCGCGAAGAACAGCACTCCCGCCATCAGGACCGCCGCACATATCGCTGGCAGGTACATGCTGCTCCAGCCGCCGTCATCTTGCTTGAAATTCTTGTTACCGCTTACCGAGTTTGGATTGATCGTTGTCATGTTCCCCTCCGTGGGACTTCGTTGAGAGGAATGGCAAGATCGCGGCCAAAATGAATGACATTGATTCGGCGGCAGTTAGTCTTTCTTGACGAACCTGGCTGCGTGGTTGGTGGAACACGACGTGGGTGTCGAAACACGCATTCTGGGATGTCGAATATGCTTTGAATCCTGGGTCACTCCGCGCCAGATCCCTCCGCCCGCTGGTGAAAGCACGGGCGTTCGGGATGAGCCAGCACAAGTACGGCATGCTTTTACAGCATAAAGACAACAAACGTTCCGTAAACGTGCTCTAATGAGGTAGAGAGTTGTTCCCTCGGAGGTGCCCCTATGTCCAGCAAAGCCCTTCTCCGCCTTGCTTTCGCAGCTGCATTCACCCTGCTTCTTTCGTTTCCGGTTTTCGCTGAATCTCACGTCAGGATTGTTCGCCTCAGCTACATCGAAGGCGGTGTGACGATCGATCGCAACACCGGGCAGTTCGAGAAGGCGATTGTGAACTTGCCTGTCACCGAAGGGACGAAACTGCGCACTGCAGACGGACGCGCCGAGGTTGAATTTGAAGACGGTAGCACCATGCGTCTGGCCCCGAACACCAACGTGCAGTTCACGAAGCTGTCGTTGCGTGACTCCGGTGGCAAGCTTTCGGTAGCCGATGTGCAGAATGGCACCGTGTACGTTGACTTTGCAGCGGCCAAGCACGATGAACTCACGTTGCTGTTTGGCAACGCGAAAACAACTCTGACGCAGGCTGCTCATCTGCGAATCGACGCCAACGAAGAAGGCACAGCTCTTGCAGTGTTCAAGGGCGATGTTCAGGTTGAGGGTGCATCGGGTACGGTCCAGGTGAAGAAGAATCAGACAGTCAGCTTTGAAGCTGGAGAAAATGCCAAAGCAGTTGTCGCCAAAAACATCGAGCCCGAACCGCTCGACGGATGGGACAAAAAACAGTCTGAGTATCACCAGGTATACGCGAGCAATTCGTATACGAACTACTCGCCTTACGCTTACGGCACCAGCGATCTGGCCTATTACGGCAACTTCTTCAGCGCGCCAGGCTATGGCATGCTTTGGCAGCCGTACTTCATCGGTGCCGGATGGGACCCGTTCATGAACGGCGCCTGGGCTTTCTCGCCGGGCTTCGGATATGGCTGGGTTTCGTCGTATCCATGGGGCTGGGTGCCCTATCACTATGGCACGTGGGTCTTCCTGCCCGGGTACGGATGGGCATGGCAACCCGGCGGCGCGTGGATGCCGTACTACTCAACGCCTGTTTTGTTGAATACGCCCGGCGGATTTAAACGGCCGCAGCCTCCAGCCGCACCCGTGAAAGGAACTACGATCCTGGCGGTGAACCGTGGACCGGTCACGACCTTTGCCAATCGTTCAGGCAGCAAGATCATGATCCAGAACAATTCGGCGGGACTGGGCGTTCCGCGCGGGCTTTCCAACATCGCCAAGGTCTCGCAGCAGGTGCAGACCAAGGGGATGGTGACACAGCGAGTTCCTTCACCAAACCAGTCAATAACGCCGCCGCGCTCGATGATGCAACCGGGCATGCGGCCGGGAATGCAGCGCGGGGAAGGCCAGACAAGGCCTGCAGCCCCGCCGCGGATGAGCTCTCCGCCACCACCGCCTCCGCGGATGAGCATGCCCGCGCCTCCGCCTCCGTCCTCAGGACCACGCAAATGAGCTGGTAGGTAGAAACAGCAAACCCGCGGAGCGATCCGCGGGTTTTTTTGTGAAGAGCGTCTTAGCGCTGGCCGACAGGAATCCAGTGCTGCGGATATGCGGGTCCGATGTAATCCGCTCGAGGACGGATCAAACGATTGTCATCGAGCTGTTCGATGACGTGCGCCGTCCAGCCGCTGATGCGCGACACCGCGAAGATCGGGGTGAACAGATCGACGTCGATTCCAAGCACGTGATAGGTGGAAGCGGAATAGAAGTCCACGTTGGCGTTCAGCTTCTTCTCGGCCTTCACGAATTTCTCAATGGCGTGCGACATCTCGAACCACTTAGTCTCGTTGTGCGCACGGCAGAGGTCCTCTGACATCTTGCGGAGGTGCGTGGCACGCGGATCTTCGGTGCGATAAACGCGATGGCCGAAGCCGGAGATTTTCTGCTTTTTCGCCAGCATATCGCGGACATACTCGACCGGATCAGCACCTGCGGCATCAATTTTTTCCAGGATGTGAAATACCGCCTCGTTCGCTCCGCCATGTAATGGTCCTTTGAGAGCACCAATGGCCGAAGTAACTGCGGAGTGCATGTCAGAAAGCGTTGCTGCGGTGACGCGGGCGGCGAAGGTAGATGCGTTCAGTTCATGGTCCGCATGGAGAATGAGTGCGATATCCAGCGCGCGTTCTGCAGTTTCGGAAGGCTTCTCCCCGTTTAACAAAAGAAGGAAATTCGCTGCGTGCGAAAGCGAGGGGTCCGGCTCAACAACATTCTTCCCTTTTCGAATCCGGTCGAATGCAGCCACGATCATCGCAATCTGCGACGTGAGACGAATAGCCTTGCTGACATTGGCATCGTGATCATTGGCACTTCGATCGCGATCATAAAGACCCAGGGCTGAAACCGCTGTGCGAAGAACATCCATGGGCAGCGCGTTCTTGGGAACGCTGCGCAGAAAATCGACGACTGAGGGATCCAGTTTGCGCTCAGAACCGAGACGCTGGCGAAGGTCCTTCAGTTCCTCGGAATTCGGGAGTCGCCCGTGCCACAGCAGGAAGCAGGTCTCTTCGAAGTTGGACTTTTCGGCGAGCTCATGGATATCGATGCCGCCGTAGGCGAGAACACCGTTGTCGCCGTCGATGTAACAAATCTTGGATGTCGTGGCGACCACGCCCTCCAGCCCCTTGGGAGCGTGTGTCATCGTAAGGCCCACTAGATTCCTCGCTAATCGGGAATAGTTGAGGCACACGGCAAGCTTGGTCGTGCAGCCGCAACTAACTTTTATACGCCAAAAACCTTAAAGTTTCCAAACCGAAGCTGATCGGCTCAAATCACGCTGCGGCGCGTGTACCCGCACAAAACGCGGGTTCGACGACGCTGGACTACTTGGTCTGCATGCATCGATTTTTTTCATCCACGAACACTACCTTAGATGCGTGATTTTTAGCTTCGGCAGAGTCCAGCCAGCAGAATGCGACCACGATGATCAGGTCACCCGGGTGCACCAGGCGGGCGGCCGCGCCATTCAGGCAGACCTCGCCCGATCCGCGCGGAGCGGAAATAACATAGGTTTCGAACCGCTCACCGTTACTCAGGTTCCAGATATGCACGGCTTCCCCGACCAGGAACCCCGCTGCCTCGACGAGCGCCTCATCGAGCGCAATACTCCCCTCGTAATTCAGGTCGGCGCCGGTCACAGTGGCCCGGTGGACCTTGGATTTCATCAGTTTGATCATCATGGAGGTTTGTTACTTCGATAATACACGTCCCTCAGAGATGAGAGGCTTCGCGGCGGCTTCAGGTTAGAATGAGCCATGCGCCGTGTACTTTGTTTGGCGTTTGTCGTCGCTTGCTTCAGCGTGCCGTCGCTCGCGAAGCAGGAACAACCCGATCCTTTGCTTCCTTGCCCTCCCGGTGCGAGTCATTCCGCGTGCAATCCATCGAAGGGCGATGAGAAGCAAGCGAAGGCGGCATACTCGCGCGCCGTAAGAGTCCAGGAAAAAGACCTCGATCAGGCCTACGAGCAATTCTCTCGCGCTGCGGACCTGGTGCCCCGCAATCTGACCTACGTCACCGCCCGAGAAATTGCACTCCAGCGCCTGGTCACGCGCGACATCGAGCGCGGAAACACCCAACTCGAAGCAGGAAAACAGATCGAGGCGCTCGCCGATTTTCGCAGTGCGTTGCATCTGGATCCTGCAAATCAGTTTGCGCAAGAGCGACTGCGCGATGCACTCGGTGACTCGGCGCCCAAAATGGACACCGCCCCGCAGGTGATTGAACAATCCACCGAACTGCACCTGCAACCGAGCCTCAATCTCGCCAGCTTTCACTTTCGGGGAGACAGCCGCGAACTGCTGACACAGATCGCGCAGGTTTACGGGGTCTCGGCGCAAGTGGAAGATTCGGTCCAGTCGCGGCGGGTCACGTTTGACATCGACAACATCGATTTCTACAAAGCGATGCTGCTGGCAAGCACGCTCACCAAAAGTTTCTGGAGCCCGCTCGACGAGAAGCACATGCTGGTGGTCGCCGACACGCCGGACAATCGGCGGCAGTACGAGCGCATGGCGATGCGCAAGTTCTACATCCCCTCCGCGGCGACGACTCCGACGGCATTGAACGACGTAATGAACCTGCTGCGGAACCTTTTTGAGATCCGCTTCGTCGTGCCGAACGCCTCAGCCGCTACGCTGGTAGTCCGCGCGCCGCAGAACGCGTTGGACGCAGCGACCCATTTTCTCGAGAGCTTGGACGACGCGCGCCCGCAAGTGATGCTGGACGTGAAGGTTTATCAGATCAACCACACCTTCATGCGCAACTTGGGCGTGCATATTCCCAATAATTTCACTTTGTTCAATATTCCAGCGGGAGCGCTTGCGGCACTCGGTGGCCAGAACATCCAGGACCTCATCAATCAACTGATCGCCAGTGGTGGAATCAATCAGGCGAATAATACGGCGCTGTCGGCCTTGCTGGCGCAATTGCAGTCTCAGCAAGGGCAGAATTCAATCTTCAGTCAGCCGTTGGCGACGTTCGGCGGCGGCAAAACCCTGACCGGAGTGACCCTCGATCATCTCAGCGCACAATTGCAGTTGAACGAGAGCTGGATGAAAACGCTGGATCATGCATCGTTGCGGGCATCGCAAGGTACCGACGCCAGCTTCCGAATGGGAAGCCGGTATCCCATTCTGAATGCAACCTTCGCGCCCATCTTCAACACCGCCGCGATCTCGCAGGTGATCCAGAACAACTCGTTCCAGGCGGCCTTCCCCTCATTCAACTACGAAGACCTTGGGCTGACAATCAAAGCCAAACCAACCATTAGCGCGACGAATAACGTGAGTTTGAAACTCCAACTTCAACTGCGGGCACTGGCTGGACAGTCCTTCAACGGCGTTCCTGTGATTGGAAATCGCGAGTACAACGCCAGCATTACCCTGGCCGACGGCGAACCAGCGGTCGTGGCCGGAGAAGTGACCCGAACCGAAGCGCTGGCCATGAGTGGAATTCCCGGGCTCGGATTCGTACCGGGGTTGAATAAAATCACTACGGAAAACAGCAAAGAGATCGATGAAGACGAACTGCTGGTGGTAATCACACCGCACATTGTGTCGCGCAGCGCGAACGAAAGTTCGGAAGTCTACCTGCCAAAATAGCTGAAGTGGCGCGTTGGGTCACTCCACACCTGAATGTCTATCGTAAGTCTTCGGTCCGACATTCCAGGCCAAGAGATTTGTAGGCCTCCTCCATCGTATGCACAACTTCCATGTTCGGCCTGGTTTCGTGTGCGTACGCCTGGTACATCCGGGTGAGCCCGAAGCCATGCGCCTGGGGAGCTATTACGACGTGTTTTGAGGTGCGGTTGTAGATGCTTGCTCGCTGAGCCAACGTTTGCACAGCGAAAGTCGAAACTTTGCCGCCGGTGACGGCGCTGAAATCTACAATTTCTGAAAAGCTTGGCTCGAAGAGAGGATGCGCCTTCGTGACAGCAGCGATTTCAATCAGGTCGGCGTCTTTGATCTCGCCAGCAAGTGCAACTAAAACCACCTGCTGATTGGCATCGATTGAGACATTTACACTCAAGCTGACCGTCCAGGCGCCACCTGTAAGTAGATGGAAATACCCGGTCAGGGATTCAGATTTTCTGGCCCGCGTCTCCGGCTCCTTACTTGTCGGTCGCGGCGAAATCCACTAGTTGCTTTAGCGCGTCATAATTGTTGCTCGCGACCCCGACCGGCCTGCCGTTCACGAATAGGGTCGGAGTGCTGTTCACTCCTAAATCCTTCCCGAGTTGAATGGACGCTTCGACTCGTGCCTGGGTCTCCGGTTTAGCGGCGCAGGCCGCAATATCAGAGCCATTGACGCCGGAGCTGTCAGCAATTCCCTTCAGCTTGTCGTCGGCGTTGTCGGCGGTGATCTGCTCTTGAGCGGCAAACACACTGTCGACGAATTTCCAGTAGGCATCATTTGAGGCGCGGCCGACACAATCGGCATATTCCGCAGCTTTCTCTGCCCAGTTGTGCGACGGAAGCGGAAAGTTCTGCGAGACGAAGCGCACGTTGGGGTCCTCCTTCAGAAGACGCTCAATGGTCGGATTCGCCTCTTTGCAGTGCGGGCACTGCAAGTCGCTGAACTCAACGATCATGACTGGGGCGCTGGCCGGGCCTCGAGCGGGTCCGCTGGCTTTTTTTTGCAGTGTTAGCCGTGCAGCTTGGAAAGGGTGTTTTCCGAAAGGGATGATGTCGCCAACCACGGCGTGTTTGCCGTCTTCGGTGACGAAGAATCTTTGTCCCCCCTGGCCTTCGGGGCTGCTGATCTGCACATCGACCTGCGTGAGGCCTTTGGCCTCCGCGGGCTTGACGTCGACAATCTTCCACGTGAGCTGTGGATTGTAGCCGAAGGTTTCGTGCAGGAACCCGTTGATCTCATCTTCGCTCGGAAGATTGGTAGCGTTATCGGATGATTTCGCTGACGTAGGCGGGTGAGTCGCCGTCGTATGTTTTTGTTGAGCGGCCGCCAGCACCGTCACGGAAAGCAAAACTGAAATTGCGAATTTGCGCATGTGGATCCTTGACAACCTCAAGACCGAAATTCATTTCACGTGAAACATCAAAACCTTCACCACAGAGGACGCAGAGTTACACAAAGGCAAGCACAGAGGCTTTCGCGCATTTCCTGGTTTTCATCCTTGGCGCCGGTTGTTCCTAACTTCTACTCTCAGCGCCATTCCTGGCTGGTGTTCCCCTGCGGCGTTCCTCCGTGCACCTCTGTGTCCTCTGAGGTCGGTTTTTGATTCTTCGAGAATGAAGAACTGACCGCGCAGGCAACAGAGGCAAACTCAGCCAACACTCAAATATCGGCTTTGGCCGCGATCGGAAAACGGCGCCCATAGCCGAACGCTTTCGGCGAAATCTTAATTCCTGGGGCGGCCTGCTGACGCTTGTATTCGTTGCGTTCCACCATGCGAATCACGCTCTTCACCAAGGCAAGGTCAAAGCCGTGCTCGCGCGCAATGTCTTCCGCCGAGTGCGACTGCTCGACATAGTCTTCCAGAATAGCATCCAGAACTTCGTAGGGAGGCAGCGAGTCGGTGTCCTTCTGATCGGGACGTAATTCGGCAGACGGCGCCTTTTCTAAAGTGGATTGCGGGATCACCGGCTTGCGCGAATTCACGTAGCGACTTAGGCGATAGACCAGGGTTTTCGGCACGTCAGCGATAACGGCCAGTCCGCCCGCCATGTCGCCGTAGAGGGTGCAATACCCAACTCCCAATTCACTCTTGTTGCCGGTGCTGAGGACCAGCGCGCCGAACTTGTTCGACATCGCCATCAGCAGTGAGCCGCGAATGCGCGACTGAATGTTTTCCTCAGTCACGTCTTCCGTCTTGCCCTCGAACACCTTCCGCAGAGTTCCCTTGAATTCATGAAAGATGTCGCCGATTGGCAAGATCTCAAAGTGAATTCCCAAATTGCAGGAAAGCTCGCGAGCATCAGTAATGGATCCTTCTGATGAGTATTCGGAAGGCATGCC
>Ga0207695_10006969_pt1 | contig 14507 bp, 13 predicted proteins | sample KBSC54metaG_FD_184354 | JGI IMG/M metagenome (GOLD analysis project Ga0207695, IMG submission 184354) | Corn rhizosphere microbial communities from Kellogg Biological Station, Michigan, USA - KBS C5-4 metaG (SPAdes) (version 2) | ecosystem: Host-associated > Plants > Roots > Rhizosphere > Soil... | reverse complement strand
CGGAGTAACCCGGCAGGACCGGGGCACGCGCCTTGAAGTACTCCTCGTCGAAGATGACCTGCTCCATCAGATGGGCCTGGCGGCCGCCGTATTCTTTCGGCCATGACAGCCCGACCCACCCTGCTGCGGCGAGCTTGTGCTGCCATGCGCGGCGCTTTTCAAAGACTTCGCGATTGGGCGCGATGCGCTCGTCCATCGGATCGTCGATACACAGATCCGGCGGCAGGTTCTGCTCGAGCCAGGTGCGCACCTTCTCACGGAAGGCTTCCTGCTCGGGCGTGTATTCAAAATCCATCAATAATTGCCTCTCCCGGTGAAGCGCCTGCTTTCCGCATCACGACAGGTTGAAGGTGCGCGCGCCGTTGTCCCAGAAGATTTTGCGTCGCGCCTCGTCGCTGATGGGCTGCTTCAACATCGCCTCGATACCCCACGGATAGGTACCGTCGGGATGTGGATAGTCAGTATCCCAGGTGAAGTTGTCGGCACCGACCAGATCGACCGCGGCTTTCATAGTCGGTTCGTCACCACGAAAGGCAACACAGACGTTGCGTTTGAAATACTCAGTCGGGCGCAGCTTCAAATACTCATGCTCGGCATTGCCGCTGAAATCCCAGTGCTGTTCCATCCGCTGCAGCCAATAGGGCACCCAGCCGCCGTCAGCCTCGACGTGGATGACCTTGAGCTTGGGGAATTTTTCGAAGATGCCGTACCAGATAAGTCCCGCCATCGCGGCCATCGCCTCGAACGGATGCGAAAGAATGTGGCCGCTGACGTGGGTATCCATCCGATCGCCGAAACCGGGAACGGCCGACGACGCGGATTCGTGAGTCGAGATCGGCTTGCCGATCTGCTCGATCTCGTCCCACAGTGGCAGGAGTTCGTCGTCCCACAGGTTATGTCCGCCGACCGGATTGGGGCGCATGTAGTAGCTGACGCAGCCCTTGTCGGCCGCGCGGCGCGCTTCCTTCATCGCCTCTTCGACGCTCTGCATCGGCAACCCTGCGGCCCATCTCAGGCGCCTGGGATCGGCGGAGGCATAGTCGCAAGCCCAGTCGTTGTAAGCACGAGTGCAGGCGGCGAGCAATTTGATATCGCGGAATTCACGGCCGAGCATCTGGCCCGCAACGGTCGGATACATGATCTGAACGTCAACGCCCTGCTCGTCCATGTCACGCAAACGGCTCTGCGCGCTGAAGCCTTCCTGCTTGGCGACGTCGAAGCGCTTCATCGCTTTGGCGACCGCGCTGAGAAAGGCCGGCGCCGCCATCGGATACTTGCCCTTTTCGCGGACGAACGACTCGCCCTCGACGAGGAAGGTGCGGCGATTCGACTCGGGCGCGCGGCCGATTTTCGGCGCGCGATCCTTGAAGGCATCCTCGATGTAGCGTTCCCAGAGCCATTCGGGCTCCATCAGGTGTGAATCTGTATCGACGATTTTAAATCCGTTTCGCATATATATTTCCTCAATAGTCAGTCCATCTTTCCTGATGTAACTGCGAATCTTAGTCTGTATCCAAAGTAATAGTCAGGCTTGCGGCATGATCAACGCCTTGACGCCCTTGCGATTGCGCAACAACTCGAAGGCCTCGACGCCGTGGTCGAGATCGAAGCGATGAGTGATCATCGGCTTCATGTCGATGGCGCCGCCCGCGACCATCGCGACCGCGCGGCGCCAGGTCTCAGGCATCCGCACGCGCGAGGGAATTATTTTTACGCCGTGAAAAAAGAGCGAGCGCATTTCGGCACTGGGAATATCGCGGGCGGGCCATCCGAGTTCGACCACTTCGCCGCCCCGCTTGACCAGATGGCGCACCGAGTCGAGGAAGCCGGCGGCGTCAAAGACCGCGTCGGCGCCGTGTTCGGGAAGCAGCGCGCGCACCTGATCGGTCCAATCGCGGTCGGACGCGCAGACCGTCTTGAAGCCCATCTCACGCGCGAGGACGAGGCGCTCGGCGTCGGCAGCCAGGCCGGTGATTACGATTGACGAAACGCCCAGGGCGCGCGCGGCGAGCGCCGTGCAAAGCCCGATCGGGCCAGGCCCTTCGATGACGGCGCTGTCACCAGCGGCAAGCGAAGATTCCTCGATGGCGTGAAGTCCGGTCGCGAACGGCTCGAGCATCGCGGCCTGCTCCATGTCCATCGCCTTGGGCACCACCCACGAGTTGCGGACAGGGGCGATCGAGTACTCGGCAAAAGCACCACCGAGACGCCCCGGAGTGTGGCAGAAATTGAAGCGGCCGGAGAGACACGCCGGGCAGCGCCCGCACGGGCCGAACGGGTCGAGCGCGACGTGGTCGCCGACCTTGAAGCCGGTAACGCCCTTGCCGATTTCGACTACTTCGCCGGCGGGTTCATGGCCGATAACCGCAGGCATCGAGGGTACCGCGCGCTCGGCGCCGAGTTCCCATAGGTAGATGTGCAGGTCGGAGCCGCAGATGCCGCAGGCGGCGACCTTCACCAGGAGTTCCTCGGGGCCGGGACGAGGTACGGGCACCTCGACGATTTCGACGCCGAGTTCGGGCCGGGTTTTGGCGATCGCTTTCATCGTGGTGGGTGTCTCCAGCGAATATTAATACGATTGTGTGGCGGGCCGCGTCAAAGTCTTTCGACGCTGGACGCCCCCGACGATCAGGTGGGCGATCAACGTCACGAAGCGCGGTAGGGGTTAATGAACGTCGGAACGATCTGCCGTTCTACTCCCAATGGCGCAGGGCAGAGCCGTGGTAGCGCATCCGTGGGCGAATGAGGCGATTGTCGGCGGATTGCTCGAGACTGTGCGCGATCCATCCGGCGGCCCGGCCCATCGCGAAGATCGCCGCGGGCATCCCGCGCGCGAAGCCGAGCATCCGCACGCAGACCGTCAGGTAGAAATCGAGATTGGGGCGCAGCCGTTCGCGCTTCCAGACCGCCTCCTCGACTTTGAGGGCGGTCTCGAAGAGCCTGCGACTCTTGCGCTTCGCCGTTATCTTCGCGACGCGCTTGAGCAGCGCGGCGCGCGGATCGCCGGCCGGATAGATGGTGTGGCCGAAGCCGGGCGGCAGCGAGTGTCTGGCACTGAAGACGTCAAGCATCTGGTCGATGCGAGCACCGGCTTCGAGGTCGGCGAACATGCTCTCGATGCGATCGCAGGCGCCGCCGTGAATTGGTCCCGAGAGCGAGCAGAGCCCGGCGAGCACCGAGGCATAGAGGTCGGCTCCAGTGCTCGCGACGACGCGTGCGGCAAACGTCGAGGCGTTGAGTTCGTGCTCGGCGCAGGATACGAGCACCCGGTCGAGCGCCTCGCGGTCGGCGGCGACGGGGTCGCCGCCGACCGCGAGGCGCTCGCATAGGCGGGTGGCCATACCGGGGACGGCGGCGGTGGTCCCGCCGCCGCCGTCCCCGGCATCGGCATCGGCATCGGCCACGGGCTGGCCGCGGTCGCGCGTGCTACCGCGCACGACCGCGGCCAGCCCAAGCGGCAGCACCGTGATGATCAAGCGGGCCTGGTCGATGCGCGAGCGCGCCGGCAGGCGGTGCTCGGCGGCGGCCAGACTCGGCATCATCACGGCCAGTCGCAGCAGCGGCGGCGCGTCGGCGCCGACTGCGGCCAGCGCGGCAACCACCGGTGGCGCGATGCGCGCCGCAGCGATGCCGTCGCGCAGATGGTCGACCTCCTCGGGGCGCGGACGTTCGCCGCTCCACAGCAGCAGGCATACCTCCTCGAAGGAGGCACGCTCGACGAGCTCTTCGATCGGATAGCCGCGATAGGCTAGCTGGCCATCAATAATCGAACTGACGGCGGATTCGGCGACAATGACGCCGGTGGACGATCCGTCGGTGGGCGGTTGCGCGACCGTCACCCACGATGACGCGTCGGGCAGCGAACGCGCGCGGACGCCGCGTTCGGGTGCGATGATGCCGCGCAATGCCTCGATATCGGATCGGCGATAGAGCGCCTGGCGGCCGACTTTGCGGCGATAGCTTTTGAGCCATCCGCGGCTGACGTAGGCGTAAAGCGTGCCGAGCTTGACGCCGAGTTGCGCCGCCGCCTCGCTCGCCGTCAGCATCTGGGCTCCGGAGTCCCTCGGATGAGCCGCCACGTCGCCCATCACGCCATCATGGACGACCTGCGTCAAGTATTCAGGGGCGGCGCGCGAAACGGAGAGACAGGATGATGATTGAGGAACGAGAATCTTCGAGTTTTCCAGACACCGACACCCCATGAGATTTCACGGCATTCCATGCCGACGGTGCACTACGCGCGCAATGCTCGGAATGGTAGCAGGACCCGTCCGATCCGAGGGCGAAAGGTCCGGTTAGATCGTCGCGGCGGGTTTCGCTAAGGTGCCGGGATTGCAGCCTCGCACAGGGAACGGAGGGACGATGCGATGGAATTCGGCACGCTGATTTTCACCAAGCCGCAGCGCGCGATCAGCGACACCCGGCTGATCGAGGAGCGCGGATTCACACACGCCTGGTTTGCCGATTCGCAGATGATCTGGGGCGACGTTTACGCGTGCATGGCGCTGGCCGCGGTCAACAGCCGCAAGATCAAGCTCGCGACGGGAATCTCGGTGGCGTCGAACCGGATACCCCCGGTCACGGTACATTCGATCGCGACGATTAATGAAATCGCGCCGGGGCGGGTCATGCTGGGCTTCGGCACCGGCCATACAGGGCGGCGCGTGATGGGGCTGCCGCCGGTGAAGTTCGCAGATTTTCGCGAACAGGTGCGCGTGATTCGCGACCTGCTCAAGGATGGCGAAGCGGTTTACAACACCGAGGGGCTGAGCCGGAAAATCCGCTACCTCCATCGCGATCGGCGGTTTATCAACCTCGATGATGCGATACCGTTTTACGTTGCGGCCAACGGGCCGCGCACGCTGGGCGTCGCGGGCGAATTTGGCGATGGGATCATCACCACCGGAGTGGCGACGCCGGAGCGGCTGCAGGCGGTCTTTCGCCATGCCGAGGAGGGGGCGCGCAAGGCCGGGCGCGAGTTGGCGCGGCGGCTGCCCTGCGTGTCGTTGACGCAGGTGATGGTGACGCGGCCCGGCGAGGCGCTCGATTCGCCGCGCGTGATGCAGATGGTTGGGCCGTGGGTGATCACGTGCCTGCACGCGATCGCGGCGGGCTACGCGAAACCGCGGTCGCTGCCGGCGGACGCACGCAAGGTCTATGACGCGTATGCCGATTACATCGCACATCTGCCGGGACCGCCCGCGGAACATTACCTGGAACTGCACAACGGCCATTGCACGTTCGTGCCGGAACGCGAGCGGCGCTTCGTGACACCGGAGACGATTCGGGCGACGACGCTGATTGGCGATCGCAGGCAGGTGATCGGGCAATTGAAGGCGCTCGAGCGCGCGGGCCTCGACCAAATCATCCTGAATCCACCGATGGACGGTTTCGAGGAATACGTGACGGAGTTCGCGAGCGAGATAATCGAACGGATGTAAATGTCGCCGAGGTGACAGAAAAGCCGCGGACTTGAGCGTGAGCGGCGGGCGATTTTCGCGCTGGGGGTCGCATCGCTGGCGGTTCGAGCCTATCATGCGCATTGGCGCAGCTTGATGTGCACGGATACTCGCTGGGGGAATCAGCGGGATCACATTTGAGGGCGGGAGAGGTTTGCGAGACGAGTCGCGATGCGACTGGTATCGCGGACGACGGGCTGTGCACAAGAATCAGCCCAGCTAATTTACTTTATAGTTACGGTACTATAAAAACTTAACGCTTGCCGATTCTCATTCTTCGGCAAAACGAAGATCGAGTGCGCGGCGGGGAGTCACTGACTCGCGAAGAATCAGGGGCGATTGAAGAGGGAAATGTCGAAGATTCGGGTCGCCATTGTCGGGGTGGGTAACTGCGCATCCTCCCTGCTGCAAGGTCTGGAATTCTACAAGCATGCGACCGACGCGGCGCGGCATACGCCGGTCGGCCTGATGCATTATGATCTCGGCGGCTACGTCCCCGGCGACATCGAAGTGGCCTGTGCCTTCGATATCGACTCGCGCAAGGTCAATCGCCCGCTCGAAGAGGCCTGCTTTTCGCATCCTAATAATACCGTCACGATCTGGCGCGACCTGCCCTCGTACGGCGTGAGGGTTGACATGGGCGAGTTGCACGACGGAATCGCCCCGCACATGGGTGCGTACCCGGCTGATCGCACGTTTCTGCCGGCGGCGGAAAAGCCGGTCGATATCGAAAAGCGCCTGCGCGAGAGCGGCGCCGAAGTGATGCTCTGTTATCTGCCGGTCGGCAGTCAGAAGGCGGTCGAGCGCTATGCGCGGGCCTGCCTTGAAACCGGAATAAGCCTGCTCAACTGTATGCCGGTGTTTATCGTCTCGGACGAGAAATGGGCGTCCGAGTTCACCGCGCGCAAGATTCCGGTGATCGGCGACGACGTGAAGTCGCAGCTCGGCTCGACGATCCTGCATCGCACGATCATGAAGCTGTTCGCCGACCGCGGCATCAAGCTCAAGCATACCTATCAGCTCAATACCGGCGGCAACACCGACTTCCTCAATATGCTCGATCGCTCGCGCCTGGGTTCCAAGCGCAAGTCCAAGACCGAGGCCGTGCAGAGCAATCTGCCCGAGCGGATGCCCGACGTTGACGTCCACATCGGGCCGTCGGATTACATCGCATGGCAGAACGACAACAAGGTCTGCTTCCTGCGTATCGAGGGCGAGGGCTTCGCGGGGATTCCGATTGAACTGGAGCTGCGCATGTCGGTGCAGGACTCGCCTAATTCCGGCGGTGTGGTAATCGACGCGATCCGCTGCCTGAAGCTCGCGCGCGACCGCAAAATCGGCGGCCCGCTCTATTCGATTTCGGCCTACACGATGAAACATCCGCCGCGCCAGATACCCGACGACATCGCGCGCGACCGGGTCGAGAAGTTCATCACGGGCGAACTCGAACGTTAAGCCTCAGACGCTCGCGAGGCCCGGAAAGGAAGCATTTGATCCCCCAAGATTCTCCTCGGTGCGATTTCGCAAGCTCGACTTGTTTTAGCATGGTGGGAAGGGTGAAACTTTTCAAAGATTTAACTGAAACTGCAAGTTTTTTGCGTTAATCAACAACTTCTTTCATTCTCGGCCGCCGCACTTTTCTTTCCCGCGAATCCATAGATAGAATCGGGCACGATGTCCATGCTCAAGGACAAGACGATTGTGGTCGGCGTGAGCGGCGGAATCGCCGCATACAAGGCCGCCGAACTGGTGCGCCTGCTGGTGACGCGCGGCGCGCGGGTGCGCGTGATGATGACGCGCAACGCGACCGAATTTATCACGCCGCTGACGCTGCAGACGCTCAGTCTCAATCCGGTTGCGACGGCGACCTTCAGCCTCACGCAGGAATCCGAAATCGGACATATTCGGCTGGCGGACAGCGCCGACGCGATCGTAATCGCGCCCGCGACCGCCAACCTGATCGCGAAGGCGGCGGTCGGTATTGCCGACGATATCGTGACGACGGTGCTGCTCGCCGCGCGCTGCCCGGTCGCGTTCGCGCCCGCGATGAACGTACACATGTATGAACATCCGACGGTGGCCGAGAACCTGGCGAAGCTGCGCGCGCGCGGGGCGACGATTGTCGAGCCGGCGGCGGGCGCACTCGCATGTGGATACGAGGGCAAGGGGCGTTTGATGGATCCGCCGGTGATTATCGATGAAATCGAGCGGATGCTGGCGCCCAAGGATCTCGCGAACGAGCGTATTTTGATTACCGCGGGGCCGACCCAGGAGGCGATCGATCCGGTGCGCTTCGTGTCGAATCGATCGACCGGCAAGATGGGCTTTGCGATCGCGCGCGCGGCGTGGCGGCGCGGGGCGGCGGTGCGGCTGGTGGCGGGACCGTCGGCGCAGGCGACTCCGCAGGGCGTCGAGCGTATCGATGCGGTCAGCGCCGCCGACTTGCTCAGTGCGACCTCGCGCAATTTTCCGTGGTGCTCGTCGCTGATCATGGCGGCGGCCGTCGCCGACTTCCGCCCCCGCAATCCGGCGGGGCAAAAGCTCAAGAAGAACGCGAGCGGAATGACGCTGGATCTCGCGCCGATTGCCGACGAACTCCCGCGGCTCGCGGCCAAGAAGGCGGGCCGCCTGATGATCGGCTTTGCGGCAGAGACCGAGGACCTGGAGGTTCATGCGCTCGACAAGCTGCGGCGCAAGAAACTCGACATGATCGTCGGCAACGACGTTTCGCGATCGGACGCCGGCTTCGGCGTCGATACCAATATCGTTACTATGCTGACGACCGACGGACGCATGGAGACCACGCCAAAGCTGCTGAAGGACGAAGTGGCGGACGTGATCCTCGATCGGCTCGTCATGCTGCGCGCCACCCGGCCCAAATCCGCGCCGTTACGGGCCCACCCGCTAGGGCGGCGATCAGGCACCCACCCGTATCTGCGAGCAGGGCAACGATGGTTGACTGGATCGGGACTTGCGATGCGGACTCCATAACCCACCTTGAAGATAATTCACGATTATCAAGGGTTTGGCAGTGCGACTCACCGACGAAAGACTCGCACACATCCTGGATCATCCTGAGTTGATCGGCCTGGAACAGGCTCTCGTCGAGACCGTCACTCAACCGCAATGGGTAATACAATCAATTAGCGACCAGACCGTCCGGCTCTATTATCGGTACTATCAAGGCACCTCGGTCGGCGATAAATTTATGTGCATCGCGGTTAAGGTCGTGCGGGGCGATGCCTTTATCTTGACCGCTTACCTGACCGATCAGCGCAAGAAGGGAAAAATGCTATGGAGCGCAAACACGTGAAAGTCTGGTACGACCCCGAGGGCGATTTTCTCGAAGTGATTTTCGAACGAAAGGAAGGCTATTTCCGCGGGACCGATAACGATCAGGTCATGGAAAAGGTCGATTCCGAGGGAAATGTAATCGGTTTTTCCGTGCTGAAAGTGAGCGCACTGAGGGAGCGACCGATCGACGTCGCCTTGGGGTAACGCGCGCCAGCGCGATATCCCCCGCCGCCAAAGACGTACGCTTACGCTCGTGCCAGATAGGCTAGACGCGATCCGCAAGACCATCTCATCTTATACATCGTGGGAAGATTGAAACCTTTCAAAGGTTTCATTGAAGCTTTAAGTTCTGCGTTCCTCAACAATTGACTGACCGCATCTGAGCGGTGGAGGGGGGCGGTGATATTCAAACGCTGCCGAAGGGGGTTTGATGAAGGTGAGTCATGACGTCATGCAACATCGATGACGCCAGGTTCTCGGCGGTTTTTTTGGCCTGCGGACTGATTCGCGTCAGGCGTTGAAGATTGCGCCGCGAAGCCAGCGCGTTTTTGATCGCGTCGGCACCCATTGGATCGAAGCGGCAGCACGGCGCGGCACCCTGCTCTTTCAAGGCCTCCGCAATCGCCCCCTGCGACGCCCGCGAAAACACCTCCGCCTCGGCGTGTGCAATTCCGGTATCACCCTTGATCGCCTTGATCACCCGATGCCACTCGCGGACGCGCCGCAGGCCACCGTCGAAGACGATGCGATGCGCGCCGAAGCCGAGCAGCGGCGAGTCGATCGCGTGCTTGAGAATGCGATCGAGCGCGCTGAAATCCAGCCGCAGAAGTTTGAGCAGCAAGTCGCGGTAGTCGGCTTCCTGCAAGCTGTCGAAGCAGGCTTCCTCATAGATGTGGCTGCCGATGCCGTGGGCGAAATGGCCGACGAAGCGCGCCGGCAGAAAGAAATTATGCGCGACGACGTCGGCCGCGAGATGGGCGAGATAGCCGAGCGCGAAGGCCTTTTCGTGCTCCTGGTGCGCGGCCTCGAGCAGGCCGACTCCGGTGGACCAGTTATGCGAATGGCGGCGGAGGCGGCTTTGCAGGCGACGGCCCTGCACGATGTCGGGCGCTAGACTGCCGTAGAGAAAGACTTCGGGGAGGTTTACCAGCGCCGCTTGTAGCAACGCGTCGGGGGTGCTAACGGTCGCGAGCGCCTGCACGCCGAGGGCAACATGGGTCACTGGCCCCCAGGCAAGCGCGGGGGCGGCGTCGAACATCACGATGGCAAGGACGAGGCCGAAGATCGCCGCTATAGTCATGGTGTGGGAAATGCCGCCGATTCGCCCAAAGCCATTGGTCTCCGTGAACTAATCTTATGAGCACGACCGCGCCGCCGCCAGACCGCGCCACGCTGATCGCGTCGTTGCGCGATTACGTCGAGCAGATTCGCGAGGAAGGCCTCGAAGGGCTGGCAGGAGCCGACGGCGGCGAAAGCCGCGGCGGCGCTTCGCCGGTGGTATCGAAGACGCGGGCGCAGGTATCCGCGTCGCCAGTCGAGGCCACCGCGGCCGTCGGGCGAGCAGCGGCGGCGCCAGCCCAAGCGGTCGCAACCTCAGCATCCGCGGCGGCCGCAACCGGCACAGTGCCCGCGGATGCATCTGCACGAACGGCAGCGGCGGGACTTTTCGCGACCAACGCGGCCTACCTGTATCCCGGACTGGAGAAGACCGCCGACCTCGCCGCGCTGCGCGAGTTTATCGGCGAGTGCACGCGCTGCAAGCTCGCGCCGCTGCGCACCAACCTGGTGTTTGGCGCGGGCAATCCCCATGCGGACTTGATGTTCGTGGGCGAGGCGCCGGGGGCCGACGAGGACCTGCGCGGCGAGCCCTTCGTCGGCCGCGCAGGGCAGTTGCTCACCGATATTATTGAGCGCGGGATGGGGATGACGCGGGCGGAGGTTTACATCTGCAACGTGATCAAGTGCCGGCCGCCGGAGAACCGCAATCCGGAGGCCGACGAAGTGGCGGCATGCGAGCCCTTTTTGTTTCGGCAAATCGATCTCGTGCGGCCGCGCGTGATCGTCGGGCTGGGGACGTTCGCGGTGCAGGCAGTGCTCAAACTCAAGACGCCGATCAGCAAGCTGCGCGGCAAATGGCATGAGGTGCGCGGGATCAAGATGATGCCGACGTTTCATCCGGCGTACCTGTTGCGCAACCCCAGCGAGAAGCGGGTGGTGTGGGCCGATATCCAGGAGGTCATGAAGGAGTTGGGGCGGCCGATTCCGCAACGCGCGGGCGCGGCCAGGAACAGCGGCGGCTGAGCGATCAAGTTGAAACGGCGCAACAATGCTCTCGCGATCTGGTTCGTTTTGTGGACGGCGATGGCGATGCTGTTGCCGGTCGGGCGCGGACTTGCGCTGCCTGATTCGATCGCCGCGGCGACGCACGATCGCTGGGTCGATCTGATCGATATAGATGGATCGATCAATCCTGCCGCCGCCGACTTTATCGACCAGGCGATCGCCAAGGCCAACGCGGGCGGTGCGGGCGCGCTGGTGATTCGGCTGGATACGCCGGGCGGACTGCTCAGCTCTGCACAGAAGATCGTGAAGGCGATGCTCAATGCACCGCTGCCGGTCATCGTATATGTGGCGCCGTCGGGAGCATTCGCAGCGTCGGCCGGCACCTTTATCACGGAGGCCGCCAATATCGCGGCGATGGCGCCCGGCACGACGATTGGCGCGGCCCATCCGATCGAAGCCAGCGGCGGCGACGTACCCGAGGGCAAGGGTGCCGAAAAGATCGAGAATTTTACGGCGGCGTTTGCGAAAACGATCGCCCGTCGGCGCGCCCGCAATGAGGCGTGGATCGAAGACGCTGTGCGCAAGAGCAGTTCGATCGGGGAGGCCGAGGCACTCAAGCTTCACGTAATCGATTTCATCGCGACGGATCTCGACGACCTGTTAAAGCAGGCGAGCGGACGGACGGTGACGCTGGCCGACGGCCGTGCGATCAAGCTCGACCTGGTGGGCGCCGCCGTGCGCCCGACGCACATGACGCTCGGGCAAAGCGTGCTCAACCGGCTGGCCGATCCCAACATCATGTACCTGCTGATGATCGCGGGGGTAATCGGACTCTACTTCGAGTTCGCCCATCCGGGCGCGTTTCTGCCGGGCGTGGCCGGTGCGATCTGCCTGCTGATTGCGCTCGCGTCGTTTCAATTGATCCCGATCAACCTGGCGGGACTGCTGCTGCTGGTGCTCGGCATGGGGATGCTGCTGGCCGAGTTGTTCGTGACGAGTTACGGAGTGTTGGGGATCGGCGGGGTGATCGCGTTCGTGATCGGATCGCTGTTCCTGGTTGACACATCACAGACCAACGTGGCGGTAAGCCGCGGGATTATCGCGGGCGTAGCGGTAGGATTCAGCGCGATCGTGCTGGGAATCGGCTACCTCGCGATTCATGGCCGGCGCGGACGCGCGAGCACCGGCGGCGAAGGAATGGTCGGCAAGGTCGGTGAGGTGCGCGCGGCGATCGCGCCGGGTGCGGCGGGGCAACTTTTTGTCAACGGCGAAATCTGGCGGGCGGTGAGCGACCGGGCGATCGCGGTGGGCACTCGCGCGCGCGTTATCACGGTGAGCGGACTGGAAGTGACGGTGGCGCCGGAGGACCCGGCGGCAATCGCGGGACTGGCGCGTTCGAGCGTACCACCGCATTGATGGCGGCAAGAAACGTTAACCTGAACACCGCGCGAGCGGCGGCGTGTGGACGGAGGAATCCCGATGGTGAGCGGAGTGGGAATCGTAATCGTGATCGCCGCGATCGTGCTGTTGAGCGGCCTCAAGGTGCTCAACGAATATGAACGGGCGGTGGTTTTCCGGCTGGGGCGGCTGAGTCCGTTTCGCGGGCCCGGAGTAATCTTCATCATCCCGATCCTGGAACGGTCGGTGCGGATCGATCTGCGGACGGTGACGCTCGACATCCCGGCGCAGGACGTAATCACGCGCGACAACGTGACGGTCAAGGTGAGCGCGGTGCTGTACTTTCGCGTGATCGATCCGTCGCGCGCGGTCACCGAGGTGCGCGACTATCTATACGGCACGATGCAGTTGGCGCAGACCACCTTGCGGTCGGTCGGCGGGCAGACCGAACTCGACGACTTGCTCAGCCAGCGCGAAAAACTCAACGCGAAGATTCAGGAAGTGATCGACGCGCAGACCGAGCCGTGGGGAATCAAGGTGGTGCTGGTGGAGCTGAAGAATATCGATCTGCCGCAGGACATGCAGCGTGCGATCGCAGCGCAGGCCGAGGCGGAGCGCGAGCGGCGTGCGAAGGTGATCGCGGCGGAGGGCGAATTCCAGGCGGCGCAACGACTGGCGGAGGCCGCCGAGATCATGGGCAAGAGTCCGATCACGCTGCAACTGCGCTACCTGCAGACGCTGGCGGAGATCGCGACCGAGAACAATTCGACGACGGTGTTCCCGGTGCCGATCGATTTCTTCGAGCCATTCATGCAGATGCGCCGGCTGGTTGCCACGACCCCCGCGCAGTCGAATCCGGGCGACGTGAAACCCGATCCCAAATAAGCGCGGCCAGGCGAGGGAACATTCGACGACGTCGCGAATGGAACTGAATGCCGTCGGGCGTCATTCGACGGAGTCGTTGTTGGCTTGCGAATGACGGTAGCGGCTCGACGGAGTTGGGGTCGGCGTCGGTTTCGCCTGCTTCTTATGCTCGTACTTGTAGCCTTCGTAGGCGACCTCGGGAACCGCGAGCGCGAGACATCCGGTGGCGCAAAGACCGAGTGCGATCATGATCGCGACCACCAGCATCAATCGCGACCGGGGCTTGAACCTGGCGAGTGGCGGTTTCATCACTGCGCAGCCATCGACTCCGGGCGCATCGAAGAGTACCTAGGCGCGGTCGCGCGGGCGCATACCGAGGTGCTGCTCGATCGCGCGCAGGCGGCGCGCGAGTTCGGGCAGGCGCGGCTCGACCGCGACCATCCGGCGGAAGACCTTGAGATCGATGGCGGGCGCACCGCCGACCAGGGCGTCGTCGCCGAGGTCGTTATGGACGCCGGCCTGCGCGATGACGCGAGCGCGATCACCGACCTTGACGTGATCGGCAGAGCCCGATTGGCCGCCGAACTGGCACCATCGGCCGAGGCGCACGGAGCCGGCCAGCCCCGACTGCGCCGCCATTCGGGAGAAATCGCCCAGCTCGCAGTTGTGGCCGATCTGAATCAAATTGTCGAGTTTTACGCCTCGATGTATGATAGTGGCGCCCATCGTCGCGCGATCGACGCAGGTGTTCGCGCCGATTTCGACGTCGTCCTCGATCAGCACGCTGCCGACTTGCGGCACTTTGAGCAGGTCGCCGTTTTGCTCGACGAAGCCGAAGCCATCGGCGCCGATCACCGCGCCGTTGAGCAAGGTCACACGGTTGCCGATGGTGACGGACTCGCGGACGGAAACCTGGCTGTGGCAGGTGAAATCGTCGCCGATGCGGACGCCCGGATAGATCGTCACGTGGGGATGGAGCACCGCGTTGCGCCCGATGATGACGCCCGCGCCGATGACGCAACAGGCACCGATCGAGGCACCCTCGCCGAGGCGCGCGTCGGGGGCGATCACGGCGGTGGAATCGATGCCGGGGGCGGGCCGGTATGGCGGAAAGAAGAGGCCGAGTACGCGCGCGAAATCGAAGGCCGGATTCGGGCTGACGAGTATAGCCGCGGGCGCGTCATCGGCGAGTTCGGCCGGCACGATCGC
>Ga0207695_10006966_pt1 | contig 14509 bp, 14 predicted proteins | sample KBSC54metaG_FD_184354 | JGI IMG/M metagenome (GOLD analysis project Ga0207695, IMG submission 184354) | Corn rhizosphere microbial communities from Kellogg Biological Station, Michigan, USA - KBS C5-4 metaG (SPAdes) (version 2) | ecosystem: Host-associated > Plants > Roots > Rhizosphere > Soil... | reverse complement strand
GGTTGCCCGTGCTCTGGTACTTGTCGGGGCTGACCTGTACCCATGCGAACGTTACCGAGAAGGGTGAATTCCGTGCCGCTTGTGCCGAGCAGGGAATCATCTTCGTGGCGCCCGACACCAGCCCCCGCGGTGACGATGTTCCCGACGACGAGGGTTACGACTTCGGAAAAGGCGCGGGCTTTTATGTCGACGCCACACAGGAGCCCTGGGCGCGGAACTTCCGCATGCGCTCGTATATCGAGCGCGAACTTCCCGAGCTGCTTGCCGCCCACTTCCCGGTGGTCGACATGGACCGGCAGGGCATAACCGGTCATTCGATGGGCGGCCATGGCGCGCTGACAATTGCATTGCGCAACCCTGGCCGCTTCCGCTCGGTCAGCGCCTTCGCTCCGATCGTCAGTCCGCTGTCCTGCCCGTGGGGCGACAAGGCCCTGATGGGCTATCTGGGCGGCGATCGGGCAGCTTGGGCCGAATACGATGCCTGCGCACTGATTGCCGGTGGCGCACGTTTGCCGGACCTGCTGGTCGATCAAGGAGAAGCCGACGGGTTTCTCGCCGAACAGCTCAAGACCGACCTGCTGGTCAAGGCCTGCGCGGCTGCCGGCCAACCCGCGACCATCCGCCTGCAGCCTGGTTACGACCACTCCTACTATTTCATCTCGAGCTTCATGGCCGAACATGTCGGCTGGCATGGTGCACGGCTGAACGCCTGACCAACGGACCCGACTGTTCCGCGACCGCCGGTCGGGTGCGCGCAGCGGGCCTCCGGCTATCGGGCGCACAGGACTTTTCCAGCCCCATGTGAACGCCCGGCGCTCGGCCTGGCCAGCGCACAGCGGCCAAAGCATTATGCGGGGTGGCTTTCGGTCCGGATCCCCGGCCTATGCTTCAGCGGAGCAGGCCGTCGACGCCGGCACAGCGGGCGCTTGCAGGCCCACGGTCCAGTACTCCAGCAAGGCATCGGCCACCAGTTCGCGGTTCACCTCGGGATCGTCGCCCGTGGCGAGCATTGTGGCATCGTGCAGCTGGATCGTGAGCATGTTGAGACGCAGCTTCGCATAGGCTTCGCGCTCGGTGCCCCAACGGGCAAGGTATTGTGGCATCTGGTCGACGCACCGGCGGAGGAACTCGATATTGTGTCGGCCGATCTCGGGTTCGATCGACTTCGCTTCGCGATAGACGTCCAGGAATTTCTTGTGGCGTTCGAAATAGCCGATCGCATCCAGTAGCCAGGCGCGCAGTTCCTCCCGCGTGGGGACGCCCATCTGGTCAAGCCGGCGGTAGAATTCGAGTGATTCCGGAAGGTGCATGTCCTCCGCGATCTGGCGCAGGACTTGCCATTTGCGGGCGAAGTGGAGGTAGAACGTGGCGCGGCTTGCGCCGGCGCGGCTCGCGATCTCCTCGATCGTGGTATTGGCGTAGCCCTTCTTGAGGAACAGGTGGCTGGCCGCCCTGGTGAGGAGCTGGAGTGTCTCCTTCTTCTGCAGGGCGCGCAGCGATTCGCGCCTCGGCGCCGCTCGCTTCGTGGATGACTTCGTCTGTTCCAGGATATCCATCACTACAGCCTTGGTTGGTTGCCCGCGTGGAAAACCCCGCTGCCGTTACACTCCGCCCCGTGGACTAGCTGTCCGGGCTCGTCGCTGCAAGAGCGCAGCCCCGTGCGACAAAAATGCCGCGGCGGCATCTGCGATGAATCTCACTTGACACGAGTATAGCCTAAGGGGAGTTATGGCAAGCAATCCGGTGCGCCAGAGGCCGGCTGAGGAGAGATGTCCCATGCGCTGCGGAATGACGCTGTACATCCAGAACTATGAAGATTGGGATCGCTATGAGGCGATGGAGCGGGGCGAAAGCGTGCCTCCGCTGGAACCGCAAACCGATGTGCGGCGCTTTTCGCAAGAGATCGACATGGCGCTCAAGATCGAGGACCAGGGGTTCGATTCCCTGTGGGCGGTCGAGCATCACATCAGCCCCTACGTGCTGAGCACCAGTCCGCTGCAGCTGCTGACCTTCTTCGCCGGCGCCACGAAGCGGATCGATGTCGGCACGATGGTCGTCGTCGTGCCGTGGCACGAGCCGCTGCGGGTGGCCGAGGACATCACGATGCTGCACAACCTGCTCGGCCCTGACCGGCGCGCCATCATCGGGTTCGGGCGCGGTGCGGCGCGGCGCGAATTCCGGCAGTTCCGCCTCGACATGAACGAGTCACGCGACCGGATGTCCGAGGGCGTGCAGATCATTCGCAAGGCACTGAGCGAGGAAAGCTTTTCGTTCGAGGGTGAGCACTACAAGCTTGATCGGGTCACCATGCGGCCGCGCCCCCGCGATCCGCAGCAGCTGCTTTCCGACATGAGCTACTCGTGGGGCTCGCCCACTTCGGCCGCGGTCGGCGCGCGGCTCGGCCTGCAGCCGCTGATCATCCCGCAGAAGGGCTGGGACGAGTATCACAGCGATCTGTCGGAATTCGCCAAGGCCCGCGCCGAAATGGGCTATGGCCCGGTGCGCCCCCGCATTCACATGACCGCGATCTGCGCGGAGACGGAGGTCGAGGCCGAAGCGCTCGCCCGCAAGCACCTGCGCGAATACACGGACAGCGCCACCCGGATCTACGAACTGCACGGGAGCCATTTCAAGGCTATCAAGGGCTATGAACATTATGCCGCCACGGCGAGCAATGTGGCCAGCCGCTCCGCCATGGTCGACACGCTGAGCAAGACCTATATCGACAATCACGTGTGGGGCACGCCCGATCAATGCATCCGCAAGCTGCAGAACATTGCCAAGGGGTTCCACCCGGAAGAGTTCATGCTTGCCTTCCGTTTCGGCACCATGCCGAACGACGTCGCGCAGAAGAGCGTCGATCTCTTCGCGCGCGAGGTGCTTCCGGCAGTTCACGAGATCAAGACCGAAGAACCCATTACCTACGATGAGGTCGCCTGAGCGGCTTTTTGTTTCAGGCAACAGCGACGGCCGGGTTCGGCGCAGCCCGGCGTCTTCAATGAGCAAGACAGACGGGACATGGTCACGAACGACACTGAGAACTTCCGGCAGGCGAGGGACTTCCTGCTTGGCCAGAGAACCGACTATGATACGGCCAAAGCCGGGTTTTCCTGGCCCGATCTGTCGGACCGGTTCAACTGGGCGATCGACTGGTTCGATGCCATTGCCGCAGGGCAGGATCGCCCCGCCCTTGTGGTGTTCGACGATCAGGGGCGACAGCCCGTCACATTCGAGGACATGCGCCGTCGCTCCAACCAGGTGGCCCACTGGCTGAAAGGCCATGGCGTCGGTCAGGGCGATGTGGTCCTGCTGATGCTGGGCAACCAGGTGGAGCTGTGGGAAGCGATGCTGGCGGTCATGAAGATCGGCGCGATCATCCTCCCGGCGACAACCTCCCTCGACACGGCTGACCTGGCCGAGCGGGTGGACCGCGCCGCCGTTCGCCACGTGATCACCAACGCCGACGAAACCCCCAAATTCGCCCCGCTGGACATTCCGGGCCTGCGCGTGAGCGTGGGCGCGAGCGATGGCTGGCAGGACTATGCCGCGACCGCCGGGGCGAGCGACGCGGCACTTCCCCGCCCAGCCACTGCGATCGACGACCCGCTGCTGCGCTATTTCACCTCGGGGACGACCAGCAAGCCCAAGCTGGTGGAGCACAATCAGGTATCCTATCCCGTCGGGCACCTCACGACGATGTACTGGATCGGGCTCCGGCCGGGCGATGTTCACCTCAACATCTCCTCGCCGGGCTGGGCGAAGCACGCCTGGTCGTGCTTCTTCGCACCGTGGAATGCGGAGGCGACGATCGCGGTCTACAATTACGATCGGTTCCGGGCCGATGCCCTGCTCGGCCATCTCGAGCGCGAGGGGATTTCGACGTTCTGCGCCCCGCCGACGGTGTGGCGCATGCTCATCAAGGCGGAAATGGGAAGCCGCCCGGCGGCCCTGCGCGAACTGATTGGTGCGGGCGAGCCGCTCAACCCCGAGGTGATCGGCCAGGTCGAAAAGGCCTGGGGGCTTACGATACGCGACGGCTTCGGGCAGACCGAAACCTCAGCCCTCATCGGCAACAGCCCTGGCCAGCTGGTCCGCCCCGGCTCGATGGGCCGTCCGTTGCCCGGCGCGGCGGTGGTCCTGGTCGATCCGCTGACTGACCAGCCGGTGGAGATCGGCGAGGGCGAAATCTGTCTGGACTGTTCTGCCCGGCCGCTAAACCTGATGAAGGGCTATGCCGGAAGCCCGAGCCCGCTGGAGGGCCGGTTCTACCACACCGGCGACCTCGCAGAACGCGATGCTGACGGCTATATCACCTATATCGGCCGCACCGACGACGTGTTCAAGGCATCGGACTACAAGATCAGTCCGTTCGAATTGGAGTCCGTCCTGATCGAGCACCCGGCCGTGGCCGAGGCTGCGATCGTGCCCTGTCCCGATCCGCTGCGGCTCGCGGTGCCCAAGGCCTATATCGCCCTGGCGGTCGGCTACGCGGCGGACGAAGGCACTGCCTTGGAGATTTTACGCTATGCGCGGCACAATCTTTCGCCCTGGCAGAGGGTCCGCAAGCTGGAGTTCGCGGAGCTTCCCAAGACCATTTCGGGCAAGATCCGGCGGGTGGAGCTGCGAGCTCACGCGGCGTTCCGCGCCGAGAACGGACCTGCACCTGGCGCTGCGCCGGAATGGTCGGACAGCGACTTTCCCGAACTCCGGTCTTGAAACGAAAACGGCCCCGCATTGCGGGGCCGTTCGCGTCTGGCATGATGTCTCGGCTCAGAGGCCGGCGATGACCGACTTGGTCTCCAGGTACGGCTCCAGGCCGTCGGGGCCATTTTCCTTGCCCCAGCCAGACTGCTTGTAACCGCCGTTCGGGATCATCGGATCGGTGACCAGCGCGGTGTTGACCCACACGGTGCCGGCGCGCAGGCCACGGGCGAAGCGATGCGCGCGCCGCGCGTTGCCCGACCAGACGTAGCTGGCAAGCCCGTAGTCGGTATCGTTGGCGAGCTGGAGGGCCTGCTCTTCGGTTTCGAAGCGGGAAACGACGAGGACCGGGCCGAAGATTTCCTCGCGGGCGATCTTAAGGTCGGCACGGTCATCGGCGAAGATGGTCGGCTGGACAAAATAGCCGGGGCCTTCGTTCGGCTGACCGCCGGCGACGAGCCGCGCACCAGCGCTGCGGCCTGCTTCGATATAGGCCGAGACGCTCTGCTGCTGCTTCTGGCTGACGACCGGCCCGATTTGGGTTTCGGGATCAAACCCGCTGCCGAGCTTGAGCGACTTCGCGCCAGCCGAGAGCTGATCGATGACGCGGTCGTAGATCGACGAATGGACCATCAGGCGCGAACCGGCGCAGCAGTTCTGGCCGCTGTTGACGAAGATCGCGATCTGGGCGGCCGGAATCGCATAGTCGAGCTCGGCATCGTCGAAGATCACGTAGGGCGACTTGCCGCCCAGTTCGAGCGTCAGGCGCTTGAGGTTGCCAGCGGCGTCCTCGATCAGCTGGCGGCCGACGCCGGTCGAGCCGGTGAAGGTCAGCTTGTTGACGTCGCGGTGGCGCGACAGGGTCGAGCCGGCGACCGAGCCCGAACCGGTGACGATGTTGAAGACGCCTGCCGGGACGCCGGCTTCAAGGGCGAGCTGGCCGGCGACGAGCGCAGTCAGCGGCGTGACCTCGGCGGGCTTCAGGACGAACGAGCAGCCAGCGGCGAGCGCCGGTGCCAGTTTCCAGGCCACCATCAGCATGGGCGCATTCCACGGAGTGATCGCACCGACCACGCCGACCGGCTCGCGCAGGGTATAGGCCATGTGCGGGCCTGCCATGTTGCGCAGTTCGGTCGTGCGGCCGTGGATCTTGGTGCACCAGCCGGCAAAGTAGCGGAAGGTTTCGACCACGGTGGACACCTGCGACTGAGCGATCATCAGCGGGCAGCCGAGGTTCAGCACTTCGAGGCGGGCGAGGCGATCGGCGTTGGCCTCGATCAGGTCAGCCAGCTTCCACATGATCCGGCCGCGGAGGTGCGGATCGAGGTTGCGCCACCGACCGTCCTCGAATGCGGCGAGCGCGGCGGCTACGGCCTTGTTCACGTCGGCTTCGCTGGCGACCTGAACCTCGGCGCTGGTCTCGCCGGTGGCGGGGTCCTTCAGCAGGGTGGTCTTGCCGTTTTCCGAATCAACCCACTTGCCGTCGATAAGAAGCTTGCCGACGGGAATTTCGCTGGCCTCGACGGTTTTGAATGCGGTTGCCATGTCACGTACTCCGAAAGATTGCGTTGTCTTGATGCCGGGTGTCAGGCTGGTGCGAGCGCCAGCCTAAGGTTTGCCGGAAGCGGGTTTGTCCGCGCTAGACTCCGGTCCGATCCCGGCCGAGGTCTGGTTTTTGTCCTGGGCGAGGGGACAGCGTTGCAATGCCGCAACACGCTGCTCCGTCGCACGATCTCTCCACCGCCTACGTATCCTGTCTGTTTGCTCGGTGAGCCCTCGGCACTCGTCCGCGCTGCGGAAAAGGTCCCTTGGCCCGCCAATTGCTACCGGCTAGTGAACTCCCACTAGCAAGATTGAGTCCGATTCCAGCGGACAAAATCGACTGGTCCGGCACGGCATGGCTTCATCCGGTCAGGATCCGATCATTGCGCAGGTGAACCCGCATCCGAGGCTTCCGATCGGCTTGGAACGGCAGAGCGGCTGTGCGTAATGCAATGCCATGGCATCGCTGTTACGGCACCTCTCCGTGTTAGGAGTTGCCGAAGGCGTTCTGCTGCGGAGAAGTGGTGGGGCCAAGTCCCCGCTACGCTGACAATGAGACGGCCGGAGAGAGTGCGGAACAAGGATATCCGGCGGTTCAAGCGCCAGCCTTCGGGAGTATTCCGTCCAGCAGCCAGCGCCGAAGCGCCTGAAGGAAAAGCGCATGACACAGCGATCCTCCTTGTTTGACCTGACCGGCAAGGCCGCGCTGGTCACGGGCGGGATCGGCCTCGGCTATGCGACCGGCATAGCCAAGCAGGGGGTCGCCATCGTCATCTGGGGGGCGCAACGCGGCAAGGAACAAGGCGGCAGAGGCGAAGTTCGCGAGGTGGGAGCGCCTTCCGTGTTGTCGCAGATCGCCGACGTCAGTGACGAGCAGCAGGTCTGGCAAGCCTTCGCCGAGGCTGTCGCCGCCACGGGCGGCCAGATCGATTGCGTCGCGTCCAACGCCGGGCACGGTCCGTCTTATCCGGTTATGTCAGAGATTCCGATGGACCAATGGCGGCGGATACTGGCGTCCACCGGGCCGAAATCACCGACGATCCCACCATGATGAGGCCAACATCGCGCGCACGCCCATGAAGCGTGTGGGCGAAACGCCGGACCTGGAGGCGATTGCCGCCTACCTCGCCAGCGACGCGGCATCGTTCCACACGGGAGACGTCATCACGATCGACGGGGGGGCAATGGCGACGCTGATGTGATCGGCAGGCCGTCCGAACAAGCCTGAAGGAAGAGGAGTACGAACATGCCCCGCGGAATGCAGACGCACGTTGCGTTTTACGTGAAGAATTTCGATGACACCGTAGCCAAATGGAAGAAGCTGCTGGCGATCCTCGACCCCGAGATGGTGGAGCGCGAACCTGCCTACCAGGAGGCCGGAGAAGGGCTCGACCTGACCCGCGTCGCCACCTTCATCAACCCCAACGGGCTGGAACTGCAGTTCGTCTGGTCGCAGCGTTATGCCGACGATCCGAACACGGTGGACCGGGTCGATCACATCCACTTCGCGACGACCGACCTCGAAGACAAGCTGGAGAAGGTCAAGGAAGCGGGTTTCCGCATCAACGCCTACGCGCTGACCGATCCGGAGCCGACCGACAAGCTGACCTCGTCGAAGGGCCTGATCACCATGTTCGACAACGACGGCAAGGCCGTTCCGATGGATTACCAGAAGTGGTTCCTGGTGCCGATGCCGGGCAATGTCTGCGCCGAGGTCGCCTATCCCTATGAGCCGGTCAACGGCATCTGGGAGCCGATCGAGAACTATTCGCGCGATGAACGCTACGGCGTGCGGGGCTGACCGCCAGGGGGCCGGTCCGGAGCGCGCCTGCCGCACCCGGCCCCTTCGTGGATTCAAGCTGCAGCGCTTCGCCGGCCCTTCCGGCAAGGGTTCGGACATGGCGCACCAGGACCGGGAGACCTTATCGTGAATTCGTTGCAAACCTACTTTGGCCTGGACGGCAAGACCGCCCTTGTTACCGGCGCCGCGCGCGGCCTTGGCCGAGCCATCGCCGAAACGCTCGCCGGTTGCGGCGCGGCGGTTGTCGTCTCTGACCTCAATGCGGAAAGCTGTGAGGAAGCGGCTGCCGCGATCCGGGCCGCCGGTAGGGCTGCCTTTGGCGTCGCGATGGACATTTCTCACCTCGAATCGGTCAAGCGGGGATTCGCCAAGGCGACCGAACTGCTTGGCGGCAAGCTCGACATCCTGGTGAACAACGCCGGGGTCATGTGCGTCGTCCCGATCTTCGATGAGAGCCGGATGGACATGTGGGACAAGGCCTATGCGGTGAACGTGCGAGGCACCTTCATGTGCGCGCGCGAAGCGGCTGCGATCATGATCCGCAACGGTGAAGGCGGGCGGATCATCAACATCTCGTCTTCGTCGGCGATCCGCCCGGTTCTCGACGGGATCGCGCCCTACAGCTCGTCGAAGGGCGCCGTCAGCACCATGTCGCAGAGCCTCAGCTATGAACTTGCACCGCACGGCATCCGCGTGAACGTGATCATGCCGCACTCGATCATGCATGCGGACATCACGACCCAGTACGAGGAAAACAAGACGCCGGTCACCGGTGGAGCGGCGGTCGATCCCGATCGCTATCGCCTGCCGCACCAGGGCCATCCACAGGACATCGCCAAGCTCGCGGCCTTTCTGGCGGGGCCGGGCGGGGACTTCATCTCCGGGCAGGCGATCGCCGTCGACGGCGGATACATGCTGACCTGATTGTTTTCCTGCCCCGGGCCAACGAAGTCGGCCAGGAAATGTCAAATGAGCGAATGCGCGATCAAAATCGAGCACGAGAGGTTATCGCAATGAAGCTGACCAATGACCAGAAGAGGCTATTGCTCGACAACCTGATCCGCGTGCGCGAAGTGGATCAGTGGTTTGTCGACGCGCTGCTAAGCGGCAAGCTTCCGTTGTTTTACCACAGCACTCAGATCCAGGAAGCGGTCGGCGTGGGCGGTTGCACTTTCCTTGAGGAAGGCGACAGCGTCTATGCCACTCACCGTGGGCACGGCATCAGCAAGCTCATCCCGCGCGGCGTGAGCATCGAATCGATCATCGCGGAACACTATGGCAAGCTGACCGGGTACTGTGGCGGCGCTTCGGGCTGGCATCCCTGTGTGCCGGACAAGGGCTTCCCGATGTACACCGCACTGATTTCGGAAAATCTTGGCCTCGCCTGCGGAACGGCCATGGCGCACAAGCTGGACGGCAAGGGCCGGGTCGTCGTGTCGTTCGAGGGCGATTCATCGGCAGCAAAGGCCGAATTCCACGAGGCGATCAACTTTGCCGGCGCAAACAAGCTGCCGATGGTCATTATCATAGAAAACAACGGCATGGCACAGATTACCCCGATCGAGACCTTCCTCGTCAACAAGGATATCGCCAACTATGCCAAGGGCATCGGCATCCCGGGCGTGATCGTTGACGGTCAAGACGTGATCGCGGTGATGGAGGCGGTGCAGGAAGCGGTCGAGCGCGCTCGCAATGGCGGCGGGCCGACCATGATCGAGGCCAAGACCATCCGCCTTCGGGCCCATGCCGAAGGGGTGGAGGACGTGTCGCTCAACGCGCCGCGCGTCACCGATCACGAAGCCTGGCTGCGCGACAAGGATCCGGTGAAGACCTTCTCTGCCCAGCTGATCGCGGAAGGGGTGGTGACCCAGGCCGAAATCGGCCGGATGCAGCAGGACGTGAGAGAGGAAATCGCACAAGCCTACGAGGCGGTTCAAGCGGCGCCGGGGATTCCGGACTACGCACACCTGCAGAACCTGCTTTTCGCCGATTGATGCCCGCAGGCTGAGGATCTGAAAGATGTCTGGCAAGAAATACACGATGCTCGAGGTCGTGAACGCGACGCTCAAGGAAGAAATGCGCCGCGACGATAAGGTCATCTACATGGGCGAGTGCATCGCCGGCAGCGCCGTGGGCTGGGCCTCGGGCGTGTATGAGGAATTCGGCGCCAACCGTGTGATCGAGACCGGGCTGGTCGAGAACACCATGGTCGCGGCCGGGATCGGCATGGCCGAGCGGGGCTATCGCCCGATCATCGACCCCATGATGGCCGACTTCCTGACCCCGGCCTATGCCGCAATGACTGTCGCCGGACGCAATCGGCTGATGCACGGCGGCAAGATGCAGATCCCGATGGTGATCTTCACCACTATGGGCGGCTACCTCGGCCTTGGCCCCGAACATTCCGGCACGCCAGAGACGATGGTGATGCATATGCCGGGCCTGAAGCTGGCCGTCCCGTCCTGCGTCAACGACGCGCGCGGCCTCTTGAAGTCCGCCATTCGCGACAACAACCCGGTCGTCTATTTCCTTCACCGCCGCCTGATCGGCGACAAGGGCTTCCTTTCCGAGGACGACAGCCCGATCCCGTTCGGCGTGGCCGACATCAAGCGTGAAGGCACCGACATCACTGTGGTGGCGACGGGGTTCCAGGTCAGCCTGTGCCTCAGCGTTGCGGAGAAGCTGGCTCCACATGGCATCAGCGTCGAGGTGATCGACCCGCGCACCCTCGTTCCGCTGGACATCGACACTGTCATCAAGTCGGTCAAGAAGACCAATCGCGCGCTGGTCGTCGATGAGGACTTCATCACCTGCGGTCCCGGCGCCGAGATCGCCATGCAGATCATGGAGCACGCGTTCGACTGGCTGGACGAGCCGATTAAGCGGATCGGCGGCAAGGGCGTGGTCCCCGCCACTTCGGCCGATCGTTTCGCCCTGCCCCAGCCGCAGGAAATCGCCGATGCAATCACTTCGCTCGTCGGAGCGGAGCGCGTGTCGGTGGACATCGCGTCCGGCGCACGGCTGTTCAACTACTAAGCCCTGCTATTGCGGTCAGGCGAGGAATAGAAAATGGCAGAGCAGGTTATCATTCCCAAGCTCGGGATGTTCTCGTCGGCAGTCACGCTGACCGAGTGGAAGGTGGCCGAGGGCGGCCGGATCGAGGCGGGCGAGACCGTGCTCGACATCGAAGCGGAAAAGACCACCTTCGAGATGCCCGCCCCGGCCTCCGGTATCCTGCACATCCTGGCGCCGCAGGGCGCGGAGATGGACGTCAACACCGTGGTCGGGCTGATCGCGGCCTCGCAGGAGGAATACGACTCGCTGTGCGGCGGCGGGGCTCCGGCGTCATCTCCCGCAGCGCCAGCGGCACCGGCTGCTGCCGCCCCGGGCATGGCGAGCGTGTCGCACGACGAAGGCGGGCGACGGTTCAGCACGCCCCTTGCAAGGCGGCTGGCCCGAGAGGCTGGGATCGACCTTGCCGGCGTCGCCGGATCGGGCCCCAACGGCCGCATCCAGAAGCGGGACGTGGAACGGGCGAGCCGGCAGGGCACTCCCGCCGCGGCGGCGCCGGCGGCTTCGGCTCGGGCTCCGGCCGCCGTTCCGGCGGCTGCCGCGTCTCCCGTCGCGGCTGCGGCTCGGGCCCAGCCTCAGGCTGCCCCCGCCTCCGCGCCTTCAACCAATGGCCGCGCGATCCGCGGCACGATCCCCTACAAGGGGATGCGCCGGTCGATCGGCGAGAACATGATGCGCAGTCTTGCGGTCAACGCGCCCAACACGATGATGGGAGAGTTTGACTTTTCCGCCATGGTCCGCGCCCGCGAACTGCTGGTCGCCCGCGCCGAGCGGCTGGCTGCGCGCATCACCTACTCCGACCTCGTCCTCCACGCCGCCGCCCAGGCCCTGCGCGCGGCGCCGCTGATCAATTCGAGCCTCGTCGGCGACGAGATCGTGATCTGGGACGATATCAACATCGGCATGGCTGTGGGGCTCGGCCCCAACGGCGACGAGGGCCTGCTCGTCCCGGTGATCCGCAACGCAGACCGGCTGTCGCTGGTGGAAATCTCGCGCAAGGCCAAGGAACTGGCTGACAAGGCCCGCGCCGGGAAGCTGACCGGGCAGGACATGGGCGGCGGCACCTTCACCGTTTCCAACTTCGGCTCGCTCGGCGTAAGCTCGTTCTCGACGCCGATCATCAATCCGCCTGAGGCCGGGATCGTCGCGATCGGACGGATGGCCAAGAAGCCGATCGTTCGGAACGACGGGATCGTGATCGCGCCGGTCCTGCCCTACAGCCTGACTCACGATCATCGCATCGTCGACGGGGCGGCGGCCGAACACTTCCTCCATGCGTTCAAGAAGAGCATCGAGAGCCCGAGCCCCGAGGTGGCCGAGCTAATCTTGGCCTGAGTCCGCAGGACTGCGGGCGTCTGGGAGACTTGCCATGAATACGAGCAACGGAATTCGCGTCGTCAGCGTCCACGGACCCAATGACGTGCGCGTCGAAAAGGCCGACTTTCCCGACGTCGGCGCCGACGACGTCCTGATCCGGATGCACGCTTGCGGTGTCTGCGGCAGCGACGTGCACTACATCAAGAGCGGTGGTGGCGGTCGGATGCCCGACGAAGGCCGGATGCCGATCGGGCACGAGGGTTCGGGCGAAATCGTCACCGTCGGCAGCGCGGTGCGCGACGTGCGGCAGGGCGACCGGGTGATCATCAACCCGATGGCGACCAGCGCGGTGATCGGCAATGGCGGGTCGGAAGGCGCCTTCAGCGACTATCTGCTGGTGCGCGAGGCCGGCTCCAGCGGCGGCCTGCTACCCATCCCCGAAACCGTCTCCTACGAGGATGCGGCCTTGGCGGAACCGCTCGCCGTCTCGCTTCGCGCGGCTAACCGCGCCGGACCGCAAGCGGGGGAAAAGGCCGTGGTGTTCGGTGCCGGGCCGATCGGGCTCGGCATCGTGCTGTGGCTGAAGCGGCGCGGGGTCGCCCATGTCATCGCGGTCGATCTCAGCGAGGCGCGGCTCGAGCTGGCTCGCACGATGGGCGCGGACCACGTGATCAACGCCCGGGTCGGCGACGACAAGCTGGCCGAGGAAATTGGCGCCCTCCACGGCACCGACCAGGTGTTCGGCGTCGAAGTCTGCGGCACCGACATGTATTTCGACGCGGCTGGCGCGCCCTCGGTCGTCCAGTCGGTCTTCGCGATGGGCAAGACCCACAGCCGCTTCGTCATCGTCGCCATGCACTTCAGGCCGATCCCGTGGGACGTCATGCAGTTCATGAGTAAGGAAATGACGATGACCGGCTCGGTCGGCTATCAGGGGGAACTGGCGGAGGCGCTCACCGCCCTGTCCGAGATCGGCGACCTCGCCCGGCAGATGGTGACCGACACCTACGCCTTCGACGACGTGCTGGACGGCCTGCGTCGCGCCGCCGAGGGTGACAGCGGCAAGGTGATAATCGGGTTCCAGCAAGCCTAGGGCGCGTTGACAAAAGACTTCAGCCATAGGCGGGCGACGGCGAGGTTGAGGAAGCTCTCCAACGAGAGGAGGGTCTTGTCATAACGAATGGCGATGCGGCGCTGCTGCTTGAGTTTGCCGAACATTCGTTCGATGCGGTCGCAGTCTTTGTAGCGCTGATAATCTGGATGGGCTGGAGCTTTCCGGTTCGATCGGGGCGGGATGATGGGCAGGATGCCGCGCAGGAGCAGGTTTTCGCGGAAGCGGTCGCCATCATAACCCTTGTCGGCAAGGAGCCCCTTGGGCTTGGGCAATGGCAGAGCCATCAGGTCATCGACCGCCCCATAATCCGAAGCCTCGCCGCCGGTCGGGATGAACCCGATAGGCAGTCCTTGATTGTCGCAGCGGGCGTGGACTTTGCTCGTAAAGCCGCCGCGTGATCGACCAAAAGCCTGCGCACGAGCCCCCCTTTTCCGCCTGCCGCCGAGACATGGCCGCAAACCGTGGTGCTGTCGATCATGTGCTGCCAGTCATCGGTCAGGCCGAGATCGACCAGCGTTTGCAGCAAGGCATCCCAGACACCCTGCTCGGCCCACCGTCGGAACCGCACATAGACCGAGTTCCACTTGCCGTAGCGTTCGTGCATGTCGCGCCAGGGACAACCCACCCTCAATACGTGAAGCATGCCGTTGAGAAATCGCCGGTTGTCGCCGGCAGGTCGCGCCCAGCGCCCCCGCTCAGATGGCAGCAGCGGGCCGATCAGCTCCCATTCCGCATCCGACAAGTCCCCACGGCCCATGACTGCTCCCCAAAGAGCAGCCTTGAATCAGAACCCGACCGGCTTGGGAATCCCTTTTGTCAACACTACCGAGTTCTCCCTTTAAAGCCATTAAAGTTTCTGCCCTTGGTGCCTGCCGCTTCAACCACCTCAGCAAGCGCTGGGAAACATATACCGGGAAACTGGCCACCCAAGTCGGCTCCGACCGCAGTTTCGAGGAGGTGGC
>Ga0207695_10006965_pt1 | contig 14513 bp, 13 predicted proteins | sample KBSC54metaG_FD_184354 | JGI IMG/M metagenome (GOLD analysis project Ga0207695, IMG submission 184354) | Corn rhizosphere microbial communities from Kellogg Biological Station, Michigan, USA - KBS C5-4 metaG (SPAdes) (version 2) | ecosystem: Host-associated > Plants > Roots > Rhizosphere > Soil... | reverse complement strand
TGACGCCATCGACCACGCGCACGGGGCCACGCGGCGTCTGGAACGAGGTGACGAGGCCGTCGATCTCGAGCAATGAGGGCTCGCTCATGGCGTTGCGGCGTGCGGGTCTGGAGGCGGTTAAGGGAGCCCGCGGGATGATGCCACAGCGGAATCAGCGGACGGCAGCTGCGCGGCTGTGCGGCTGTTGTCGCTGTTGTCGCTTCGCGCTGACCGGCGTTGCACGAGCGGCAGGTCGGGCTGGGGCTCCGCTGTCCGGCTTGCCGTGCGTCGCGCCGGTCGCGCCTACGATCGGAACACCAGCCCACCCTGCCGCGCCGACGTGCCAGCGGCTGGCTGAAAACATTCGCGTCCTTTAAGAGGGGCCAGGCATCGACGGGCCATCGAGGCCGCGTCGATGCCCACGGCAAGCGCTCTGGCGACCCGCCGTGCTTGACGCGAACTCGCGCATCCGCCGGCCAACGTTTCATGTCGTGTTCGACAATCGCTGCGCCATCGGCGCCCCATGCCGCGACGCTGCGCGGTCACACATCCCCTGCAGGACGGGCCTGCTTTCGACCCATAGCGGAAGTGAACGAGCTCGGATGAGCACCCGAATAGCGGACGCTCAGCTTTTGAAATGAGCGGCGGCTGGATGCAAGCGAGGCTTGCCGGAGGACATCCACTCGACGAAATGGTTAGGGCGCACGCGACTTTTCACTTCTGCTCTCTGGAAGTTTCTCGTACCGGACGACCGACTTGGCTAGATGAAGCGTCGCAACGGTCCCCACCACAAGTGGAGCTGCCAGCAACACGGCGAAACCCGAGGGCAATCTGGACAACCACCCCGACAGCAGCAGTGCTGCGCTGCAAGCGATCGAGCCGAAGACTCCGACAAAGAGGACAAGCCTGCTCCGCCACAAGTGCCGGGGCTCCAAGGGCTCACGGCAGAACGGGCACAAATAGAGCTCTTTGCCCCCCAAGGACCATCGACCGGCCGGTCCAAATCGACGCACGACGTCGACCGAGGCGAGTGATTGATGACAGTACGGGCAAGACGACATTGTTTCGGCCAAACTAGGAAGTACGCGACCCAACTGTCGCAATGTTCTGCGAGTCATTTTGCTTTGGGCCAGTCGCTACTAACGCAAAGGGCGAGGATCGCCGCGATTTCTGCCCGACATTTGAGCATGCCCAAGCGCTCGTTGCACGGTCCGAGCACCCCGGAGCGGACGTGGGCCAAGAGACCGCTCATGGCCGGTTGCTGCTGTGACTATGGCGACATCACGCTGACGAACCGCCCGCTCGACCATCGATATGAAATCGTGCTGTCGACAACTTCGCCGGTTCGACAGCGTACTATCTCCTGATTGATGCGAACGGTGACGTCGCTACGACCTGCATGCAGGATCTCGTACGGCGGGCTGCCCGCCCTGACAACGTCATCTACCGTCTGTCCCTCCGGCAGATCGGCAGCCACCGCGCATTGACCCGAGCCGTCTGACTGGTCGTTCCCGCCGGCCCCTTCGAGCGTGACGATGCGATAGCCGCGTGCATCGACATCGCGTGGTACGAGGTAGAACAATTCGTACGACTCGCCAAAGAGGCCGCCCTTGAGCCGGACAGAGTGAAAGAGTACGAACGTCTTGCCAGCGCCAGCAAAACTAGTCAGCATCTCTAAGTCCGGGTACCAGCTCGAGGGCGAATACGGCTTGCACTCGAGACCGCTCGAATACTTCGAGGGACGACAGTCCAAAAAATTGCCTCGGGTGGTGAATACGAACGCATCATGACTCAACGCGATGCATTCGACCGGCGCGTCGGGATGGTCGGCGAAGTAGAGGGACAGTGCCTTAAAGGAACTGTCCGAACTCACGTTGTCACACTTTTTGAAGAGCTCAGCGGCCTGGCTCGATGCCGACAGCAGCAACCCACACGACGCCAAGGCAACATGCAGCACGACGCGACGAATGCGCGCCCCCGGAACATGGCGTCGAGTGACACCGTACTCGCGATTCGATCTGTGAGTGTTCACAATGCTTCAAGGTGCTAGATGGACATTTACGTAAAGCCGCCGCTCGCGACCGTCAGTTCCTGGCCGGAGTCGGCTACTGCAGACCCAAATTTCGGGCATTGCCCGCCGTAGCCGCAGAGAGTGCATCCAGTGCGCTGGCGGCCAAGACGCGAATCGGAACCCATGACGGGTGCCGCATCGCTGTAAGGTTCAATTCTCGGCCTGCGCCTGCCGGAAGCGTGTCCGCGGGCACTGCTTCGAGAGCGCAGACCACTGTAGAGATCCACGCCTCTTGCGCCGCGTCCAACCGACCTTGCCCGATGAGGTACTTGCCGGCTTGGACGTCGTCCTTCAATTCCCAAGCGACGTTGAAGTCACCCATCGCCTCGCATTGCTGTTCCGGCTCTCCTGCAAGCATCTCCAGCGCCTCGGCAAACACTCGGTACGAACTGTGGAAGTCAAGATCTGACATGGCATCTAGTCTAGCGAGTCGCCCGGTACCGGTCGTCGGCGACCGTCGGCTGCTGGCCGAACAGCGACCGCCAATTCGATTGCAGTTCACCGCAATTCTGAATCAACGCCGCGCTTCGGAGTTGTGCCAGTCAAGGTAAATAGCGCTCCGCTCAAGACAAAGCCAAGAAACAGGGACTGCACCTGTAGAGGTTCGAAGCTTTGGACGTGCAGGCCCGAGAAATAGGCGATCCAGGAGTTCACACCAACGTCGACCGACATGATCGCCGCTCCGAGCGCAATGGCTAATCTTCTTCGCCACCATATCAGCCCGGCGACCGCAAAATCGAGCGGGCACAGTGCGTTCCAGATCGCGTTTATCGGCATCGGCACTGAGCGATACGGCAAGAGGCCGCCTTGCCAGATGTCGCGGCCGTGGTTTGCCCCGCCGATCGCGAAGCAACACGCAAATATCAGGGCGAAAATTCTGTGTGTGTTGGACATCGCGGTCAGCAAGATGCGCAGTGTTGGCGGTGCGCGTTGGACATCTGCGTAGCGCACCGCGAGGCGATCGTTCGCGAACGGCTGGTTGTGGCCGGCTTGCGACCTCGTCGCGAGCCTCCGGTGTTGTTTCGGCGCGGAGGTGGCAGCGGCTGGCGGCTTTGCGCAGCATAGCCGACACAGGACTGGCCTCGCGACTAGGGCGGGGCCCCACCCATAGCCTACTTGAAACCGGTCATTCGCCGGCGGCAGCTGTTGGCCGCTACGAGGCGTCCGCCTCGGTCGGCGCAGGAGCTTCGATCCAGATCACCTGGCCGGGATGATGTTCCCGCATTGTGCCCACCGCGTCGTCAAGCAAGAAGCGATCGCCCAGGTCGTAGATGAACCGAGTCGGCCGGTCGCAGGCGGGGATTGCTTCGTAGGCCTTCTCCGAAATTGCGTCGGCGCCGCACCAAACATTGCTGGCTGATGGCGCTGCGCGCAGCGCCTCTGCCAAACCAGTGGGTGTGATCGCTAGGTACACCATTCGACTTACCTCAATGCCTGGAAGCGGTCATCGGCGAAGGACGGCTACTGGCCGCGGGCCGACATCCACGTCTGAAAGTGGCCGACAGATGCGCAGTGCAGCACACCAGTTCGTGCGTCACTGCACTATGCGTGCGGGCCTTAGGCGCCCAGCATCCTGGCCCTGGAAAGTCACATCGCGACTCGGGAGGTCGTCAGAGAGTTGACGACCGCCGAGCTTGCCGGAGCGACTCTTGGATGCAGTCCCATCGATCCATGAGTCGCGCACCGCCATTCAGGGGACGTTTCGCGCCATGACGACGCCGCGCGAGCTCGTGATGTACAGCGTATGACCGTCAATTGCTACGGCCTGCGGCCAGGAGATGACGCCGGGCAGCGCGCCGGTCACGAGGCCTTGCACCCCAGGGCGACCGACGACGGTCGTGACCACACCCTCCTTCGTCACTTTGCGAATCACCTGATTCTGGTTGTCTGCGACGTAGAGACTTCCAGTTACAGCATCGATCGCCATGCCTCGGGGGCTGTTGAAGCGCGCCTGTGCACCCGTACCGTCAGCGAACCCGCATTGGCCAGTCGAACCAGCCAGCGTGACGACGTTCCCTAGAGCATCCACCTTTCGCAGCGTGCACCCCAGCTCGTCGGAGACGTAGACGTTGCCGGATTTGTCGACCGCGACGCCCGTTGGAACATCGAAGCTTGCGGTCGTAGAGCTCCCATCGAGGCCCCCGCTTTGTCCAGAACCTGCGAGAGTCGCCATGGCGCCACCCGCGCCGGGCAGCATCATTACGACATCCAGTTGTTGAGAGGTCACGACCAACGATCCATCCGGGCGCACTGCGATGCCATAGAAGTCAGATGGATAGGAGCCGTAGGGATAGTCAGTGAAACTCAAGGTCTTGACGCTGCCCGACAGACTCACATGTCGGACCAAGCCGGTCAGGTTGTCGACGACATATAGGCTTCCATCAGGCGCCGAGGCCAACCCGCTGGGCCAGGCGAAGTTCGCTGCGGTTCCCATTCCGTCGGTTGGGCTGGCCGAGGTGAACCCGATGTTGCCCGCGATCGTGCTGACTTGCCCGTCCAACCCAACGCGCCGAATCGCGTTCGCGTCACGGTCAGCGACATACAAGGCGCGGTCGCCGCCCATAGCGATTCCGATCGGGAAGCCGAACCCGGCCTGCGTACCTTGCCCGTCTGCCGCGGTGTTGAACAATGCCTCGCCGGCCAGCGTGGCCACTTCGCCATTGCGGAGTGTCCGAAGACTGTAGTTCCCGGCATCCACCACGTAGATCGTGCCGGTCGGGCTGATGGCGAGGCCCGTGATTCTGTTGAACTGTGCCTGCGCCACGGGACCATCCACCGCTCCACCCCATGGCATGGGGGCGATCACCTGTTCGTTTCCCTGGGGATCGATAGCGTAGAGCAGAGCGCCTTCAGCGCGGTAGACGGTTCCTTTAGCATCAACCGCGATGCCTGCACCGCCCCGGGTGCCCGATACGGGCCCGAAGATACTGACGTGGCCGTCCAGAGTGACCCGCCTGACGGCGCCGGAGCACGAGACGTACAACGTCTCGTCCGGGCCAATGGCCAAGCCCTGGGGATTGGCTAGAACGACAGTTGCGTTCGGCGTGACTTCGTCCTTCGTGACGAGCGTTGATACCGTCCCGTCGGGCGCGATCCGGCGGATGGCGGAACCGCAGGGAAGGACATAGGCGTTTCCGGCGTGATCGACCACCATGCCGGGATCCGACGGGGGAAGGTCGGTGTCACGGCAGAAGTCGAAGCGCGCCGAGGCCCCGGCACCATCGTTCGAGCCCGTCGTTCCGGCCTGTCCAGCCAGCGTGACCACGATGCCCTGCGTGGAGATCCTGCGAATGGTGTTGTTGCCTGCGTCGACCACGATCAGGTTGCCGCTGGGATCGAAGGCAAGCGCCATGGGCTGATTGAATGTCGCCACCGCCAAAGCACCGTCCGTGGCACCGGCCACGCCGGAGATTCCGGCGAACGTGGTCACGACCCCTGCGGGCGTGATCCGACGAATCGTCTGGTCCGCCGTGTCTGCCACGTAGGCATTACCAGCGGTGTCGAGGGCTACCCCCGCCATGCCCTCGAACCGGGCCGCGCTTCCGGTTCCATTCACGTTGCCCGGACCCCCGACATGACCAGCCAGGAGCGTCAAGCCGGAGGAGCCCGTGTCGCCGGTTGAATCGCCGCCCGTTCCTGGACCGGAAGTCGGCGGGGAACCTGCACCGCCGCCTCCGCACGATGCCACTACGATGCAAAGGGCAGCCGCCCAGATGCGCCACGACAGCACCGCCCCAAAGTCGGTTGATTTCATCCTGATTTCCTCCCTGCCAGCACGCAACGGTGGCGCTGCCCATTCACATTGCCGAGTGTCTCCCCGGTCCGGACGCTGAATTCTACGGGGTCATATCTTTAGCCCCTAGGCTGGCTTACCCGAAAGCGGCCGTTTCGCAAAGGCTGCTTCTGGCCGGGCTCCGTCATTCAGTCGGTCGAAATGCGCGCAGTAGCGCTTGCGCTCGGTGCCGTAGTGGTTGCGGCCACTCGGCCTCACCGACGACGTGCTCAAGGCACTCGGCGATCGTCGCGTCGACGGGCACACCTTGTTCGAGCCATCCCACTGCCAGCCCTGGCCAATAAGGTGTGTCCCACCTGAGTCCCATGAGCACGACCTCCCGAGCCGATGCTTCCGCAGGTTCGTAGGCACTGTAGGGCGTTTCGAGATGAACGACGAGCGATTGACTACGCATGTTCGAAGTCTAAGGTGGCAAGAGGCCGCCCGAAAGCTGCCGTTGGCGGCCGACGGCTTTTGGCCGCGAACGGCCGGCTACTCTGCATTCACAGAGTCTTGCAACACTGACCACGGCGTGCCCTGAGCTAAGTCGATGGTGAAGCTCAAGGCGATGCACTCGAAGGTGGTGTCGTGAAAAGAGAAGACCCAGTGCTTGAAATCTTCGAACTGCTCGGCTCTGTGATACGGATGAACCGAAATCATCTGTACCAAGCGGCGGAGCCACGATGATCCCTCGACTTCAAAAACCGAGTACGGTTCCAGGCCGCGCGCAGCAAGCGGATGGCCGGCGAATGCTTCATCGTTGGGCGGGCCAAACATGTGCGCATATGCTCGGTCGAACGACGCTATCGCACAGAGTTCATCAGAACCGCCTGGCTTGGCTGCTTGGACAGGGGCTGAAGTCCACTCACCGGTCAGCCGTCCTGGCTCCAGGTAGTACGCGAGACGCAATGTGTGTTCGCCGGCAAATACCACCGGGCATGGGGCGCCCACAGAGCTTTGCGGCGTAGAGGAGACTCGCCTAGGCTTGTCCGAAGTGCTGATGCTGTACATGGATGCTGAGCTTAGCCTACCCGGATGCGGACGCTGGTGACCGGCAGCATCTGGCCGGATCGAGACGAAGGACGCCTCCCGAACCGCCTCAAGCGCATTCGCACGACAACACAGATGCAAAGTTCGAGGCCCCGTCCTGGCGAAAGTAGACCGTGAAAGTGTCGAAGTAGTCCTCGGGATTCTTAACTCCTTCGGCTATCAGGTCGTCATAGTTCTCGACATTTTGGTAGGAATAGGTGATCAGAACGGCGCCCTCGTCGGCAGAGTACGCGACCAAATCGCTTTGCGCCACGTTGGCAGCTTCCTTCTCCATCTCGCCGTTCCAACCGTGCAACCCCTCGTCGAAGAGCAACTCGCTCATCCCGCAGTGGCAACACGTGAGATACGCCGGCGGGACGGCGGCGGCACTCGGCCGCACAGTTTTGACCTTGAGGGTCGGTGAACCGCATTTGCAGCCGAGCATGACGGTGACGAACGAGGCGCCGCGATTCCAGAGCTTCGGAGAGTCGAGCGTTTCGAGAACTCGAAATTTCGCAGCGATATGTGGCGTTGTATTCCTGAGCGATTCGATAGTGTCCATGGTGGGTCTCCCGAAACCAGACATTCCGCGTCGTCCGCTGCTGGCCGACATGCGTCCCCGAGCCTGGCCGCTTAGTCGTGTGACGCGGCTGCAGCCGGCCGACCGCTATGCCCACCATAGTCACCCGCATGCCGCACCTACGCGATCGGGGCTACGCTAGCGCCGCTGTAGACTTTCCATGATGTCACGCGAAGCAGCGTGTTCTTCCAGCCATCGCCACTCCACAACTCGGGCGCCGCTGCGATTGGCGAGTCCATCCACAGCTCAAGCACGGATCGTCCATGGCGGCCGTGCAGCCCGTTCGTCACGGATCGATGGAGCCACTCAAACGCCGCCTGCCGACAGTAGAGCGTCAAGCCGAAGTGCCCGAGAAACTCGTCGCTCTGCCATGAGAAGTACGAGGTGCCCTCAACGAGGTGCCATCGATCATCTGGCCAGATGTCCGAATTGGGCTTGTGCTTGCGAACGTCATCGACGCGCTCGATGTCGGCGTTGACGTTACAGCCTTCCATCTCGCCGGACATCACGACGCCGGTCATGTTGAAGCCGATGTACGCGCCAGCATCAAGACCGAGCTTCGGGGTGCACTCCATGCCCCACTGCGTGATGTCAATGCGAAGCTGCTGCGACTTGCGATCGGGCCTTTCCCACGCATACCCCTTCGGCTTCTCCGGGACTGGCGGCGCTACAGGTGGCTTGGGCTTTCGGAACATGGTGCTTCTCGGCGATTCGCCAATGGTAGCGCTGGTGCATTGCCTGAGAGCTGCCCCTCGCGACTGACCGCTCGTGGCCGCAAGCTCGCCTGCTCACGCAGCAGAGGTGGATAGCCTACTCAGTAACTTGACGCGGTAGCCGTCGGTCAGGCCCGGGCTGCTGCCCGACTTCCAAACCGATACCAGCGACGTCAGATCAGGCAGTCGCGCCAGGGTAGGCAACGCGCTCCGTTCGATCAACTCACGAATTTCCACGGCAGCCGCCTCTGCGTCGCCCAACGACGATACCCGCCACCAAAGATCTTGCCTCGACGGCAGAAGATCGCCGAGCCGCATTCGCCAATGTGCCTCCGAGATGGAGGCCTTGGTGAACTCTCGTACGTCCTCGTAGTCGAGTGCTGGGGCGAAGACTCCGATGTTTACTGTGAACCTCGCATCGTCTGCGACGTTGGCGCTAGATCCCTGCACTTCCACTAGATGCACCACGTCTCCTATCGCACGCTGAAAGCTCGCTGATGACTTGCGATAGCCCAGGGGCTTCAGTACTGCGTGCAATGCACTGACGATCGGAAGTTTGAGAGCGGTTGGAGTCATCGGAACAACGTGCCGTGATGAGGTTTCGAGTTTCAGCGGATCCATACCTGCAGTTCCCTGGGATCGTACCGACACAGCAGTCTGCCCGAGACCAGTCTTACGCGAACTTCCGCTCATGGCCGTGCGCGGAACGAGGGGCTGGACGCGAGTTCGCCGTCCTGGCAGATTGGCAGGATGGAACGCTTGCGTGCGTCGAGCAGGTTCGTCAATCCCAGTCGAAGGCTGTGGCCGGCGCGTGGCCTCGTGCAGGCGACCTGGCTGCTGGCCTGTGCCCTGTCGGCCGTACCCGCCGGTGCCACTGACCTGGCTGCCGCAACGCCGCCGATCGAGATCATCGATCACAAGCTGACCAGCGGTCCACGCACACTCTGGCTGCCTGACGGCCATTGGTATCTGGTCGATCTGAGGCAGGATTCCGTCAGCAGCGGCGCCTCCGGGGCGACCTTGGCCGACACTGCGACCTTCGTTCAGGTGGAGAACGGGAAATTTGTACTGGGCGGGCGCCTCTTCATCCTGAGGGCCGATGCGCTGGCGTTCGGCTGGAACTTCTCGCCTTGCGGCAGCCCGGAGGACATCTATCTGCGCGATCGGGCGCCCAATGGGCGACAGCCCGACTGCCTGACGGTCTACAGCCGGCGCGGTAACCGGGTCGGCGGCGGCGCGAACTTCCAGCCCACGCAGAGGGCGTTGGACTGGCTCGCCGAGCGTCACGTCTCCCCTCCGGACTACTCCGTCGTCATCACCTACGCGCGCTACGCGACAAACACGTTCGGCACGCTCAGCCTGACGATCCCGGCCGATCGATTCGACAGCGACGCAGCGGCGATCGCCTGGTCAGAGACCTTGCGGACATCCTTGAAGCGTCTGTTCGAGCATCGTGACGACGAAGGGCACTTCCCCGCGCTCCCACCGTCGATGACGGATGTGTCACCCGCAACTGCCGCGTCTCGGGTGTCGCACTAACGCTGCGCGGCGTCGATATCGTCGGAATGACGTTGCTGAACGACGAGAACCAGCCCAGCAGCCGCCCCGGCGATGACGCAGGCGATGAAAGAGACCTGTAGCCACCCGGTGAGCGTCTGATACGCTGCGCGCCAAACCAGGTACGACACTCCGGCCCACACAAACTCGAAGAGCCCGAAGGCGGTGGCCAACCAGTCGCTCCACTGGCCTCGAAGCCGGAGCGCTGCGTACGCATCAACGACTTACCCACTGCCCGCAGCGATTGAGCCAGCGAGGTAAATGGCGTTCGAGAAGATCACTTAGTAGGGCACCCAAAACCGGTCACTGTTGACCGGCAGCAAATGGCCGATAACCGGCCCCGACACACCCTGTCAGCGCCGCCGCGCCGTCGCTCACTTCGCCGCGTTGCCCACGTTCATGAACGGCACCGGCGCGCCCGCGTAGATCGCCTGCGGCAGCTGGCCGTTCCACTTCTGCGCCTTCGTGAGCTCGACCTCGATGCGGCGCAGCTCCAGCACGTCCTTGTTCTTGGCGAGCGCCTCGTTCTGCACCTGCATCGCCTGCGCCTCGGCCTGCGCGACCTTCAGCTTGGCGTACGCGTCGCCGTCGGCGGTGGCCTTGACGGCGTTGGCCTCGGCCTCGGCCACCGCGACCTTCTGCTTCTGCTCGGCCTCGACCGTCTTGAGCTTGTTCTCGGCCGCCAGGCGCAGCTGCTCCTGCGTGACCTTGTCGTTGATCGCGCGCATGTAGCTCTCGCTGAACGAGAAGTTGCGCATGTCGATGGAGATCACCTGCGCGCCGTAGTTGGCGAGCTTGGCGCGCAGCGCGCCGGTGATGTCGCTGGAGACGGCCGCGCGCTGGGCGATCAGGTCGGGCGCGGAATAGCGCGCCGTCACCGCCTTGAACACCTCCTGCGTGGCGGTCTGCACGTAGCTCTGGAGGTTGCCGTCGTGGCTGTACTTCTCGTAGACCTCGGTGACGCGGTCGGGCGCGATCGAGTAGCGCACCGTCAGGCTCACCTTGACCGGCTGGGTGTCGGAGGTCGAGCCTTCGGCGTTCTCGATGTCGGCCTGCTCGGCGCGGATGCTGAACACGTCCAGCTTCTGCCACGGCAGGAGGATGGTGAACCCCTCGTTCTGCAGTCCGCGGATGGCGCCGCCCACCGTGACGACGCCGCGCGAGCCGGTGGGCACGGTGCGGATCGGCCAGAACGCCACCAGGACGATCAGCACGAGGACGCCGACGACGGCGTTGCGCAGGAAGTTGGGGTTTCCATCCCGGGAGAAGCCGGAAGCGAGTGACATGGAGGCCTTGTGGCTGTTGCGGTGAGCAGGACTCTACGCCTGCTCGACCGCAATGTCAGGGGCGGCTCAGGTCTTGGCCGGGCGCTTCATCGCCTCGAGGGCGTCGAGGTTGATCGCCGCGGCCATGGACTTCAGCGTGGCGCCGTCGATGTGCTCGCCCTGGGTCTCGACGATGACGCCGTTCTTCAGGATCACGGTGTACTCGGCATGGCTGCCGTCCTTGCGGTACTGCTCGTGGATCGTGCGCGCGCCGTCCTTGTACGTCTTCTCGATGCCGTCGGGCGTCTCCTTGTCGACGGTGACGTTGGCCCACGTGGCCACCGAAGCCAGGCCGCCGAGCCCGCCGACGTCGGTGATCGACAATTCGGCGTGCTGGTTGTCGCCGCCCGCGTAGGTGGCCTTGGCCGTGGAGCTGGCGATGCCCACCGCGGTGCCGCCGCTCGTCTCGAAGGACTCGCGCTTGAGGGCCCCGAGGGTCTCGGGCAGCTGCGCCTTCAGGTCGGCCGGCGGGATGGCCGCGCCGCCGGCGCCGGTCAGCGCGCCCATCATGTCGCTCAGGCCGGCGGCGCTGGAGGCGGCGTCGCCCGACTTCTGCGCGGCTTCCATGCGCGCGCGGGCCTCCTCCATGCGCTTGGCGGCGGCGCCCAGGGCGGTGGTGTCGACCGTGACCTCCGAGCCGTCCGGCGACTTCAGGCTGAAGCCGCTCGAGTGCCCGAAGCCGCCCGACAACGCGCCGAAGCCGATGAACATCGCCGAGATCGTGCCCACGATGATCGCCACGACGATGTAGATGATGACGACCACGGCCGTGTAGCCCGCGGCCTTGTCCTGCGGGCACTTCATCACCGCGGGCAGGCCCACGTACATCAGGTAGACCGAGTAGCAGGCCGCGAGGATGCCCAGCACGCCCAGCACCGGCAGCAGCTTGAGCAGGCCGGCCACGTAGACCGCCGTCGCGCCGTAGGCCACCACCTTGAGCGCGCCCACCTGGTTCTTCGTGCCGCCGAAGCTGGGGGCCAGCGCATCGACGATCAGCGCCATCACGTAGGCCGCCACCAGGCTCAGCACGTAGCCGAACACCATCGTGACGACGCCGCCGACGATGGGCACGCGGTAGCCGAAGCCGAAGGCGCCCACGCCCACCAGCGACATGCCGATGAAGCCGCAGACCGCCGGGATCGCGGCCATGATGATGAGCCAGTCCTTGTAGATCGACTGCACGGTCGCAGGCTCGGCATCGATCACGGGCCACGTCTGTGCGGGTTGCAGCAGGATGGACTTGGCGCGTTCGACCACGTTCATGGTGATTCCTTCTTGTGCTGGATTGACGGATTGCCGCCCGGCCACCCCGGGAGGCGCGGGCCCCGGCATCATCGGGGAGCCGCGCCGTCGAGGCCATCCCCTGAAGGGGGGCATGGATCGCCCTCGCGCAGCGCGCCCGCCGCCCTCAGAAACTGAGCACGAAGGCCGCGCCGCCCTCGATGGGCCGGACGTGGCGCACGCGGCCGCCCATGCCGTTGACCAGCTGGCGCACCACGGTCAGGCCGATGCCCTGGCCGCCCTCGCGGGCGCTGAAGAACGGCAGGAAGATCTGGCGCTCGAGGCCGGGCGGCACGCCGGGGCCGTTGTCGCGGACGCCGATCTGCAGGCGGCCGCCACGGCTCTGGCGCGCCTGCACCCACAGGCGAGGCTGCGGCGTGGCGGCCGTGGCGTGGGCCGCGTTGTTGATCAGGGCGAGCAGCGCCTGTTCCAGCTGCCCCTCGTCGGCCTGCAGGCGCAGCGTCGCGGACTCCAGTTCGAACGAGACGGCGCCGCCGCGCTCGATCCAGGAGGGCGCGACCGCCTGCTCCAGGCGCGCGAACAGCGCCCGCACGTCCACCGGGGCGAGCACGGGCGCGGGCCACTGGCTGACGCGCCGGTAGGTGCCGACGAAGCCGGCCAGGCTGTCCGCGCGGCGCGCGATCGCGTCGAGCGCGCTGCGCAAGTCGGCCTCGGCGCCCGGCTCGTCCGACAACGCCAGCGCCGTCTGGCTCAGGCTGCGGATCGGCGTCAGCGAGTTCATGATCTCGTGCGTGAGCACCCGCACCAGTTGCTGCCACGCGAGCAGCGACTCGGCTTCGAGCTCGTTTTCCAGCGGCACCAGCGCGAGCAGCGCCTGGGCCTGGCCGTCGACCGCCAGCGACTGGCGGCGCAGCTGCCAGCGCTCGCTGCCACGCTCGGTCTCCAGCACCACGGCGCCGCCGGCCTCGGCATCGCGCAGCAGCCGCTGCAGCGCCGCCGGGTCGCGCACGCCGCCCGGCGCGGCGAGGCGGCGCGCCCGGCTCGTCAATGCGCGCAGCGACGTGCCGTCCACCAGCCACGCCGCCACCGGCAGCGCCTCGAGCTGCGCCTGCAGCACGGCCAGTTGGCGCGCGTCCGGCGGCGGCGCGGCCTCGACGACCGGCGACGGCGGCGGCGCTCGGCGCGTCAACGGCCACGCGATGGCCAGGCCCGCCGCCGCGAGCGCGGCCGCGCCCGTCCACGCGCGCGCGGACGCGCCTGACGCCTGCGCCAGCGCGCCGGCCCCCGCGAACACGAGCGCGGCCGCGAGCAATCGCAGCCGCTCAGAGGCCATGCTTGTCGAGGCGGCGGTACAGCGCCGCGCGCGAGAGCCCCAGCAGCCGGGCCGCCGCGCTGAGGTTGCCCTCGGCCTGCGCCATCGCGGCCAGCACCGCGGCGCGCTCCTGCGCGGCCAGCGAGCGCACGGGCTCCGCGACAGGCGCCGGCGTCCAGGCCGCGGCGTCGGGCGCGGCCGGCTGCGCGCGCTGCAGCGCCTCGCGGCAGGTCGCGACCAGGCGCACGTTGTCCCACGGCTTCGTGATGAAGTCCCAGGCGCCGCGGCGCAGCGCCTGCACCGCGAGGTCGATGTCGGCGTAGGCCGTCATCACGACCACCACCGGCGGCTGCGGCAGCGCCTGCACGTCGTCCAGCAGGCGCAGCCCCTGCGCGCCGTCGGTGCGTCCCGGCCCGAAGTTCAGGTCGAGGAGCAGCAGCTGCGGGCGCAGCGCGGTGAGCGCGGCGGCGAGTTCGGCCGGGCGCCGCAGGCAGGTGACGGGCGCGACCCGGCGCTGCAGGAGCAGTTGCGCGGCCAGGCCGACGTCGGGATCGTCGTCGAGGAGAAGGATGGTGGCGTCGGGCACGGCTGCCAGTGTCGCAGCGTCTCGCGCGCGCGAGGCAGGGGTGTGTCCGGATGCGGACAGGCCCCTTCACCGGTCGCCGGCGCGCGGCGACAGTGCATCCCGTGACGACCGATTCCCCTGCCCTGCCCAGCGGCGTCGCGATGGACCGCGTGCTGCCGTCGACGCGCCGCCGCTGGCTCGCCCCGGCGCTGGCCGTGGCGCTGCTCGCCGCGGCGGCCGCGCTCGCGTGGGCCCGCGCGCCGCGGCTGCCGGTGGCCACGTCGCCGCAGCTGGCCACGGTGCGCGCGGGCATGTTCCGCGACGAGGTCGCCCTGCGGGCGCGCGTCGAGCCGCTGCGCTCGGTGCAG
>Ga0207695_10006961_pt1 | contig 14517 bp, 7 predicted proteins | sample KBSC54metaG_FD_184354 | JGI IMG/M metagenome (GOLD analysis project Ga0207695, IMG submission 184354) | Corn rhizosphere microbial communities from Kellogg Biological Station, Michigan, USA - KBS C5-4 metaG (SPAdes) (version 2) | ecosystem: Host-associated > Plants > Roots > Rhizosphere > Soil... | reverse complement strand
TTGCCCCGGTCGCCGGAGACGAAGTCGTTGCCGGGCCCGCCGTCCAGCACGTCGTCGCCCTGGCCGCCGCGCACCTGGTCGTCGCCGTCGCCGCCGTTCAGGGTGTCGCTGCCGAGATTGCCCCAGACGATGTCGTTTCCGGCGTCGCCGAACTGGACGTCGTTGTCCTTGCCGCCCACCACCCAGTCGTCCCCGGCGTTGCCGTGCAGGGTGTCATTGCCCATGTTGCCGTTGATGTCGTCGAAGCCCGTCCCGCCGGAAATGGAATCGTCGCCGGCGTCGCCGCGCAGATAGGTCGACGCGGCGCTGGCGCCCTGCAGGGTGTCGTTCCCGTCGCCGCCGAAGAAGGTCGTCAGGCTGCCGCCGCCGATCATCAGGTCGTTGCCGCCGAAACCCAGCCCGGTGAAGCTCGTGTCGGCGCCTGGGGCGCTTCCACGGACGGTGATCACGTCGTCGCCGGACAGAAGGTTCGATATCGAAAGGTTGGCGTCGTTGGTCAGATAGGCCTGGCCCAGGATGGACCCATCGGTATGGGCGCCGGCCAGCACGGAGTGGCCGTTTGGCGCGGTGACCTCCACGCCGGTGACCGTGCCGCCATTCAGGACCCCGTTGGCGTCGTAGGTCAGGCCCACGCCGGTGATCGACATCTGGGCGGCTCCGCCCGCGAAGGTCAGATGCTCCAGGGTGGGAGAGCGCGTGCTGACGACCGCGTCGGCGAGCGCGCTTTCCTGGAACGTGCCCATGTCCGCGCCATCGAAAAGATCCTCCGTCGCCCCGGCGTGGACGCCGGGCGGCGGAGGCGGCGGCGGCGGAGGCGGAGGCGAGACGGGTCCGCCCGTAAACGGGTGCGTCGGATCGGGGCCGACGTTCGCCGCCGAGATGTCGGCCAGGGTCCGGCCGCTGAGGACCACCGCACTGGCGGTCTGACCGCCGAACACGATCACGTCGCCGCCAACCTGGGCGACCGTGTAGGCGACGCCCGAGGCGCGGTTGAACGCGGCGTTCGACTGGGCCTGGTCGAAGCTGCCGGCGGTGATCTCCACATAGTTGCCGGAGGTCACGGCGTCGCCGCCCTGGAACTGCAGGAAGTCGCTGCTGTCCCAGTCGGTGATGCGGTCAGGCGACGACGGGGCCGAGTCCGCGCCCAAGATCTCGAAGACGTCCCGCTCGCCGCCGCCGCCCGTCAGGAGATCGGCGCCCGGGCCGCCGATCAAGAGGTCGGAGCCGGCGCCGCCGTCGAGGGTGTCGGGGCCGTCGAGCCCCATCAGGGTGTCATTGCCGGTGAGGCCGCGCATGACATCCGGCCCGGCCGAACCATTCCAGAGGTCGTCGCCGCCGAAGAGGGCGTTGGTCAGGGACGCGGTGTCGTTGTTCTGCGTCCAGGTGACGAGTTGCGACATCGGAATGGAGAGTCCGCGGACGGTGATGTCGAAGCCGCCCGCGACGCCGGGGGGCGCCCCCGCCGCGAGTTCGACCGTTTGGACTGTCCCGCCGATGGGATCGCCGAACGGGTCGTAGGTGAAGTTGGAGCCGAGCAACTCGAAGGTTTGCGGATGGAAGGTCAGGCCCCCCGACTGAGCCGTGCTCTGCAGGAGGAATTCCGACGGGCTGGCGACGACCACCGGCAGATCGGTGTCGCCGGTCAGGCCAAGGGCGTCGGCATTGCCCGAGACCGTGATCGTCGCGCCGTGGCCGACTGGGGGCGTCGTCACGGGCGGCGGCGGCGAGGTCGGCGGGGGCGGCGCCGTCAGGATCACGTGCGGCGCCACGGCTGCGGGGATGATGTTCGAGGCGTCGATGTTCGCCAGCGTCTGCCCGCGCAGGATCACCGCGTCGTCTGCCGCGCCGTGGTCAGCCTGATCGTCGGCGAAGACGATGACGTCGCCGCCCACCTGGACGGCGACGTATTCGACGACGCCGCCGGCGATCTGGGCGTTGGCCGCCGCGAGCGCCTCGGAGAAGTTCCCGGCGGTGGTCTCGACATAACTTAAGGCGCTCCCGGCCGGGGTGGACACCTGGCCGTTCTTGAACGCGAAGCCCAGATGGTCGGTGGAGGACCAGTCGATCACCGTGTCCATCTGCCCGACGGCGGCCGGCGAATCGCCGGGCGAGATCACGAACAGGTCCGAACCGTCGCCGCCGTCCAGGACGTCCGCGCCCGGGCCGCCCTGCAGGACGTCATCGCCGCCGAGGCCGTGCAGGGTATCGGGGCCCGCGAGTCCGAAGAGCCCATCGCCTAAGGAACTGGCGAATATTTGCCCGCCGGTAAGACCGCTGACGCCCAGCGCCGAACCGTTGGGGAGGACGGGAAACAACAGGCCCGCCAGGCCCGTGCCGAACACCACGATGTGGCCGTCGGCAACATCCAGCATGGTGAGACTCGCCGGAGCCGAGGCCGTGGCGGGATTGAATGTGACGCGGATGCTCGCGGCGGTCGAGGTGGGGTTCGAGAAGATCAGGTGGTCGTTTCGGCCGTCGAAGCCCATCGCCTGCGTGGGCGTGATCGTCTCGAAGAAATAGCTCGCCATGTCGGCCCCCCGGGATGGGACCTGGAGGTTGGCTGACCACGGCCAAGCTGGCAATCCTAGATTTCAGAACGCCTTAGCGCGTAAATCATCTAGATTTTGATTTCATAGCGAAAACTGGCGATCCGAAACTAGTGAGACAGTCTATCCTTCGAAAATCCAGTTCCCGGTGAGTGTCGAGAGCTGCACGCCGACCAGGATCATCTGGTGGCCGCCGCCCATGTCGATGACGGTGTCGGCGCCGTCCTGGCGAAGCGTGAAGGTGGTGCCGGGGTCGAGCATCACCCGGTCACCCTCGGCCAGGTTGAAGTCCATCACCTTGTCGATGCCGGCGTCCTGCGAGCCGTGGAAGAGGTCCGCGCCGGCCCCGCCGGTGATGGTGTCGTTACCCCGGTCGCCGGAGACGAAGTCGTTGCCGGCGCCACCGTTCAGGACGTCGTCGCCCTGGCCGCCGCGGACCTGGTCGTTCCCGTCGCCGCCATCGAGCGTGTCATTGCCGAGATTGCCCCAGACGATGTCGTTCCCGGCGTCGCCGAACAGGACGTCGTTGTCCTTGCCGCCGACCACCCAGTCGTCCCCGGCGTTCCCGTGCAGGGTGTCATTGCCCATGTTGCCGTTGATGTCGTCGAAGGCCGCCCCGCCGGAGATCGAATCGTCGCCCTCGTCGCCGCGCAGGTAGTCGTCGACCTGGGCGCCCGTGATCGTGTCGTTTCCCAATCCCGCATGCACCTCGGTCGCGCCGGGAAAGGCGATCATGTGGTCGTCGCCGTCCGACCCGTGCTGGACGAGCGGGCCTCCTCCACCTCCGCCGCCTCCGCCGCCGCCGCCGGCAGGGGGTGGGGGCGGCGGAGGTGGAGGTGGAGGTGGAGGTGGAGGCGGTGGAGGCGGAGGCGGCGGAGGTGGAGGAGGCGGCGGCGGCGGCGGCGGCGGAGGAGGCGGAGGCGGAGGCGGAGGCGGAGGGGGCGGCGAAATGGCGAAGGGCGTCGGGCCGAGGTTGGCGAGGGAGAAGTCCGCCAGGGTCTCATTGCCGATGGCGACGGCCACGGCCTCACGCGGGGCGAACACGAACAGGTCCGGGCCGACCTGGGCGACCGTGTATTCGATCCCATGGTCGGTGAAGTCGCTCTGCGCCTCGGCGTAGGCGGCGTCGTAGCTGGCCGCGGTGATCTCACGGTAGGCGCCCGCGGTCGGCGCGACGTCGCCGGAGAACTGGATGAAGTCGGCGCTGGACCAGCCGGAGATCCTGTCCAGGTGGTCGAGGTGGCCGTTCAGCCCCGCGGCCGCCGGGCTGTCGAGGGTCGCATCGTACCGGTAGACATCCGCGCCGGGGCCGCCGTTCAGGAGGTCGGCGCCCTGTCCGCCGACCAGCAGGTCGTCGCCGAGCCCGCCGGCGATGTTGTCGTCGCCGTCGCGGCCCTCCAGCGTGTCGGCGCCCGCCCCGCCATCGATCAAGTCGTCGCCGGACCAGCCGATGATGGCGTTGGCGTTCTCATCGCCGGTGAGCCGATCGCTGAACAGGCTCCCGGAGATGTTCTCCACATTGACGATGGTGTCGAAGCCCTCGCCGCCGCTGCTTCCCTGGGGGGTTGCGGCGGCCAGGTTCACGACGACGCCGCCAGGGGCGTTCAGATAGCTGACCGTGTCGACGCCCGGGCCGCCGTCGACCAGGTCGTTGCCGCCGTTGGGCTGCAGGCTGTCGTCGCCCGCGCCGCCGGCCAGGGTGTCATTGCCGACCCCGCCCTGCAGCTGGTCGGCCCCGTCGCCGCCGGAGATGCTGTCGTCGCCCGAGGTTCCGATCAGGGTGTCGTCGCCGGAGGCGCCGGAAATGAGGTGCACGACCGGCGTCGTGGTGATGGGCGACGACGGGGGCGGCGGGGGGGCGAAGACCGGATCGGCGGCCGGACCGACGATGTTTCCGAACCCGATGTCGCTCAAGCCTCGGCCGACGAGCGTCACCGCCGCGTCAGCGCTGGCATGCGAGCCCTGGCTGTCGGCGAACACCACGACGTCCGCGCCCACGGCGACGGCGACATATTCGACCGTGCCGGCCGCGATCTGCTGGTTGGCGAAACTGAGCGCGCTGGCGAAGTCCGCCTGGCTGGATTCGAGGTAGTTCGACGAGGCGCCGGCCGCGCCGGAGAAGCTGAGGCTGTCGCCGGCCTGCCAGTCGACGATGACATCCGTCTGGCCCGCGACGGCCGGCGAGTCCCCGGCGTGCAGCAGGAATAGGTCGTCGCCCGCCCCGCCGCTCAACTGGTCGTGGCCGAGGCCGCCCACCAGGGTGTCGTCGCCAGCGCCCCCGATCAGGGTGTCGTTTCCGGCCGCGCCGCCGAGACTGTCGGCGCCGATCGCGCCGTTCACCACCTCGTCGGTGGCGTCTCCCGTCGTGACGATGTGCAGGCTCTGGGTGAGGTCGATGATCTCGACCCCGGAGCCGGTGGCCAGCATCAGGGCCTTGCCGCCGCTGATGACGGTCATCTGGCCGGCGGGATCGCCGATGAATCCGTGGCCCTCCGGGGTCTGCACCGACAGCTCGCCGACCTGGCGCCAGGTGAGCCCATCGAGCACGGCGATCTTCCCCGTCGCCGCCGTCCACAGGAAGAGATGGTTCCCGTCGGTGTCGAAGTCGGCGCCGAGCGCCGAGCCGGACGACTGGAAGCTGCTCAGGTTGGTGACCAGGTGCAGTTGCCGGTCGAGGACGAAGATGTTGTTGAAGGTGAAGTCGACGATCAGGCCGCGCGCCTCGTTGTAGCCGCCCTGGCCGGTGTTGAACCCGCTTGTCGTGAAGTTGAAGAGGGTGGAATCGGCGGTGTCCGCATCGGCGCCCGAGGTGAAGACGTGCAAGGGGCCGTCGGAGATGTTGGAGTCGGCGACCAGGATATGCTGGCGGGTGTCCGACGCCATCAGGTAGCTCGCCTGGGCCGTGCTGTTGAGGCCGGCGACGATGCTGAACACCGGAGCGCTGGCCTCGGCGTTGAATTCGCGGACGGGGGTGAAGCCCGACCCGTTGAAGCTCGTCGACGCCAAGGCCACGCCGTCCGCCGCGACCGCGATGTGCGCCACGCCGGACTCCAGTCCGGTGATGCTGAACTGGAGGTGGTCCTGTGCGTGGCTCGAAAGGTTCACCCGGGTGATATCGGCCACGAAGGTGTCGCCCGCGAAGGTGGGCGGGGCGCCCGACAGGCTGGCCTGGAAGGGCGTGCGATTGCCGATCAGCAGGAAGGCGCCGTCCGGCGTGATGTCGATGCTGTCCGGGCTTCCGCCGAGGACCAGCGAGCCGACGAAGGCCTTCTGGGCGACGCTGTAGTCCTGCACCACGCCGCTGGTCGTGACGAAATGGATGAGGTCGCGCTGCGGGTCGTAGACGTAGGCGGCGAAGTTCCCGGGGTTGACGACAGCTTCCAGCCCCATGGCGCCGCTCCCTCGACCGGCGTCGCCACCGTACGCCACCCACGCCCACCAGGTTCGGCGAGCCCTGTTCCCCAGGGTCAAGCTTAAGCATGGATCAACCGATCGTCCAGCCGAGCTTGCGGGCTCTAGGGCGGTCCCGACGCGCGGGATGGCGCGGGCGGCGACCCCGCCGTTTTCACGGCGACCGTCCCCGCGTCAGGGTCGAGCCGCCCCGGAAGCTTGACATAGCGCAAGGCGCCCGCGGCCCGGGCGGGCCAAGTCGAGCGGCAGACCCGACGTCCAGGCGGCCCCATGTCCTCACGCATCCAGCAAGCGGATCGTTCGCCCACCGCGCTCGACATCGGCCGGCTGGTGCTGCTCGCCATCGGCGCCCTGCTCATCTGGCAGCTTCGGGGATTCCTGCTACTCGGCTTCACTTCGGTGCTGATCGCCGTCACGCTGCGAGCCATCGCCGATCCTCTGGCGCGGCGCACCCGAGCCCCGCCCTGGCTCGCCCTGGCCGCCGTCATCTTCCTCACCCTGGCCTTCCTGGCCGGCGCCCTGGCCCTGTTCGGTTGGCGAGTCGCCGACCAGTATGACGAGATCCTCGACCGGGCGTTGCGCGGTTGGGCCGACGTCGCGGCGCTGGTGAACAGCCACACGATCGGGCGAAACCTCCTGCAGTGGATGCAGGGCGCCAGGATCGAAGGGGCGACGGCGATGCTGACGCCGGCCCTCGGCTCGGTGCTGGGCTCCGTGGGCCAGGGACTCGCCTACGCCGCCATCGTCATCGCCAGCGGGATCTTCCTGGCGATCGACCCGCAGCGGCACCTGCGCGGCGTGCTGCTCGTCGTCCCGGCCCGGGCGAAGCCGGCGGTCGAGGCGTTTCTCCAGCGGTCGGCGGCCATCCTCCACAAATGGCTGGTCAGCCGGCTGATCGTGATGATCTCCATCGGGGTGCTGTCGAGCCTCGGGCTCTGGGCGCTGGGCATCGAAGGCGCCCTCACCCTGGGGCTGATCGGCGGGCTGCTGACCTTCATTCCTCTGGTCGGCGCCCTGATGGCCGCCGTCCCGGCCATCCTGGTCGCCTTCGCCCAGTCCCCGCTGCTCGCGGTCTATGTGGGGCTGATGTACTGGGCCGTGCATTTCATCGAAGGCACTTTCATCACGCCCTTCGTCCAGGACGCCGAGGTGGACCTTCCGCCGGTCCTGACCATGTATTCGACCGTCATCTTCGCCGCGCTGTTCGGCACGTCGGGCATCTTCCTGGCCAGCCCCCTGGCGCTCCTCGCGATCGTCGCCATCCAGGTCTTCTACCTGAAGGTCCCTCCCGCCCCGATCGCGCCTCCCAAACCCCGATCGGAGTCCGTCTGATGGCCCTCAAAGACATCCTGCTGCATATCGACAGCTACCCCGAGGCCACGCCCGACGCGGCGATCGACCAGGCTGTGGGTTTCGTCGCGGGCCTGGGCGGGACCCTCTCGGCGCTCGCGGGGCAGGTTACGATCCCGGTGCAGAGCAACCGCGTCGCCGACTATCTCATCCACATGAGCGACATGGCGCATGAGCAGGAGGCGGCCAGCGCGGCGGCCTGTCACGCCAGCCTGAAGCACTTCAGGGACAAGGCCGCGGCGGCGGGCGTGCTCGGCGAGGCCCTGCTGCTGAAGGCCGACCTCTACCTGTCCTCGGACCAGGTGGCGCTGCGGGCCCGAACCCGCGACCTCTGCATCGTCCCGCTGGCGGGCCCCTACGACGGCCAGATGGAGGTGGTGGAGGCGGTGCTGTTCAGCTCCGGCCGCCCCGTGCTGGTGTTCCGCGCCGGCGAGGCCAGCCTGCCGCAACAGGCCCCTGGGACGGTCGTGCTGGCGTGGGACGGCAGCCGCTGCGCCGCGCGCGCCATGGCCGACGCCCTGCCGATCCTCAAGCGCGCCGCCCAGGTGCGGATCCTCACCATCGTCCACGAGAAACCGGCGGCGGTGGCGGGCCTGGGCGCGGATGCGCTCCGTCATCTCGAGGCGCATGGGGTGACGGCCCGGATCGACGAGGTCGACGCCGGCGGCCGGAAGATCGGCGCGGTCCTCGACGCCTACCTGGCCCAGCACCAGCCGGAGCTGCTGGTGATGGGCGGCTACGGCCACTCGCGGTGGCGCGAGATGGTCCTGGGCGGCGCGACCGAGCATGTGCTCAACCACCCGAAGACCCCGGTCCTGCTGTCGCACTGACCATGGACCTCCCGGCGCACCGCGGACTGACCGGCGCCGAGGCCGCCGAGCGCCTTTCCGCGACGGGCCCGAACGAGCTGCCCCGCGCGCGCGGTCGCGGCCTGCTGCGGATCGTCGTCGAGACCCTGCGCGAGCCGATGTTCCTCTTGCTGGTGGGCGCAGCGGGCCTCTATCTGGTGCTGGGCGACCTGGCCGAGGGACTGTTCCTGGTGGTCGGCGCCCTGGCCTCCATCGGCCTGGTGGTCATGCAGGAGACCCGCAGCGAACGCGCTCTGGAGGCTTTGCGGGACCTCGCCCAGCCCCACGCGCGGGTCATTCGCGACGGAAGGGAGCGCCAGGTCCCGGCCCGCGAGCTGGTCCCGGACGACATATTGCTGATCGGCGAAGGCGAACGGCTGCCCAGCGACGCGGCGCTGGTCGGCGGTGAGGTGCTCACGGTCGATGAGTCCGCCCTGACCGGAGAATCCGCGCCGGTCTCCAAGCCGCCGGTCGGGCCGGATGAAGGCCTCGACCCCAATCCCTCGCCGGGGGCGGAGTCCTCGCCGCACCTGTTCGCAGGGTCCCTGGTGGTGCGTGGCCAGGGTGTGGCGCGGGTCACCCGCACGGGTCCCGCCTCGGCGCTGGGCCAGATCGGCGCATCGCTGGCCGCCATCGGCCAGGCGCCGACGCCGCTGCAGCAGAAGGCCTCCCGGCTGGTGGCGATCCTGGGCGGCTTGGCCCTGGCCTTCTGCGCGCTGGTCGCGATCGCCTACGGCCTCCTGCGTCACGACTGGATGGGCGGCGCCCTGGCCGGCGTGACGGTCGCCATCGGCCTGATCCCGGAGGAATTCCCGATGGTGCTCGCCGTCTTCCTGGCGCTGGGCGCCTGGCGGCTGGCGACGCACCAGGTCCTGACGCGCCGCGCCGCGGTGATCGAGACCCTCGGCGGCGCCACGGTGCTCTGCGTCGACAAGACGGGCACCCTCACCGAAAACCGCATGCGGGTCGCGCGCCTGTGGACGCCGGCCGGGGACATGGAGGTTTCGGGCGAAGCCGGGCCGACAGACGCCGGCGCTTTTCTGCTGAACCTCGCCGCCCTGGCCTCCGCCGTGCGCCCCGTGGACCCCATGGACCGGGCGGTCCGCCGGCTGGCCGCCGCCGCGCCCGGGTCATCGGCCCCGACCGCCGAGCCCGAGCGCGCCTGGCCGCTGCGGCCCGATCGCCTGGCGGTCATCCAGCTCTGGGGAGAGCCGGGCGAGGCCTACATCGCCGCCGCCAAGGGCGCGCCCGAGGCGATCTTCAAGCTCTGCGGCCTGCCCGCCGCCGAGGTCGCCGCCCTGCACCAGGTGATCGTGCGCTATGCCGAAGCCGGCCTCAGGGTCCTGGGCGTCGCTCAGGCCCGCACGGAGGGGGCCTTTCCCGAGGACCCGTCCACGGTCGCCTTCCGGTTTGAGGGATTGGTGGGGTTCGTCGACCCGTTGCGCGCCGACGTCCCCGCCGCCCTGGCCGAGGCGAGCGGCGCGGGGATCTCCGTCATCATGATCACCGGCGACCATCCCGCCACGGCGCTGGCCACCGCCCGCGCCGCGGGCCTGGACACGCAAGGCGGCGTCCTGCTGGGCTCGGAGGTCGCCAGTCTCGACTTCCCCGCCCTGTGCGAGCGGCTGCGCACCGTCCGGGTCTGCGCCCGCATCGTGCCGGCGCAGAAGCTGCGCATCGTCGAAGCGCTCAAGGCCGACGGCGAGGTCGTCGCCATGACGGGCGACGGCGTCAACGACGCGCCGGCGCTGGAGTCCGCCCACATCGGCATCGCCATGGGCCAGAAGGGCACGGACGTGGCGCGCGAGGCGGCCGACCTCGTCCTGCTGGACGACAGCTTCGCCTCGATCGTCGGCGGCGTACGGCTGGGCCGGCGCATCTTCACCAACCTGCGCCGCGCGCTCACCTACGTCACCGCCATCCACATCCCCATCGCGGGGCTGGCGCTCGGGCCGATCCTGCTTGGACTTCCGCAGATGCTGTTCCCGGTGCACGTCATGCTGATGGAGCTGGCCATAGACCCGATCTGCGCCCTGGTCTTCGAGGCCGAGCCCAGCGAAGCCCAGGCCATGACGCGGCCGCCCCGGCGCCCGGACGAACCCCTCTTCGGCCTGCCGCAGATCGGCTTGGCCCTGGTCCAGGGGGTGACGATCCTGGGCGCGGTCTTCGGGGTCTACGCCTGGGCGCTCACCCGGGATCCCGAACCCGCCGCGCGCGGCGCCGCCTTCGTCGCCCTGGTGCTCGCCAACCTGGTGCTGGCGCTGACCGACGCCGCCAGCACCGGGCGCCTGTTCGCGCCGCACCGGCGGGCCTTCTGGACCATCGCGATCGCGATCGCGGCCCTGATGACCGCCGTCCTGACCACCCCGGCCCTCGCCGCCATCTTCCGGGTCGAACGCCCGGACCCCCTGCTGCTGGGGGCCACTCTGGCCACGGCGATCGTCAGCGGCGGCTGGCTGAGCGCCGCGAGCCGCCTTCGTGGCGCGTTCGCGGGCCCGGCGCGCGCCGGCTAGGGCGGCCCCATGGCGTTGGCGAAGAAGTTCAGCGCCATCTGCAGGGCCTCGAAGTGGGTCTGGCCCTGGGGGACGTTGAGGGCCATGCAGAGCGGCACCGCGCGGGCGCGGGCGGCGGGGCTGCAGGTCGCCAGGAAGTCGTAGTGGCCGACGCCCGGCAGGACCTTGAGCTGGGCGCGCGGGATGGCGCGGGCGGCCACCCCGCCGTTGGTGTGCGGCGGGGCGACGGGGTCGGCCTCGCCCAGGACGATGGCGACCGGCGTGCTGATGGCCGTCAGGCTCGCCGGGTCGAAGGCCTGGACGATGGCCGGGGCCATGGCGAAGGCCGCGCGCACGCCGCGGATCGAGTGGTCGTCGCCGGCGTGGGCGACCTCGGGCGCGAGCTCCGGCGAGGCGAAGGCGGCCTTGGCCTCCTCCTGGGTCACCGCCAGCTCCTTCTGCGGCGCGCAGACGCCGTCGTCGGGGTGGGCGGCGCAGAAGTCCATGAAGCGCTTGAGGTCGACCCGCGCCCCGGCGGCGGCCAGGGCCGTGAAGCCGCCGGCCGAGAAGCCGGCGGCCCCCAGGCGCTTCAGGTCCAGGTGCGCGGCGATCGCCGGGTCGGCCTTGACCTTCTCCAGCGCCGCCTCCAGGTCGCCGGGCCGATCCCAGAACATGGTCGCGCCCGGGACGGTCATCCTATCGAGGCCGTTGGCGCCGGGGTGGTCGACGGCGATGACCACATAGCCCTGCTGGGCCAGCACGGTGGTGAACCAGCCCATCATCCGCGCCGTGCCGCCGAAGCCGTGGGAGAACAGGATCACCGGGCGGCGCCGGGCGTCGGCGAAGGCCGCGTCGGGGGCGGCCTCGCCCACCAGGAACATCGGCTGGCCCGGCGGGCCGAGGTCCAGGGACTTCTCGTCGGCGCCCTCGGCGGCGGGGTACCAGACGGTGATCCTGACCGTCGGCTTGTGGTCGGCGTCGCGCAGGGCGGCGGTGGGGTTGGTGGTCTCCAGGTGGCGCTCGCCGACCGGATGGGCGGCTCGGGCGGCGGTGGCTACGAGGGCCGCCGCGGCGGCGAGGGCCAGGATGTTGCGCGCGTGGGCCATCGGAGATTCCCCCTTCGAATCTGGAGCGAACCCTAGGGGAGCGAGGGGCGCGCCGCCGCTTAAATCGCCGTCACGCGGCCCAGGCGGCGGCGAAGCGGCGCAGCAGGGTGCGGGCGGCGGAGTCGGCCTGGCCGGCGGCCGGCGGCGAGAGCCGCAGGAAGAGGTGGCCGCGGCGATGCGGGCCGCGAGCCGGCAGGCCCTGGCCTTCCAGGCGCACCAGGCGCCGCTCGCCGGCCTTCTTGGTCAGCCAGACGATGCGCCGGCCGAGCGGGGTCTCCAGGGCCACGCGGCCGCCCTCGGCCAGCAGGCGAGGCGGGACCTTGGCGCTGATCCACAGGTCGTCGCCGCGCACCAGCATCTCCGGCGTGCCGTGCAGGACGACGTGCAGCTCCGAGCCGCCGGCGCGGACGGTGTCGCCGGCCCGCAAGCCGGCGGGCAGGCGCACGCGGATGCGGCGGCCGTCGGGCAGCCGATGGTCGGCGGAGCCGCCGCGGAGCGCGACCAGCGGATCGATGCGCAGGACGGTGGGCTGGGCCGGCCGCGGGACGGGCGGCTGGATGATCCGGTCGGGCGTCGCCTGCAGGCGGTGGTAGGCCTCCACCACCTGGCGGAAGGGCTCGGCGCCGCCGCCGGGGACGTCGGGGTGGGCGCGCTTGGCGGCCTCGCGGAAGGCGCGGCGCAGGTCGCCCGGCCCCGCGAACGGACCGACCCCCAGCACCTGCCGGGCGGCCTTCATGCTCATCTGCGGTTGCGACGCCATCGGTCCTGAAGATCGGCCGCGCCGGTCAATGGCCGGTTAAGGCCGCGGCGCCTCTCCATGCCCTTCTCCCTGCCCTCTGCCTCTCGCGCTGCGCGCGGGGAGAGGGAGGGCCCCTCGCGTTTTTGCGGACGCTCGCGCTATATCGGCGCCGATGACTGACAAGACGCTCATTCCGCCGTCGCCCAGCGAGGACGACTACGTCCGCCAGGTGGCCGGCGCCGAGGCCCTGCCGCTGCTCAGCGAGGAGGACCCGTTCGCGCTGTTCAACGCCTGGCTGGCCGAGGCCCTGGCCAAGGAGCCCGCCGACGCCAACGCCATGTCGCTGGCCACCGTCGACGAGGGCGGCCTGCCCGACGTGCGCATGGTGCTGCTGAAGGACGCCGACGCGCGCGGCTTCGTCTTCTACTCCAACGCCGGGAGCGCCAAGGGCCGCGAGCTGGCGGCCAATCCGAAGGCGGCCCTGCTGTTCCACTGGAAGTCCCTGCGCCGGCAGGTGCGGGTGCGCGGCGCGGTGTCGCCGGTGACGGACGCCGAGGCCGACGCCTATTGGGCGACGCGGGCGAGACCCGCGCAGCTGGGCGCCTGGGCGTCGGAGCAGTCACGCCCGCTGCCTGACCGGCTGGCCTTCGAAAAGCGGATCGCCGAGTTCGGGCTGAAGTTCGGCCTGGGCAAGGTCCCGCGCCCGCCGCACTGGTCCGGCTGGCGGGTGGCGCCGCAGACGATCGAGTTCTGGCGCGACCGGCCGTTCCGCCTGCACGAGCGGCTGGTGTTCGCGCGCAGCGGCGAGGGCTGGACGACCCACAGGCTGTTTCCTTGAGCAAGGGCCAGGAAGCCGAGATCGTCGCCTGGATTCGCGGCCAGTCCGAGCGGGCCATCGAGACGGCCTGCGCGCGGATCTTCCTGGCCGGCGAGGTGGCCTGGAAGCTGAAGCGCAACGTCGACCTGGGCTATGTGGACTTCTCCACCCGCGAGAAGCGCAAGTGGGCGCTGGACCGCGAGCTCGACTTCAACCGCACCGCCGCGCCGGACATCTACCGGACGGTGCGCGCCATCACCCGCGAGGCGGGCGGCGGCCTGGCCTGGGACGGCGCCGGCCGGCCCATCGAATATGCGCTGGAGATGCGCCGGTTCGACGACGGGGCGGTGCTGTCGAACGATCCGGACGCCATCGACGGCGAGATGGCCGAGCAGCTGGGGCGCACCATCGCGGGCTTCCACGCCGCCGCGCCGCTGCGGCCCGGCGGCGGGGTGACGGCGCTGGCCTGGACGATCAACTCCAACGCCCACCTGCTGCGCGACCTGAAGGGCAAGCTGGCCCATGAGCGCGTCGAACGCATGGTGACGATGACCGAGGCCGAGTTCGAGCGCCAACAGCCGCTGCTGGCGGCGCGCACGGCGGCGGGGTTCGCGCGGCGCTGCCATGGCGACCTGCACCTGGCCAACATCCTGGTCGAGCACGGCAAGCCGGTGCTGTTCGACTGCATCGAGTTCAACGACCTGCTGTCCGACCTCGACGTGCAGTACGACCTGGCGTTCCTGCTGATGGACCTGGATTTCCGCGGCCGGCGGGACGCGGGCGTGCGCGTGCTGTCGGCCTATCTGGATGCCGCGGCGCGGACCTTCCCGACGGCGCTCTGGGCGGGGCTCGCGGCCCTGCCGCTGATGCTGGCGGTGCGCGCGGGGGTGAGGGCGCACGTCTCGGCGCACGGCGGGGACATCGCGCTGTCGTCGGCCTATGTGGAGGCGGCCATCGCGCACCTGTCGCCGGCGCCTCCGGTGCTGGCGGCCGTGGGCGGGTTCTCGGGCACCGGCAAGACCAGCTTCGCCCGCGCCGCGGCGCCGGGGCTGGGCGCCGCGCCCGGCGCGGTGGTGCTGCGCACCGACGAGGCGCGCAAGCGGCTGGCGGGCGTCGGCCCCACCGACCCCCTGGCGCGCGAGACCTACACGCCGCAGTTCTATGCGCGGGTCTATGACGAGGTGTTCGCCATCGCCGGCGACCTCCTG
>Ga0207695_10006960_pt1 | contig 14518 bp, 12 predicted proteins | sample KBSC54metaG_FD_184354 | JGI IMG/M metagenome (GOLD analysis project Ga0207695, IMG submission 184354) | Corn rhizosphere microbial communities from Kellogg Biological Station, Michigan, USA - KBS C5-4 metaG (SPAdes) (version 2) | ecosystem: Host-associated > Plants > Roots > Rhizosphere > Soil... | reverse complement strand
TTCTTCAGGACTGCAGCCCGCACAATCCGATTGCCTGTGGCGGTCGAGCCGGTGAAAGAGATCGCGCGCACATCGGGATGGCGGCACAGAGACTCACCCGCTTCCTGGCCAAAGCCGTGGACGATGTTGAGTACGCCCGGCGGGATGCCGGCTTCGAGGGCGAGCTCACCCAATCGCGCCGCAGTCAAAGGCGAGAGCTCACTCATTTTCAGTACGGCGGTGTTGCCGAAGGCAAGCGCCGGTGCGACTTTCCACGTGGCCGTCATGAATGGCACGTTCCACGGCGAGATCAGGGCGCACACCCCTACAGGGTGGAAGAGTGTGTAGTTCAGATGGGTCGCAGTGGGGTAGGTGTGGCCATCTACCCGGACGCACATTTCCGCAAAGTAATGAAAGTTCTCGGCCGAGCGGGGCACCAACTGCTTGCCGGTCTGGGCAATGGGCTGACCGGTATCCTGGGTCTCGGTTCGGGAGATTGCGGGGACGTGTTGACTGATCAGGTCGCCCAGCTTCCGTAGCAAGCGGGCGCGCTCGGTTGCCGGGCGGCTGGCCCATGCGGGGAATGCGGCTTTCGCAGCCTGCACCGCCGCGTCGATTTCAGCTTCCGCGCCAACGGCCACCTCGGCCAACACTTCCTGGGTGGCTGGATCAACGGTTGGAAAGTAGCTTTTGCCGGGAACCGACCGGCCACCGATGAGATGATCAATTTTCACAATGAAATACCCGGAATTAGCGGCCGAAGACGGTATCCGACACGATGGTGTTGCAGAGACTGCCGATCCCTTCGATCTCGCACACGACGGTGTCGCCGGTCTCAACATCAACCACCCCATCGGGCGTTCCCGTAAGAATCACGTCGCCTGCGGAGAGGGTCATGAATGAGCTCAGATACTCGATCAGCGCGGGAATATCGGTGATCATGTCGCGCGTGTTGCCCTGTTGTGTCTGTTTCCCGTTCACGAACGTACGCAGCGTCAGGTTACCGGGGTCGGGGACGTCTTCGGCATCAACCAGATAAGGCCCGAGGACTGTGGCGCCATCGCGATTCTTCACCCGCAGGTTGGGGCGATACCAGTTTTCGAGATAATCTCGAATTGCGTAGTCGTTCGCGACGCAGTAGCCCGCCACGTGATCCAGGGCATGCGCGCGAGAGACATCGCGCGCCCGTGCGCCGATTACGACGGCCAGCTCGCACTCGTAGTGCATAAAGCGGACACCCTCGGGCCGTCGGGTAAAACCGCGGTGCCCCAACAACGTATTGGGACCTTTTAGAAAAACGAGCGGCTCTTCTCGAGCGTTGAATGCCAGCTCCTTCGCATGCTCGGCGTAGTTCAGCCCGAGAGCGATGATCGTTCCGACCTCGAAGGGCGGTAGCCAAACCACCTGGTCTTCGCGGACCACACGACCGTCGGCCAGGTGTAGCGACGTACGTCCATCCGCCGGCGGAAGAGGGACTGCCGTATGGACGGCGCCCGCATGTGCCACACGTGCGGATCTCATGGGGGCGCCTCCCGCAATCGGTTTTCCAGCCGACCCAGGCCTGTGACCTCCACTGCAACTGTCTGGCCCGCCCGGGCCCGCGGTACGGGTCGGGCCACACCGACGGCCAGCACATCTCCGGGAAACAAGGTCATGAACTCGGTCACATCGCTCAACAGTGTGGCGATCGGCCGGATGAGATCGGCCGTGCTCGATGTTTGCTGCAACACGCCGTCCACAAAGATACGTGTCGTGAGTGCATTGGGGTCGGAAACTTCCGCTCGCGGTGTGACATGAGGACCGATCGGGCAGAAGCCATCGCGCGCCTTGAAGCGGATAGATGGCCGGTAGAACGAGGTGTGGGGCACACTGATGTCATTCACGATCACGTACCCGGCGAGAGCCTGCAGCGCCTCTTGCGGTGAGAGCCGGCACGCCGGCTGACCTATCACCAGACCGACGCAACCTCCCATTTCCAGCTCGGGCGCATCCCGGGGTACGACCACTTCGGCACCGGAAGCCGCGAAGGTGTTACGCGGCTTGATATAGAGCACCGGCGCGTTGGGGAGCGCTTTGTAGGGTGCTTGCGAGGCGGCCTCACCGAGCTCTGTGAGAGCGGACCGGTGATTGAGGAGGGTGCCATACACGGTGCCCGACAATCGGTACGGGGCGACACGCATGGCGACGGTGTCGTGGATGACGGTCGACATCGTGCGGAGTCTGGACTCTACTCACTAATATATTAGCAATCTAATCACTAATATGTGAGTATGTCAATCGGGCTGCCGATCTGGAGAGTGTTCGCCCATGGACCCATCACCCATGAAACTGCAACAGGCCAACCTACCGCTGCTGCTGTTGCGCGGCCGGGAGCGCCTGTTGTCCTATTTTCGTCCGATATTGAATGCTCATGGGCTGACCGAGCAGCAGTGGCGCATCCTGCGCGTGTTGCTGGAAGGCGCTCTGGAGCCGCGCCAGATCTGCGAGGTGTGCTGTATTTCCAGCCCCAGTCTGGTCGGGGTGCTGACACGGATGCAGCAGCTCGGATTGATTCAGAGGAATCCGGTGCCGGGCGATCAGCGACGCGTACTCATCTCGCCCACGGCCCGTGCCCGTCGGCTCGCGCAGGCGATTATTCCGGAGATCGAAGGAGCCTATCGCGACATCGAAGCTCAGGTGGGCAAGCCGATGCTGCGTCAGCTGGTCGAGGTTCTGGACCGGTTGCAAGCCACACTCGAGCCGCGCTTACCGGAGCGGGAGGCTTCGCAATCTCGTGGGATCGGCTGAGACAGTTGGGTGGACGCCGTACTGTCGAGATCAGGAGGCTGCGCGCGCGCCCAGGCGCTGTGAGAGTGACTCGGCTTTGCGGATGACCGCGCTCGAGATTTTCTCGAACTCGGCGTCGAATGGTTTGCTATACCCCAGTGCCACCAGCGCGAGGGTCATCGCTCCGGAGTAGTCAATCACTGGCACCGCAATCCCGCTGATGCCCGGGATGAAGTCACTCGTGCGCGCAAAGCCCCGACGCCGCGTCTGCGCGCTGAGCTGGTCGACCTCCTCACGGGTGACGGGTGTCAGACCCTGACGCTGGTGTTCCAGCAGCTCCTTCTTGACGAAAGGCGCCGTGGTTTCTTGTGGGAGAAATGCGAGGAAGGCCATGCCGGTTGCCGAGCGTGTCAGGGGTAGGACCGCACCGACCCGCAGGCTGGCCGATACAGGAGTATCTGCGCCGAGCCAGCGGACGATCGTAGCTCCATGATTGGCCCACACGGCCACGGCAACCGTCTGTCCGATTTCCTCGCGCAGTTCGGCCAGGGTAGGACCTGATGCGGTGACCGGCTCCAATCGGGCCAAGGCACCCAGACCCAGATCGAGAGCGAACGGCCCGAGGTCGTACAAGCCGGTCTCGGCGTGCTGCTCGACCAATCCCATACGCGCAAAGCTGACCAGATATCGATGCGCTTTGGCGGCCGGCATCTCCGCGGCCGCGGCGAGATCGCGCAGCATCTGCGGACGAGTAGCCCGGGCCAGCACCTGCAAGAGACGGGCTCCCACCTCGATCGACTGGATTCCCTGCTGAAGTTTCGGCTTGCGCGAGGACATGTTCTGACCTGTGAGTGGTCGCATTTTACGCCCAAGGCGCGGCGCCGGCTCGGCTGAGGTTTGCAGGTCGTTCTTGCGGACGGAGATTACGGGTAGTATAACTCATTACGTATTTCGTAATTCACACATTCGTGTCCCTGTCGCAATCCGTTCGGCAGGCACGAGCGCCGCATGCGGGGGAAACTCGATGGCCAACGAGATGGGTGGGGGAGCGCGACGGGGACAACAGGTTTTGCAGCGATTGCGTGAGCAGCCGCCTGCCGTGTGGTACCGGGGAGAGCTCGTCAAGGATGTGACCACGCACCTGGCTCTCCGCGGGGGTGCTCAGACTTTGGCGAAGTTATATGACCTGCAGTGGGAAAAGCAGGACGTCGCGCTCTATGACTCGCCGACGAGCGGCAACAAAGTGGCCCGCTCGTTCATGATGCCCAGGACGCGCGAGGAGCTGGTCAGCATCAGCCGCGCGATGAAGGTCTGGGAAGACTACACGCATGGAATGATGGGGCGGGTGCCCGACTACATCAACCGTGCGATGACGGGATACGCGGCCGGCGCCCCTTTCCTTGCTGAGGCCGATCCGCGTTTCGGACAAAACGCGGTCCGCTACTACGAGTATCTCCGTGAGAACGATCTGTGCCTCACGCATACGTTGATTCCTCCTCAGGCCAATCGGGCGGTGAGCTCCGCGAAGCAGGCGGATCCCTTTCTGGCTGCGCGCGTGAAGGAGGAAACCGACGCCGGAATCGTCATTCGGGGTTGTCGGATGCTGGCGACCCTGCCCATATCCGATGAGATCATGGTGTTTCCTTCCACGGTGCTCAGGAACCCGGAGGAAGACGCCCCTTATGCTTTCGGCTTCTCCATTCCAAACAGTACCGACGGGTTGCGGTTTATTTGCCGCGAGAGCGTTGATTATGGACGGTCACACTTCGATCACCCGTTAGGCTCGCGTTTCGAGGAGATGGATGCGGTCGTCGTTTTTGACGACGTGTTTGTCCCTTGGGAGAATGTGGTGCTCTATCGCGATGTCAAGCGCTGCAACGAAGCGTATGCACGCACCGGGGCGGTCGTGCACATGACGCACCAGGTCGTCGTGAAGAACATCGCAAAAAGCGAGTTCATGCTGGGCCTGGCGTACCTCATGGTGAATACCATCGGTGCGGAGAGCTTTCAACACATCCACGAGAAGCTCGCCGAGATCTGGGTGAATCTCGAGACCATGAAGGCTTTCCTGCGCGCGGCGGAGGCAGACGCACAGCTCGATGAGTGGGGCGTCATGCGCCCAGCGTGGAATCCCCTCGATGCGGCCCGCAACCTGTTCCCCCGCCTGTATCCGCGCATGGTGGAAATCATTCAGCAGATCGGGGCGAGCGGCCTGGTGGCGATGCCGACGGCTCAGGACCTGAATGGGCCGTTGGTCGAGGACATCCGCAAGTACTATCAGGCTGCGCGGGCGGAAGCGTTCGATCGCATTCCGCTGTTCCGACTCGCTTGGGACGCCTCGATCTCGGCATTCGCAGGACGTCAGGTTTTGTACGAGCGGTTCTTCTTCGGTGACCCGGTGCGTATGGCGGGGGCTTTGGTCACAGGTCACGCGGCGCAAATCCAGGAGTATGCGGAGCAGGTGCGCGCGTTCGTGAAGGAAGGTAAGGACGAGGCCTTCGCCGCACCCACCTCGAAAGGCTAAAGCAGACATTTCGTCATGGCGGCAGCACAGAAACCGGATCCACGTCGTTTCCGCGACATCATCGGGTTGTTGCCTACGGGCGTGGCCGTCATCGTGGCGCGTGCTGCGGAGGAGGTGCACGCCATGACGGTCAACGCCGTTTGTTCTCTGTCACTGGATCCTTTGTTGGTGATGTTCTGTCCCGGCAAGAAATCCAACATGGCGCGGCATATCGCCACCCTGTCGGGATTCACGATCAATATTCTGCGCCATGAGCAGCAGGCGTTGTCGACCTATTTTGCCGGGGGCTGGCGTGAGCCGACACCGCCGCCCTTCCGGCTCGTGCCTTCCCGCTGTGCTGCGCGCCTGGAAGGCAGCCTCGCGTATATCGAATGCGAGCCGTACCAGCTCATCGAAGTCGGCGATCATTGGATGGTCATCGGAGAGGTCATGGAGGTGACCGGCGGTATGGAACCGCATCGCCCGCTGCTGTTCCTGTCAGGCAAATATCGGGCTATCGATTACTCAGAAGGCACGGCCGCGCCGGATCTCATCAACGTGCACGACGAGCCGGCCCACATCTATTACGAGTAGTGCCGCCGGACGGCAGGAGTCTCGCTGCGGCCGAATTGCGATCGCCGCAGCATGTAAACGCGACGATAGACCGTTCAGCTCGCCCGTCAGCCTCGAACGCGCGACAGGTAATCTTCGGCCGCCGCGCCGGCCAACTCGATCAGCTGGGGAGTCAGCTCTGTGGCAACCCGCTCGCCTTTGCGGGTGTGAACCCATCCGAGATAGGTGGTCCCTCGTGCCGCCAGGAACAGCGGTAACAGCCGCGCGTGCTCCTCGGGCAGGGCGCGGTGACGACGATAGCCGGCCAGGAGCGCATCGCGCGCGGTTTCGTAAAAGCTCTCGCGGCGGATGAAATACAAGGAGGTCGCCAGCTCGAACATGTGCCAGCCGAACCCCGCGTCATCGAAGTCGATGATGCGCAGTTGGTCCGCTTCGATCAGAACATTCTCCGGAACGAGGTCGCCGTGAATGAGCCCGAACCGATCTGGGGATTTGCCGAAGGCGAGCAGCTCCTGCGTTACCCGAGCGCGCAGTCGCTCGAACAGGGCTCTTTGCCCTGCTGAGAGCGCTTCCAACTCCCAGAAGCGGCCCCACAAGGGCGTTTCCCCCACCAGTCCGGCATCGCACCAGGAGTGGCGCGTGAAGCCAGCGGGCGCGTTCCAGGCGCTCGAGATGTTGTGCATTCGGGCAGCCAGTTCACCCACGACGCTGTAGATCCGGCCGATTTCGGTCGCATCACTGGCTACCCCCTCGTGTACCGAGCCCAGCTGTCGCCCGGGAATCCATTCAAACAGATCGACCTGACGTGCATCGGGTACGTCAGGGCAAGTGACCCGCTCGAAGGGGTTGCCGGCCCGGGACAAGATCGGACGGGGGACCTCCATCCCAGCGGCCTCGAGAGACTGCATCCAACTCAACTCAGAACGTAGCGAGGCATCCGAGTGATAGCCGAGACGATGGATGCGCAGCACCGCGCGCCTGTTGTCGGCCATGTGCACGGCATAGACTGCATTCTCCCGGACCTTGATGGGCTCCAGGCGCACACACTCGAGTGGCCAACGCTCCACTGCCGCCCAGGCCAGCTGCTGCAGCCGGGCGGCCTGCACCTCGGGTGGCAGTTGCGAGAAAGCGCGTGAGTTTTCGTCGGGAGGCAAGCGCGGCTCCGAGTAGATCACAGGCTCGCGAGCACTTCATCGAGTGTCTGCAGCAGCAGGTCCGCGTTGTCCCGGTTGAAAGGCATGGGCGGCCTGATCTTCAGAATGTTGTCGTGTAGCCCGATGCGGCTGATGAGCACGCCGCGCTCGCGCATGCCGTTTACGATGCGTTTCGTCTGCTGCCCGGCCGGTGTGCGCGTGGCGGGGTCCTGCACCATCTCCGCGGCGAAGAAGAGTCCACGGCCGCGCACATCCCCGATGAGGGGATACTTCGCTTGCAACTTGCGCAAACCGGCCAGAACGTAGTCCCCGACCCGCCGAGCGTTGTCCAGGAGATGTTCATCCCTGAGGACATCAAGAACTGCCAGCCCAACGGCGGCCGAGACGGGATTGCCGCCAAAGGTGTTGAAGTACATGTTACGGCTGGTAAATTCCTCCACCAGGTCCGCGCGCGCCACCACTCCCGCCAATGGATGGCCATTGCCCATAGGCTTTCCCATCGTCACGATGTCGGGGGTACCCTTCAACACCTGATGTCCCCACATATCCGAGCCGAAGCGGCCGAACCCTGCCTGGACCTCGTCGGCGATGAAGACGCCGCCCGCCTCCTTGATGAGACGAATGACCCTGGGGAGATAGCCGCGTGGCACAGTGGGCAAGCCTTCGCTCGAGAACGCCGAACAGATCAACATCCCCGCCAGCTTGATGCCGTTGCGATGGAAGTCGTCGATGGCTTTCTGAACCTCCTGCGCATACGCGGCGGCGAGTTCGTCGTCGTCTCGACCACCGCGCTCACGATAGGGGTCCAGCACGGGAATAGCCCTGATGAAGGGACCACGCTGTTCGGGAGGAGTAAAGAGCGTGCTGATCTGTGAGACGGCCGCCGAGTTACCGTGATAAGCCCATGCGGTGCAGATGATCCCCTGACCGCCGGTGCATTCGCGTGCGATGCGTAACGCAAGCTCATTGGCTTCGGTCCCTGTGCAGCAGAACATGACATTCGAGAGGGAGGCATCGAACGTCGAGAGAAGCCGTTCGGCGTAGGTTACGACCGTCTCGTCCAGATAGCGCGTGTGGGTATTCAACTTCGCCGCTTGCCGCGATAAGGCTTCCACTACGCGAGGATGACAGTGTCCGACGTGCGGGACATTATTGTAGGCATCGAGATAGCGCTTCCCGTCGGCATCGTAAAGCCAGACGCCCTCACCCCGGACCAGCTGCAATGGCTTGTCATAGAAGAGGGGAGAGTGTTTTCCCAGAACGCGGAAGCGCCGGTCCAACAGAGTCTGTGTGGTCATAACTGCTACTGCTTCTGGCTGGAGTAATACGCCTCGAGGACGATGGGGCTCTCCGGAAGAGTCGATCCGCCGTCGACAACGATGGTCTGGCCAGTGATGTAGGCGGCCTCCTCGGAGGCGAGAAATAACATTGTATTGGCGATGTCGCTCGGCGCACCAAGCTTCCCGAGCGGAATGCACTTAGCCATGGCGGCGATCTCCTGCTCGGTGCCCAGCGCGGCCATGGCGGGTGTCAGAATATAGCCCGGCTCGACGCCATTCACGGTGATGTTCTCGCGCGCGAACTCCAGGGCCGCGGTGCGGATCAATCCATTCATACCACTCTTCGAGGCCGCGTAGTGCGCCGTGCCCGGCATCGCGACGTTCGGGCCTGTGACGGACGATGTAAAGAGAATCCGGCCACCGCCGCGCTTGCGCAGGTGAGGCAAGGCTGCCTGAATGAGCCAGAACCCCGCCTTCAGGTTCACGGAGAGCGTCCGATCGAGGTCCTCGTCCGAGAGTTGCTCGATGGGAATGACTGGGTAGACGGCGGCGTTGTGAACCACGATGTCCAGGTGACCGTATGTCGCCACAGCGTGAGCAACCGCGCGCTGGGCCCCCTCATGCTTACCGATGTCGGTGCGCAGAAGGCTCGCAGTCCCACCTTGGCTGACGATGGAGTCGGCCACCTGCTGCCCATTCGCCGCGGTGCGTGTCGCAATGAGCACGCTTGCGCCGGCCTTCGCGAAACAGCGCGCAATGCCTTCGCCGATGCCTTGACCTGCTCCGGTGACCAGGGCGACTTTACCGGTGAGATTGCCGATCATGGGGCCTCCCATCCAAGTTGGCGCGATCTGGCGCGCTGCTGTTGACTCAATACGGGCGGCAGGATGCACGCCCAGCTGAGGATGGCCACGGCGCTCAAAGCGCAACGTTGACGACCTGGACGGTCGTGTATTCCTTCAGGCCATCCACGTTGAATTCAACACCGATGCCGGAACATTTGACACCGCCGAAGGGCGCCAGGGGATGCAGCGTGCCGTGCTGGTTGACCCAGGCGGTGCCGCATTCCAGACGCGTGGCGAGCCGCGCGGCTTGCTGGGGATCGTCGCCCCAGACGGAGCCCCCCAGGCCCACTTCGAGCGAGTTGGCGCGGGCGATCGCCTCCTCGACGGTCTTGTATTTCACGATCGGAATGACCGGGCCGAACTGCTCTTCCTTGACGATCCGCATGTCATCGGTGGCTTCGGCCACGACGGTGAGCGGATAGAAAAACCCGGGGCCCGGGGTCCTGCGCCCGCCGATGACGATCTGTGCGCCACGCGTACGCGCGTCCTCGACATAGCCGGTGACTTTATCGAGCTGCATCTTGTTGGCAACCGGTCCGATCAGGCTGGCGGGGTCGAGGCCATTGCCGACAGGGATCCTGGAGCAGTACTCGGAGAACTTGCGGACCACCTCGTCATACTGGTCCTCGTGCACGTACAGGCGCTTCAGTGCCGCGCACGTCTGGCCGGCATTGATGAAGCAGCCCCAGAACAACTTCTCCAGGAGCGGCTCGATGTGGGTGCCGGGGAGAACGATGCCGGCATCGTTACCGCCCAACTCGAGCGTCATGCGCTTCAGGGTCTGCGCGGCGCCGCTCATGATCTGCTTGCCCGTGGCGATGGAGCCGGTGAACACGATCTTGTCGATGTTGGGATGGGTCGCGAGATGGTTGCCCACTTCCGGTCCGCCGGTGACCACGTTGATCACTCCTGGAGGCAGAACCTGATTCATCAGCTCGACGAGGCGCAACGTGGAGAGCGGAGTGAAGGGTGACGGCTTGAGCACGACTGTGCAGCCGACCCGCAGGGCGGGCATGATGTGCCAGACGGCGATCAGGAGCGGCCAGTTCCAGGGCGTGATCGAGCCGACGACGCCGACCGGCTTGCGGTGTGCCACGATCTTGCCTGTCTTGTCATCCTGGATGACCTCATCCGCCAGGTTGAGGCTGGCCGTAACGCGCGTCCAGGCCGCCGCCCCTCCCAACTCCAGGTTGGCACCCGGTCCGCTTTGCGTCTTGCCCTGCTCGCGGGTGACGAGCTCGGCGAGCGCCTGATGGTTCTTCTCGATGAGGTCGGCGATCGCATTGAGCCTGGCGACGCGCTCGGCGTCGGGCAGGGCCGACCACGCCGGAAACGCCCGGCGTGCCGCGGCGACCGCGGCATCCATCAACTGGATCGTTCCCTGGGGACAGGCCGCCACCACGGTTTCATCGGCAGGGTTGATCACATCGAAGGTGGTCGGTGTGGTGACAGGGCGGCCGTCGATCGTCAGGTTGTAAGCGGTCATAGTTGTCCTTTCAGGGGCCCCATTGATAGCGGAAGGTGGCACCGAACGTTCGCGGGGGTCCGTACACACGCTGATCGATGCCGAGAAAGCCGGAAAGATCGAGGTTGTAGATGCGGTAGTAGCGGTTGGCCAGGTTGTTGACGTACGCCGTGAAGTCCCAACGGCCATCGCCGGTCATGAAGCCGATTCGCGCGTTGGTCAGCATGTAAGCCGGCTCGTAGTCCACAGGATTATTGACCAGCTCCAGGTACTGGTGCGCATTCCACTTCGTATCGGCCTCGACCGACATCTGTCCGCCGAGCATGGGCCATTGATAGTGCGCCACGGCGTTCAAAGTCCAACGCGGCGCCTGCGGAAGCTCGGTCGTGAACTTGTTCCCGGCCGGCGTGGGCACGTTGTACGCGGCTGTCTCCAGGTGGGAGACGCCGAGCTGGAGGTTCAATCCATGCAAGGGAACCACGGCAAACTCGAGCTCGCCCCCTTTGACCTTCGCGTTGATGTTTTCAACCACCTGCGTGGCGACGGCGAGGAAGAAACCCTGGTAGTCGCGATAATCGTAGTAGAAGATCGCGCCGTTCAAGCGCGCGGCACCGTCCAGGAAGGTGGATTTGAAGCCCAGCTCGTAGCTGGTCAGTTTTTCCTGGGCGTAGGGTAGAACAGCCGGATCGACGGCACCGGAGCTGGGGGCCGACCAACCGCCTCCCTTGGCGCCGCGGTTCACGCTAGCGTACGTGAGCACGTCATGGACCGGTTTGTAGTCGAGCTCTACTTTCCCTGTCGGGATACTGAAGTTCTTCGAGGCACCGGGGAAGGTCGCGGGGGAGTAGCTCAACGTCTGCGGACACATCACGCATTCATAGTTGTACGTATACGTCTTATCGTCCGACGTATACCGTGCTCCAACGATGCCGGTGAAGTGCTCGGTGAAATCATACTCGATCTGTCCAAACACGGACGGCGAGCTCGTGTTGAGCGCCAGATGGGCCAGACCGTTGCCGTAGGGAAAGCCGTTGATGAAGTCCGGCAACTGCGTGGTCTCGAAGTTGCGCATGAAATAGTTGAGGTAGTAGAGGCCGGTGATCCAGCGCAGGTTCCCGACCGCGCCGTTCAGTCGCAACTCCTGCGAGAACTGTCGATAATGCTGGCCGGTGTCATAGTTGAAGATGAAGTTGGGCGACATGTCCGAATCCTCGCCGTACCGCTTCTGCATCTGCAGATAGTCGGTGACGGAGACCAAGGTGACATCGCCGGGGAGGTGGAAGGTCCCCCGCAGGTTGGCGCCCCATACCGTGCGGTTGAACAACCCTTGCCGGTCCTCCGCCTGGTCGAACGGGCTGGTGCCTGTGTTCACATAACCGCCGAAGTCCGGCGTGCCGGGCGGCGCATACACGCCGCGTCCTGTGGCATCCGGCACCGCGGCCGCCCACGAGTAGTTCCCGGAGACCTCGTGATCGTTGTTGAGCGCGTGCAGCTTGAGGCGGATCTCGTTCTCGCCCACTTTCAACCGCAACTGCAGTCGCGCGGCATATTGCTTCTGGTTGTTGACATCCGGGCCGACGCGGTTATGAATGTAGCCGTCGTGGTTCGACGTGGAGAAGGACAGGCGCGCCGCGAGGGTGTCGGTCAGGGGGCCGCTGATCGCGCCCTCGCTCTGAACAGTGGCGAAGTTGCCCCCCGTGATCTGCAGGAACCCTTCCGGGTGATCGGTTGGTGGGGCGCTCACGTACTGGATCAGTCCGCCGGTGGCGTTGCGCCCGAACAGAGTGCCTTGCGGCCCGCGCAACACCTCCACGCGCTGCAAGTCGAAAAGCGAGCCCGCCAATGCGCCGGTGGAGGCGATGTAGGCATCGTCGGAATACACTGCGACGGGCGGCTCCTGGTGATCGCTGAAGTCGTTCTGCGAGACGCCCCGAAGATTGTAGATGGTGACAGTGGAGCCGTACTGGTTGTATTGCAGCCCGGGGACCTGGCCGGCGATGTCCGTGACGTCCTTCAGACCGAGTTGCTGGAGCGCGGCGCCATCGAAGGCTGTCACACTCGTGCCGACCTCCTGCAGGTTCTGCTCGCGCCTTTGGGCGGTGACAATGATTTCGGAGAGCTTGTCGCCCGTTTCCTCCCCCGCCTGCTGCGCCCACGCGAAGGGTCCAGCCAATAGCGAGCTCGCAATGATGGTCATGACGACGAGGCGGGTGCGCATCTTGGATCCTCTCCCCTGTTCTTGGGGCAATCCTAGAGGCGTGGCGCCCGCAGACGCGATCCGCTATGCGAAATGCGGGTACGGAATCGGAAAATATTCCTGCGGCCGGCCTCGAGCGCCGTGTTGCTGCATGGCAGGACGCTCTGGCGGGACGAGGCCGTCCTAGAGCTTGCGCCTAAGTGTGTTCGAGGGCGCCTCGCCGATCTGCTGCCGGTAATAGTGGGCATAACGGCCGAAATTCACGATGCCCACGGCCTGCATGAGGTCGGTGACGCTCTGGCTACCATCCGCGCTCAACAGTGCCTGATGCAGCGCCTCGACCCGTGTGCGGCGGATGTAGGCGGCAGGCGTCATGTTGAATGTTTTGCGGAAACCGGTCTGAAGTGTTCTAGTCGTGACACCGATCGATGCGGCAATGTCCGACACCGAGCGGATCTCGGCGATGTGGTGATGGACGTAGTCGCGGGCGCGGCGCACGTGCCAGGTGATCGGTTGCGTCGCGACGGCCTCTAACGCGGCTTGATAGTTATGCGGAGCCGAGTGGATCAACATTTCGATCAGAGTGCGCGAATATTGGCGCCGGACAGCGTCGCTCGCGAGCACGGCCGGGGCGGTGGCCGATAGGTTGCAGATATGGGCGAGCAGCTGATGCCACGCGCGACCGAAATCCGACTCGGAGGCGACCTCTAGATCGAACTGCAGCGGTTGCGTAGGCCGGCGGCCAAGCTTCTCGATGATGCGGGACTCCAGCGCCTCGCGGGAGATGCGCGCGGTGAGATGCCGGCATTGCGCGGTCATCAGAATCTCGGTGCGCGCGGTCATCGAGGTCATGATGATGGAGCCGGAGTTGGACGCGACTGTCTGGTCCCCACAGGTGACCCGCCCGTGACCGCCCAAAGTGGATTTCACGAGCAGATGTTCACTGATTACGCCGGAGTGGATGATGACGTCGTGCCCGTATTGCACGTAGCCGAGAGCGCACTCTCCAAGGGACAACGCGGACGTCACACACATCAGATGGGGTACCGCGCCGGCGACGATCTGCAGCCGGTGCGGATAGATCTTACGGCTGACCACGTCACGCGCTTCCTCGAGGGACTGCGCCGTGCTCACGTCGTTGAGGTCAGGAAGATTCCTGGCGACTGCGTCGCTGATCTGCGCTTTGTCGATTGTGACCAGCATAATCAAGCCCCCAGAAATGCGGGTTGCGGTGGCGGGGATCCGTAGATCCCGGTCAGTCGAGCTTAGTCTGCGAAAACGCGGCGGCCAAGTGGAATACGTACAGCTGCCTGGACTTTAAACTAGACCTGAGTCGAATATAAACTAGTAGCAGCAGGGGCGCGGGAGGGGTGGGTGGCATTGTTGAAGAAGCGCAAGAGCACGCCGCGTGTCCGGGGCATCGCGCGGCGCGAGCTGTTGTTGTCAGCGGCCCGGACGTTGTTGGCCGAGCACGAGCTCGATGAGATCAGTCTCGGGGATGTGGCCGCCCAGGCCGGAGTGCCCAAAGGATCAGCTTATCACTTCTACACCGACATCAGTGATCTGTACGGCGCCTTGTTGACGCTCACGGAGGAGGAAGTCCTGCAAACCCAGCGGACCCCCATCACTCAGCCCATACGCGCGTGGCCTGATGTCGTACGCGTCCTCATTCGACGCGGCGTGGCGTTCTATAACGCCAACAGGCCACATTGTCAGTTACAGATCGGGCCCAAGGCGCCACCGGAGTTGAAGTTGC
>Ga0207695_10006958_pt1 | contig 14520 bp, 16 predicted proteins | sample KBSC54metaG_FD_184354 | JGI IMG/M metagenome (GOLD analysis project Ga0207695, IMG submission 184354) | Corn rhizosphere microbial communities from Kellogg Biological Station, Michigan, USA - KBS C5-4 metaG (SPAdes) (version 2) | ecosystem: Host-associated > Plants > Roots > Rhizosphere > Soil... | reverse complement strand
GGTCTTCTGGAATTTGGCGAGGAACGCGATGGCGGCCTCATAGCGCTGCTGCCGGATCAGGCCATCGACGATCCCCAGATAAAGGTCGGCCTGGGCGGCCGGGTTCATGGCGGCGGCCGGCTCGGACATGGTGCTTTCAGTCCGCTCGGTCCGTGCCGTCATATGCGCCGGCGTGGCGCATCCGGATATCAGAAATCCCAGCAGGCAGACCAACGCGCGTTTCATTTGCGCCCCCTTGAAGCGGCCATGTCCTGCGCAACGTGATGCATGGTGCCCAGAACGTCGGAAATGGCCGGTGCGGCAATGGCGATCAGCAACACAGGCATGAAGAAGGCCAGCATCACCAAAGTCAGCAGCACCGATTTGCGACCCATCCGTTCTCGCGCCAGCGACAATCTGGTTTCGCTGATATCGGATGCCAGGCGGCGCAGGGGCTGGGCCAATTCGCCGCCCTGGAAAAGATTCTGCTTCAACAGGCTGGCGAAATCCCGGCCCTCGCTGATCGCCAGCCTTTGCGCCAGCCGGTCGAGCGCCTTGTCATACGGCATGCCGTCTTCGGTGTCGGCGATATAGCGGACCAGAATCTGGCCCGAGAGCGGCGCAACACGCCCGACCTGAATGCTGACATGCTGCAGCGCCTGGTCGATACTGACGCCGCTGTCCAGCACCATCAGCAGCAGATCCAGAATGTAGGGAAGCTCGCGGCGGATCTCGCGCTGCCGGGTTTCGCTGCGCAGCTTCAGGAAGATGCTGAAAACGCGGTAGACGAAAAAGCCGAAAAAAAAGGCCATTGCCGCATCGCCCGAGCCGATCTCGCCGTCCTTTAGCCAGCCGGGAAGCAATGTGAAGCCCGCCGCCGCCAGAGCTGCGAGCAGGCGCAGGCCCGCGAACAGGAAGACTGCGCCGGGTGCGAGGAAACCGGCCTGAAGCATCAACTCCTGAAGCCCGCGGGCCGATTCCGTGCCGGCGACCATGCGGCCGAAATTTTCCAGCAAGGCGCGGGCGCGGACCGCCGGCCATAGCGGTGCCAGGGAGGGCGAAATATGCTGGCGGAAGCGCCGCGCCACGGCCTGGTCGGTGGCATAGAAGCGGACGCCGCGTGCAAGCGCGAATCCGCCGGTCAGACCGCAGGCCATGCACAACAGCCAGGAGAGGGCATGGGTCATGTCAGTACCGGGTCCGTATGATCGTGCGCATGCACACGGCGCCGGCGATCTGGGAGAAGACCGCATAGGCGAGCATGTAATGGCCTTTCTCGGTCGCCAGGAACCAGCGCGAATAATCGCGATTGGTCAGGATCACCAGGGTGGCGACCAGTATCGGCAGCAAGGCCAGAACCCAGGCGCTGGCGCGGATTTGCGTGGTGTTGGCGCGAAGTTCGCGCTCGATGGAAGCGCGTCGGCGGATATTCTCAATGATGTTGCGCAGGATCGCGGTCATCGAGCCGCCGAAGCGCAGGTTGGTGCGGGTGGCGGTGGCCAGAAGATGAAGTTCATAAAGATCCATCTCGGCCGCGGCGCGCTCCAGGCTTTCAGCCACGCCGCTGCCATTGGCGATCCGGCGCAAGGTCGGGGTCAGGCACTGGATCACGATGGGCGGCGAGTTTTCGACCGCGCGTTCCAGTGCCACCGACAGGCTGTTGCCGACGGACAGCAGTTGGCGCATGCGCTCCAGGAATCCCAGCATGCACTCCGACAAGAGCCGCACGCGCACGCCTGCGCGATATTCGAGCGCGACCAGCACCAGCAATGCCAGGGTGACAGCCGACAAAACCCCCGCCGGAATCCCGGCAAGCGCGGTCGCCGCCAGAACCGCAAGGGCCATGACCGCCGCTCCCGCCATCAGCTGACGCCGCGAAGGGTCCCATCCGGCACGCGCAAGCTTGTGCTCGAGAAAGGACGGCAGCCAACTGGCGGCACCGGCGTGCGATCGGGCCGATTTTTCCGCATGCACCTCAAGCAAACCCTCGAGGCGGCGCAGGTCGGTCAGCCGGATATGCGCGGTGGTCAGGCGCGTGACCAGAAGGCCTGCCGCCGCAAAGCACGACACTCCAATCAGGCTGGCCATCGGAAAACTCATTGCAGCGCGCCTTTCCGTTCGGCCTGTTCGGGGCCGCGATAGATTTCGCGTTGCATATAATGCGAGCCTTCCAATCCCGTGATCTCGACCACGCTGGAAACCGAGCGCCGCCCGCCTGCGCCGCGCATGGTCTGGACCACGATATCCACCGCGCTGACGATAAAGCGGCGAACCGAGCGCAGGTCGCTGGAAAAGCCGTGCAGGCCCACCAGCATCTCCAGCCGTTCCATGGCGTCCGAGGTGCCATTGGCATGGATGGTCGCCATCGAGCCGTCATGACCCGTGCCCATCGCCTGAAGCACTTCGATCGCCTCATGCGAGCGCACTTCGCCCAGGATGATGCGGTCGGGGCGCATGCGCAGCGCGTTGCGTAGCAGGTCACGGGCGGTGATTTCCCGGGCACCGTCCATGGTGGCGGCGCGGGTTTCCATCCGCACCACATGCGCCATCTGCAGCCGCAATTCCGCGGTGTCTTCGATGGTGACGACGCGTTCCTTGGGTCCGACATAGGAGCTGAGTACGTTGAGAAGGGTGGTCTTGCCCGAACCGGTGCCGCCCGAGATCAAGATGTTGCGCCGGTTGCGAACTGCTCCCGACAGATACCGGAGTCCCTCCGCCGTCATGCTGCCGTTACGCACCAAATCCTCGCCTGAAAAGGGCACGGCCTTGAATTTGCGGATCGAGACATGAGGCCCGTCCAGGGCCACGGGAGGAATGACCACATTGAGGCGCGATCCGTCCGGAAGTCGCCCATCGACATACGGATTGGCTTCATCGATGCGCCGGCCGATCGGCGCGACAATGCGCTGAATCACATTCATCAAGTGATCCATATCGCGGAAGCGGGCATTGACTGGTTCCAGCTCGCCCTTGCGCTCGACATAGATGGTGCGGGGACCATTGACGATAACGTCGTCGATGCCTGGGTCGTCGAGCAGCGGCTGCAACGGGCCGAAGCCGGTGATTTCATTGACCACGTCGAGAATAAGCTGCGAGCGCTCGGGCGTGTTCAGCGCCAAGCCCCGCGAGCCCAGCACGATGGAAATGGCGCGGGCGATCTCGTCCAGCAAAGCGGCGTGCTGGATGGTGTCGCCGGTGACGCCGCGGCGGTCGAGATATTCGAGCGTGACCTCGAATACCCGGAATTTCATATCCTGGTACTGGTCCGACACCTGGATGTCGTCATTGTTGCCGGCCGCGGCAGCATAGGGCAGGAGGCTCATCCAGACCTCGCGCGGTTGATCCATTGAATGAGTTTGCCCGTGACATTTTCAGGCGCGGTCTGTGGCAACAGGCCCAATTCCGCCAGCCTTGTGCGCAGGGCATCGCCATAGGCCGAGACCGGCCCCAGGGCGAGCGGGCGGCCGCGATTATGTGCCAAGGTCAGCGCGTTCCAGCTGGAGCGCAGAACCAAGCTGCTGCGCGCGCCGACGGCTGAGGCGATATCGCCGGGCGATGGCGTCATGCCGGTATCGAACTGATGGATTGCCAGGATCGGCTCGGCGCCCAGTTCCGCGGTAATCAGATTCTGAAAGAAAGCTCTGGTATTGCGGACCGAGGAAAATCGCTGGTTGCACCCCACCAGGATCGTGCCGCCCACCGCGCCGGCACGCACCGCTTGCTGGGAAAAGGCACCCCAATGGACCACCACGGCGTCGAACAGGGAGCGGAGAATTTGCAGCAGGACGGTGAGGTCGCGCGGTTGCGGCAGCGCAGGTTCGCTTTCATTGTCCGCCAGCGGCAGCACATAGAGGCCGGTATCGTCGACACGTGCCAAGGCGGAATCCAGGAAGGCGCGGTCCAGCCGCGCCATGTCGCGCAACGCGGCGGCCAAGGTGAAGGTGAAATCCAGCCCCAACGCGGTGCGGGTCGGCGTCATCGGCAGGGAAAGGTCCAGCAGCAATACGCGCCGCTCGCGCGAAGCGGCGGCCAGCAGGCTGGCGATATTGAGCGCGAGATCGGCGTCTTCGTCGCTGGGGGCGGGGCTGAGAACGCTTACCAGGCCACCTGCGCCGTCTTGGGCATCCTTGCCCAGCAGCCGCGACATCACGGCGTTGCGGATTTCCCCATCCGAGGCATCGCGATCGATGAAATCATCCACTCCGGCGCGGAACGAAGCCAGAATGAGTTGGGCGCTCATTTCATCGCCGATGGCGAGCAATGGCAGGCCGGGGAACTGACCGCGCACCGCCGCCATGCGTTCCAGAATGGTTTTCGCGCCGGTGTGGGCGCCGGCATCGATAATGATGGCCAGAGGCCGGAACCGAGCCGCCACGGCGGCGCTGTCCTGTCCGCGCGGATCGACCGCCATTACGGCGCAATCGCCGGATAGCGCAGCCTCCAGCCGTTCGACCAGCTTGGCGTCGCCCGAAAGGAAAAGCAGATTGTGGTGCATGGCTATCTCATCAATCCGTATTCGACGGCGAATTTGTCGAGCGGCTTGGTGCCGATGACGGTGTCGGCCAGGGTGGGGCTGTAGTTGATATTTTCGCCCGGCAGCGGCGGCATTTCCCCGGGCTTTAACGGCGACACCAGGTGCGGTGTGGCGATGATGATCAGTTCCTGGCGTTCGCGGCTATGCTGGGTTTGCTTGAAGAAGGCGCCGATCACCGGAAGATCGCCGATCCCCGGCAATTTGTCCTCCATGCTGGAATCGGCGCTGTACATCAGCCCGGCGAGCACGAAACTCTGGCCGTCGCCCAGTTCGATGGTGGTGTTGGTGGAGCGGGTCTTGATCGCCGGAATGGTATAGCCCTGGATCTGCACCGAATTGACCCGATCGAGCTCGCTGACTTCCGGATTGACATTGATGACGATGCGCTTGTCGTCCAGCACCGTCGCCTTCAGATGCAACTGAACGCCGAATTTCTTGTATTCGATGGTGACGGTGTTGGAGATCGCGCCGGATTGCGGAACAGGAACGGGAATCTGTCCGCCCGCCATGAAATCCGCACTTTCGCCGCTGCGCACCAGCAAGGTCGGCTTGGCCAGAACCTGGGCCAGATTGGCGCTGTTGAGAGCGCTGACCACGCCCATGAAGTCCGCACCGGGCCATGCCATCAGAAGGTTGAAGGCCTGACTGAGGGGCAGGCTTCCGGTCACCGACAGATTGCTTTGCAGGAAGGAAAAGCTGGTGACGGTATTGGGCGCATTCGATGAAAATTGGAATCCGCTGTTGCCCAGCCTTTGAAGATTGATCCCCAGGGCCTGCAGCGCGGTGGAGGACACGGCCGCGAAGCGCACTTCGACCGCGACCATCTGGGTCTGGCCGATGCTGGTGATGTCGGCAATGTCCTTGCCCAGTTCGGCATGGGCCAATGTGAGTGCCCGGTCATGGGCGGCGGCCGACGGCACGCGCCCGCTCAACACCACGCTTTTGCCGGTATCGTTGACCGTGATGCCGGCAAGATCCGGATCGGCAGCGAACGCGGCCTTGAGGCCCGCCACATCGGCACCCACCGAGAGATGATAGTCGGCCGGTTGCGCCTGTCCGCGCCGCCAGACCAGAAGATCGGTGGTGCCGGTTTTGGCGCCTAACACGCGCAATTCGCGAGCGGAGACAAGCCGCACATCGGCGATGGCGGGATCTCCCACCGCGATGCGCGTGATTTCACCGTCGATGCGGACGACCTGTTGGCCGCCTATGGGAACCGCCACATCCGCCGCCAGCGCCGGCGGGCTTGTCATCGCCGCCAGCATGCCCAGGAAGACCGCTTTGGGAGGAAGATGCATGGCGCGCCTCAGGGCAAACGAAGGGTGGTGCGCTCGCGACCGGAATAAAAAGGAATCCCGGCCGGGGACTTTCCGACGGACAAATTTCTCGTGGCTTGGCCTGGCGCGCTTGTCGTTGCCTGGTTCAGCAGGTTCGACAATTCTGCGCCCGAAACCGGGCCCGCGCCGTCATCCAAGGGGTTGCGGATCGCGAAACTGATGGAGCCCAGCCGCGCCGCCAGCGCCACTTTGGCAAGATCGTCCGCGGAAAGCGCCAGTGTGACGGTGCGCACGCCGGGTGTGGGCGAACCGTCACTCTTCAGCTTGGCGCCCACCGCCAGGACCAGTGCGCTTTGCAGAAGCAAGGTGGCCTTGCTGCGGTCACCGGCCTTCTGGCCTTCCGCGAACAGCGCGCCGGGCAAGGTCACATAAAGATCGACATGGTCGTTCGCCTGGACGAAGCCGCCCGCGATATCGGCTTCGGAAACCGGAATCGAATAGGCGCGATAAGATTGCGGTATCCGTGCGGAAAGACCGGCAACGGTCTCCGTGCTGATCTGGTTGCTGAGGATCGGTGCGCCCGCCGTGATCGGTGCCAGCGCCATATGGTCTTGCGCATCTTCGGCGCGGCGCAAAGCGGCAGCGGGCGCTTTCGCCGGCGCAACCATCTGAATGGAAACGTCTTGCGCGCCCAGAACCCGGCCGCGCGGAATGTCCGACGCGCTCACCAGCATCGCGACTGTCACATTGGTCGCGGCGCCCGGTGCCGGCGTGCGAAGGGATCGCGCATCATCGCGCGCGATCATGTTGCTCCACATCACGCCGCCCGCCGCCGCCAGCAGCAGCAGGGCAACCGGCAGGATGACGGCTGGGCGATCCAGCGCGGAGTGTGAAAATGTCAGCCCCATCAACCCACTTTTCCCCGCGTTTGCACGCGTTACGAGCGGAAATTCGCTTTAATGCTCGTATAGGTTGTATAGCTGGAAGCGTTACTTTTCGCTAAACGCCGCCGACAAAACTCCACAAACGGCACAAATCCCCAAGAAATTCGCGTCGAAAGACACGTGCGCTTTTGCCAGTGTGATTGGCGACCAACCACCTCGCCATTCGAGGCTGAGCGGGGATAGAGGCAGGCGATGACACATTTTCTCATGACGTGGATGTCGGCATCGCCTGCGATTGCGTTATCGCGGTTCGCGAATGGGGAGGGCCAGGTTGTTACGGTCGGATCCGTTCGCTGGGGAGGCGGCGGTCTCTCCACAAGCCCCATCCGCCGCCGCCTCCTCTTCCGCCGGTAAAATCTTTACAGGAATCTATGAGCGTCAGGATGTTGCGATGATCACGATCTACGGCACAAACGGATGCAGTATCACCAACCGCGCACGCGCTTGGCTCGAGAGGCAGAACATCGCATATCGTTTTTCCGATCATGGATTTGCAGAGATCGGCCGGCCCCTGTTGGAGCAATGATCTCCTGGGTGGGCTGGGAGGCGCTGCTGGATCGCACGGGCAAACTGTTCCTGATGCTTCCTCACGAAGACAGGCAGAATCTCGATTGCGAAAAAGCCAAGGCGCTGATGCTGGCAGAACCTGCCATGATCCGGTATCCGATACTTATTGCGAGATTTGGCACCGCTGCCGGTTTTCGGCCCGGCCAGTATGAAAGATTATTCGGATTCTGAATGACGGTGGGCCGGGCTCTTCGGCGGTTATCGGCACTCTTGATCGCAATCCTCAACGGCCGCAAAAGAGATGCCGCGAATCTCGAGCCGGATTGACATGATCACCCTCTATGGAATCAAGAATTGCGACACGATGAAAAAAGCGCGTGCCTGGCTCGATGGGCACGGCATCGCGTATGCCTTTCACGACTATAAGGCGGCGGGAATCGAGAAAGCGCGTCTTGAGGGCTGGGTCTCACAGCTGGGCTGGGAGGCTTTGCTCAACCGGGCCGGTACCACCTTCCGCAAATTGCCGGATACCGAAAAGGAAGGGCTGACGGAAAAGAAAGCCATCGCCTTGATGCTGGCCCAGCCTTCGATGATCAAGCGGCCTGTTCTGGATAAGGCTGGAAGGATCACCGCCGGTTTCCGCCCCGAGCAATATGAAAAATTGATGGGGCGCTAGCGCCCGGCAGGGTTGTGAGAGTAGGCTCGCCCCGGCAAAGCAAGGGGGCTGACGCATGACGCGCAGACTGGCGGCCGAATTTATCGGAACAGCATGGCTCGTGTTGGGTGGTTGCGGCGCGGCAGTCCTGGCCGCGGCCTTTCCGGCATTGGGGATCGGATTTGTCGGCGTTGCGCTGGCTTTCGGCCTGACGGTGCTGACCATGGCTTTTGCCATCGGCCATGTCTCGGGCTGTCATCTCAATCCTGCGGTTTCGGTGGGTCTTTGGGCGGGCGGGCGATTTCCGGCCAGCGATCTGCCCGGCTATATTATCGCCCAGGTTGCGGGCGGCATCGCGGGCGCGGCGATATTGTATTTGATTGCCAGCGGCCATGCGGGCTTCGACGTCCATGCCGGTTTTGCCAGTAACGGCTTTGGCGAACATTCGCCCGGCGGTTACGGCATGGCAGCCGCGCTGACCTGCGAAGTGGTGATGACCTTCGCGTTCCTGTTTGTGATCCTGGGCTCCACCCATGGCCGCGCGCCGGCAGGCTTCGCGCCGATCGCCATCGGCCTCTGCCTCACTTTAATCCATCTGATTTCCATTCCCGTCACCAACACCTCGGTCAATCCGGCGCGCTCCACTGCGCCTGCCTTGTTCGCAGGCGGTTGGGCGTTGGAGCAGCTCTGGCTGTTCTGGGTGGCGCCCATCTTGGGCGCGATCCTGGCGGGATTGGTCTATCGCTGGCTGAGCCCTGACGAGCCCAAGCCTGTGGATGTGGCGGGCCGCTAAGCCGCTTTCAGGATCGCATCCGTTACGGCGGCGATATCGACATCGGGATTGGCGGCGACACAGCGCAGCCAGGTCTCGGTTCCGATCCGCGTGGTGGAAGCCAGGCCATCCGGCAATCGCGCGAAGACGCTGCCGCAATCGCCATGGGCCGGGCGGAATAGAACCACGCCTGTTTCCGGTGCGGCAAAGAGCTGCCAGTTGGAATTGGCCGAGAGACTGTCCGCCAGCTTCTGCGCGGCGGCCATGCAACGATCGATGCGTTCCGCCAGGCCCGTGCGGCCCCAGGCGAGCAGGGTGGCTAGCAGCGGGATCGCGACTGCGCCATGCGATCCCAGCACGCCGATATTGGGCGCGGCGAGGTAATTGCCGCCAAAGCTGATCGCGTCATGCGCGCGCTTTTCGTCGCGAAAGAAAATCAATGCGGACTCTTTGGGCTGGAACAGCCATTTGTGCGCCGACACGGCGATGGAATCGGCATGCTCCATGCCGGCCAGCAGCGCTGCATGGGTCTGAGAAAAGACCAGCGGTCCCGCCCAGGCCGCGTCGACATGGGTCCAGGCGGCGCGTCCGCACAAGGACAAAGGATCGATCGCCCCCGCACTGGTGGTGCCCGCAGTCAGGACCAGGATGGCATCCGACAGATTTTTGGGCAGCTTCGCGACATCCATGCGCTGCAAATTGTCGGCAGGCACGGCTTCGAATGTCAGCCCCAGTATCTTGGCCGCCTTGGCGATGCTGAGATGGGCCGCCTCAGAGGCGATGATGCGGCGCGCGCCGGTCGCATCGCGTGCCGCCCATAGCGCAGTAAGATTGGCGAGGGTGGAGCCCGGCGTCATGTGCCCGCCTTCCATGCCGAAATACGGTGCAAGCCAGGCCATCGTCTGGCGTTCGGCGGCGCGGGCGAAGGGCGCACTGGCGGGATGCAGAAGATTCTGATTCAGCCGCGCATTCCATAATGTCGTGGCCCAGCTCACCCATGGCGTGGGCGGATCCATATGCGCGAAGGCATGGGGCAGATCGAGCCGGGCGGCGCCATCGAAAACCAGCGGGGCCAGAAGATCGAGCGCCGCCTTCTCGCCGATGCCGGTTTCGGCAAGCCGCGGGGGCAGGGCGGACGCCTGCGGAAATTCGCGCGCCTCCAGCAAATCCAGCGCCTGCTCCAGGCCTTGCCGGTTCACGCCGAAACTGGGATCCGTCATGATCTTCCCCTTGAAAATCGAACACTGAGCTTGCCGGGCCGGTGCCGGAAAGCCACTAATATATCCGCCGGTCAGCCATGCGCGGACCGCTGCGCATGGAGACAGGACGATGACGATTTATGTGGGGATCGGCGGCTGGGTCTTTGAAGAATGGCGGGACAATTTCTATCCCAAAGGCCTCAGCCAGAAGAAAGAGCTGGAATATGCCAGCCGTCATCTCACCGCCATAGAAGTCAACGGCACCTATTACGGCTCGCAGAAACCGGAAAGCTTTGCCCGCTGGCATGACGAAACGCCGGATGATTTCGTCTTCAGCTTGAAAGGGCCGCGTTTTGCCACCAACCGCCGCGTGTTGGCCGAAGCGGGAGATTCGATCGAACGGTTTGTCGAAAGCGGCATCACCCGGCTGAAGAAAAAGCTGGGGCCGGTCAACTGGCAGTTCATGGCGACCAAGAAATTCGAGCCGGAGGATTTTTCGGCCTTTCTGTCGCTCCTCCCGGCAAGGCATGACGGGATGGCGTTGCGTCATGCGGTGGAAGTGCGCCACCCCAGTTTCGCCTCAGCCGATTTCGTGGCGCTCTGCGCCAAGCACAAAGTTGCGATCATCACGTCGGGCGACAGCGAATTTCCTTTAATCGCCGATGTCACCGCGGACTTCGCCTATGCTCGGATCATGGGAACGACGGACAAGGAAAAGTTGGGTTATTCCAAAGCATCGATCACGAAATGGGCGGGTCGTGCCAGGGATTGGTCGGAAGGCAATGCGCCCAAGGACCTTCCGCTGCTGGCCAATCCGGCGGCGAAAAAGAAGCGCGATGTGTTCCTGTTCGTGATTTCCGGCGCCAAGGCGCGCAACCCGGCCGCGGCTCAGGCGATCATCGCCGCGCTATGACCCGCCTCGCGCATGGCAGGCCTGCGCTTGTCAAAGCATCCGCGCTCGCGGAAGGTTGTGGCCGCAAGGGGAGGTCATGATGCGTCTGATCGGTATGCTGGATTCGCCTTATGTGCGGCGGGTGGCGATTTCCTTGAAGCTGATGGGGATCGAATTCACGCACGCCTCGATTTCCGTGTTCCGGGGTTTCGACGAATTTCGCGCCATCAATCCGGTGGTCAAGGCGCCGACGCTGGTCACGGATGATGGCGTGGTGCTGATGGATTCCAGCCTGATTCTCGATCATGCCGAGCGGGTGGCGGGTCCGACGCGCAGCCTGATGCCCATCGGCGCGCGGGAGCGTGTCGACGCGCTGCACGTGATCGGCCTGCAACTGGCGGCCTGCGAAAAGGCGGTGCAGATCATCTATGAGCGCAATCAGCGCCCGCCGGAAAAGCAGCACCAGCCCTGGCTCGACCGCGTCCAGGCTCAGCTGCTGGCGGCGCATGGAGAATTGGAAAAAGCCATGGCGCGGCAATCGGGCTGGTTCGGCGGCGAGCAGGTGATGCAACCGGATGTCACGGTCGCGGTGGGATGGCGCTTCATGCAGTATTATCTCCCCGAGATAGTGACGGCCGGAGCGTTTCCGCGACTGGCGGCCCATTCCGCACGGGCGGAAATCCTGCCGGCCTTTGTCGAGACCGGGTTCTAAGCTTCGCCGGGCTGGCGACGGCGCAGAACGGTGAGCTGGAGATCGGCGCGATGCCGAAAGCCCAGTCTTTCGTAGACCGCTATCGCGCTCTTATTGTGCGGATAGACATGCAGAAACAGCTGCTCGCCCCGCGCCACGATCTTGGCAGCGACCGCGCGCATCAGCTTGGCGGCAAGGCCCCGGCCCCGCGCATCGGGATGGGTGCAGACCGCGCTGATCTCGGTAAAGCCGGGCACGCGCATCCGCTCGCCCGCCATCGCGATCAGTTTTCCGTTTTCGCGCACGCCCACAAAATCTCCCAGTTGATGGGTGCGGGCATGGAAGGGGCCGGGCTGGGTCAATTCCGCCAGCGCTCGCATGTCGGGCACATCGGCCTCGCTTAAAGCGGTGATGCCGGAACTGTCGTCCGGGGAAAGGATACGGGCCGCCATCATCTGCCGCACCGGCTCCTCGAACAGAACAACCAGGCCGGGCGGCGGAACAACCTTGTGCGGCTCCACCAAAGCGAGGCCGCCATCCATCGGCGTCAGCCTGCCCAGCGCCAGCAATTGGTCCGGGGCATCATTCCGCGTGGCGCCAAAAGGCTCGATATCGGCCGGATAGCGTACCCCGTGCGCGGGATCGCCCAGTGCGAGATGAGCCTGCCGTGTCGTCAATGCGTTCCAAACCGGACGGTCAAGAATGTGAATCGCCATCTGTTTATTCCAGCGCGTCCAAACATTCGTTCAATGTGTTTCCGTCCGCGAAAAAGTTTCCGGTAGGTAAAACAAATTGCGCTGCCAACATTGCGGTTTAGTTGCCGCCGCCGACATTAAAAAGATGACGTTTCTTGGCACCCAGGTCGTGCCGACAAGCTTTACGACAAATTCGTAATGAAAAGAATAGAAAGCGCGCGCATGAGTTCCTAGCCTGCTCTTCGCAACGCGAGAGCGGAATTGATGGAAATATCCAAGAAAAATCCTCGTCCGCAGTTCCCGGACTCAAAACGGATCCATCGCGCATTATTCGGTGCTTATTACGAAGAAGATATCTACGACAAATATTGCGGGCTGATGCCGCGTGCCATGCGCATTTTCCATTGGCGGATCGAAGACGCCATGCGCCAGCGCAACTTGATTTTCGTGCATGTGCCCCGGGTGGCCGGCACCTCCATCGCTCAAGCCCTGTACGGTCCCCGCTGCACCCGCCATCACAGTATCCGCTATTACAAGACGGTGGCACCACGCTTCTGGGCGCAGGCGGATTCCTTCGCGGTTCTACGCGATCCCTTCGACCGCTTTGCCTCGTCCTATGCGTTTGTGCGCAGCGGCGGCACCGAAACCTGCCGTCTCAGCGATGTTTTTGCACAGCAGACCGCGCGCCTGCGTGGTGTCGATGACTATCTTTCCTTCATCGAGGATCGCGACGACCTGTCGCTGGATTTTGTGATGCGGCCGCAAAGCTGGTTCGTATGCGACCTGGAAACCGGCGCGCCTCTGGTGAAACGCTTGTTCCTCTATGGCCGGGATGACGCGATCTTGTCGGATTTTCTGAAAGCGCATGGCGTGGACAAACTGGGCTGGCTCAATCCGTCGATGCGCAATCCCCTGGAATTATCGGTGCGGCAGCGGTGCCGGATCGAAAAAATCTATGCCCGGGACTTCGAGTTGGTTGGGGCGTTGCGGTACCGGCGCGCGCAGGAGTCTCCCGATCTCCTGCGCGTCGCCGGGATCGCGGCGGAATGATATCGCGGCGGCTTAAGGGTGACCGCCAGCGCCTTCGATCCGCTCGCCGGTGACCCAGCCTGATTCATCGGACGCCAGGAACACAGCAATTTTCGCGATATCGCCGGGCTGGCCGATCCGTCCCAGCGGGGTGCTGGCTTTGGCATGGGCTTCCATCTCGCCGCCGATAAATCCGCCTGCATGGGCGCCTTCAGTCTCGATCATGCCCGGCGCCAACGTGTTGACGCGAATATTCTTCGGCCCCAATTCGGCGGCCAAGACCCGGGTCACAGAGTCCAGCGCGCCTTTGGTGGCCGAATAAACCACCGACTGCGGAAAAGCGCGGGTGCTGACGATCGAACTGATATTGATGATGCTGCCGCCCCTCGTGCCGAAATAGGTAGCCGCTTCCTTGGCGGCCAATATCGGGCCCAGCACATTGGTATTGAACTGGCGATGGAATTCATCCGGCTGCACGTTTTCCAGAGGGTCGAACTGGAAGACCCCGGCATTGTTGACCAGGACATTCGGGGTCCCCAAAGCCTGTTTGGTTTCCGCAAAAAGCCTGGCTACGTCGCCGGTCTTGGACATGTCGCCCTGGATCGCCACGGCCTTGCCGCCGGCTTTCTCGATCTCCGCGACCACCTTGTCCGCCCCGGCGCGGGAGGAGGCGTAATTGACGGCCACCGCGGCGCCTTCGGCCGCCAAAGCCTTGGCGATCCCTGCTCCAATGCCTTTGGAGGCCCCGGTCACGACTGCGACCTTTCCCTTGAGTTTGCTCATAATTTCCCTCGATTGCGAATGACTTCGACAGTTAGATAATTGTCGAAATGACAAATGCAAGGTCCCTGGAAAACGCGTGCGCGCCGGGGAGAGATTAAATCTTCCCCAGCCGCGCGATATAGGCGTCCAGCAGATCGCGTTGCATGGCGAGGTTCATGCATTTGCCGTCGCGGGTAACTTCCACCAGCCCGGCATTTTCCAATTCCTTGAGGTGGTGGGAGAGGGTGGCGGCGCTGACTTTGTGCACGTCGCGGATCGCGGAACAGGCCGTGGGTGCATCCGACGCGCCGATCTGTTTGAGAATCTGGTAACGGCGGGGCTCGGCCAGGGCGCGGGCGATTTGTGCGAATTGGCGGTCTGAAAGTTTCGTCGGTGCCATAGGGGACCCTAGTCTTCGGGCAATCTGGCTGTCCAGATCGTGATTTCCATTGTTCACACGCTACTAGGGATAGATAATGGCGGCGCCAGGGTTTTTGAAGCTGTGTGCGAGTTCAAATCGCGCTTGCCCACCTGGGGCATGACCGGTTGATTGCCGACCCTTCAAGCTTGAGCGCCGATGGAAC
>Ga0207695_10006953_pt1 | contig 14523 bp, 11 predicted proteins | sample KBSC54metaG_FD_184354 | JGI IMG/M metagenome (GOLD analysis project Ga0207695, IMG submission 184354) | Corn rhizosphere microbial communities from Kellogg Biological Station, Michigan, USA - KBS C5-4 metaG (SPAdes) (version 2) | ecosystem: Host-associated > Plants > Roots > Rhizosphere > Soil... | reverse complement strand
CGTTCTTTTACGTGCTGAGCGGTTTCCTCATCACGAGAATCTACTACGAGCAGGTGCAGCTGCAGCGCGCATGGCTCTGGAAGTACTTCGTGAACCGCTTCGCGCGCATCTATCCGATATACTTCCTGATCCTGAGCGTCGTCGTCCTGTTGGGTCAGCATGCCGATCCCTTGACGCTGGTCAGGAACTACACCCTGACCCATGCGCTGTTCCACGGCACGCCGCTGCTCATTCCTCCCAGCTGGTCGTTGACGGTCGAAGAGTGCTTCTACTTCCTCGCCCCGGCCTTCCTGCTGCTGGCGCGCCGCCGCGGGCTGGCGTGGTCATTCGCTTTGGCTTGCGTGCTCGCCGCGGTGGCGCTGGGCATCTCCCGTCGCCAGTTCGAGCTGCTGCACACGCCAATGTTCGTCCTGACGACCACGTTCTTCGGGCACTTTGTCGAGTTCTTCGCCGGAGTCTGGTTGGCGCTCTGGGTTCTGCGGCTCGAGAAGGCCGGGGCGGTCACGAGGGGACGCTGGCGTACCGCCGCCGGGGCAGCGGGCGTGGCGCTGCTCATCCTCGCCATGGCTTGCGTTTACCACCGTCCGCAACTGAATGTATATGCCATCCTCTTGATCAACAATGTGTTGATTCCGGCGCCGATCGCTCTGCTGTACCTGGGACTGATCCGCGAGAGCACTCTGGTGTCGAGAATTCTGTCGGGCCGGGTCGCCGGGCTGATGGGTCGCGGTTCCTACTCTTTCTACCTGCTGCACGTGCCGATCATCGGCTATGTCAGCACCCGCATTGCCGGTGTCATGAGCGTGCGCCCGCTGTATGTCGTGGCGACATTCGTGGGCACGTGGCTGGTCGCGGTCGCCCTGTTCCTCCTGTACGAGGAGCCTCTCAATCGCCTCATCCGTGGGCGATCCAGATCGAAGGACCGCGCGGTCGGCATGTCGGGTACGTTATTTCGCCCGGCGCCAGAGGCTGCCCCCTGCGTGCCGGCAGTGCCGTCTCAGCGTCTGCGCAGGATGATCATAAAATGATCGCCGAGCGAGCGCACGACGGGCCAGGCGGCAAGCCGCTGGTCGATTCGCCACAACGCCCCATCCACCTTTGGATATCGTTCGTGGAGCCAGGTCAGATAGGGAGGCGGAGAAAGGATGCACAGTCCGCGAACCTGACTCACGGAGAACTCGCCCGAGAACGCGCGCCCGAACTCCCGCGGCCAGTAGTAGTGCGTCCAGATAGTGTGCCCGTTCATGCTGACAGGCGTGAATCCTCGCGCGAACCGCACTTTGGCCCGAGCCCAGCGGCCGCGTATGCCGTAGTGCAGGAGTTCCCACGGGCACAGCCTGCCGATCACCGTAAAGACGAGGGCGCCGCCGGGCTTGATCAGGCGCGCGCACTGAGCCGACATCCCCGCCAGGTCCGGCACGCAATTCAACGGGCCCAGATCGGAGTACGCTCCGTCGTAGACCCCATTGCCCTCGAGGCGCTCGAGCTCGTGACCCCCGATCACCACAGATCGAACGCGGTCGCAGAGCTGCTCGCGCTCAGCCCGCTCTCTCGTCCGTTGCACCATGCGGGGCGACCAGTCGATCGCCGTCACGTGATGACCGAGACGGGCCATGCGGATTGCATCGAGGCCCGTGCCACAGCCGACATCGATGAGGCGGCTGGCGGCGCTGAACGTCGAATCGAGCCAGTGCCACATCCGGGCGCGCATTCGCTGAATCAGCGCATTGTTGCCCCGCGGTCCGTCATAATCGCCGGCCACGCTGTCGAATGCGTCCTGAGTATCCCGCAGTCGTGCCGCAGGCGCCTCGGGGCGCGACGCCGAATCGTTGAATGCCTTGCTCATGCTCCGGCCTCATCGACATGACCCGCGCCCGTCCTGACATCGCCGCTGCAATCCTTCGCGACCCCTTCGGTGAGGACGGAGCCGCACTCACGCGCCCCCCGTTGCACTTGTTGGGCGGCGAGTTCCGTTTCGAGAGCAACAGCGAAGAGCTGCTGCGCCTGGTGGACGTCGCCTATGCCGGGCTGCCCGGGCATCGATTGGGTAAGCCGGTGCCGCGCATGCGCGTGAGGCTCGAGTTGGCTCCCGCAGGCGAGCCACACCGCCGGCGCGCCGAGCCCGCGCCCTTGCGGATGTTCTCGGGAGCCGGCTTTCTGGGAGGCGCAAGCGCCTCCGCCAGGTTCGCGGTTTTTTCCGAGCGTGAGCGGACCGCCTTGGTCGGCGTCCCGGCAGAGATGTTGCGTTTCCCGTATCACACGCGCTACGAGCTCATCGAGTTTGCGGTCTTCACGCTCGCGGCTCGCGTGCAGCGCCTCGTCCCTCTGCATGCCGCCTGCGTAGCGCACGCCGGACGGGCAGTGCTGCTCATGGGCGCAAGCGGGGCCGGCAAGTCCACTTTGGCTCTGCATTGGCTGCTGCAGGGTCTGGAGTTCGTGTCCGAAGACAGTGTATTCGTTCACGCGCAGTCGCTGCGCGCCACCGGCATCGCCAACTTTCTGCACGTGCGGGCTGACTCGTTGAGATGGCTTGGCCGGAGGCCGCAGGCGGCTGCCATCCGCCGCTCCCCAGTCATCCGGCGCCGCAGCGGCGTCAGCAAGTTCGAAGTGGATTTGCGGTGTCACGGGTTCCACCTGGCGGCAACGGCTCCGAGGCTCGTCGGAGTGATCTTTCTCTCGGCGCAGAACGCGGGGTCGGGTCCATTGCTGCAACCTGTGTCGGCGGCGCAGGCGAGCACGATGATGGCGGCCGAACAGGGTTACGCTGCCGGTCAGCCTCAATGGCGTACGTTTCAAAGGGGAACTGCAAGGCTCGGTGCCTTTGTGCTGCGCCGTGGCCGTCATCCAATGGAAGCCACCCAAGCGCTGCGCCAATACCTGGCTTCCCGGCGCCCGGACTAGAAGCGGTGTCTGCAGCGATGCGCATCATTCTGGTCGTGCCGGGTGGGGTCGACCGCTGTGGTGACCGGCGAGTAGTCCCCGCTCTGATCACGCTCATCGGACGGCTCTCGCGCCGGCACGACGTGCAGGTCATCGCCTTGAACCAGGAACCGGCTCCCGGCGAGTGGCCACTGGCAGGGGCTCACATCCACAACATCGGGCTGGGGAGGACTCGGAGGAGGGCGGTCGCCAAGATTCGCGCCCTGCATCGGGCTGCGCCCGTGCACGTGGTTCACTCGATCTGGTCGGGAAGCTGCGGGCTGGTCGCGGCCGTGGCCGCCGGGACCCTCCGCCTTCCTTGTCTCATCCATCTGGCCGGTGGCGAGTTGGAGGCGCTGCACGATATCCACTATGGAGGCAGGCTGACCTGGCGGGGAAAGGCTCGCGAAGCGCTGGTGCTCCGGGCCGCGACGGTGCTGACAGCGGCCAGCGCTCCGATGATCGAGCACCTGGCCCGGCTCGGGCTCGAGGCACGTCGCGTACCCCTGGGAGTGGATCTGGACATCTGGACTCCCCGGGAACCGGTTCCCCGTACGCCGGGAAGCCGGGCGCGTCTGCTGCATGTGGCGAGCCTCAACCGGGTCAAAGACCAGGGGACGCTGCTGCGCGCGATGAGTCTGCTGGAAGCAGCCGGACTCGATTTCGAGCTGGAAGTCATCGGCGAGGACACCCTGCAGGGCGAAATTCATCGGCTCGCCGCGCAGCTCCGGCTGAACCACCGAGTGCGCTTCCTGGGTTTCGAAACACAACGAGAGCTTCGGTTGCGCGTCGCGGCGGCGCACGTGCTCGTCCACTCTTCGCGGCACGAAGCCGGCCCCCTCGTCATGCTCGAGGCCGCTGCCACCGGTGTGCCGACAGTCGGCACTGCCGTCGGGCACATCGCTGAGTGGGCGCCTGAGGCCGCCATCGCTGTGCCGGTGGGCGATGCGGAGAGCCTCGCGCGTGCGATCCGGGGACTTCTGGAGGATGAAGGTCTGCGCATGCGCATTGCCGAGGCCGCCTGGCGCCGCGCCGTTCAGGAAGACGGTGACTACACGGCGTACCGGTTCGAGGAGCTGTATCGAGAGGTGTGTGGGCACTGAGGAGTGCGGCGTCCTCACGTGCCTGCCTCGCCCGTCACCAGAGTAAAGGTCTGCAGGAAATGGAAGTCCGCACGGCGCAAAGCAAACTGCGGCTGGTCCGGGTCCGTCAGGCGGGTGAGCTCTGCGAAGTCCTCTGCTGAAAGATAGGGACGCAGGCGCTCTCCCCAGGTGGCGCGAAAAATGGCCTCCAGAAGATAGTCCCGATCCGCCTGGCGTAGAGGTTGGATCCGCTCTATCGGCAGCGTGCGCGCTCTGATATCGCGAAATCCGCTCTGGTGCAGCAGACCGACGAGGTTGCGCACCGCGGTGAGATCGCGCTCATGCAGGCGGTAGCGATGCCGATAGTACTCCCGCACCGCCTCGTTCGTCAGACGCTCGAGTCGCGCGTCCCATGCAAAAAACATATCGGGCACCAGCGAGTTCTGTCCCAGGGCGATGCGGCCGCTTGGGCGCAGGAGCGACCGCATCAGACGCGCTCCACGCAACGGCTCGCGCAAGTGATTTATCGTGTTGACGCACCACAGAAGATCTACGCTCTGCGGAGCGACCGGCGCCGCCAGCAAGTCCCCGTGAAAGAGCTTCGTGTTCGGAACCTGTCGGGCGCGGGCCGCCGAGACGTGCGCAAGGGAGAGGTCGATGCCGATGAGCTCACCCTGGCCGCGCGTCGCCTCTCCCAGCCACTGCAGCGCTTCACCCGTTCCGCATCCGGCGTCGAATATCCGCATGCCAGGCACGAGGGACAGGCCCGCGATCGCCTCGCGTAGCTCGGGCTCCGCAAAAGCATTGAACAATTGCAGCTTACGCGAATAGTCGCGCTCGGGGGTGTCCCCGAGGAGTCCTGCAGTGGCCCCAACGTCCACGTTCAGCCCGCGGCAGTTGCTGCGCGATCCGTAGAGCGGTACTCGCGCTCGCGCGACACCAGTTGCTCCCAGCGGTTCTCGTCAGCGTTCATCCCGCTCGATACCTGCTCATGGAGCAGGTTCCTGACCTGGCGATAGAACTCGGACGTGTAGGCGCCCTGAAACATCATCGCGAGGTCGTCGCTGTCGCGCCAATGCGTCTTGTCGCGCAACTGTTCGCGCACCAGGTCGTAGAACTTCGTGCCGGGCAAGGGGTACGACACACTGACGCCGATGTCATCCGGTCGAGCGGCGCTGATGAGCTCGCGTGTCGCCAGGATGTCCGAGAGGTCCTCGCCGAGGTAGCCGAGCTGGATGAAGAATCCGACGCGAATACCGGCGGCCTTCAGGCGCTCGCGCGCCGTCAGAATCTCACTCACCGTGGTTCCCTTGTTCATGGCATCGAGGATTCTCTGGCTGCCGCTTTCGGCCCCGAGCCACACTTCCTTGCACCCGGCGCTCGCGAGTGCCTGCGCCATGCGCTCGCCGATGAGGTCGGCACGAGTCTGGATGGTGAAGGGGATCGAGCCGCCGCTGGCGTGGATCGCTTGCGCGAAGGATCTGACCCACTCGACCCGAAACCCGAAGATGTCGTCCGCGAACCAGATGTGATCGGGGTGGAAGAGCCGCTTCAGGAGTGTCATTTCTCCGGCGACGTCCTCGGGCGTGCGCTGCAGGTACTGATTGCCCCAGATCGGCTTTGCGCACCACGTGCAACGGAACGGACAGCCTCGCGACGCGGCCATGTTCAGGCTGAAATAGCCATGGGAGTCGAGCCACACGCGCCGATAGCGCTCGATATCCACCAGGTCCCATGCCGGCAGCTCCGGCTGTTGCGGGACGGGGACGGCGGCGACACCATTCAGGTGGGCCGGGGCTCCGTGCACGAGCGTGGTCAGCCCGTGCAGGCCCGCGGTCAGCTCATCGCGGTCTGCATGCCGGTTCGCGTCGAGCCGCGGGATGAGCTCCGCGAGGGCGGCGAGGCCGTCGCCTTGCAAGACCACATCGGCGCCCGCCTGCAGGTAAGGCTCCGGCGAATCGCTGGCGTCGGAGCCCGATACGATGACTCGCGCGCCGATCCGGCGGGCCTCGCCGATCATCTCGCAGGCGGCCTCGCGCATCCGCGCAAGGCACATCTTGCTCAAGAAGTTGTAGTTGTCCTCGTACAGGAGCACCAGCTGCGGCCGGCGCTGGTGCAGTAGTGTTTCAAACTGCTCGACGCCCTCTGCGAGCATGGCATCGAACACGGCCACGTCGTGCCCGCCACCCCGCAGCGCCGAGGCGACCTGCAGCGTAGCCAGTGGGGGGTAGGGCTTGGCGCGCTCCCGCTGCTTCTTGTCGAAGCCCATGAAATACGAGTGGCAAACCAGGATCGACAGCATTGACCGGTCGCGCTCCATTGGCCCTCATCGAGGCCGCCCCGGAGGGGAACGGCAGTGGGCCTGACTGGTGAGTTCTGGCGGCTGCGTTCCCGGTTCAATGGACGGGCCGGGTGGGGCCGAAATTTTGCTGGTGGAGGCCTTGCACGGGCGCATCCGCCCTCACCACCTTTCCCGGCCACCCTCAGAAAAAGCCATGCAGCTCGATGAACCCGAGTCTGGTGTGCTGGATGGGAAGCTGGGGAATACCGTCCCCGTAGCGGAATCCGGCGCGCACCTGCAGGAACTGTACGGGGCTGTACTCATAGACGAGGCTCCAGCGGGTTCGCCCGTCGTTGGCGACATTGCGGTTGGGGTCGAGATACTCGGCCGTGATCTTGAGATTGTGCCCGCGCTTGATGAGCCAGTTCGCCTCCAGCAACCCGTCCCACATCTTGCCGTTGTCGTTGGCGATGCTCTTGTCGTCGATCAGGTCCACCTCGCCCAGCCAGGCGATGGGTCCGGTGCGCAATCCGCCGAACAGGCCGAAGGATTGCTTGTCCCCGGCGGCAGCGGAATTGAGGTTGGCCGCCACGCCCAGCCGCCAGACGGATTGGACAAAGTAAGTGTTGAAACTGTACTGCTTGCCGTGATCGACCTCGGGGCCGCCGGCCGTGCCGTTGGTGATCGCCAGTTGCGTATCCCAGGGGCCGTGCTCCCAGCCGATCTCCAGCCCCTTGTCCGGGGTATCCATGTTGATGCCGGGCGCGGTCCGGATGAAGGCCGTCTGGTCCTCCAGCCGCAGGCCGTAGGGCAGGTACAGCTGGCCGCCTTTGATGTACCACTGGTGATCGGCCGTCCAGTACGTCACGTAGGCTTCACGGTTCAGTGCCCCGCCCGGGGCCACCAGCTCATCGATGTACACGTTGAGCCGGTCCGGAATGACGCTCGCCTCGAGGTAGATGCGCGCCTGCTCGAAGTCGAACGAATCGGTGCTGGAGGTGTGCGGCACCTCCGTGTAGCTCGCCTGCGCGCGCAGGTCGCCGCCGATCGACAGAAAGCGATTGATGTTGCCCGCCCAGACATCGGAGCCGGTGTCCACGTGGTTGGCGGGGAGCTGGGTCTGCGCAAACACGTCGCCGAAGGCCGTACGCATGCCCCCGCCCGTCGGATTGACGTGGCACTGGCCGCACTTGAATCCGGTCTGGACCGCCAGATAAGGCTCCGCGTGGGCGGCGCTCATGCAGCCGAGGCACAGTACCGCCAGCAGCCAGTGCCACTGGGATCGCAGGGAATGTCGGATCATTGCGCGGGACTCACTGTGAATACGAACGAGAAATCGGCGCCCAGCGACTGCGCCTCGATGTCAGCCAGGGCCCCGCCTCCGGTGCCGCGCACCGTGACGCGGTACTGTCCCGGGCCGAGGGCGGTGGCCGGTTGGATCACGATGGACGAGGGATTCGCCGCCGCGAGCGAAGCGCTTACGGTCACGGGCGTGGACTGTCCGTCGGCGAGCGCTTCGAGCGTGATGTTGGTGTAGTTGACGAGAGAGGCGTCGACCTCCTGGTTGAACGCCACGACGATCGTTCGCAGCGGCGCTTCGATGACATCGCCGTCGAGCGGCGCCGTCGCCGTCACCGAGAATGCCGCGGGCCTGTCGAGTTGGAGTTTCGCCGTCAGTGACGGCGAAGAACCGCTCGCGGTCACGTTCTGGGCGCCGTTGGCGATCCATTGGCGGATCGCTGTAATCGTGGCGGCCGGCAGCGGCGGCTGACCCAACGGCATCTGTCCCCCGACGATGCCGGAGGCGCCGGTAATCTTCTGGTACATGTAGCTGTTGTCAGGGTCGCCGGCTTTGACACGCAACACGCTCGGCTTCTCGTTGCTCGGCACGCCGACGAGGAACTGATAAGCGTGGGCTGCGGTGTCGAGCTGCAAACCCTCCGGGGCGCTGCCACCGATGTGGCATTGCGCGCAGATGGGTGCGAAGACGTTGTCCTCGATCGACTGCAGATCGGCCGTGATACCGCCGCCACCGCTGCCACCGTCACCGCTGGAGCCGATTGGCTGACCGTTCGCATCCAGGCCCTCGCCGCTACCGGCGCACCCTGCCAGGAGCGCGCTCAGCACGAGCAGAGCGGCACCGCACTTGTATCCAGAACACAACATCCCGAGAGACCTGCAAGCGTATAGGTTGCAGCGTGAGTAGCCTTCCGGGGGCCTGCGGTTTAATCAGCCGGGATTTTTTGCGGGACTTCCGGGCGCGGGGGCCACGCAAACCCTGGAATGTGTCAAAAGAGGGTCGCGCGCCGGGGGAACGGCCCGCTGAGCTTGACAGGCACGCCTCGTTACAGCGGTTTGTTCGGGTCGATGAGCGTGCGCCACATGTGGGATGTGGCGCTGTTGTCCAGCCCGAGGCCTTCCGCCGGCTGGCGGAAGTTGCGCCCGATGATGTCGACGAAGGGGTCGAGGTTCAGGGGTGCCGCCGGATCGAAGCTGTACTCGTCGAACAATGTGACCGAGCGCGCGCACATGTACCAGGGATGATTGCGCGCATAGCGGTACGCGGCCTCGATGTATTCAGGCGGCTTGTAGTCCGCGCCGAACAGCGAGACGTACAACTCCGGATATTCGTAACCAACCGAGGCGTCCGGATAGAACCGCAGCGCCTGGTGATAGCGCACCGCCCAGGCGACCTTCTCCGAAACGTACGGCTCGATCAGTTGCGCACCCCACCAACCGTGGTCCGCACGCGCGACACCCATTCCGATGTCATGCAGGAGGCAGGCGAGCACTGACTCCTCATCGAGCCCGGCTCGCAAGGCCTGCACGGCGGATTGCGAGACATGCTGCGCTACCGCGAATTTCATGCCGTGCCGCGGCGTGTTCAGTCTGCCGCGCAGCACGTCGATCAGGGTCGGTCTGGCGGGCAACGGAGCCAGGGCTTCTCGCGACACCTCCGCTTTGGGTGGCTGCACGAGTTTTCCGGTGGGGAGCGGGTGAGGGGGCTGGCTGCTCACGGGGCGATGACCTTTGCGCTCAAAGCGATGTCCGGGGGCGAAAAGTTACCACGCGCGTGCGCGGATTGTGCGCCCGCCGGGATTTCTGCGAATTGTACCGTGCCGCTTCAGCCCAGGGATCCTTTACAATCTCCCGTCCGTCACGACTCTTAGGGAAAGGCTCGCCGTGGCGCCACGCCATTTGACTCGTCGCGCTGGCATTCAGCGCTGGCGCGCCGCGCATTGGACCAGCGCGCTCATCCTCGCTGCTGCTGCAATGCCGGCCCGATCGCAGGACCCGGGGGCGCCCGGTTGCGCTTCCGAGCCATCAGCCACCCAGGATTCGGTGGTTGTCCCCGGATTTCCCGCAGAACGCGTGTATATGCATCGGCGGCATCCGGTCTTGTGCGTCGATGCCAGTGACCCCTCCTGCAAGCCCGACGCATACGTCATTGCCGGCGATCACGTGCTGGCGGGCGCCGACTGCGCCGGTTGGACGCGTATTGAGTTCAAGGGCCGGAAAGAGACAATCGGGTGGGTGGCTACCGCGCGGCTCCCGGATCACGGGCCTCTGGCTCCCACGGATCTTGCGAGTCCAACCGCTTTGGTGCTCGCCAGGAGTCCCAGCAGACATCCCGAGTCCCTCGAGGCCGCACGGCTGCTGAATGATCGGCGTGAGCACGGGCGACCACGCGGCAGATTCGTGCTGCCATCCGCTCTGCAAAACACCACGGATCTCAAAGTGTTTCCCAAAGGTGTGGGCTCGGAGTACCACCGCGAAGATAACGAGGTGTCGGACGCGCTCCTACAGGGTCACACACTGAAAGCCGTGACATACAGCGTGGGTGGCACCTGTTTCGATAACTATCTGGAACTGTGGGACCCCACTTTCTCGCGACGCCTCAGCGTCGCGGGATCCAACAGAGACAATGAGGTTCACGACGGGTATACGTCGGAGGAACTGGTGGATCTGCAGGACGGGCCTTATTTTGCGCACATCACGCGCGCCGAGCGCACGGTCACGCTCTCGAGTTTCGATGCCCATCTCAGGTCGCGCCCTGTTTGCGAGGTCTCAGAGGTCGCGCTCGCACCTGAGCGGGTCAAATCGGCGGTCGACGGTGCCCTGTGCGCCGCTGTGCTTTCCGGGCGGATCTCGGGAGCACCGGTGGCGGATGTCGAGCGCCATTCGCTGAGTCCGGAGTCGTTCGGGTTCAGCGAGGCGTCGCAGCGGTTCAACGTCGCGACTGTCACAGCCCGAGGTCGCCTCGATGTCGACAACGACGGGCAGTCCGAGGAGGTGGTACTCATCTCTGCGGAATACGGGGCCAGCTCGGCTGGCTGCGGACACGATGTGGAGACAACCGTGCCCATCAAGGTCGCCGCCGACGGTACACCGGAGGCGGGCTCGGCATTCAATCTCGCGATGGTGCGGGCGGCGGTCGCCGGAGAGGACACGCGCCTCTTCAACTATCACGGCAAGAACTACCTGGAGACACGCTCACGGGCCGACGTCGATGGCGACCGCACGCACGGCGTATACGAGCTGTCAGGAGCAGGTCGCAGGTTGATGTGCAAATTTCAGTCCGTTCACTATGAGGCGTTCGAATGACCTCGAGCCCGCAGCAGCGCGCAGCGACGGCGCTCGCCTGCATGCTGATGGGGTTGGCCGTCGCCCATGCAGACAGCGTCGTCGTATCCAACCTGCACACTTTTCACTCACCCGGGGATAGCGAAGGTTACGGGCCGGGTACCGTGGTCGTGGGGGCGGGAGGCACCCTCTACGGAGTCACCCAGTGGGGTGGCGCCGGCGGGCAGGGTACGTTCTTCCGGATCAAGCGCGACGGTCCGCTGGAGACGCTCTCCCCCTTCAACGGGCCTGAAGGCTCGCAAGCGGATGTGTGCCTGCTCCCGGGCGCCGACGGCAATTTCTATGCGACGACGGACACCCATGACATCCCGGTTCTCGGAACCGGGGGCGGCTTCGAGTACAGGAAAGTCGAGTACTGGAGAATCGTGTTTCGCATCACGCCCGCGGGCTCGATGACAGCCGTCGCGGAGTTGCGTGCTCCGAAGTCCCGAGACGATTACCACAGCGTGCTGGTCAAGGGCGTCGACCAGCAGACCTATGGCATCGACAACTACGCCCCGTCCCCTACGTTCGAGCTCGTGAGAATGCGGCAGCAAGCCACCGCGGACCCGCCGTTTCAAATCGTGAACGAGCTCGTACGCTCAACGGGCTTCATGCCGGCGCTGAATGCCAGGGACGCTGCAGTAGTCGCGGCTGAGGCCCAGCACTCCACCGCAGATGTCGCGGGGCGACAGGATGCGGCCACGCCCCCACTGTGCGGGAATGTGGTGGCTGCTCGCGACGGACACTTCTGGCATCCGCTCCTGCAGCGCAGCGGTCTGGGCCGCAGTTACTCCAAGCTGATCAGTGATCCCTTCTACGACCCGGTTCCCGGCTATCTTCCCGGTGTGCAGCCGCGGACGGAAAACCCCGACTATTCCGCCGCAAGCGGAGCCCTCGGCCGCTTCGTCGAGTCCTCTGAAGGACTGATACTCGCCACCAGCGGGCACTACGTGAACGGCGTACAGCAGTATGAAGTCATCGCCGTAGCCGCGACGGGCGAGATCTTTCACCACATCCCCCTCGACCTGCCTGGCTTCGAGCCCGCGCAGGGGCTGCTGCTTGCAAAGGACGGTGCCGTCTACGGTCTCGCGCAAGGCACTGTGCGAGATGCGAAGGATAGCTACCTGCTGTACCGGATCCGGGCGACCGGGGGAGCCGCGGAGGTGGTCTATCGTTTCCCGGACGAGGGTTCTCGGCGGCCGCCGGGCACCACCCGGCACATCAGAAGTCCGCTCGTGCAGGATCCCGAGGGGAATCTGTATGCCACCTTCATCGAGGGTGGCGCGGACCATCACGGGGCGATTTTCCGGATCAGCCTGCGGCCGTAGCGGCAGCTGCTGCAGGGGTGAGCGCAGGCCCATCTCCGCGAGTCCATCGCGCTATCATCGGGCACTGCCTCAACCGGGCCGTGGTGCGATGTTCATCGCGCTGGGAGTGAAACTTGCGCTGACCGAGCTCTCCTGAAGAGGAGGGCAGTGGCCCTGACGCAGATACCTGACGAGGGAATGAGCATGAGCGAAGACAACCTGCGAGAGCTGCTGGCACGCGTGCACGAACACCTTGCCAAAGCGGGTCCCATCGACCAGGACTCGCGCGCCCTGCTCGCGACACTCGTGCGCGACATCGAGCGAACCCTGCATCGGGGCGGGGAGGACGCCGTCGCTAAGGCCGCCGAGAGTGCGCCGCGCCTGGAGGCGCTCGCCGTGCAGCTGGAGGCGCAACATCCGGCGCTGGTGCAGGTGCTGCGCCAGTTCATCGACCTGCTCGCCAAGGCGGGAATCTAGCCCGACGGAGACGCACAGGGGCCCTCAGGCGGCAAGCCGGCCGCTCAATACTCAGCCCGTCCATGGGCCTCGCCCTGCGGGGCCGCCGTCGAGGCGACGGCGTTCAAAACGGCAATCCTGCCGTTTACTCGGCCCGTCCATGGGCCTCACCCCTGCGGGGCCGTCGCGGACGACGGCGTTCAAGACGGCGTCCTGCCGTCCTGATCAGTCATCCATCAGGAAGCTGCGCAGCTGCTCGCTGCGGCTCGGGTGGCGCAGCTTGCGCAGCGCCTTCGCCTCGATCTGGCGGATGCGCTCGCGCGTGACATCGAACTGCTTGCCGACCTCTTCGAGCGTGTGGTCGGTGTTCATGTCGATGCCGAAGCGCATGCGCAGCACCTTCGCCTCGCGCGGTGTCAGTTGCGCCAACACCGAGTGCGTGGTCTCGCGCAGCGACTCCATCGTGGCCTGATCGATCGGCGAAGCGACGGATTGGTCCTCGATGAAGTCCCCGAGATGCGAGTCCTCGTCATCGCCAATGGGAGTCTCCATCGAGATGGGCTCCTTGGCGATCTTCAGGACCTTGCGCACCTTGTCCTCGGGCATCTCCATGCGTACCGCCAGCTCCTCGGGAGTCGGCTCGCGCCCCATCTCCTGCAGCATCTGCCGCGAGATGCGATTCAACTTGTTGATCGTCTCGATCATGTGCACGGGGATGCGGATCGTGCGTGCCTGGTCGGCGATCGAGCGCGTGATGGCCTGGCGGATCCACCAGGTCGCATAAGTGCTGAACTTGTAGCCGCGGCGGTATTCGAACTTGTCGACCGCCTTCATCAGGCCGATGTTGCCTTCCTGGATCAGATCCAGGAACTGCAGCCCGCGGTTGGTGTATTTCTTGGCGATCGAGATCACCAGGCGCAGGTTCGCCTCCACCATCTCCTTCTTCGCGCGGCGCGCCTTCGCCTCGCCGATCGACACCTCGCGGTTCACTTCCTTGATGTCGTTGATCAGCAGGTGATACAGCACCTCGAGGTGCTCGAGCTTCTTCTGCCGGCGCTCGATCTCGTCCTTGAACTTGGCGAGCGCGGCGGAGTACTTCTTGCCGCCCTTGATGTGCTTCAGCAGCCAGCGCGCGCTCGTCTCGTTCTTCGGAAAGGTGGAGATGAAGTCCTTGCGCGGCATCCCGGCGTCGCGCACCGAGATGACCATGATCTCCTTCTCCAGCTGCCGCACCTCCGAGACATGGGCGCGCAGGTTGAGAATCAGCGCATCGAACATGCGCGGGGAGAGCTTCAGCTCCATGAACTCGTCGGAGAGTTTCTTACGCAGCTTCAGCGTCTTCGGGTCGCGGGCGCCGCCCTTCTCGATGGCCTGCAGGACCTGCGCATAGACCTTGGCGATGGAGGTGAAGCGCTCGAGCGCCTCCTGCGGATCCGGGCCGGTGTCGACCGCCTCCTCCTCTTCCTCGCCGCCGTCCTCGCCCTCCTCTTCGTCATCGGACTTGTCGTCCGCTTCGATGAGATCGAGCTTGGTGGGGTTCTGCGGCTGCGCGATCACATCCGGCGCATTCGGATCGATGAAGCCGACGATCACATCCACCAGGCGCGCCTGCCCGGCCTTCACCGGCTCATAGGCCCTGAGGAGGAAGTCGTAGGTCGCCGGATACATCGCGAGCGCGCTGCGCACTGCGTCGAGGCCTTCCTCGATGCGCTTGGCGATGCGGATCTCGCCCTCGCGAGTGAGCAACTCCACCGTGCCCATCTCACGCATGTACATGCGCACCGGGTCGGTAGTGCGACCGAGCTCGGCATCCAGCGCTGCCAGCGCGGCGGCGGCCTCTTCGATCGCCTCC
>Ga0207695_10006951_pt1 | contig 14532 bp, 11 predicted proteins | sample KBSC54metaG_FD_184354 | JGI IMG/M metagenome (GOLD analysis project Ga0207695, IMG submission 184354) | Corn rhizosphere microbial communities from Kellogg Biological Station, Michigan, USA - KBS C5-4 metaG (SPAdes) (version 2) | ecosystem: Host-associated > Plants > Roots > Rhizosphere > Soil... | reverse complement strand
CACCAACCCGATGGCCGCTTCCCGTGAAAACGGAGGAATGACAAATCGCTCGTCGAATCCGGCCAGCGAAGTTAACTGGTAGATCTCTTCGACTTCCTCGGGGGTCGTGTGTGCTTCGACAAGAATTTGGGCGGCCTTTTCCGCTGAGATATCGCCGACGGTCTGCGCCCGCTTGAAGAGCCGCCCTGCCATCAACTTCTTATAGACAGCGACCACCTGGTCCTCATCGCCGGCGGCGAAAAGGCTGGCCATATAACGAATTGGCAGGCGCGCGTTCTCGAGCGAGCTGAAGAAATCGGGAGAGCTCTCGTACAGTCCGTCATCGTTCGTGGACCCCGTCACAGGCAGCAGCGGCGGTACATAGAACAGCATGGGCAGAGTTCGGAACTCGGGGTGTAGTGGGAGTGCAATCCTCCACTTCTTCACGTATTTGAACACCGGCGAGTTTCGCGCCGATTCGAGGACGGCATCGCTTATCCCGTCCATACGGGCTTGGCGAACCACCTCCGGATCGAACGGATCCAGGATCATTTCCCGCTGGGCATCCACGAGCTCATTGTCCGGGCGCATGGCCGTAGCGTGGATGCGGTCGGCATCGTACAGCAACACTCCCAGGTATCGGATACGTCCCACACAGGAATGCATGCACGCCGGCGCCTGGCCGGTTTCAAGGCGTGGGTAGCACAGAATACACTTCTCTGACTTGCCGGTCTCCCAATTGTAGTAGACCTTCTTGTAGGGGCACCCGGAAACGCACATCCTCCAGCCCATGCACTTCTCCTGGCTGACCAGCACGATGCCATCCTCGCCACGTTTGTAGATGGCGCCCGCCGGACATGCAGCCACGCAACTCGGATTCGCGCAGTGATTGCAGATTCGGGGGAGGTAGAAGTATACGATTCGCTCGACGTCCAGCAGGCGTTCCCTTTCTTCGTCGCTCAGTGATTTGAGATTCGGATCGTTGGCCGCATAAATGCCGGATCCCCCCAAATCGTCATCCCAGTTTGGGCCGGCTTCGATCTCCAGTTCCTTGCCGGTTACCAGCGAAACCGGAGTGAAGACCGGTTGATCCTCCTGGAGCGGTGCGTCGATCAATTCTGCGTAGTTGTAAGTCCACGGTTCGTAATAGTCGTCAAGGGCGGGTAGATGCGGGTTATACGAAATGTTCAGGAGTTCTCGCGCCCGGGTGTTCAACTTCAGCCGCAGTTCTCCGTCTTTGACTTCCCACCCGCCGCGGTACTGCTCCTGGTCTTCGTAGAGCGTTGGGTAGCCGGTGCCAGGCTTGGTCTCCACATTGTTCCACCACATGTATTCAGCGCCGGGACGGCTGGTCCAGAGGTTCTTGCAGGCGAGACTGCACGTGTGGCATCCGATGCATTTATCCAAATGAAACACCATCGAAACCTGGGATCGTACATTCATTTGCGACTCCTTTTTCCGGTCACCATTTTGGTTTCCCGGGCAGCTTGCGGACGATCACATAGGTGTCGCGGTCCGAAGCCGCGGGGCCGTAATCGTTGAAGCGATAGCAGTGCTGCGCGTATCCTCCAACCATCAGCACCGGCTTCAGCCGCAGGCGCGTGATGCTGTTGGTGCCACCGCCACGCCGGTTCTTCCGCATGGGCGATTTGGGGAAGGCGATGGTCCGTTCGGGAGCGTGATAGAAGAACCCAAGGCCGGTGGGAATGCGCGCACTCACCACTGCCCGCGTGACGATGACGCCGTTGTCGTTATAGGCTTCTATCCAGTCGTTGTCCTCAACGCCGATCTCGACCGCATCCTTGTCGTTGAGCCAGAATGGTTCGATGCCGCGCGAGAGTGTCAGCATGCGCAGATCATCGGAATACGTGCTGTGAATGTGCCACTTTCCGTGCGGCGTCAGGCAGTTCAGCACGATGGACTTGCCTTCACGTACGCTGTTCACGAGGTTTAGTGAAGACTCCGGCGTGATCCGGGGTTTGAAGGTGGGCAGGTTTTCACCGAACGCCAGATACCCTTCGTGATCCAGGTACAGGTGCTGCCGGCCTGTCAGAGTGCGCCAGGGGATCAGCCTCTCGATGTTCTGGCAATATGCGCTGTAGGGCCGGCCGGCATTGGTGATGCCCGACCAACACGGACTGGTCAGAATCCTACGCGGCTGAGCTTTCAGCGCCTCGAAGTCGTAGCGAATTCCGCGATTGTCTTCCGCGAGATCGACCAGTTTGAGTCCTGTCTCCCGCTCCCGGGCTTCGAAAGCGCGGTAGGCGACTTCGCCATTTGTCTCCGGCGCGAAATACAGGACCACATTCGCAGCGTCGAGGGCGTCCACCAGCGACGGATACGTCCGGCCACCCCATTCATAGGCCGGCGCCGAGTCTGCAAACCGGTCGTAGAGGTCGGCGATCGGGATATGGAGACCGCGATCCTCCACGCCTTCCTCCTTCATACGCGGGCCGAGAGAGCAGAACTTGTGATGCAGATTCGCGTAGTCCCTTTCGACCACTGTAAGGTGCGGCATGGTTTTGCCGGGTACTGGTTCGCACTCGCCCGTATACCAGTTCTTCACCTGTGGTTGGGCCAGGTCATCCGGAGTATCGTGCAGCAGGGGGGTGGACACGATATCGCGGAAAGGAGCCGGGAAATGGGGTGCGCTGAGTGCGCTGACTTTCTCGGAAAGGGCCTTGAAGATATCCCAGTCGGTCTTCGATTCCCAGCAAGGCGGCACGGCCGCTCCCAGCGGGTGAATGTAGGAATGCAGGTCGGTGGTGTTTAGGTCGTTTTTCTCGTACCAGGTGGCTGAGGGCAGCACGACATCGGAGTACAGTGCGGAGGTGTCCATCCGAAAGTTCAAGTCCACCACCAGATCCATCTTTCCGGTACGCGTAGGCTCGCGCCAGACAACGTCCTCGACTGATCCTTTGGCGACTTCGTCCGCGATGGCATTGTCATGAACACCAAGGTAGTGCTTGAGGAAGTACTCGTGTCCCTTGGCGCTCGACAGAATGGCGTTGGCGCGCCAGATGATCCAGACGCGCGGCCAGTTTTCAGAGGCGTCAGGATCTTCCACGGCAAATCGCAGCCTTCTGTTCTTCAATTGCGTGACTACCCACTGGGTGATTTCCTCATCCGTGGTGGCGCCCTCCTGGGCCGCCCGCTTCACCAGTTCGATTGGGCTCACGTCAAACTGCGGGTAGAATGGGAGCCATCCCATACGCACCGCATCCGCTTGCAGGTCCATGACGTGCCTGGCAAAGGGGCCTTCTGCAGGCCGCGCCTCTAACGGGCCCTTTTCATATCTCCACTGATCGCTGTGAACATAGTGAAACGAAGGCCCATTCTGAAGCCTGGGCGGCGCCGTCCAGTCGAGCGCCATGGCTAGGGTGGACCAGGACGCTGCGGGCACAAGCTTTTCCTGGCCGGTGTAATGATTCAACCCGCCGCCATTGACTCCGATACAGCCACAGAGCATGAGGGCAGCGATGGAAGCACGGTAGTGCAGGTTGCTGTGATACCAGTGGTTCACGCCGGAGCCGACAATTACGGTGCATTTACCTCCAGTTTTTTCGGCGGTGGAAGCGAACTCGCGGGCGAATTGGATCACGGTGTTGCGGCTGATACCCGTGAATTTTTCCTGCCAGGCCGGGGTGTACGGCTTGCTTGAATCGCTGTAATCCTGGGGGTAGTCGCCCGCGAGCCCGCGTGCGACGCCGTATTGCGCCATGAGAAGGTCGTAGACGGTGGTCACCGCCATCCGTCCATCAGCCGTCTCGACGTACTTCACGGGAACTGTGCGCTGGAAGGTCAGATTGTTGGCGGCATCCGCGAACGTCACAGGGAGTTCGGCATCGCGGCTGTCCAGCAGGCTCAGAAGCGGGTCGATCTCGGTACCGTCCAGATCGTCTTTGAGCTCCAGGTTCCATCGCCCCTTCTGTGCCTGCCACCGGCTTCCGATGGCACCGCGAGGCATGCGCGGCTCGCCGGTCTTAGAATCGAAGACCAGAAACTTCCAATCGCCATTCTCCTCGGCGCCATATCGTGCGAGGCGTCCCACACGGAGGAAGCGCCCCGCCATGTAGCCCTTTTCCGACTTGTCCAAGACCACCAAAAAAGGACTGTCGGAAAAACTCTTCAGATAGTTCGCGAAATACGGGACTTGCCGGGCCGCATGAAATTCCTGCAGGATGACGTGGTCCACGGCCATCCAGAAGGCCGCGTCCATTCCGGAATGAACCGGGATCCACCAGTCGGCGTAACGCGCTACTTCGCTGAAATCGGGCGACAGCACGACCAGCTTCGATCCGTTGTTGCGCGCCTCTGCGACGAAATGCACGTCGGGAGTGCGGGTCATGTTGAGGTTGCTGCCGGTGGTTACGATGTACTTGCTGTTGTACCAGTCGGCGCTCTCGGCGACGTCGGTCTTTTCTCCCCACGTCTCCGGCGATGCCGGAGGAAAGTCCGCATAGAGGTCATAGAAACTCAGCAGAGGAGCCCCGAACAACTGAAGAAAGCGGGAGCCCGCCGCATAGCTGAGCATCGACATAGCGGGTATCGGAGAAAAGCCGGCCACCCGATCCGGCCCGTATTTCTTCGCGGTGTACAGCAGCGAGGCGGCCACGATCTCCAGCGACTCATCCCAACTTGTTCTTCGGAAGCCGCCCCTACCCCTAGCTGCCTGATATTGCCGGCGGGCCGCCGCATTGTCCATAATCTCCGCCCAAGCCTCCACTGGATCCGTATGACGGGACCGCGCTTCTCGCCACGCATCCAGCAGCACGCCCCGGACGTATGGATACTTAATCCGAAGGGGGCTATAGATGTACCAGGAGAAAACGATGCCACGTGGGCAGCCGCGCGGCTCGTATCCCGGCAAACCAGCTTCGAGCATGGGGTAATCGGTAGCTTGCATCTCCCAGGTGACGATGCCGTCTTTGACGTAGATCATCCAGGAGCAACTGCCGGTACAGTTGACGCCGTGCGTGCTGCGAACGACACGGTCGTGCTGCCAGCGGTTCCGATAGAACTCTTCCCACGTACGCGCGTTCGGATCGATGAGATCTCGTATCCAGCTCATGAGTTGGCCCCCGTACGAACTCGTGTTCTTTCGAGGAGCGCCCTCCGGACCGATCGAACCCGGTGCCTCCCCGCAACTCCAGTTATCACGATGAGGATGAAGAAACCGGCCAGCGAAATCGCCGCGATGACGGCAGTGTGTGTTGCGGGCTGTTGCCGATCAACCCTTTCAAAAAGTGCTGCCAAGTCCTGCCGTTCGTTCGATGTCAGCGGACGGTACCGGAACAAAGGGGTCATCGCCGGGAAAAAGAGCGTTTCCAGCGCTGAGTTCAAGCCTTCCGGACCCATTTTGGAATAGACGCTGGTAAGTTCCGGCCCCATGGTGCCGCCTGCGGGAAACGCCAGACCCGCCACGCTGTGACACGCCGAGCAGGCGGGGCCCCCATTCTGGAAGCGGACGGTGCCGAGAAACAGAGCTCGACCGGCGGCCGCCGAGTCCGGTTCGGATCCTACAGATGCACGTGGTTGCGCCATCAACGGCACTCCCAGCACGATGGCGAGGGCGAAAGCCAGTGGAGCCGATCGTGCGCCGTTTTGATTCGGGCAAATCCCTATCACGACGAGCTCTCCAAGACACTTGCACGTGGAAAGAGGACGTGATCTTCCAGATGGACATGGAGCCGCAGGTCCGACTCCATAATCTGAAGCCTCTCAAAAAGCGAACGAAATGCATTCGCGGTTTCCGCCGGACCAGTGTAATTGCCCGTCAATACGAGCATCTTTTGCATCTGCCGCCGTTCCGCATCATGGTCCTCTTCCATGATGCCGATGGGATTGGCTAAGGGACCAAACGGAAACCGAGGCAGTTTGGCGCCGGATTTCAAGGCTGTTTCGAGTTGCCGGATCAAGGGAAAGAGAACCTCCTCCTCTCTCCTCAAGTGGTTTTCCAATTCGCGTTTGAAAAAGCGGAATACTTTTTCCAGCGGCGCCACCGTATTGGCGTCTGCCCGGCCACCAGTCTCGCGTGCACGGGCTAGGAACCTCTCCATCAGAGGCAACTCCTTCCGGAGGTAGGCGTGGTGCCGGACGACAATGTACTGCATGAGAGCATCCAGGCTGGCAGTGTTCCAAGCTGGCTGATTTTTCCCGCGGCTTGCGAGTGCCGATGCCATTTCGCACAGTACGGTTTCCAACGGAACGCCGGCTTCGGCTGCTGCGGTTTCGAGCGATTTGTCACCAGCCCAGCAGAAATCGAGACGGTACTTTTCAAGAACGCCAATCGCTGCGGGCGATCCCACAGCGATCTCCCGAATCGTTTTGGAACCTAGATCGGTCATTGAGTTTCGATCGCCTCAATTCAGGATTCTACGCGACAACCGAAGTCCCGTAACCATGATGTTTGTATCACCGAATGTGACAAATGCCTATTGGCAGAATCTTCGAATCAATGAGAGTTGAGTTAGTGACAGAAATTCTTTCCATGACCGCTGTGGAACGGCTGGCTGAATTCGTTGTAGATACTCCATAACGAAGAACTGTCGGAAACGGCACGCCGACCAATTCGAAGCAAGGTCCAGCCCGTTAACATGGATCGCCCGAATCCTTGTCAATCAAGCTATCTCGCAATTGCGCGCCAAGCCACGCCAACCCTTGGCCTTAGCAGTCGGGCTTGATGAAGTAGAGTGCTGTCTGACGCGCTTCGAGCCGCCTTGCAGCAAGTTCCCGAGAAATTCCGGATCGTTATCCATCTGCGAGAATTCCGAGGGATGAGTATCGCGGAGACCGCACGCCACCTGAGTCTGACCGAGGCATGCATCAAGACCAGGCTAAACCGCGCCCACCATCTATTACGCAAAGAGTCGCACGCTTGTCTTCCTTATGTTCAGCATCGTCGCGATCACCTTCAGCGTGATGAGCTCAGTTCTCGCGCTGCCGCGGTGGATTTGTGACCTCAATACCGATGTTAAGGTGCCACCTGCGACGCGATTCTCCAAAGCGCTGTCCTGTTTAAGGCACGCAACAGGGTCCCTCTGCTCGAGCATTCTGGCCAAGCATTGGCCGACCTGCACAGTTCACCGTTCACCGGCTGTCCATGGCCCCAATTCGCTCCAGCACCCGAGCCACGCTCCGGTCACACCGCACTCCCATAAACGAATGCGCCTCCCGAATCGCCGGACCCATGCGGCCCTCCAGGTCCCGCCGCAGCAATGCGCGCGAACGATGCAGGCGCGTCTTCACCGCCTCTTCCGACAAGTCAAGGCACTCCGCCGTTTCCGAAGTGTTCAACTGTTCCAGTTCCCGCAGCACGAACACGGAGCGGTACGATTCCGGAAGCTCATCCACCGCCGCTTCCAGCATCCGCCCAAGCTCGGCCCGCATGGCCTGAGCTTCCGGTGTTTCCGCCAGCGGCTGTCGCCGCTCCGCTTCGGGCATGATCGCTCCTTCGGGGTCCTCGATCGGCATCCACCGCTTGTTCTTTTTCGCCCGCGCCAGCGCTTCGTAGAATGCGATCTTCGTCACCCAGGTTGAAAAGCTGGCCAGCCCTCTGAACTGGTTCAGATGCTCATACGCCCGGACCCAGGCCTCTTGCAGAACGTCCTCCGCATCGTCGCTGTTCATCAGCACCGAGCGAACCACCCGATACACGCGCTGGTTGTAACGCCGCATCAGTAGCTCATAGAGTCCGATTTCACCAGCGCGTACCCGCTCGACCACCTGGTCGTCGTTCAGGGCCTGGCATTCTTGCAGCACCATACCTTACAGAGTCGCGGGGGCGCAAGAAGTTGCATCAATTGCGATTGCCCTCAGATGGGGCCGGCTGCAACGGATCGCAAGCCCGTCACTCTGTCCAGATGGAGGCAGTATGAGTACAATCGCAAATGTTAATCCCCACCTCTTTGCGGCGGAACGCAGCCGTCCCGGCTGGCAGGCTTACCAAATCCTGCACGTCGCATTCACCGTGGCCCCCATCCTGGCCGGGCTCGACAAATTCTTTCACGTGCTTTGCAACTGGGATCAGTATCTGGCGCCGTGGATTGCGCGGCTTTCCCCAATCGGCGGCCACAGCCTGATGCTTCTGGTCGGTGTGATCGAGATTGTGGCCGGAGTGCTAGTCGCGCTTAAGCCGAGAATCGCGGCGCCGATAGTTGGAGTATGGCTCTGCTTGATCATTGTGAACCTCGTTAGCATGGGCTCGTATCTCGATGTGGCACTACGCGACCTAGGCTTGGCACTGGGAGCATTCGCCCTCTGGCGTCTTTCCCTGGAAGTTGGAAACTGAGCAGGTCAGGTGGCGGAGCCTATACCGCGGCGAGCCGCCATTTCGGCACCTATCGCGCGGCGGTCGGACGAGGCGAGAGCCTTAGCAGCGAACGGGAAGACCTCCGTATCTTCCAAGGCGATGTGGCGGCGGTACAACTCTGCAAGCTGGATGAGCATGGTTGCCAGGTGTTCTGCGTCGTGAGGTGACAGCCGGCCGTCTGCCAGCCACAATTGGCCCAGACGGTCCACCTCGCGGTGGCCTCTCTCGGCGCATTCGTGATCCTGTTGTAGAGAATCGATTCTTGCAAGCAGCGGTTGCAGATCAGGACGATCGTGTCGGGACAGTCTCGGGAACAAGCTCTCTTCTTCATCGGCGGTGTGCTTGGGAGCCGCCTCTCGAAAATAACGAAGGCTCGTGGCCAAAGCAGCCTGCTGCTCCTGGGTGAGGGGACCACCTTTCGCGCAGGTGGCGACCGTCAGCAGTGCATTGAGAAAGCGTTCTATGCGGCGGTGGCAGTCTCCGAGCATTCCGATCGGATCCGAGAAATCGCTTTCGCGCTTTGCACCAATCACAATTGGCATGGCTCTCCTCCTGTTCGGTGCTCAGATTTACTCGCCTGGATGGGGATACGCATCGGGTTCCGGATCGTCGGGCCCGCGGGTCAGGCAACGGAAATCCTTTTCTACCGCTATCTCCAACGCGCCTTGCTGCGCATAGAGCCCAACTTCGTCCCCCGCAGCCCAAGTCGCGACTGATTCGGCTGGAAGAAGGACCATAATGGAATGATTGCAAAACACGGCATGCATGGAATCGGTTACGTCTCGACTCTGAATCCGGTAAGTCAGCACAATGCCTAGTCCGAAGTCGACGGATTGTTCCACCGTGCCGGCCTCGCGCAACCTCGTTACTTCAGGGCGAGTCAGGCGAAGCCGTAGAGAATTGCCGTTTAACCTGAGTTTCATGTAGATCCTCGTTGGTGGCGTTAGGCGATCCGCTTGCGGGACCTGGGACGCGGATAGCCTGTGCCATAAACGACGCCACCCTGGATCACGATCGTTCTACCGCAGCCGCATCCCAGGGTGCGCGCTTCCTTGGTTTCCACTTCGTCTCGCGCAAAACTCAACTTTTCTCGCATTCACAGATATAAGCCATTGTATGGTGCACGGCCACTTGGACCCCCGTCAATTCTTAGTCTCGTCGTGACGGCGCTGCCTGGCAATGGTCTGTTTGTAATGGCAATCAACACTTCTGTAATGGTTCAGAAGGCTAATGCTTTTTCGGCTCCAAGCCGCAACCCGGCGACCGAAGGGAGCACAGCCAACTCAAGATTCGGGGCCGAAGGGACGAATGTGTCTCTCGCGGCGACTCTCACTACCGGGCCATCCAGCGAACCGATGCAGTTTTCCGCGATGCGCGCCGCCACTTCCGCGCCGAATCCCGCAATGAGCGTATCTTCGTGAGCGATCATGACACGGCTGGTCTTACGAACGCTCTGGTAGATCAGGTCTTCGTCCAAGGGCACGATGGAGCGCAGGTCAATGACCTCCAGCGACACGCCATCCTTCTCCATCTGCCGCGCCAATTCCAGGGCCATGTAGACCGTGCTGCCCCACGTCACGACGGTCAGGTCCTTGCCTTCGCGACGAATCACCCCTTTGCCGAATGGCACTATGTAGTCGGCATCCGGTTCGGGACTCTTGGCCTGGACGCGCCGGTAGAGCCCTTTATGTTCCAGGAAGATTACGGGATCCTTCGAGCGGGCGGCAGCCTTGATCAGGCCTTTCGCATCTTCCGCGCAACTCGGATAAACGACGTACCAGCCCGGAATGTGCGCGAAGAACGATTCGACGTTCGCGGAATGCCAAGGACCGCCCTTTATGTAACCACCCACTGCGATTCGCACGACCACGGGGCATTCCCATTCGCCCTGGCTGCGCCACCGGACGGTGGGAATCTCATCGCGCAACTGTAAGGCTGCGGGCCAGAGGTAATCACCAAACTGCATCTCGACAATAGGCTTATAGCCGCCGATCGCCATCCCCGCGGCTACGCCCGCGATGCTCGCTTCGGCCAGCGGCGAGTTTGAAACACGGCCCGGAAAAGCGCTGCTCAACCCACGCGTCACGCCAAAAACTCCGCCCTTGGGGTCGGCCACATCTTCGCCCCACATCACGATCTTCGGATTGCGCTCCATTTCCTCCCGCAGGCCGTGGTTGATGGCGTCAATCATCGTAACTTCCTGGCCGGAGATGTACCGCGGTTGCGGAGGCGTGCCCAACAGCGCCGGATCAGCGGAATAGATGTGGGCCATGACGGTGGATTCATCGGGCTGCGGATAGCGATCCGCTTCATCCGCGGCGCGATCCACCTCGGCCTTGAGTTCCGCCCGCAGCGACGCGACTCCTTCATCCGTGACGACACCGTTGCGCAACAGGTACCGTTCGGTCTGGAGGATCGGATCTCGACTAGTGATCGCCTGCAACTCGGTTTCACCACGATACTTGCGCTGGTCGTCGGAAGAGGAGTGGGGATCGAGCCGCACGACTTTCGCTTCGAGCAGAGCGGGCCCAGTGCCGTGGCGCATCGCGTCGATTACGGGCGGCAGCGTTTCATAGAGCTGCTCAAACCAGGTGCCGTCCAACTGGAACGCCGGCATGCCAAAACCTTGGGCGATGCGATGCACCTCGGAGCCTGTCTGGCTGGTTTGGGGCACGCTGATCGCGTAACCGTTGTTCTGAACGGTGAACAGGACCGGCAGCTTTTCGCGCGACGCCCAGTTCAGCGCTTCGAAGAACTCGCCTTCACTGGTGGCGCCTTCACCGGAAGAGACGTGGACGACCTCGTCGCCGCCGTTCATTTTGATGGCCCGCGCCATCCCCACGGCGCTGAGATATTGAGTCCCAGTCACCGCCGTTTGCGACACCAGCCGATGCTTCCGGGATGACCACTGCTCCGGCATGTTGCGGCCGTTAGAATTCGGATCGCCTTCTCGCCCCAGCATGCCGAGAAAGATGTCCCTGATGGGCATGCCCAGACCCACGGCGACAGCTTTCGAGCGGTAGTAGGTAAAGAACCAGTCGTGCCCCGGCTTCAGCAACATCGTCATGCCGATCTGGAGCTTCTCGTGGCCGCGCGTGGAGGCCTGGAAACCGCACTTACCCTGGCGCACAAAAGTCTTCATCCGCTCTTCGACATAGTACACAGTCAGCATCTTGCGATAGAGCTCCAGCGTGACCGGATGCGGAACAATCACGTTATCAATGGCTTGCAAGCTCTGAGTGGATGTTGTCATGGGGTTCCTCTCTAATTTCATGGTAGAGCGCTCCGGGAGCGCTGCCAGTGACTGAAGTCACGGTCACAACGGGCCGGCAAGTTGAATCAAGATTGTCCGGGCCGCGACAATTTTTTCCCGACGAGTTTGTTGAGAGCGGCTTCGAAAGCCGCAAAGTCGACATGCTGAGGCCATCCTTCAAACCTGATCACCCAGCGCAGTCTGCGCACTTCGACGATAGGCTTGGATTCGGGGTGCAGCCGCGCCGCCATGCCGGACGCGGTCCGCCACTCCGTCAGGTGCAGCCAAAACATGAACACCGTTGCGGAGAAGATCGCAGCCAAGTAGCCGGTCATCTCCGAGATGGTCCCCGCGTCAATGGCTACAACTGGCCAGCACCGTCTCCCGAGGCGGCAACCGCCGAACGCGCAATCCGCGAGACCTTGATACGGAATTCGCAAGGACCCTGAATCTCGTATTCCCAAGCCGCTTCGCCGGGGCGTACTTGATCCATCTGTGCGTGCAGAGGCTGCGGATCGTGGTCGTTGACTAAGAGGAAGGACTCGCCGACCTCCAGAATATCGAAAGCATATAGCACGGTGCTGTGACGTCGTTCGCGAGGGGTTTGGCGGAGATCCAGCGTCCTGCCCCTGGGAGCCAGGGCGTTCCAAGCCGCGGCGTCGCTTGGCTTGATCATGGTAACCAACAGGCGCGAATCCTCCTTGGCATCGATTCGGTGTGGGCGGCCAGGCTCCAGGCGGACCAGTGTGCCCGGAACCATGTCGGAGCACTCGGCACCCTCATAGAAGAGAACGCGCCCACCGACGGAATAGACGGTCACCAGCCCGTTTGCCACATGCTCAGGCAGGCTCTGCCCGGCGCGCAGCGAGACGAGCACTACACGCATAACAGGATCCTCCATCAGGACCCGGCGCGAGATCTTTTCGTCGCTGAAATCAGGAAATGTGTTAATGTCCACTTGCTTCATATTTTGAGGATGACGCCGACTGATACGGGCGGATAGGACCTAAGTCACGGTGCCCCACCTAACGCTGACTCCCAGGGCGACTGGCGCAAGCGCCCAATGTGCAAATTGCCACGTGTGTTCTGGACTTGCGCATATCACCGATTCCGTTGCGCGGCTGAATCGTCCCACGCTGTGACAAAAGTCCTTGTGGCGACGGCCGGGCGAAGCCACGCTAAAACAGGAGGGGAAAAAACGATGGCCTATGTGATCGCCGAGCCCTGCATCGGCGTAAAAGACACTGCCTGCGTGGATGCCTGCCCGGTGGATTGCATTCATCCAAAGAAGGACGAGAGCGATTTTGACGACGCGCCACAACTATACATCGATCCCCAGGAGTGCATCGATTGTGGCGCCTGTGTGCCGGTTTGCCCGGTCTCCGCGATCTTTGCACTTGATGACCTGCCCACCCAATGGAGCCGGTTCGCGCAGATTAATCAGGATCACTACCGGAAAGCTCCAGCGCATTGACGCACAAAAGGAACTAAGCGTTTGATATTGGAGCGGGAAGGCCGGCATGCTGGAAGCAGAACTATTTGCATTCCTGGACAGAACGGCGGACGCTGCGTTTGCGGTGACGGAGAAGGTCAGATTTGCTCGTGGAACCAGGCTGCCGAGGGGCTCTTTGGTTACCGAGCGGCGGAAGTGCTCAACCGGGACAAGATCCGAGCCGCCGAAGATCCCGAGGGAGATCGACTTCGCGCTCGGGTCGGGGAAGGAGATGCCACCTGGGTGTCGACGAGGCGGGCAAGGATTTCCGCAGAAGTCGGGATGCCTTCCAGTTCGAGGATGTGAGCCTACGAATACGCAGGCGAAGAACGCAAGATCGGCCCACCCCAAATAGTCCACCCAGATCGTACGCGTGCAACCGTGCGACTCTCTACGCTACCCGGCACAATCGGAGAGGCCCCACAATTTCCAGACACTCCCAACAGCGCCGTCCGCGGTGGAAGTCCGGGTCGTGGTCGTCGATCGGGCATCGGGGAGAATCGGGTCGTTAATCGTGCCGGTAAAATGAACGTATGCGCGGAACACCTGATTCACGCAAATGATCAATGCAGGTGGGAGCTAGTGCTACCTGTCACGCTTGATCCGAACATCTACGTTTCTGCTCTGGGATTCGGCGGGACAGGTGCGCGGCTTTGGCTATGGGTCGCGATTCGCGTCGACATGTCCAAGCAAATTCTGCGATGAACTTTATGGGCTTGCTCCCGGGCGACTCCAAAATGGGAAAGGAAGCATTAGGGCCATCGATAAACACCGATGGCCAGTAATCGATACAGCGTACCGCCGACTTCATTACGCTCAATGCTGCTGTGAAGTAGGGCAGGCGCTTTCGCCTGCCCATGTTTTCCTGGCTGAACAACCTACACCGCTACTGCTTCGTACCTCTTCGCCATCTCTTCCAGCGGGATCGGAGCATAATCGCCAGCATGGCCGGCTTGGCCGAACTGGGTCATGCGCAGAGCCACAACCTTCTTCATAGCGTCGCGGGCGGGCTTCATGTAGCTGCGCGGATCGAACTCTTCCGGCTTCTCCATGAAGACCTTGCGGATGGCGCCGGTGATGGCCAGGCGATTGTCCGTGTCCACGTTGATCTTGCGGACGCCGTTCTTGATGCCGAGTTGGATCTCTTCGACCGGCACGCCCCAGGTGGGCTTCAGTTTGCCGCCGTATTGATTAATGATGTCCTGCAGATCCTTCGGGACGCTGGAGGAACCGTGCATGACCAGGTGCACGCCCGGCAGTTTCTGGTGGATCTCGATGAGGCGCTGCATCTTCAGCGTTTCGCCGGTGGGCTTGCTGCTGAACTTGTAAGCGCCGTGGCTGGTGCCGATGGCGATGGCCAGCGCATCCAGCCCGGTCTGCTTCACGAACTCGACCGCCTGATCGGGATCGGTCAGGTGGCTCAAACCATCGACGCCCGCGCCGTGGCCGTCTTCGATGCCGCCGAGGCAGCCGATCTCGCCTTCCACCGTCACGCCC